>Ga0157375_10006306_pt1 | contig 10334 bp, 11 predicted proteins | sample M35metaG_FD_115311 | JGI IMG/M metagenome (GOLD analysis project Ga0157375, IMG submission 115311) | Miscanthus rhizosphere microbial communities from Kellogg Biological Station, Michigan, USA - M3-5 metaG | ecosystem: Host-associated > Plants > Roots > Rhizosphere > Soil | place: USA: Michigan... | reverse complement strand
GCCGGCGCCCGCCGAGCGCACCGGGTCGCCGACCTGGCCGCCGAGGTCGACGCCGCGGTGCCCGGGCGCGAACGGCCCTGCCGGGGCCGCGAACTCCGCGACCGCCGCCACCGGCGGGTCGAGCGGCCAGCGCCAGCCCGCTGCCCCGGCGGCCGGCCCGGCACCCAGGAGGGGACCACCTCCGAGCAGCAGGACGACCCCGAGCAGCCCGAGCGCGTGGCGGAGGTCCAGAGCGTGGCGGAGGGTCATGGGTCGAGCCTGCCGCCCGCCCGGCCGAGCGCGGCGGCCCCGGTGGCAAGCTGTGGACGCACCTGGCGAGACCGCCCGGCTGTGGACGACGGCCGCGATTTCGGGCTGGCCCGCGCCCCGGCGTACACTCTGACCAGCGATCCGTCTCGAACGGGTCGACTTCGCACGCCCGCACACCGCCCACTCGGGCGGGGGCTCGCTCACGGTCCGCCTCACGGCGGCGAGCGCGCTCGCGGGGGTCAGGACGTGGACGGCCACCCGGTCGACCGCGACGAACCGACAGGCGCAGGCCGCCCGCACGCGGGCCGCAGCGCGAGAAGGGCAAGCCTGATGGCAAGCACTGCCACCACCCAGGTCGTCTCCATGAAGCAGCTGCTCGAGAGCGGCGTGCACTTCGGCCACCAGACCCGGCGCTGGAACCCGAAGATGAAGCGGTTCATCTTCACCGAGCGCAACGGCATCTACATCATCGACCTCCAGCAGTCGCTGTCGTACATCGACCGCGCGTACGAGTTCGTCAAGGAGACCGTCGCGCACGGCGGCTCGGTGATGTTCATCGGCACCAAGAAGCAGGCTCAGGAGGCCATCGCCGAGCAGGCGACCCGGGTCGGGATGCCCTACGTCAACCAGCGCTGGCTGGGCGGCATGCTCACCAACTTCCAGACGGTCCACGGCCGGCTGCAGCGCCTCAAGGAGCTCGAGCAGCTCGACTTCGACGACGTGCCCGGCTCGGGCATGACGAAGAAGGAGCTGCTCGTCCTGCGCCGCGAGAAGGACAAGCTCACCAAGACCCTCGGCGGCATCCGCGACATGTCGCGGGTCCCCAGCGCGGTGTGGATCATCGACACCAAGAAGGAGCACATCGCCGTCGGCGAGGCGCACAAGCTGCACATCCCGGTCGTCGCGATCCTGGACACCAACTGCGACCCGGACGAGGTCGACTACAAGATCCCGGGCAACGACGACGCGATCCGCTCCGTCACCCTGCTCACCCGGGTGATCGCGGACGCCGTGGCCGAGGGCCTGATGGCCCGGGTCCGCACCCAGGTCGACGGCGACGAGAAGCCGGCCGAGCTTGCCACCGACGAGCCGCTGGCCGCCTGGGAGCAGGAGATCCTGCAGGGCCAGGCCGCGGCGCAGGCACCGGCCGCTGAGGCACCGGCGGCCGAGGCCCCTGCCGCTGAGGCGCCGGCCGCTGAGGCCCCTGCCGCTGAGGCACCCGAGGCACCGGAGGCGGCGACCGCCGAGGCGCCCGCCGCTGAGGCGTCTGACGCCGCCCCGGCCGCCGACGCCGAGAGCACCCCCCAGGCCTGAGTCGCGGCCGCCCGGCCGGCCCCTGCGGGCCGGCCCGGCGGGGCGTGACCGGCCCGACCACCACGGACAAGAGAGCGAGACGCGAGAAGTCATGGCGAACATCACCGCCGCTGAGGTCAAGCAGCTCCGCGACGCCACCGGCGCCGGGATGATGGCTGCCAAGAGGGCGCTGGAGGAGTCAGCGGGCGACCAGGACAAGGCCGCCGAGCTGCTCCGCATCAAGGGCGAGACCAAGGTCAAGGAGCGTGGCGCCGAGCGCAGCGCGACCAACGGGCTCGTGGCCGCCGCCGACGGCGCCATGATCCAGCTGAACTGCGAGACCGACTTCGTGGCCAAGAACGAGCAGTTCCAGCAGCTGGCCGCCGACATCGTGGCGCACGCCGCGAAGACCGGCACCGGCGACGTGACCGCACTGCTGGCGGAGACGCTGGCGGACGGGCGCACCGTGGCCGAGAACATCGACTCGGTGGCTGCGGTCATCGGGGAGAAGATCGAGCTCACCGCGGTGGTCGTGCTCGGCGCCGACGGCCGTCAGGTGGCGTCCTACATGCACCGCCGGTCCTCCGACCTGCCCGCCCAGGTGGGCGTGCTGGTCGAGTTCGAGGGCCAGGACCTCGAGGCGGCCCGGGCCGCTGCCATGCAGGTGGCGGCGATGCGCCCGCAGTACGTCTCCCGGGACGAGATCCCGGCCGACGTGGTCGAGAACGAGCGCCGGATCGCCGAGGCCACCGCCCGCGAGGAGGGCAAGCCGGAGCAGGCGCTGCCCAAGATCGTGGAGGGCCGGGTCAACGGCTTCTTCAAGGACGTGGCCCTGCTCGAGCAGCCGTCGGTACTGGACAGCAAGAAGAACGTCAAGGCCGTCCTGGACGCAGCCGGCGTGACCGTGAAGAGCTTCTCCCGGTTCGAGGTCGGCGGCAGCTGAGCCCGGGCTGGCAGACTGCAGACTGCTGGAGGAGCAGACCAGACGTCCAACGACGAGGAGGCCGTGATCGTGCAGGGATCCAGTGCGGAGACCGGCGAGGTCGCGGCCTCCGGCGTCCAGGACGACGGGCAGCCCTACCGACGGGTCGTCCTCAAGCTGTCCGGTGAGGTGTTCGGCGGCGGCAAGCTGGGCGTCGACCCGGACGTCGTGGCCACCATCGCCCGGCAGATCGCCGACGTGGTGCGCACCGGCGTCCAGGTCGCGATCGTCGTCGGCGGCGGCAACTTCTTCCGCGGCGCCGAGCTCTCGCAGCGAGGCATGGACCGGGCCCGGGCCGACTACATGGGCATGCTGGGCACGGTGATGAACTGCCTGGCCCTGCAGGACTTCCTGGAGAAGCAGGGCGTCGAGACGCGGGTCCAGACCGCGATCGCGATGGGGCAGGTCGCCGAGCCCTACATCCCGCGCAAGGCGATGCGGCACCTGGAGAAGGGCCGGGTCGTCATCTTCGGCGCCGGCGCGGGCATGCCCTACTTCTCCACCGACACGGTGGCGGCCCAGCGGGCCCTCGAGATCGGCGCCCAGGTCATCCTGATGGGCAAGAAGGGCGTGGACGGCGTCTACGACGCGGACCCGGCCAAGCACCCGGACGCCGTGCGCTACGACCGCATCTCCTACGACGAGTTCCTCAGCCGCGGTCTGAAGGTGGCCGACGCCACGGCCATCAGCCTCTGCCGGGACAACCGGCTGCCGATCGTCGTCTTCAACATGACGGCCGAGGGAAACATCGCCCGTGCGGTCCACGGCGAGAAGATCGGTACGGTCATCGGGCCGGACGCGTGACGTCCACCCACCGCACGACAACGACAACCCCGCAGGAGACGACGTGATCGACGAGACCCTCTTCGAAGCCGAGGAGAAGATGGAGAAAGCCGTCTCCGTCGCGCGGGACGACTTCGCCTCCATCCGCACCGGCCGGGCCAACCCCTCGATGTTCAACAAGATCCTGGTCGACTACTACGGCGCACCGACGCCGGTGAACCAGGTCGCGTCGTTCCACGTCGTCGACGCGCGGATGCTCACCCTGACGCCGTTCGACAAGACCGCGATGCCGGCGATCGAGAAGGCCATCCGGGACTCCGACCTCGGCGTGAACCCGACCAACGACGGCGCGATCATCCGGGTGTCCTTCCCGCAGCTCACCGAGGAGCGGCGCAAGGACTTCATCAAGATCGCTCACCGCAAGGCCGAGGACGCCCGGATCTCGATCCGCAGCGTCCGCCGGCACGCGAAGGACGAGCTCGACCGGCTGGCCAAGGACGGTGAGGTCGGCGAGGACGACGTGACCCGGGCCGAGAAGGAGCTCGAGAAGGTCACCCAGAAGAACGTCGCATCCATCGACGAGCTGCTCAAGCACAAGGAGGCCGAGCTCCTCGAGGTCTGAGGCTCGGCTCCCGGATCACCCCATGACCACCGACCCGGAGGACGGCAGCTCCCCCCTCGAGCCCGTCCCGATGCAGGCGGTGCCGCCGCCGGAGCGTCGCACCCGCGCGGGCCGCAACCTGCCTGCGGCGATCGGCGTCGGGCTCGCCCTCGGCGCGCTGGTCCTGCTGTCCCTCTACGTGTGGAAGGCCGCCTTCGTCGCCGTCGAGGCCGCGGCCATCGTGCTTGCTGCCTGGGAGCTGACCAACGCCTTCGGCTCCGGCCGGATCCGGGTGCCCATCGTGCCGCTGGCCGTGGGGGCCGTGGCCATCATCGTCTCCGCGTACGCCGGTGGCAGCGAGGCCATGGTCGTCGCGCTGGCGCTGACCGTGTTCGCCATGATGCTGTGGCGGTCGCCGGAGAACCCCAAGGGCTACGTCCGGGACGTCACCGCCGCCACCTTCGCTGCCCTGTACCTGCCGTTCCTGGCTGGCTTCGCGGTGCTGCTGCTGCGGCCGGACGACGGCCCGAACCGGGTCGTCGTGTTCATCGTGCTCACCGTGCTCAGCGACGTGGGCGGGTACGTCGCCGGCGTGCTGTTCGGCAAGCACCCGATGGCACCCACGGTCAGCCCGAAGAAGTCCTGGGAGGGGTTCGCCGGGTCGGCGCTGTTCTGCGCGGTCGGCGGCGCGGTGCTGCTGCCGACCATGCTGGACGGCGAGATCTGGCAGGGCGTCGTCTGCGGGCTGGCCGTGATGCTGGCCGCCACCCTGGGCGACCTCGGGGAGTCGATGATCAAGCGCGACCTGGGCATCAAGGACATGGGCAGCCTCCTGCCGGGCCACGGCGGCATCATGGACCGGCTGGACTCGCTGCTGCCGGCCGCCCCGGTCACCTTCCTCCTGCTGAGCTGGCTCGTGCCGGCCGTGTCGACCTGAGGACTGGCCGTGACCACCCCTGCGCCAGTCCCCGGCGAGCTGACCTTCACCGCCCCCCGCCGCGCCAAGCCGCCGCGGCACCTGGCCGACCTCGCCCCCGCGGAGCGGCGCGCCCTCGCCGGCGAGCTTGGTGACAAGCCGTTCCGGGCCGGTCAGCTCGCGACCCACTACTTCGAGCACCTGGCCGACGACCCGGAGCAGATGACCGACCTGCCCAAGGCCACCCGCGGCCGGCTGGTCGAGGCGATGCTGCCGCAGCTGCTCACTGCCGTCCGCCACCTCGACTGCGACGACGGCGCGACCCGCAAGACCGTCTGGCGGCTGTTCGACGGTGCCACCGTCGAGAGCGTCCTGATGCGCTACCCGGGCCGGGTGACGATGTGCGTCTCCTCGCAGGCCGGGTGCGGCATGAACTGCCCGTTCTGCGCCACCGGGCAGGCCGGCCTCACCCGCAACATGTCGGCCGGCGAGATCGTCGACCAGGTCGTCGCCGGCGCCCGGATGCTGCGCCGCGGTGAGTTCAGCGGCGGCCCGGACCACCAGCAGCGGATCTCCAACGTCGTCTTCATGGGCATGGGCGAGGCACTGGCGAACTACCGGTCGGCGGTCCAGGCCGTGCGCACCCTGGTCGCGCCGCAGCCGGACGGCCTCGGGCTGTCCGCGCGCAACCTCACCATGAGCACCGTCGGCCTGGTCCCGGCGATGCGCAAGTTCGCGGCCGAGGGCCTCCCGGTCACCCTCGCCGTGTCCCTGCACGCACCCGACGACGAGCTGCGGGACACGCTGGTGCCGATCAACACCCGGTGGAAGGTGGCCGAGGTGCTGGACGAGGCGCGGCACTACTTCGAGGTCACCGGCCGCCGGGTCAGCATCGAGTACGCACTGATCCGCGACATCAACGACCAGGCCTGGCGGGCCGACCTGCTCGGCACCGAGCTCAACCGTCGGGGCCGCGGCTGGGTGCACGTCAACCCGATCCCGCTCAATCCCACCCCCGGGTCCAGGTGGACGGCCAGCGACCCGCGGGTCGAGCGCACCTTCGTCGAGCGGCTGCGGGCGCACGGTGTCCCTACCACCGTGCGGGACACCCGCGGCCGGGAGATCGACGGCGCCTGCGGCCAGCTGGCTGCGGTGACCGCATGAGCCACCACCGGTTCACCCGGGTCAGCCGGCTGCACAAGGGCTACCACTGCCGGCAGGTCGACGCGTTCCTCGACCACGTCGAGGTCTCCCTGGGCGGCGTGTTCCCGCCGCCGACGGCGTCGGAGGTGCGGCAGGCCGGGTTCGAGCTGGTCCGCGGCGGCTACGCCGTGGCGGAGGTGGACGAGTACCTCGACGCGCTCGAGGAGCGGGTCCTCGTCGCGCAGGGCCGGCTGGCCGGGCGTCGCGGCCGTTCCGACCCTGCAGGTGAGGCGGAGTTCCTCAAGACCGAGCTGACCGGTCCGTACATGAAGCGGTTCGCGCGCGCCTCTTTCCTGCGTCGCGGTTACCACGTCGACGACGTCGACGAGTTCGTCGACCGGGTCGTCGGAGCGCTCGAGGGCAACGACGCGGTCTCGGTCGAGGACGTCCGGCAGGTGCCGTTCCGGCCTCGCCGCGGCGGCTACCGGGAGGACGCCGTGGACGACGCGATGGACCGGGTCGTCGAGTACCTCCTGCTCGTACGCCGGGAGGGCACCGCCGACGCGGAGCAGGAAGTGCGACCCGCGGACTGAGCGACCCTGGCGTGTCCCACCGGGTCGGACGAGGATGCTCGGATGGGCGACTACCAGGCGACCTTCACCCGCAGCATCACCGAGCCCGAGGCCTTCTGGGCCGACGCCGCGACCGCACTGCTCTGGCGCCGTTCGCCGACCCGGGTGCTCGACGACTCGCGTCCCCCGTTCTACCGGTGGTTCCCCGACGGTGAGCTGAACACCTGCGAGAACGCCCTGGACCGCCATGTGGCGGCCGGCCACGGCGACCGGACCGCGTTGGTCTACGACAGTCCGGTCACGGGCAGCAAGCGCACCTACACCTACGCCGAGCTGCTCGCCGAGGTGGCGACGTTCGCCGGTGCGCTGGCCTCCCTCGGCGTGGGCAAGGGCGACCGGGTCGTCATCTACCTGCCGATGGTGCCGGAAGCCGTGGTGGCGATGCTGGCCTGCGCTCGGCTCGGCGCGGTGCACTCGGTGGTGTTCGGCGGGTTCGCGGCCAGCGAGCTCGCGGCCCGGGTGGAGGACGCCCGCCCGCGCGTGCTGGTGACCGCCTCCTGCGGCATCGAGGTCTCCCGTGTGGTCGAGTACAAACCGCTGGTCGACCGGGCGTTGGGACTGTCGTCGCACCAGCCGGAGCACGTCGTGGTCCTGCAACGCCCGCAAGCAGTCGCGGCGATGACGGCACCGCGCGACCTCGACTGGGACGAGCTCACCGCCGCTGCCGAGCCGGCGGAGTGCGTCACCGTGGCCGCGACCGATCCGCTGTACATCCTCTACACGTCCGGGACCACCGCCAAGCCCAAGGGCGTGGTTCGCGACAACGGTGGCCACGCGGTCGCGCTCAGCTGGTCGATGACCAACATCTACGACGTCGGCCCGGGCGACATCTGGTGGACCGCGTCCGACGTCGGCTGGGTCGTCGGACACTCCTACATCGTCTACGCGCCGCTGCTCGTCGGGGCGACCACGGTGCTCTACGAGGGCAAGCCGGTCGGCACCCCTGACGCCGGTGCGTTCTGGCGGGTCGTCTCCGAGTACGCCGTGCAGGCCATGTTCACGGCGCCGACCGCCTTCCGGGCGGTCAAGAAGGAAGACCCGACCGGCCAGCTGCTCTCGGCCTACGACGTCTCGAGCCTGCGGACCCTGTTCCTCGCCGGCGAGCGGCTCGACCCGGACACCTGGCAGTGGGCGACCGACCGCCTCGGGGTGCCCGTGATCGACCACTGGTGGCAGACCGAGACCGGCTGGCCGATCGCGGCCAACCTGCGCGGGCTCGAGCCGATGGCGATCAAGCCCGGTTCGCCCACGGTTCCCGTGCCGGGGTACGACGTGCAGGTGCTCGACCCGTCCGGCGCCGAGGTGCCGCGGGGGACCGAGGGGGCGATCTGCATCCGGCTGCCGCTGCCGCCGGGGACTCTGACGACCTTGTGGGGGGACGACGATCGCTTCGTCGCGTCCTACCTGTCGGCCTTCGACGGCTACTACCTGTCCGGGGACGGTGGGTACGTCGACGAGGACGGCTACCTGTTCGTGATGGGGCGCACCGACGACGTCATCAACGTCGCCGGGCACCGGCTCTCCACCGGGTCGATGGAGGCCGTGATCGCCGGCCATCCTGCGGTGGCCGAGTGCGCCGTGATCGGGGTGCAGGACGAGCTGAAGGGCCAGGTCCCGCGCGGCCTCGTCGTGCTGAAGGCGGGGGTCGACGTCGACCCGGACGAGCTCCGGGCCGAGCTCGTGCAACGGGTGCGCGACGAGATCGGGGCGGTCGCGTCGTTCCGCCACGTCGACGTCGTGGCGGCGCTGCCGAAGACGCGCTCCGGGAAGATCCTGCGGCGCTCGCTGCGCGCCATGGCGGATGGTGTCGACGAGCCGGTGCCGTCGACCATCGAGGACCCGGCCGTGCTGGACGCGTTGCGACCCGTGCTGCAGACCTGAGTGCGCCTACGACAGGGCGATCAGCGCCCCGAGAGCGAAGCCGACGGCGACCAGCCAGACCAGGGTGGGGAGCGAGTGCCAGCGCATGGCGTCAGCTCCCCGCCGTACGGAAGATCGCGCCGTTCCGGACCTCGACCCCGACGACGGGCAGCGGCCGGGTGGCGGGGCCGGTGACCACCGCACCGGTGCTCGGGTCGAACGCGCTGCCATGGCAGGGGCAGCGGATCTCGCCGTCCGTCACGCCCGAGACGATGCAGCCCTGGTGCGTGCAGGTCGCCGAGAAGGCGTGCACGGTGTCGCCGTCGCGGGTGATGACCACGTCGCCCACCACCAGACCACCGCCGGACGGTACGTCGGTCAGCTGGGCCACCGGGTCGCCGGCTGCCGCTGGTGGTGCCGCCCCGTAGGCGTTCGCGGCGGCGCCGGCGGCGAGTGCCTTCGCGGCGTCGCTGTTCTGCGCCACGACGAAGCCCGCGACACCGCCGACGGCGACCGCCGCGGCACCGCGGAGGACGGAGCGACGATCCGGTGCCGACACGAGTGCCTCCTTCAGGTCAGCGGGATGCCAGAACGGGTGAAGAACCACAGCGCGGACGTCAACCAGATCAGCACCAGCGAGGCGAGGACTGTGCCGCCGAGCACGGGCAGCCCCCAGCCCGGCAGACCTCGCACCCGCAGGCCCAGCATCTTGGCCGCATAGGCGCCGTAGAACAGGCAGCCGGCCAGCCCGTGCAGCACCACCCGGGTGCTGCTCGTGCCGAAGCCCAACGACCAGATGCAGTGGAACGCGACCGGGAGGGTGAGCACGAACGCGACGGTGCCCGACCAGCGGTGCAGCACGCTGGCCCAGGCAGGCGCCCGACCCGCGCCCGGCAGCCGCCCCCACATCCACAGCGCTGTCGTGAGCTGCACCAGCAGCAGCACCGCAGCGGCCGAGGTGAGCCACGCCTTCATCTGCAGCACGCCCGAGAAGCCGAAGGTCGTCAGCGGCCGGCTGGCAGGCTCGTGCAGGCCGGCGTAGGCACCGAGGGCCGCCGCGACGCCGGCCCCGAGCAGGAGCACCCACAGCCCGGCCGGGCGCGCGACCGTGACCCTGCTCCCCGCCGTGCCAGCAGCCACGGTCCGCCCCTTTCCGACGACCACTGTCGAGCCGGTACCGCGGCTCGCGCAAGACCTAGGGTCATCCGAAGGTGGCCGCCGCGGACACCGCCCGGCGCCCGTAGCCGCCACCGAACAGCGCGGCGTGCACCAGCAACGGGTGCAGCTGGTGCAGGGCCACCCGGTCGCGCCACCCGTCGTCCAGCGGCCACGCCTCGTCGTAGGCCGCGAGCACCCGGTCCAGGTGCGGCAGGCCGAACAGCGCCAGCATCGCCAGGTCGGTCTCCCGGTGCCCCCCGTGAGCGGCCGGGTCGACCAGCACCGGGCCGTTCGCCGACCACAGGACGTTGCCCGCCCACAGGTCGCCGTGCAGCCGGGCCGGCTCGGCCGTCGGCACCGGCACGACGCCGGTGGTGAGCCGGGCACAGACCCGCTCGACGGCGGCGGCCCCGTGGGCGTCCACCACGCCATGGTCGCGGGCCAGCCGGAGGAACGGCATGACCCGGTGCGCGGCGTAGAACTCCGCCCAGCCGAGACCGTGGTCCTCGACCTGGTGGGTCAGCGGCAGGGTCGCGATGAAGCCGTCCGCGGACCAGCCGGCCGGCGGTGCCCCGTGGTGCGGCGGTCCAGCCGTCCGTAGCAAGGGGCCGCGCTCAGGTGCAGGGCCGCCAACGCCGCGCCGAGCTCGGCGTCGGTGGCCGGCCCGGCCCGGCCTTCGTCGATCCACTCGAGCACGAGGTACGCCGGCGCCTCGTC
>Ga0157375_10006300_pt1 | contig 10338 bp, 8 predicted proteins | sample M35metaG_FD_115311 | JGI IMG/M metagenome (GOLD analysis project Ga0157375, IMG submission 115311) | Miscanthus rhizosphere microbial communities from Kellogg Biological Station, Michigan, USA - M3-5 metaG | ecosystem: Host-associated > Plants > Roots > Rhizosphere > Soil | place: USA: Michigan... | reverse complement strand
CTGACGAGTTGCGCCTTCTTGAAGAACGCGTTGACCCAGCGCGGTCGTGCCAGCCGCGAAATCCGGCCGCCGAGGCGCGATATCCCGACGATGATCGCGTACAGCAAGCCGAGCAGCAGGAAGGCGCCGACGAATCCGATCACCGGCGATGTCACCATCGGCACGATCACTTTCCATAACACGCCGGCGCCCTTGAACCAAGGATGCGCCGGCTGCGACCAGATGATCGCGGCCCAGCGGCCGTGCGCCGACGCGAGTGCCGCGCCGCACAGGCCTCCGACCAGCGCATGGCTCGACGACGATGGCAGGCCGACTGCCCAGGTGATCAGGTTCCACACCGTTGCACCGGCCAGTGCGCACAGGATCAGTTGCGAAGTCACGTCGACGACGTGGGTGTCGATCAATCCGCTCGCGATGGTCTTGGCGACCGCCGTGCCCCACAGCGCGCCGATCAGGTTGGTCGCGGCCGCGAGCCCGACCGCCTGCATCGGAGAAAGCACCTTGGTCGCGACCACCGTTGCGATCGAGTTCGCGGTGTCGTGGAAACCATTGATGTATTCGAAAACCAGCGCGACGACCACCACCGCGAGCACGAAGTTCAGCACGTCGGCGGCTCAGGCGTTCTTGAGGACGATGCGGAAGGCCACCGAGCCCGCCTCGCGGCAGCGGTCGATCGCCTTCTCGAGCAACTCGAAGAAGTCCTTGACCAGCAGCACCTGCATGCCGTCGTAGCTGCCCGCGTACAGGTCGCGGTACAACTCGAGCATCAGCCGGTCGGCCTCGTTCTCGATCGAACGCAGGCGGTCGTTGAGTTCCTTCATCGGCTCGAGCTTGAAGCCGCGCAGTTGCCGAACCATCTCCAGAACCACCGTCGCGGCTTGTTCGAGCATCGCCGCCCGCGGCGCGAAATCGATGCCGCGCAGGTTGCTGGTGGCCAGCGCATAGCGATCGGCGAACTTCTCGATCGCCTTCGGGATGCGGTACAACGCGCCGGCGAGCGCCTCGATGTCCTCGCGCTCGATCGGGGTGACGAAGGTGTTCACCAGCGCGGCATTGATCTGTTGCAGGATCTCGCGTTCGCGCTGGCGGACGCGCTTGAACTCCTCCAGCGAAGGCGTTGCGCTCGCGGCTTTCGCGAGCGTCTGCAACGCGCGCGCGCTTTCGAGCGCGGCGACTGCCGCCGATTCGAGCAGGCCGTAGAACTGCTTGCCGCTGCCGAAGATGGTTTGCAGGGAAAACATGCTGGCTCCAATGGGAGATGCGGCGGCAATGGGGAAATATGGCGGCAATGTTACAATGTCCGCGATGCAGATGCCTTCGCTGCATGCATTTCGGATCAGCATTCGTGATGTCCATCCACAAATCCCCGGCGGCCGACCCCGGCCACGGCGCTCGCGTATCCTGAGCCGCCCCATGGGACCGCCTGAACGCGATGCCTGACCGATCCCACTCGCCCGTCCAGTCTTCGACCAAGCGCCCAGGCATCGCGGCCCTGCTCGCGACGGTCGCCTGCTGCTTGCCGATGACGGCGATCGCGCACGAAGCCGCTGCCACGCACATCGTGGCGAGCTCCCCGTCGCTTGGCTGGGCGGTGATCGCATTGTTCGCGGTGGCATACGTGCTGGTCGCGCTGGAGGAACGCATCCACCTGCGCAAGTCAAAGCCGGTGATGCTCGCGGCCGCACTGATCTGGGGACTGATCGCGTGGTCGGCGCACGGCGACCCGACGCAATCGACGCTGGTGTCCGCCGCGTTCGAGCGGATGTTCCTCGAGTACGCGGAATTGTTCTTCTTCCTGATCGTTTCGATGACCTACGTGGACGCGATGGCCGAGCGCGGCGTGTTCGACGTGCTGCGCGCAGCCCTCGCTAGGCGATCGCTGGGTTATCGAACGCTGTTCTGGATCACCGGCACGATCGCGTTCGCGTTATCGACCGTGCTCAACAACATGACCACCGCGCTCGTCGTCGCGGCGGTGGTGCTCGCCGTCGGCGCGGGCAACGTGCGCTTCATCGCGATCAGCTGCGTGAACATCGTCGTCGCCGCGAACGCCGGCGGCGCTTGGAGCGCGTTCGGCGACATCACCACGCTCATGGTCTGGCAGGCGCATCGCGCCGAATTCTTCGATTTCTTCCGCTTGTTCCTGCCGGCATTGGTCAACTGGCTCGTGCCGGCGATCCTGATGACGTTCGCGTTGCCCGCGGGGAAACCGCCCGGCAGCGAGCAGGCAGCGAAGCTGAAGTTTGGCGGCGTCGCGACATGCGCGCTGTTCGCCCTGACGATCGTCATCACCGTCGTGTTCACGCAGAGGCTGCGCCTGCCGCCGGTGTTCGGGATGCTGGCCGGGCTCGCCCTGCTGCAATTGCTCGGCTACGCGATCGCGCGCAATGAACCGAGCTACCAGGAGCCGGACCTTTACCACGACCGCAACGGCTACAACATCTTCAACATCATCGCGCGCGCCGAATGGGACACGCTGCTGTTCTTCTACGGCGTACTGCTGTCGGTCGGTGGGCTGGCGACGCTCGGTTACCTCGAACTCGCCTCGAAACAGATGTATGGCCACCTCGGTCCGACCGCCGCGAACACGATCCTCGGCATGGCATCCGCGATCATCGACAATATCCCTATCATGTCCGCAGTCCTGCAGATGAACCCGACGATGGACCACGCGCAATGGCTGTTGATCACGCTGACCTGCGGCGTCGGCGGCAGCCTGCTGTCGATCGGGTCGGCCGCCGGCGTCGCGCTGCTGGGCGCGGCGCGCGGGCAATACACCTTCGCCAGCCACCTGCGCTGGAGCTGGGCGATCGCGCTCGGCTTCGTCGCCAGCGTTCTCGTGCACATGGCCCTGAATGCCCACCACGCAACCAACATGAGCATTCCATGACCCGCCTGCTGATCGTTTTCGTGCTGGTATTGTTCAACGGCTTTTTCGCCATGTCGGAAATGGCCGTGATGACATCGCGCCGCAGCCGCCTGCGGCAGATGGCGCAGAACAGCCGGGGGGCGGCCAAGGCGCTCGATCTCGCCGAGCATCCCGAACGCTTCCTTTCGGCGATCCAGTTGTGGATCACGTTGCTCGGCCTGTTGACCGGTTATTTCGGCGGCGAATCCGTGGCGGTCGAGCTCGAGCATCCGATCGCGCAGATTCCCCTGCTTGCGCCGTACGCGCACAGCATCGGCTTCGTGATCGGTTTCCTGGTGATGGTGTTCCTGTACGGCGTGATCGGCGAGCTCGTGCCCAAGCGCATCGCGACGCTGGCGCCCGAACTGATTTCCAGCCACGTCGCGTATCCGGTGCATTTCCTGGCGACGATCGCCAAGCCGGGCGTGCTGGCGCTGTCGTTCTGCACGCGCACCTTGCTGCTGCTGTTCGGGTTGCGAAAGACCGATGGCGACCGGGTCAGCGCCGAGGAAATCCGCCTGCTGGTTTCCGAAGGCCACGAACAAGGCACGATCGCCGAGGACGAACGCAACATCATGCATCGCGTCCTGCGGCTCGGCGACCGCACCGCGAGCAGCATGATGACGCCACGCACGCAGATCGCCTGGCTGGACGCGGAAGCGAGCTTCGAGGAGAACCTCGCGGTCATGAAGGAAACGGAGTATTCGCAATACCCGGTCTATCGCGGCAGCGACCGCGACGTGCTCGGCATGCTCGAGATGAAATCGCTGGCCACGCGGATCGGCGAATCCGACGCCGACCTGTTCCGCGACCTGAGTCCACCGGTGTTCGTCGCCGAATCCACGCGTTCGCTCGCGCTGCTCGAGATCTTTCGCGACGAGAAGCAGTCGCTGGCGCTGGTAGTGGATGAATATGGCGAGATCCAGGGCCTGGTGACGCTGGAGGACTTGATGGACGCGATCATCGGCCGCCTGCAATCGAACGACGCAAGCGACCCGGACGACATGCCGATCATGCTGCGCGACGATGGCTCCTGGCTTGTCGACGGCGGCCTCGCGACCGACGACCTGCGCGAATTGCTGGGGATCAACGAGCTGCCCGACGAAGACGACCGCGACTACAACACGCTCGCCGGCATGGTGATCGCGCAGTTCGGGCGCATCCCGCACGTGGGCGAATCGTTCGTGTGGAAGAACTTCCGCTTCGAAGTCGTCGACCTCGACGGCGCGCGCCTGAAGAAGCTGGTGATCGCGCGGATCGTGGGCGATGGGCACGGTCCGGCCGCGGCCTGATCCGATCGATGGCGTTCAGTAGCCGATTGCCGCTAGCAAGGTCCTGGCCGTCATGTAGATGAGGATGAGCGAACCCACGGACCACAGCGCCGCGCGCGTGTCGTGGGTGCGCGCGGTGAGGTAGGCGGCGAAGTGCAGCAGCCGCGAGACGACATATCCGTACAGGAGCACGCGCGCGACTAGCAGCGATGGCCCGGTCATGACGAACAGGAGACCCGCGACGAGGAAGAACGGCAGGCTTTCGAGATCGTTGAGGTGGATGCGACGAATGCGCTCGACCCGTTCGTCCGGTTGCAGCTGTTTCGGATCCGGATCGGGATTCAGCGGAGTCTTCCGCAGGTCTTCCGGCGAACGGAAGCCGCCCTTGGCCTGGATCATGCGGACCACGGTAAGCCATGACATGCCAACGGCCTTGAGGATCATCAGGCACGCCGCGATGGCGTAGGTCGCGAACAGGGGATTTTTCAGGTTGAGGATGTCCATGTGCGCCTCTCTTGATCCCGCGTCCATCGATGGTCGTTTTGTTCACGCCAGCAAACGCCGCCCGATCTCCGCCGTGCTGACCGGTTTGCACAATACATAGCCTTGCGCGAGTTCGGCGCCTTGTTCGCGCAGCACGTTCAATTGCGCGAGTTCCTCGACGCCGACGACCACCGCGACGATGCGCAATGCACGCGCGCTTGCGACGATCGTTGCCTCGTCGGCCGCATCGCTGTCCTTGGCGGCGATGCGGCTGCGTCCGACTTTCACGCCATCCACCTGCGATCTGAGCCAGCGCGCATGGTCCAATGCGTCCGCGCCGGTCGCGTCGAGCCAGATCTGCACGCCGAGCCCACGCAATTGCTCGATCATCGCCATCGCCGTGCTGTCGCCGTCGCGCAACGCGGCGACCGGCATTTCCAGGTGCAGGCGCGACGCGGCCATGCCCGACCGGCGCAATGCGTCGACCACGGATTCGAACAGCTGTGGATCCTGCAATTGCCGCGCCGAGACGTTGACCGACAGGAACGGCGTCGTTTCCATCGTCCCGCCGCTCGGCCACAGGCTCGCGTCCGAACAAGCCTGCACCAGCACGTTCCTGCCAAGATCGACGATCAAGTCGCTGCGCTCGGCGAGCGGGATGAATTCGCTCGGCTCGATCGCGCCATCGATGCGATGCTGCCAGCGCAACAACGCTTCGGCGCCGCGCATGCCGCCGTCGGCGAGCGAATGGATCGGCTGGTACACCACGCTCATCTCACCGCGCTGCCATGCATGGCGCAGGTCGTCCTCGAGGCGCTGCAGGCGCTCGAGCGCGCCTGGCGATGGTGGAAGGGAGTCGGCGACGGCCGGCCCCGACGGCCTGGATGGCTTTGTCTTCTCCGCATCCTGCAAGGCAACCCGAGCCGGGGAGAAAACCATCGTTCCGCTGGCGCGTGGTGCCGGTGCTCGAGGTGCCTCAGCTGGTTGCGGTGGTTGCGGTGGTTGCGGTGGTTGCGCAGCATCGTGGTCCATTCGACGGCGCAGCGCCACGAGGGCTTCATTGAGCGTACCGAAGGCGCAGGCCAGGTCGCCGATCTCGTCGTCGCGCTGCGAATCCTGCAACGGCTCGATCTCGTCGCCCGCCTCGATCCGGCGCGCGACTTCGGCCAGCCGCAGGATCGGTTGCACGAGTCCGTGCGACACCAGCAGCGCGACCCCGACCAGCATTCCGCCGAGCAAGACCATGATAATCGTCACCTCGACCACGTAGTGGTGCTCGGCCGCTTCGATGCGCGCGGTGATCGCGCCCTGTTGCTGCTCGTCGTTCGCCTGTTGCGCGCCGCCGCCATCGAGCACGCCTTGCACGGCCTCGGAAACCACCTGGTTGCGCACGTGCAACTGGTGGTGGAGCGCAACGGCCGCGATGATCGCGATCAATCCCGTCAGCAACAGGATCGCGATGAAGCGTGCTTGCAGGCCGAAGCGCATGTCATGCCCCCAAACAGGACAAGCGGGACTGCATCGTAGCGCGATGTCGCAGCGCGTTCACGCAATACCCTGCCCTGCGAGCCGCGCCATGCGTTCGGCGTCGGCGAAGATGCCGCGGAGGATGCGCAGTTCGCGCTCGTCCGGCTGCGCGCGCAGGAACAATCCGCGCAGGCGCCGCTGCACCGTCGCCGGCGAGCGGCCCTTGTGGAAGTCGATCGCGTGCAACATGTGTTCGAGGTGCGCGAAGAACGCTTCCATCTGCGCCTGGTCGGCGGGCGGGTCGGCGCGCGCCTGTTCGCGCGCGGCAACGCCTGCGCGCGCCAGCATCGCCAGCCGCAATTCGTAGCTCAGCACCTGCACCGCAGCCGCCAGGTTGAGCGAGCTGAATTCCGGATCGGCCGGGATATGTACAGTGACATGGCAGCGCTGCAGGTCCTCGTTGCTCAGGCCCGAACGTTCGGGGCCGAACACCAGCGCGACCGCGCCATCGCACGCCGCATCGAGCAGCCTGTCGGCGGCATCGCGCGGTGCGAATTCGGGCAGTGCGACCTGGCGCTGGCGCGCGGTGCACCCGGCGACGAAACGGCAGTCGGCGAGCGCCTCCTCCAGCGTGTCGCAGATCTGCGCCGATGCGAAGACATCGTCGGCGCCGACCGCCATCGCCAAGGCATCGGCATGTTCCTGCTGCAGGCGCTCCGCGCGCCTGTTGGCGCTTCCGGCATCCCTGTGGGTCATGTGCGGCGCGACCAGTACGAGCCGGCGCAGGCCCATGGTCTTCATCGCGCGCGCAGCGGCACCGATATTGCCGGGATGCTGGGTGCCGACGAGCACGATGCGGATGTCCGGAGCCGGCAGGTGCGCTCCCGAATCGTCCTTTTCCGACGCATGTTTGTTCATCGGCGCTTCGCCCCGGGATTTTCCTGCGTCGTCAAACGCGCTGCAGAGCCGCGCTGCAGAAGGCGCAACCCACGAATTCTGGCGGTGATGGAAGCCAAGCTGATAACCTTAGTTCTGCCGGCCCCTGAGCCGACCCCGCTCTTTCATAGCAAATCCGGACGCAAAGCGCATGCAGAAACCTGCCGTCAATGTCATGGTCAAGGCCGCCCGCCAAGCCGGTAGCGTGATGCTGCGCTATGTCCAGCGCCTCGACAGCCTGACCGTGACCGAGAAAAGCCGCCAGGATTTTGCCAGCGAAGTCGATTCGCAGGCCGAGAAGGAGATCATCAAGGAACTCAAGCGCGCGCATCCGGATTACGCCGTGCTCGGCGAGGAAGGCGGCGCGAAGGGCAAGTCGCGCAGCGTCTGGGTGATCGATCCGATCGACGGCACCAGCAACTACCTGCGCGGACATCCGCATTTCTGCGTATCGATTGCGCTGGTCGAGGACGGCATCCCGACCCACGGCGTGGTGTTCGATCCGCTGCGCAACGAACTGTTCACCGCCAGTCGCGGCGCCGGCGCGGTGCTCAACGACAAGCGCATTCGCTGCGCGCAACGCCTGACCCTCGAAGGCGCGATGCTCGCCACCGGCTTCGCCCCGCGCGAACGCGCGCGCGCGCCCGCGCAGCTCGACTGCATCCGCGTGCTGCTGGAACAGGCCGAGGACGTGCGTCGCAGCGGTTCGGCCGCGCTCGACCTCGCCTACGTCGCCTGCGGCCGCGTCGATGGCTACTTCGAAGCGGGGGTGAAACCGTGGGACATCGCCGCCGGCATGCTGCTGGTGCGCGAGGCCGGCGGCAACGTCACCGATTTCGCCGGCAACAGCGACAACCTGCTCGACCTCAGCGGCAAGGGCAGCGCGCAGATCGTCGCCGGCAACATCAAGCTCGCCGCCGAATTGCAGAAAGCGATCGTCGATACCGGATACGCGCGCGCGTTCCTCTAGGGTGCGTTTCGCTGGACAGGGGGTGCAATCGCATGACGTTCTTGTGCGCAGGCGGCCTGTCGTGAGGACCTCTGCAGCCGATGCGGACCGCCGCGTGGCGTCGCTCGGCAAACCCGTTGCGGTGGGCATCCTGGTCGCGCTTGCGTGCTGGGTGCTGATCCACTACACGCATGCGCCTGGCAACCCGCGGACGACCACGATCGCGATCAGCGCGCTCGTCGGCTTGCTCGCCGGCGTGCTGGTCGAGCGCTGGCTGCTCGCGGGCAGCTTGCGCGAACGCGAAAGGCATTACCGCATCCTCGCAGACTATTCGCGCGACCTCGTCGTGCACATCGGCGTGGACGGGCAACGGTTGTACACCTCGCCATCGATCAAGGACATGCTCGGCTGGGACGTGCGCGAAATCACCTACCAGCGCCTGGACCTGGTGCATCCGGACGATGTCGCCCAGGTCACCAGGGCGCTCAATACGCTGTACGCAACGGGCGGCTCGTCGACGGTCACCTATCGTGCGCGCCACAAGGACGGGCATTACGTCTGGATCGAGGCGCTCGCGCGGCGCGTGCCGAACAAGGCGAGCGGCGGCAAGCCGGAGATCATCTATTCGGGCCGCGACATCACCCGGCGCATGGAGATCTCGCTCGAGCTCGCGCGCAACCAGCAGCGCCTGCGCGCGATCACCGACAACCTGCCCGCGTTCGTCGTCCACGTCGATGCCGACGAGCGCTTCACGTTCGCGAATGCGCATTGGGGCATGGTGATGGGGGTCGATCCGGTTGCCATCGTCGGACAGCGCTTGCGCGACGTGCTCGACGACAGCTACTACGCCGAGATCAAGCCGCACGTGGACGCCGTATTGCGCGGCGAGACGCGGCGTTTCGAGATTGAACGCGACGTCGGCGGCCAGCACTGCGACTACCTGACGACCTACGTGCCGGACGTCGCCCCTGACGGCAAGGTCGCCGGGTTCTACGTGACATCGTCCGACATCACCCAGCTCAAGAGCACCGAGCACGAACTGGTCCTGCTCGCGCGCTACGACCACATGACCGGACTCGCGAACCGCTTCCACTTCAACGAGAGCGCGGACCTCGCGCTCGCCCGCCAACGCCGCAACGGGCGGCCACTCGCGCTGCTCTACCTCGACATCGACCGCTTCAAGGGAATCAACGACAGCCTCGGCCACGCGGTCGGCGATGCCGTTCTCACCGAATTCGCGCTGCGCCTGAAAGGCTGCCTGCGCGTGACGGATTTCGCCGCGCGCCTGGGTGGCGACGAATTCGTCGTGCTGGTCGACGACGCCGATACCGAGGAAACGCCGGAGATCATCGCGCGCAAGGTGATCGCGGCGATGCGCCGGCCGATCGCGATCGGCGATCTGGAACTGCACATCACGACGAGCATCGGCATCGCCTTCCATCGCAGCGCCGTCGCCAAGAGGGACGACCTGCTGCAGGCAGCCGACAAGGCGCTGTACGCCGCGAAGGCGGCAGGGCGCGATACCTACCACACGGCGATCGTCGACGAGGGCGTGCACTAGCGAATTCGCCCGAAGCACCCGGATCCGCGTGGATTGTCGTTCCCGCACCGGGCCATGCCGTAGACTCATCGCGACGAAGCAGGCTGCATCCTGCGGCCGTCGTCGTTCGCAGCCGGGGTTGGCACGAGGGTTGCTTGGCGATTGATGCAATGACTGTCTCCGCGCCGCCATGAAGACCGTGCGCGCCGATACCGGCAGTCCGCTGGCATCGCTGGCGAAGCTGTCGGCCATGGCGGCGGTCATCGCGTTGAGCTGCTGGATCTCGATCCTGACGCGCCAGCCGGGCGGCCCGTCGACGATCTGGATCGCCAGTGGCGTCCTCGCCGGCGTATTGATCACGTCCAGGCGCAGCGAGTGGCGCGGCTACGTGCTTGCCGCATTCGCGGCCAACCTGCTGGTTCGAGCATTGTACGGCGACGCCTGGTACCTGGTGCTCGGGCGCGGGTTCGCAAGCACGCTCGATGCGCTGGTGGTCGCGTTCGCGATCGCGCTCTACGTCGGCGACGTCGCCGATACCGCCAGGATCAACCGCGTCGCGCGCGTCGCGATCGGCAGTACGATCGTCGCCTGCGCATTGTCGGGGTTGATTGCCGCAGCATTCCAGGCGGGGTTCGACGGGTCGCCGTTCGCTTCGGTGTTCGTCCAATGGTTCGCATCGCATGCTCTCGGCATGGTGATCTTCGCGACCCCGACCGCGGTCGCGCGCACGCTCGGCATGCGTTTGTTCGGCAAGCCGGGACACCGCGCCGAGCTCGCGCTGTCG
>Ga0157375_10006299_pt1 | contig 10338 bp, 6 predicted proteins | sample M35metaG_FD_115311 | JGI IMG/M metagenome (GOLD analysis project Ga0157375, IMG submission 115311) | Miscanthus rhizosphere microbial communities from Kellogg Biological Station, Michigan, USA - M3-5 metaG | ecosystem: Host-associated > Plants > Roots > Rhizosphere > Soil | place: USA: Michigan... | reverse complement strand
GTATTGACCGGGATCGGAATTCCCAGGCTATGCTCTATAAGCATTATTGCGCGAAAATGTTTGCCGTTTGCCTGCGATATTCCCGGAACCGCGAAGAAGCAGAAGATACCCTCCAGGAAGGTTTTGTGAAAGTATTTGAGCACATCGGGCATTTTAAAAACCAAGGATCGCTGGAAGGCTGGATCAGGAGAATTATGGTGAACACAGCCATTCAGAAATACAGAAAGCATGCAAACAGGTTGACTGATGTAAGTATTGATACTGATGATTTGAATCACAGTTATGCCGAAAATGCTTCCGCTGATCTTGGCGCAAAAGAACTGATCGCACTCATTCAGAAATTGCCTCCGCGGTGCCAATTGGTTTTCAACCTGTATGTGATGGAAGGCTATAACCACAGAGAGATTGCCGGGCAACTTGGAATATCTGAAGGAACTTCGAAGTCGAACCTGCATGATGCGCGCATGGCATTACAGAAGGCACTGAATAAAATAGAATCATTGGAGCTTGTCTATAAATATTGATGGAAGAAAATAACGACATAGATTAAATCTTCCGCGAAAGGCTGGAAAATTTTGAAGCTGAACCTGGTGAAAAGGTCTGGACTTCCATTGCCGCTGATCTCGATAAAAAGAAAAAACGCGGCTTCGGATTTTTATGGATTGCCTTGGTTGCAGCGCTGGTTGGAACGGGAACTTATGAATACCTGAAAATGGATACGGGTTCTGATGTCGTAAAGAACGATCCTAGTATTACGAAAACTGCTTCATCTACCATTGCATCAGAAGTTATCGATAAACCTGGCAAAGTTGCTGTTGATCCGTCTGTCATGACAAATAAAAAATCAGCAACTGAAGCGAAGCCTGTTATAAATGAAAACCCAAATTCTTCCGGCGAAAAAACCGGCAATGCTTCTGCTACAGTACCGGTGGATAAAATCATTGCCAACAATTCTCATGTTGTTACGCAGGAAAATAAAAAGGAATCAAGGAAAATTCAGAGTCAACATTTACCTGATCAAAATATTGAGGTTGATGCAATATCCAAGAGCGAAACCGGGTCTTCCGGTTCTTCTCCGCGAATGATAAATCCAGGTGTTGAAGCAAATCATGGTCCTGATCAGAATAACCAGGAAGTTGTTTCAGAAAAAATAAATCATGAAAGCATGAATGGGATTGATGCAAAACTTTCCGAAACAAAAACAGAAATTAAAAATGAAACGCAGTCAGCACAGCAACCGGCTCCTCCAATCTCACAGGATTTAAACGGTGAAACAAAAAAAGCTGAGGAAGTAAATCATGAACCGGTGGTCAGCGAAAACGCGGCGTCACAAACGGCAGATTCAGCAGTTACAACTACGCCTGCCCAGGATGTACCAGTCGTTCCGGAAAAATCCGAACTGAAAAACGCGCTGAAGAAAATCGGTTCGCACACCTTCATCGATCTCTTCTATTCACCTGAATATGCCATCAACCGCACAACAGGAACAGGCAATGCATCTGAAAGGCGCACAGGTTATTCCTGGTCATCAGGCTTAAATATCGGATATAAATTGTCGAAACGATGGAGCATAACCGGAGGCGCCAACTATTCCTATTACGCCAAATCAGAAACGTATTCTTCGATTTACGTTACCTCGGATTCTGCTTTCAAAGAAATGCATGAAGGAGATCATGACCACGATTTCGACCACGGTCATGGTGGAGGTGGAGGCGGCCATGGAGGCGGACATGGAGGTGGCCACGATGGTGGTCCGGGACATGATGGAAGCCACTACGTAGTACATACTTCCTGCGGAGATATTGACCTCGGTGAACTTCCTCCGCAATGCACTGGGAATGAAGAAAGCGGCGACACTTTATCCATGGCAACTGACGTAGTGTCTTCCGTTGAATTTGTAAATATCCCATTGCAGCTGAGGTTTAATTTCAACTCCCGCAAATTTGGCTTTTACGTCCAGGCAGGAGCATCGCTGGGATTTATTGCGAACAGCAATTCAAAAATAAAAATTGGCAGCTATTCGGAAAGTAATGCTGTGAGCGGACTCACCAATTTCAATTACAGCGCATTGCTGAATGTTGGCGTTGAGTACCGCATTTACAAAGGGCTGAGTTTATTCCTGGCTCCTGGTGTACGTTACTCAGTTACGCCGATCAATGATAGCGGTTCAGAAAAATCATATCCATACTTCTTCGGCGGAAATGCAGGACTATCTATACATTTTTGAGAAAATGGATTTTTTGGTAGTGGAAAGATTTGAATTTCTCCAGAGCCGGTTTCTCGCAAAGCCCGCGATGAAAGCAAAGAATAAAAATAAATGTAAAATTGAGCACTACCAATTTTTTTCAAGTGAAAAAAAATTCAAGTAGCACCCAACCTTTTAATCACACATTGCATCTATCCATGAAAACCAGGGATATGCAGACAACCAACTCAACTTTTACAAGTTCAGAAACATTCAAGGTGCTTATTTATGATGCGAACCAGTCAGCGCTCAACAGCACAAAGGATAAGGTTTTAAAGTCCGGCTTTTACAGCGTCCTTTCCGAAACGGACAGGAAGGAAAGCATCACCACTATCCTGAATCAAAACCCGCAAGTGGTGATCACTGACCACAGGCTCAATGACGGGCTTGACGCCCTTGATTATGTGGAAGGACTCCGCAGGGTCAGTACGGTACCAGTCATTATCTGGGGCAACCGTCTTCCTGAAAAAATTGAAAACCATTTGCTCGCATTAAAAAAAGTATACACCCTTTGCTCGAAAGATGGGGTTTACACGCTCCAGGATATTCTTCAGCGTTTAAAGCTGATGAAAAAAAATCCGGAGCTATGGGCATAATTAAGACCTGATTTATTGAGGGGATTCAGAACAAGGGCTGGATGCGAAGAAATCGCCGCCGGCCCTTTTGTTAACTCCATACTTCCTCAAGTATCCTGAGCGATTTAATTTCAGAAAAATTGGTGAGGTGCAGCCGGTAATAGTCAAGGATTTTTTCTATCAGCATTCGCTTTTGATGCACCGGCGCCGACAGCGGGGCAGAAAAATTCATCGAAGACTGCAGCAGCGTATAAAAAATTCCGGAAAGCATCACGTCCATATAATTCATGTGTGAAGGAAGGTCTGCCTGGAAGATTCCTTCCCTCAGGTTGAAAATTTTTTCTTCCGCGGAAAAATTTTCAGTGGGATAAATACCAAGGTATTTGGTGAGCTGGATCAAAAAGCACAAATGAAAATCATTGTTCACCGGCGACTGTACATCCAGCAACTGCACACTATGAAAAATAAAATCAAACAATTGCTGGTTGGGTTCCTCTTCCCTGATTGCTTTGCATAGCACTTCATCCAAAAACAAGATGATGGAATTTTTCACCATGTTGAACGGAATATTTTGCATGACCGGGTTGCTGCGGACTTCAGCGATGCGGTGCAGTCCTTTTCTTTCCTTGTGATAGACGACAAGGTCAACCAGCGCAAGGGGATGCAACATGTTTTGTTTCACCTTTGCATTTTTCTTCCGCACGGAATTAATGAGAAATCCCTGCAGCCCGAAAAGTTCAGTGTAAATTTTTGCCACTACGCTGCTCTCGCCGAAATCGGTAACCTGGAAAACGATGCCGCGGGTTTTGTGTAACATGATTCAGGATTAAAACAGCAACACCTTATTCAATTCGTGAAAACCATTTTTGTGACGCAGGTCTCAGAACCATCTTCATTGGTAATGTAAACCATATAAATCCCAGTCTGTGCGCGTTCACCTTTAAAATTATTTCCATTCCATACAGCCTCACCCCCATTGGCTTTCGTTTGGAAAACAACCTGTCCGCTCACATCAGCAATTTTTACGGAAGCATTGGCTACGAGCCCGGAGATGGCAATCGGTCCGTGGTATTCATGCTTCACAGGGTTTGGGAAGACATAATAATTGTCGCAGGTTTCTCCGCCTTCAGTTGCATCAGCACGGAATGAACAGATTCCTTTATCAGCAGTTCCAAAACATACTTCTCCCGTTAAAGGATCGATGGCAATGCTTTGAATGCTGTTGGAAGGCAAAGGTGAATTGTCAACGTTAAATGTATGAATGAGTTTAGTGGCATCTGCTGACATCAGGTACACACCGCTGCTCAGGGTTCCGAACCATTTCCTGTTGGCGCCATCTACAGCAATTGCCGTCACCACTTCAGTTTCCAAAAGGTATTGCGCGTGGCCATCCTGTTCAATCAGGACTTTTTGTGCATCGTAATTTCCGCCGGAAAAAATATTTCCCGGGTTATAAATTACAAAGACGCCGGCACTTGATCCCAGCCAGATGGCCTGGTCTTTATCTTCTGCGATAGAAAAAATATCATTCGAAGGAAGACCGCCTTTGCCTGGCACTGTTGAAACAAGTGTAACCTGGTTGTCGCTTGCGTTATCAGGATCATTTTCATTGAATACAATCAGGCCCGCACCTCTTGCATTTGCCCACTTCTGGTTGTAGCTGTCAACGATGAGATTGAAAATATAAAATCCATTGTAAGCAGCGCCAAAGTTGTAAGCCTTCCACGTCCCGTCTTTTGTGCGCTCTGAAAGCTGGCTGCTGTTTAAATTAGAAAGTACCCACAGGTTTCCATCCCTGTCAAAGTCAACTCCTCCGACCCATGTTGCACCTGGGTCAGATGTAATTGGCTGTATGGTACTGTTGCTGTTGTTGTAAAGTTTTACGCTTCCGTTCTCGCCATATTCAAGCAATCCCATATTCCGCATTCCAACAAATGCATGTTTGCCGTCATTGGGATCAACAGCCACTGAAATGTTGCACTTATCCCAAAGTGAATTATACAAAGGATCAGTCTGCATGTTGAATGATTTCCAGGAATTGTCATTGAACCAATATGCGCCGAAGCTTGAACCAGTAGCACAGGTGGTTCCACCTTGGGGAAGTCCGCCGCCAACAACCCAGATCCCTTTATTGCCCGCGTCCATGGCAAAGGCCCCGATTCCCGAAGGTGAATTCAGGTAGATCGTTTCGAACGCGTTGTTGACGTTCTTCACCAATCCATTGCTGCCGTCTGCAATCCAATAAGTGCCATCAGGATCCCTGTAAGCAAAAGAAGGCAAGGCATTCGGGTATTGGTTGTTATAAAATAATCCAATCCGGTTGAGTGTTGCGTCAAAAATGGAAACGCTGAAATTATTTTTCACCATCATCAGGTTATTGTAAACGTCAAGCTGCGAATTCGAATAATGATCATAGGTAGCAAAGTCACTCCATGTAGTACCGTCAAATACCAGTTTCATGGTATCGTTGTAAATCACAAAAACTTTTCCTGTAAAAGCGCTAATGCCTGTGAAAGCTTTGTGGGGATTGACGAGCTGGTACATGGAAGTATCCAGCGACCAGACTGCATAATTAAAAAGTGTGGGGCTGTTGGCGTCAGCATAAAAAACCCCTGTTTCAGTAGCCGCATAAAATTTTGAACCGTCATAAGCCAGTTGGTGCACGTTTACGGTTGACCCCCCGGCTCCTATATAATAAGTGTCTTTGACCTCATGTCTCTGCAAATCAATCACTACAATTCCAAATTCACAGGTGAGATACGCCAGGTGGTTTAAAAATAAAATGTTGTTGATGCCCTTTCCACCGACAATATTTTTCAGTTTGATATCAGGAAGGTTGAGCACGCTTCCGTCATCGAACAGCAAATCCACATCTGAGCTCAGGTATGCAACAAGTAATAAGTGGTCGTCTTCGCTGTACCTGATGTTTGCGATTTCGAAATCAGAGAGACCGGTGAGGCGGGAATAGCGCTGCACGCTGCCATCAGATTTCTTATAGCTGAACAAAGCATAGCGGGTGGCGCAGTAAACCAGGTCATTACCGCCGGAAACAATCTTTCCGTCATTGCATGGGAGGTGAATGCGCCATTGGTCAATGCCTACAATCGGGTTTCCAACCTGGCCAAAACAAGCGTTCACCAATAAAAATAATGAAGCTAAAATGCAGAATAAGAATGATTTCATAACATGTGGATTGGGTTCTGCTGGTAACGTTAAAACTTGAAATTTATTTGAACCCGATCTGTATACGGTGTAAAATTAAAAAATACTAACGAGCAAATGAATTAATCCTGCCTTATTTTCTTCTGCAGATTTCTATGTAGTTATCCTCATTCACAGGATGAATAGTGGTGTCATCCGACCAATGATAAATTGCCGGCTCTTTAACAGGAATGTCGATTAACGCAATACGTTTAAAGCTGCTGTCGCGATAGTTTTTATACCAATCAAACATTTCCTGGTGGATTCCAGGGTTTGCATACCATGTTCCCCCGTTGGAAATATAGATGAGAATTTCCGCATGGCTTTTCAAAACCTCTTCATAAAATTTCCCGCGCATCGTCAGTGCATACTTCTGTTTTTCCAAAAAAGGGTATACGTACATAAATCCTGATGCAGCCAAACGTTTTGCATAAAAACAAATTTCCGGTTCGGCTCCGAAGATTGCAATCCTGTCATCCGCCGAAGAATTTGTTGCGATGAATTCGCCCGCTTTTTTTGTCGCATTGAATAAGTCATGTCCGTAAATCCTTCGGACTATCTCTTCATCTTTTTGAAGTGCAAATAATGACCGTTCGTTGTACACAAAAACTGAAACTGCCAAAACCAGGTACGACAATGAAATAAATTGGAGTTTGCTCCACCTGCGAGTATCCTGGTTCCAAAAATTTTCCCACGATGTTAGTCCCGCTGCAGCAATTATGGAAACAGATGGAAGCAGGAATTGAAAATAGTGCGGCCTGAAATAAAATCCTGCAGACACAGCAAGAAAAGAAAAAATAAAAAAGAAAAATGAGTTAGCGGATCCTTTGGTTTTTTTGAGAAAAAGAATACTTAAAAATGAAACCGGAACCAGTAACCATAATAATATACCAGGCCTGATGGCCATAGAAAGCACATCAATACAGGTGTTCCAGCCATCTTTTAAAGTTAGATAAGAAATATATTCCCTGGCATAACTGAATGCAAACAATAAAAAATTATTTCCCGCGCCTGCAGCAAAAAGAACGATGGTGATTATCAGCAGGGGAATAGAAATACCTGCGGCCAGTGTAAGTAATGATCTCAAAAAATATTTCGAACCGGCCTGAATTTTAGCGAAGCCGGTTATTAATAGTAATCCGCCCATCAGAAAAAATGATGCAGCCGGTTGTTTCATAAGGAATGCAATTCCCAAAAGAATACCGCATATGAAAACCAGGGACAAAGATTTTTTTTCTACTGCTTTGGTTAAAGCGATCATCCCGGCGAGGACGAACAGCATTGCAAAATGTTCCGCATGTGAACACGTTCCCTGCAGCTCGACCTGGAGTGAAAAAACGAGGTAGCAAATGGCGGCATAAATTCCCGTTCGTTTGCTATACCATAACGAAGCAAGCCTGAAAACAAAAAATGTATTGGCAAGATTCACGATGATCAATCCCCACCGAATGGCTTCTATGGTAGAGCCGAAAACCAGGAATAGCAATGCATATGCGGCATAGGTTCCCGGCATTTTCATATTGTAATAATCCAGGAATGGAATTCCGCCATGACACATGCGCCACCCGGCATAAGCATACTCACCTTCGTCCCTGTCGATGGGCAGGTGCAAAAGCCGCAATCTAAAACAAACGGCAGCAAGCAAAACCGCAGCACCAAAACAATACAGAACCAGTTCGGCGGGAGATTTATTTTTCAAAATATTATTTCAAATCAGTGAACAGGTTAAACGTACTGTTTTTGTAAATCAATTTTAAATCATCGCCATGGTCTTCAATAAATTTTTCGAGCAGCATGTCATGTAATTTTCCATTCTTAGTGGGGACAAGAAAATAATGTGCATTCATCCTGGTAAAAAGTTCCTCCAGGTCTTGTGGCTTTGTAGTCCGCTGCACATATGCCGACCGGCGGTCTGAATAAAATGACAATGCCCGGGGTTTCATAAAAACCACAACTGCATCTGTAGGCAAATGACGGATGTAATCAAATGCTTCCATTGCAGCAATTTCCTGCGGACCTTCCTCAGGAATGGACATTGAATTCACGTGGTCGATGAGTCCGGGCGTATATTGAATGAGAATGATGCAAAGAAAAGTCACAGCAGGTTTCTCCGAAGTTATCCTGAAGAGTTTTAAAATTCTAAAAAAGAAATTGAAAATATAATGCGCCAAAAACGGCATCACCGGATATAGAAAACGGAAACCTCCTTCAGAATAAGGGTAAATAAAAAGGACAAATATGTAAGCGAGGAATATCCAATCTTTAAATTCGGGTTTTCTTCTGAATGCAAGAAAAATTCCCGGCGGGATGAATGCAACCAATATAAATTTTGTCGCCGTGGACAGCCACCTGAAATTCCCTCCCATGGTGGAAAAGAAATTGAGGAATACATGATAGTAATACTCCACGTTCAGGAAGATCCATTTGCCAAAATTTTCTCCGCTGATGGCATCTGCATAGAATTGGATGATCCTTCCGCTGGGAACGGGAAAGAGAATGCCATTCAGCAAAAAATAAAATCCAAATGCAGAGATGGATATGATGGTGATTTTCCGGAAAGCAGGTTTCAGATTGCTTTTTTCCTTCCCGGAAATTTCCTGGAAAATATTTTGCAATAAATAAAACCCGGCAGCAACGAAGAGTGTAGCCCCTATACCGCGTACCGATAAAGCAAAACCCCATGCGATTCCGGTTAAAACCAAATAGCCGGTATTTTTTTTCGCGGATAGGAACAGCAGCACGCCCCAGAGAAAAAAAAATGCAAACGGAACGTCAGAAAGTATTTCTTTTTTAAAACCAATGGTGAGCGGGTTGTAAATGATCATGAGCGTAAGCAGGATGCTCAGTACATCATTAAAATATTTTCTGAAATAAAAAAAACAAACGATTCCGAAGGCAAAAAAGAAAACAGAAACGGTGAGTGAACTCACAAGTATTGAATCCCCGAAAAAAAACCATGCTGTTGAGAGAATGACCGGAAAACCGACAGGGTATGCCTGCAGTGCATATTCACCGCTTTGTTTGTCGAACACAAGTCCATTGTCCGTTTGCGGTCGGTGTTCGAGGATGTTCCTGGCCTGGATGAAATACTGTGCAAAGTCGTCACCCCAGTCGTGACTGGTTTTTACGTTGATATAAAAAAGCGGCAACAGGAATGCAACCAGTACGATTAATGAGGAATTCCGGCTGAAATATCTTTTCACTCCTGTTTTTTTCTGCGCGAAAGGTAGTAATCCGACACAATAATCTGCCGAATTCCACTGCGGGTAGTGGTCCAGTTTGAAATTTTAATGTGGAGGCATGTTCTCTTCCCTTCACCCTAACCCTAAAGGGGATAAGGATTCCCTGCTCCCTTTAGGGCCAAAGCGGTTTATTCTTTTGGGGTTGGCGGGAAATTGTATCTTTGTTATTCTAAACTTCTATGTATGACGGAAACCATCCTGGTAATAGGATCTAATGGTCAAATCGGTTCTGAGCTGGTTGAGAAGCTCCGCGAAGACTACGGCGCCAACCGCGTGATCGCATCGGATTTAAAAGATGCAAGTGCTGAAGCAAAATCCCAGGGACCATTCATTCAAATGGACGTCCTTGATTCCAAAAGTGTATTTGAAACAGTCAGGAAAAATAAAGTCACACAGGTTTATATGCTTGCGGCTATGCTTTCAGCCACAGCAGAACAAAAAGTAAAGCTGGCGTGGAAGCTGAATATGGACAGCCTGCTCAACCTTCTTGACATTGCAAAAGAAGAAAAGATGAAATTGTTCTGGCCTTCATCGATTGCTGTTTTCGGTCCGACAACACCGCGGAGGAATACGCCTCAGCATACGATGATGGAGCCTACAACCGTTTACGGGATCAGCAAACTAGCAGGCGAGCGTTGGTGCGATTATTATTTTCAGAAATATGGTGTGGATGTGCGCAGTCTTCGTTACCCCGGACTCATCAGCTGGAAGACAATGCCCGGCGGCGGCACCACGGATTATGCCATCGACATTTTTCATGAGGCGGTAAAAAATAAAACCTATGAATGTTTTCTCGAAGAGGAGACGATGCTTCCGATGATGTACATGGAAGATGCTTTGCGTGCCACCATTTCACTCATGGACACGGACGCTTCAAAGGTAAAAGTGCGTTCAAGCTACAACGTGGCCGCGATGAGCTTCACGCCGAAAATGCTTACTGAAGAAATCCAGAAACACATTCCTGATTTTACCTGTACTTATAAGCCCGACATCCGCCAGCAATATGCCGACAGCTGGCCGCAGCGCATTGACGACAGCGAGGCGCGCGCGGATTGGGGCTGGAGTCATGAATATG
>Ga0157375_10006290_pt1 | contig 10341 bp, 8 predicted proteins | sample M35metaG_FD_115311 | JGI IMG/M metagenome (GOLD analysis project Ga0157375, IMG submission 115311) | Miscanthus rhizosphere microbial communities from Kellogg Biological Station, Michigan, USA - M3-5 metaG | ecosystem: Host-associated > Plants > Roots > Rhizosphere > Soil | place: USA: Michigan... | reverse complement strand
TCAAGCCCGGCGCAAACGGAGGAACGGAGGGGAACAACGCCGGGGTGGACGGGCAGTTCGAGCCGGGCGTCACCAGCCCCAACGTGCTGAAGCGTCAGCACGCCTGGATGGAGGATGCCCTCCCCGGCTGGACGACCGCGACGAACGCGGCCGACCGCTACCGCGTGCGCTACGAGCCCGCGCCGCCGGATTTCGCCGGCGTGCTGGAGAACACCGCGGCCCCGATTATCCCGGCGGGCGTGCAGCTCGAGGTGGCGCGGGCCGACCAGATGAAGACGACCAGCATCGCCCCCCAGCCGAGCCAGTGCGCGCGGCCGCTCACTGCGTGGGCCCGAAGATCCGCTCGCTCGCCCCCGCGTCGAGGCTTTCCGGCGGGCCGTCGTGCACGATGCGACCGCCGCGCAGCGCGATGACCCGGCGCCCGTAGGTCTTCGCCAGCGCGAGCACGTGCAGCGAGGTGATCACGGTGATCCCGTCCTGCTGGTTGATCTCGCGCAGCAGCTCCATCACGCTCTCGGCGAGCGCGGGATCGAGGCTCGACATCGGCTCATCGGCCAGAATGGTCCGCGGCTCCTGGACGAGCGCGCGCGCGATGGCGACGCGCTGCTGCTGGCCGCCTGAGAGCTGGTGCGGGTAGCGCGCAGCAAGGTGCGCCAGCCCGATCTGCGACAGCGTTTTCTCAACGCGGGTCTTGATTTCCTCGGCCGAAACACGGCGCAACTTGAGGCCATAGGCGACGTTGTCGAACACCGTGCGGTGCGGCCACAGGGCATAGGATTGGAACACCAGCCCCAGTCCACGCTGTTCCGCCGGCAATTCGATGCCGCGGGCCGCGTCGAAAAACATGGTGTTTCCGATCGCGATGGAGCCCTGATGCGGCGTCTCCAGGCCCGCAATGGCGCGCAGCAGCGTCGTCTTGCCGCTGCCTGACGGACCGAGCAAGGCGACCACTTGGCCCGAAGGGACGGAAATGGAAACGTCCTTGAGGATTTCATTGTCGCCGAGGCGAAGGGCGACGTCCTTGACGATGAGTTCAGCCATGCAGGCGCACTCCAAGGCGGACCGCGACGGCAAGGCCGACGCCGATCATGACCACATTAACGACTGACAGTGCCGACACCAGATCAACTGCGCCGGTGCCCCAGAGCGACACCAGAAGCGAACCGATCACCTCGGTGCCGGGACCAAGCAAGTAGATGCCGGTCGAGTATTCGCGCACGAAGATCAGGAAGACCAGCAGCCAGCTTGCCAGCATGCCGTATTTGATCAACGGCACGGTGACATCGCGTTTGACGCGCAGATCGCTGGCGCCGGCCGTGCGCGCGGCTTCCTCCAGCTCCGGCGCGACCTGCAGCAAGGTGCCGGAGACAAGCCGCATGCCGTAGGCAAGCCAGACGATGGAATAGGCGAGCCAGATCGAGACCATCGTCGACTTGAGAGGCGACAGGAACGGGACGAACAGGAACACCCACAGCAGCGCAAGACCGGCAACGAGGCCCGGCATCGCGCGGGGCACCATCACGAGGTAGTCGACAAGCCGCGTCCAGCCGGAGTTCCACCGGTGCACCGCAAGCGCGATCGCGGTGTAACAGGCGACGGCCACCGCGCCGCCGATAACGCCAATGCCGAGCGTATTGAAGATGCCGCGCACCACATTCGGATAATCGGTGAGCTCGCGATAGTGATCGAGCGTCAGCACGTCGAGCAGCCTCACGCCTTCGCCCCAGGTCACGACGAAAGAGCGCAGCGTAATGCCGGAGATCGGCACGACCACCGTCACAAAGAGCCAGAGAATGATTCCGGCAAAGGCGACCCAGCGCCAGCGATGCAGGGGAAGCGGCTGCGTCTTGAGGCCTTTGCCGCGCACGGAAACATAACGTTGCGCCTGGCGCAGAAGCATGCGCTGCATGAACACCAGCGGTGCGGTGATCGCGATGATTGCCACAACGACGACGGCCATCAATTGATATGACGGCACGCCGAGCTTGTTGGTGAGCTTGAACAGATAGGTCGAGAGCACCAGCAAATCCTGCGGATCGCCCAGCACCAGCGGCAGGCCGAACAACTCGAAGCCCAGAAAGAACACGAGCACGCCGGCAAACAGAATCGCAGGCAGGATCATCGGCAGGCTGACGCTGAGCGCGACGCGGAACGGGTTCGCGCCCGAAACGCGCGCGGCCTCCTCGAGATCGGTGCTCAGGCCGCGGAGTGCGGCCGCGCTGTAGAGGTAGACGTGCGGGACGTGCGTGAGCCCCGCGATCAAGATCAGCGCGAGCAATGAATAAAGATTCCACGGCACGAAACCAAGAAGGTCCTTCGCAAGCGTCGATAAAATTCCGACTGGACCAATCGCCACGACATATCCGAATGCAATCACCACCGCGGAGACGAAAATCGGAATCAGGATCATCGGCTCGAGATACCGCCGGCCGGGCACGTCGGTGCGAACCATCAGGAAAGCGAGCACAGCGCCGAGCGGCACCGCTATGGCAGCCATACCGCCCGCGATGACGATTGTGGTCCAGAACGCCTGCCAGAAATCAGGATCGGCGAGCACGAACGAATAGGCGAGCAGGCCGACTTTTGCCGAAGGGTCGAAAAACGGCGCGGTGAGGAAACTCTGGTAGATCACAAGCGAAAGCGGCGCCACCACGACAAGCGTGGTGATGCCGAGCACGAGCAAGCGATACACGGCAATGGGCATGGCTGCCCTTGATCCGCCCGAAGGGCGGCGCGCTATGGCTATTGCCCCTTCTTCGCCTGCTGCCACTTCGACAGGAAGGCAAGGCGTTTGGCCTGGTCGAGATTCTCCAAGAGCGTCTGGTCGATCGGAACAGGCCGCGCCTTGTCGCCGATCAGCTGCGTAACACTCTTGATCGTCGCCTCGCCATCAACGTCTGAACGAAGCGAATAAAGATCGGCTTTGTTTGCGATAATTTCCTGTCCGCGCTTCGACAGAATGTAATCGAGGAAGAGCTTGCCGGCGTTCGGATTCTTGGCTTGCTTGGAAATGAAGGCGACGCGCGAGGTCACCATTGTGTAGTCCTTCGGCAGAATGATGCCGAGGTTGGGATCCTTCTTCGACCGGCCGAGCGCGTAGGAGCCGAAAACCCCATAGGCGATCAGGTGCTCGCCAGACGTCACGCGTTCCATCATGGCGCCGGCGCTTGTGTAGAGCTTCGCCTGCGCCTTGCCCATCGCCTTGAACAGGTCCCAGGCCTGCGGGAAATCCTTGATATCCGCGTTGCAGAACAGATAGCCGACGCCAGAGCGCTCGGGATCGTACGCAGTGATTTTGCCTTTGTAGAAATCCGTCTTGGCGTTGAGCAGCTTTAAAAGATCGGTGTGATCCTTCGGCACGTCCCCTTCGGGAACGAGACGTTTGTTGTAGACAAAGGTGATGGGCTCATAGGTTGTGCCGTAGGCTGAATCCTTCCACACCGCCCATTTCGGCAGCGCCTTGATCTCAGGCGAGGCATAGGCCGCGGCGTGACCATCGGCGACAAGCTTCACCTGCAGATCCATCGCCGACGACCAAATGACGTCCGCGGTGCCGTTGTTGGCCGCAGCCTCGGCGATGAAGCGGTTATAGAGCTCGGTTGAATTGAGGTCGGAGTATTCGACCTTGATGCCGGGGTAGAGCGCCTCGAAGTCTTTGATTAACGGATTGGCGGCGACTGCGTCGGTGGTCGAGGAGATGACGACCTTGCCTTCCTTCTTGGCGGCATCGACGATCTTGGCGTAGTCCGCCGGATAACCTTGCGGTGCCTGCGCGTGCGCGGCGCTGCCGAGGGCCAATGCGGTTGCGATGAAAATGACGGATATGACGTGACGCATAGCAGCTCCCTGGCGTTTTTCGGCGCCTGCCCCCGCGGCGACCGTTGGGGAGCGATGCTACCCCAGGGGTTCCTCCACCGCCTAGGCCCACAAAAGCGAAAGCCCTGGTGCCGGGAATTTCAGCCGGCAAAGCCACCGCTGTCGAGAAAGGCTTGCTCGTCCGGTGTGGTGGCGCGGCCGAGGACGGCATTGCGATGGGGAAACCGTCCGAACCGCCGGATGATGTCGGCGTGAATTTCCGCCCATTTCAGATTTTCCGCATTGCCAGCGGCCTTGTTGAAGGAAATGCAGCGTTCCTGGTCCGCGAGATCCTCGGAATGCTCGAAGGGGAGATAAAAGAAATTCCGCAGCTCTTTCGGCACCTGGCTGTCAAAGCCGCGAACAATTGCTCCGGCGGCGATGGCGCGCGCTACAGGATCAGCCGCAAAGGCTCGCGCATCTTCGCGAAACATGTTGCGCGGGAACTGGTCCAGCAAGATAAGCAGCGCCAGAGCACCTTCGACATTTTGCTCCCAGTCGGACAATTGCCCGGAGGCGGCGGCCTGGTAGGTGGCGAGAAAACGCTCCCGGATCTCGTCGTCGAAAGCCGGGTCCTTCTTGAACCAGCGGTCGGGCCCGGCCTTTTGCCAAAACGATACGACGTCGGCTGCACTTGCGACCATTGCACCTCGTGTCAATTGGCGGCCGGCTGCCCCGGCTCGTCGCGCAAGGCGCGCCGCAGGATCTTGCCGACGTTCGTCTTAGGCAGCTCGTCCCGGAACTCGATCTGCTTCGGCACCTTGTAGCTGGCCAGGCGTGAGGCCAGATACCTCCGTAGGTCCGTGGCGGTGACATCGGGATTTTTCTTGACCGCAAACAGCTTGCCGGCCTCCCCGGAATGCTCGTCGGGTACGCCAATGACGGCGCATTCGAGCAAGCCACCGTGGCTCATGGCTACTTCCTCGACCTCGTTCGGGAATACCTTGAAGCCCGACACAGAAATCATGTCCTTCTTGCGGTCGACGATGCGCACGCGGCCCTGCTCGTCCATCACGCCGATGTCGCCGGTGCGGAAAAATCCGTCCTTCGTCATTGCTTTTGTGGTCTCATCGGGTCGCTTCCAGTAGCCCGCCATAATCTGCGGACCGCGAGCGCAGATCTCGCCCTGCCCGCCGATCGGCAATTCATGCCCATCCTCGTCGCGGATCGAGATTTCAGTCGAGGGTAGCGGAAGTCCGATGGTTCCGGTCCATTCGCTGATGTCGCCGCGGTTGCACGTGAGTACCGGTGAGGTTTCAGACAGGCCGTAACCCTCGATGATCGGCCTGCCGGTCGCCTTTACCCAGGCGTCGGCGACCGGCTTCTGCACCGCCATGCCACCGCCGATCGTGCATTTCAGCATGCTCCAATCGATCTTGCTGAAATTGGGATGGTGGAGCAGTGCATTGTACAGCGTGTTCACGGCTGGAAAGATGTTCACCTTGTAGTGAGAGAGTTCTTTGACGAGTCCGGGAATGTCACGCGGGTTCGGAATCAGCAGGCACATTCCGCCGAGGCGCATGCCGAGCAGGAAACACGCGGTCAAGGCGAAGATGTGATATAGCGGCAGCGCCGTGACGATGATCATGTGGTCGAGTTTCGGCGGGATATCGACCATCGGCTGGTTCCATGCCTCTACCTGCAACATGTTGGCGACCAGATTGCGATGCAGAAGCATTGCACCTTTCGCGACCCCGGTGGTGCCGCCCGTGTACTGGAGAAATGCGATGTCGTCGGGCGTCAACGTTGAAGCCTCGAGTGCCATCGTGCGCCCGGCTTCAACGGCGTCATTGAACTTGGTGGCGCCCGGAATCGTGTAAGCCGGCACCATCTTTTTGATGTAGCGAACGACTCCGTTGACAATCGTGCCCTTCACCGCGCCAAGCATGTCACCCAAGCTCGCGATCACGACGTGCCTGACTTGCAGATTCGGCAGCGCCTGTTGCAGGACGCCCGCAAAATTTTCGAGCACGATGATGGCTTCCGCGCCAGCATCGGCGAGCTGGAATTCCAATTCGCGCGGCTTGTAGAGCGGGTTGACGTTCACGACGGTGCAGCCGGCCCGGAGAATGGCGGCGATTGCGATCGGATATTGCAGCACGTTCGGCATCATGATCGCGACGCGCGTGCCGCGTTTCAGCCCCAGGTTTTGCAGCCACGCGGCAAGGGCACGTGATGTCTTTTCTAGGTCGGCATAGGTCAGGGATTTGCCCATGCAGGCGCAGGCTTCACGGCCGGCATATTTCGTGAAGCTTTCCTCGAACATCGCGACCAGCGACGGATAGCGCACCGCGTCGATCTCGCTGGGTACGCCCGGCGGGTAATGCCGCAGCCAGAGCCGGTCCATTGGTGCTTCCCCCGCGACCGCCTTTTCGCTAGCGCGACGAAGGTCGATTCCGCATCAGCATGAGTCCAACCGGTCCCGCATGCAAGACTGGCGATCGCTAGCGGCCTCCAAACGGAACCAGCGGATTGTCGATCAGCGCGGTCCGGTCGGGCCGATCGGGGGCTGCGACCCCGAGAAAAGCCTCGAAAAGCTCGCGCACTGTGCGCTGCGGCAAATCGCGGGTGATCAAAACCAGCCGGGTGCGATGATCGTCGTCAGGCCAGTGTTCAAGCCGCGCGGTCGGGTGGAATATGTGCTGCACGCCATGCACGACGACCGGCGTGTCTGGCATTTCCGCAAGTTTCACGATGCCTTTGACGCGCAGAAGCTTTTCTCCGTGCGTGGCACGCAACAGTTCGAGGAACATCTCCAGAGTTCCCGACGGGATGGCATCGTCGGCTGTGAGTACAAACGATGAGATATGCTCATCATGCCGATTGACGTCGTGATGATGGTGGTGATGACCGTGGCTGTCCGCGTAGGCTTCGGCGGCAAGCCATTTCTTCACATCAGGGATTTTCCGATCGGGGTCGTAAAGCCCGCTCCCGAGCAGCCTGTTGGCGGTTGCTTCGCCTTTGGCAGCATCAAGGATGGGCGCGGCCGGGTTGAGCCCGCGGAGCCTGGCAACAATTCGCTGTCGTTTGGCCTCGTCCACGAGGTCGGTCTTGGTCAGCACGATGCGGTCGGCAACTGCGGCCTGCTTTACCGCCTCGGCATGCGCATCGAGCGTCGATTCACCGCCGGCGGCATCCACGACGGTTATGACGCCATCCAGACGATAGCGTAAGACGAGATAGGGGTGCGACATTGCGGTATGCAGTACTGGCGCCGGATCGGCGAGGCCCGTGGTTTCGAGCAGCAGCCGTTTGAATGTGCAGCGCCGGTTGTCGAGATCGCGCAGCAGCGTCTCCAGCGCGTCTACGAGGTCGCCGCGCATCGTGCAGCACAAGCAGCCCGATTGCAGCAATACCATGTTGTCGCTGACATACTCCACCAGCAGATGGTCGAGCCCGATCTCGCCGAATTCGTTGATGACGACCGCGGTCTCCGCGAGCGCCGGATCCTTCAGCAGCCGGTTGAGTAACGTGGTTTTGCCGGCGCCCAGGAAGCCCGTGAGGACGGTGAACGGAATGGGCGTGGGCGGTGTCTTTCGCTCAGCGCGCGGCGCGGGCTCGCTCATTGCGTCGACGAGGTGACTTTCGGTTTCGGCTGTTTTGCGGGTTTTGCAGCCTTGGCTGACTTTGCGTCATCCGTCTTTTTGGGTTTTTCGGCCGCTGCACCTTTGGCGGGCTTTTCGCCGCCTTCGGTCTTGGCGGCGGTCTTCTTTTTCTTCTTGGGCGCGGCGCTGGCGGTCTGCGCGACGACCGGATCCGGATGATCGGCCGGGCCGGTGAACACCACCACCGGTGGCGTGGTCTCGACCGGCGGGCCGAGCACGAATTTGCCATTGGCCGGCTTCAGGCTGGAGAGCATGAACGCCTGTCCATTTTCGGATTCGCCGGTTGCGGCGGTCGTCGACTCTTCCGGCTCCTCCTCGTTCTCCTCGGAAGGCGGTTTCCGACGATGCCCGCCGCACATTTCCTCGCGCAGGTTGGGCGGCTGTGCGTCGATCGGCGCCAAGGCATCGACTGTGCCGAGCGAGGGCGTCAGCCAGGACAAACCACCGCTATTAAAGCCGCGTTCGAGGAGCTGCGCCGCCTTTTGTGCACGCACGGCGCCGGACCAGGATCCAAGGATCACCGCGATCAGCCGGCGGCCATTGCGCGTAGCGGAGGCGACGACGTTGTAGCCTGACGCGCAGATGAATCCGGTCTTCATGCCGTCGGCGCCGGGATAACGATCAATGAGCGAATTGTAGTTCCGCATCACGCGGTTGCCGTAGCGGATCGACGAAATGTGCCAGTAGCTGTCGTACTCGGGAAATTCGCGGATCAGCGCGCGCGCCAGGATGCCGAGGTCGCGGGCCGATGAGATGTGGTTCTCGGCGGGTAGGCCGTTCGGATTGACGAAATTGCTTTGCGACATGCCGAGCCGGCGTGCGTTGGCATTCATGAGATCGGCAAAGCCTGCGATCGAACCGCCAACGCCTTCGGCGATTGCCACCGCAATGTCGTTTGCGGATTTCACCATCAGCATCTTCAGCGCGTTGTCGACGGTAACGGCGGCGCCAACCTTGAAGCCCATCTTCGTCGGCTGCTGCGCGGCGGCATTGCGCGATATCGGGAGCAGGGTATTGAGCGACAGACGGCCTTCCTTGACTGCGCGCAGCGTGGTGTAGGCAGTCATTAGCTTCGTGACCGAAGCGGGATACCACGGATAAGTGGCGTTCTCGGCGTGCAGCACCTTGCCTGTTGAAGCCTCGATCAGCAGCTGCGCTTCTGCGTTCGCGCGATCAGTCGCGGCAAGCGCAAGCACACCCACGGTGAGGCCGAGGATCACGGCGCGACAGCAGCGGTTTGAGCGGCCAGTCATCGTTCGCAGTTCAGGGTCCTAAGGCCTCAGAAACGGAAAAGTTCCATAGACGGCCGTGCTAGGCTATCTAAGCTTCGAATGCTAGGCAAAGCGCGTGAACCACAGCTGAATATGTAATGACAGCCAGCAGAGCCTGATGAAAGCGACCAAAGTTCGGCAAAGGAGGCGTTAATGACGGCCTGTATCGTCGGTTGGGCACACAGTCCGTTCGGCAAACTTGCCGGTGAAACGCTCGAAAGCCTGATCGTGAAAGTTGCCGGCGAGGCGCTGGCCGATGCCGGAATTGCCGCAAAAGACGTCGACGAGATCGTGCTCGGGCATTTTAACGCCGGGTTTTCCGCCCAGGATTTTACCGCTTCTTTAGTCCTGCAGGCCTCTAACGACCTGCGCTTCAAGCGCGCTCTGCGGGTCGAGAACGCGTGCGCCACCGGCTCCGCCGCCGTCCATCAGGGAATCAAGACGATTGAGGCGCGCGCCGCGCGCATCGTGCTCGTCGTCGGCGCCGAGCAGATGACGGCAACGCCTGCGTCGGAGATCGGACGCAATCTGTTGAAGGCGTCGTACGTGCGCGAAGAGGCCGACATCGATGGAGGCTTCGCCGGGATTTTCGGCAAAATCGCGGGTCTCTATTTTCAAAAATGGGGCGACCAGTCCGACGCGTTGGCGATGATCGCCGCCAAGAATCACAAGAACGGCGTGGGCAATCCCTACGCGCAGATGCGCAAGGATCTGGGCTACGACTTCTGTCGCACCGAAAGCGAGAAGAATCCGTTTGTAGCCGGCCCGTTGAAGCGTACCGACTGCTCGCTGGTTTCGGATGGCGCCGCGGCGGTCGTGCTTGCCGATGTGGAGACCGCGCTCAAATTCAAGAAGGCAGTCGCGTTCCGTGCCGCCGAGCACGTGCAGGATTTTCTGCCGATGTCGAAGCGCGACATTCTGAAGTTCGAAGGCTGTTCACAGGCCTGGCAGCGCGCGCTTGCGCGATCCGGACTTCAACTGAGCGATTTGTCGTTTGTCGAAACCCATGACTGCTTCACCATCGCGGAACTGATCGAATATGAAGCGATGGGTTTGACCGCCGAAGGGCAGGGAGCGCGCGCGATCAAGGAAGGCTGGACTCAAAAAGACGGCAAGCTGCCGGTGAATCCGTCCGGTGGACTAAAGGCGAAAGGCCACCCAATCGGGGCGACGGGTGTTTCCATGCACGCACTTGCAGCGATGCAACTGACCGGTGCCGCCGGTGACCTGCAGGTGAAGAATGCCAAGCTCGGTGGCATCTTCAATATGGGCGGGACGTCGGTCGCGAACTACGTGAGCGTGCTCGAGCGGATCAAGTAGCTAGTTGAACTTGCGCTCCTTCAGCGTCGGCAGAAACGACGAATTGAAAACGTCGTCCAGTTTCGGTTTCGCGGCCTTGAACTTGTAAGCCATCGCAATCTGGTCGATGGCGCGCTCAAAGCGCTGTTCGTCGATGGCGCCATAGCCATTCGCCTTGACTTCTGGCGTGACGATATTCTCGCGAATGGCCATCGTCAGGCGCTCGAGCTCGACGTTTTTCCTGGCGTCAGGGTTGCGCCGCAAAACGGAATCGATGGCCGTAGCCGGGTTCCTTACGGTCTCCCTCAGGC
>Ga0157375_10006288_pt1 | contig 10342 bp, 10 predicted proteins | sample M35metaG_FD_115311 | JGI IMG/M metagenome (GOLD analysis project Ga0157375, IMG submission 115311) | Miscanthus rhizosphere microbial communities from Kellogg Biological Station, Michigan, USA - M3-5 metaG | ecosystem: Host-associated > Plants > Roots > Rhizosphere > Soil | place: USA: Michigan... | reverse complement strand
CGTTCGTCATACACTCCTGAGCTTCCACGCCCCTCTACGGAACGCCCACGCCGCGGCCAGTGCGTACGTACAGAACGCCACCGTTACCGCCAAGAAGATCCCGCGCGGCCCAAAGCCCATCCAGATACCGATCACGTACGCGAGCGGAATTTCCCAGCACCAGAACACGAGAAAGTTGATCCACGTCGGTGTTCGCGTATCGCCGGCCCCGTTGAAAGATTGGCCGAGCACCATGCCCCATCCATAGAATGGGAAGCCGCATGCGACCGTCCGCAGAAATGCCGACGCATACGGAATCACATTCGCATCGCTGGTGAACCCACGCGCGATCTGTGGAGCGAAGATCGCGAGGAGCACACCGACCACGGACAGAACGCCCATGTTGTACATCCCGGCGAGTTTCACGGCATGCTCGGCGCGATCGGGCTTCTTTGCACCGAGTGCCTGACCGACCATCGTCGCCGCGGCGTTCGCCAGCCCCGATGCCGGCAATAACGCGAACAAGATGACGCGCACGCCGATCGTGTAGCCGGCGATCACGTTGCTGCCGAACGACGAAAGAATTCGTACGTACGCGATCCAGCTGCCCATCCCGATCAGGAACTGGCCCGCCGCCGACCAGGCCAGCTGCGCGAGCCGTTTGAGAATCGCTGGTTCGATTCGCAGGTGTCGCAGATGGATGTCGATGCGCGACCCGGGCTTGAGCAACCGTGAGAACGCGAACAACGCGCCCGTACCGCGGCCGATGTTCGTCGCGATCGCCGCGCCCGCAACGCCCAGCTTCGGGAATGGACCAAGACCAAAAATCAGACACGGTCCGAGCAGGATGTTGATCGCGTTGGCCAGCCACAGCACACGCATCGCGATCGCCGCGTCGCCCGCGCCGCGGAAGATCGCGTTGATCAGGAAGAGCATGACGATCGTGAGGTTTCCGCCGAGCATGATGCGCGCGTACCCGGTGCCTTGCGCGATCACGTCGCTCGACGCTCCCATCAGCGACAACGCGTGTGGCGCGAAGAGCGCACCAGCGATGCCGATGACAATCGCGATCGCGCCGGACAACACGATCGCCTGGGTCGCCGCGCGTGCCGCGCCCTCGCGGTCACGCTCGCCGATCCGCCGCGCGACGGTCGCCGTTGCGGCGATCGCCAAGCCGAGCGCGATCGCGTAGATGAGCGTTAGCCACGATTCGGTGAGCCCGACGGTCGCGACGGCGCTCGCCCCGAGCTTGGAAACGAAGAAGACGTCGCACACGGCGAAGACGCTCTCCATCACCATCTCCAGCACCATCGGGATGGCGAGGACGAGGATCGCGCGCGACACGGATCCCTGCGTGAAGTCGCGATGCGACCCGCGCAGGCCTTCAAGAATGGAATCCCACAATCCGCCGTCCGCGCCGACCGCGTCGGGCGGCAGCGCGATGGTGGATGGGGAAGCCGGCAATGATTCCGCCGCCGACTCGGACATCGATGTACTCACGTGTAACCTCGAGACTTGAGGGTCGACGGCGCGGGCGGCGGCACGCCTAAAGTGATGAAAATCGAAAGGGCGGCACCGATCGGCGCCGCCCTCGCTGACTACACGAGCCTGTTTGCGCGATCAGTGCTAGGGGACCGTGACGCCGACGACTCGCGCCGGTGCGCCACTTGGCGTGGCGGCAGCGTCGAATCGGACGGCCATGGTCGGGGTTGAGATGTTGCTCATCAGCACTGACCTCGAATGAAATGACCCGCGCACTGGCGGGACGCGCAGTATAAGCAGGTCTTAAAAAACGCGCAACGGCCGATTCGCCGTTACGGCGTTACGGCTTTTTTCACGGGGTCGCCGTTCACGTCGAGCACGACGATCGGTGCGATCTTCGTGGCCGTGAGCGGCGCCTCGATCTTGGACCGGTCACCGACGATGATGATCGACAGATGGGCCGGGTCGATGTACTTCTGCGCCACCCGAACCACGTCTTCGCGCGTCACCGCGTTCACGGCGCGCGTGAATACCTGGTAGTAGTCCTCCGGCAATCCCTGCGTGTAGATCGAGGCGATGTTGTTGTTGACGCCCGTCACCGACGCGAAGGTCGAGGGCAGACTCTGCACGAGGCTCGCCTTGGCTTGCGCCAGCTCGTCGTCCGTCGGTGGGCGTGGTCCGCGGATGTCGCGCAGCTCCTTCATGAACTCGATCAGCGCGCTGTCGGTCTTCGCGGTCACGATGTCGCCGCCGGCGCGGAACGCGCCCGGGCCCTTCCCGAACGCGAAGCCCGAGTTCACGCCGTAGCTGTAGCCCTTCACTTCGCGGATGTTGTGATTGAGCCGCGACTGGAAGAGCACGCCGAGCATCTCGTTCATGACACGAAGCGCGAAGTAGTCGGGCGTCGCGCGCGGCGGGCCCACTTCGCCGAGCGCGAAGGTGGATTGCGCGGCGCCCGGTTTGTCGACGAGGAAAATCGTCGTCGGCTTTGGCGCGGGCGCGGCGGGATACTCGAAATCCGGCACGCTGCCGCCCGCCTTCCACCCGCTCAGAGCACCCTCGACGATGCGCTTCGCATCGGCCTGCGAAATGTCGCCGACGATCGTGATGACCGCGTGCCCGGGACGGAAGTATGTCTTGTAGAACGACGCGAGATCGTCGCGCCTGATCGCGTTGACCGATGCTTCGTTCATCGTCCGGCCGTACGGATGCGTCGTCGTGTACAGCGTCTTCGGAAAGACCACACTCGCGATGCCGGACGTCCGATCGCGGTTCTGCGTGAGGGAGACGATCGTGCGCGCCTTCAGGCGATCGAGCGCCTCCTGCGGGAAGGTCGGATTCTCCAGGAGGTCGGCGAGGATGGCGAGGGTCGGGGCGAACTTGTCCTTCGTCGAAAGGAATGAGATGCGGCCCGACTCACCGCCGATGAACGCGCCGACGCTGGTACCGAGGAGTTGAAGGTCGTTCGAGATCTGGTCGCCGTTCCGGTGCGTCGTCCCTTCGCTCAGCATGCTTGCCACGAAGCTCGCCAAGCCGGCTTTGTCTTCCGGCTCGTACTGGTTGGCGCCGCCGATGAAGTTGATTTGAAACGACACGAGTGGCAGGCCGCGCTTCTCGGATACGACGAGCTGCGCGCCGTTGGCGATCGAGAGCCTGCTCCACAGAGGAATCGTGAGGTCGGGAACTCGCCCCGGCGTCGGAACGACACGACGATCGAACGACGACTTTGCGGCGGCCTGTTGTTTCGCCGGCGTTTTGGTCTGCGCGGCAACCGGAACGGCAAAGACGACGGCCGCCACGAGACCGCGCGTGAAAGACAGTCGGCGGTTCATGGCTTGATCTCCGTGGTTCTCTCGGTGAGCGGATCGGTGACGATCGTGCTTCGGTCGGCGTGCGACGCGAGCTCGCGCTTTCCGATCGGCACGTTGCTGAGGACGATGCGCGCGGCGCCGAGGTATTTGTTCGCGACGCGCTTGACGTCAGCCGCGGTCACGGCCTGCGTCTTGGCGTAGCCGACGCGAAAGGTGTAGCTCGGATCGTCGCGGAAGGTCTGATCGTCGGCGAGCTGGAAGGCCTTGCCGAGATTCGACTGAAGCCCGCTGAGGAAATCCAACTCCTGGCCGGCCTTGACGCGTTTGAGCTCGTCGGTCGTCGGGCCGTCGCGCTTCAGTCGCCCGAGGATCGAGTCGACTTGCGTCTCGATCTCGGTGAGCGAGTGCTCGGGACGCGAGGAGACGATGATGCTGAAATTGCCGACGTTTTCGCTGCTCGTCTGGCCGGCCGAGATGTTGGCGGCGATCGGCTTGTCGTAGACGAGTGCCTTCGTGAGACGCGATGTGCGCGAGCCGGCGAGGATCTCTCCCAGCAACTCGAGCGCCGGCCCGTCGGCGCTGTACATGTTGACGCTCGGCCATTCGATCCAGAGCCGCGGCACCTGCACACGGTCCTCGAAGGTGAGGCGTTTTTCAGCGCGCAGCGACGCGGGAGCGACGCTCGGCCGCATGATCTCTTTGCCGCGAGCCAGGTCGCCGAAGTACTTCGTGACCCACGCCTTCGTCTGTTCGCGATCGATGTCGCCGACGACGACGAGCGTCGCGTTATTGGGCGCGTAGTAGAGGCGGAAGAATCGCTTCACATCGTCGACGCCCGCCGCGGAGAGATCGGACATCGCGCCGATCGTCGGCCACGAGTACGGGTGGCCGTTCGGATACATCGCGAGTCCCAGCAGCTCCCGATCGCGGCCGTACGGCTGATTGTCGTAGCTCTGTCGCCGCTCGTTCTTCACGATATCGCGCTGCGCGCGGAACTTCTTGTCGTCGAGTGAATCGAGGAGGAAGCCCATGCGGTCCGCCTCGAGCCAGAGCGCCGTCTCGAGATAGTTGGACGGATTCGTCTCCCAGTAGCGCGTCCAGTCGAAGTACGTCTGCCCGTTGTTCGACCCTCCGACGCCCTCGGTGAACTTGTCGTGCGTGCCGTAGGGCACGTGACCGGACCCGGTGAACATCACGTGCTCGAACATGTGGGCAAAGCCGGTATGTCCGACCAGCTCATTCTTCGAGCCGACGTGATAGATCACCTCGACCGCGACAGTCGGCGTCGTGTGATCTTCGGAGAGAACGACCGTGAGCCCGTTGTTCAGCGTGTACTTCTCGAACGGGATGCTGATCGAGCTCGCGGGCCGTGCCTGTTGCTGTTGCGCGAGCAGGCCAGGCGCGATCACCAGGGACAAGAGAAGTGATTTCATACAGCGATGGGGTTTGCGACGGCATGAGTGGAAGCCTTCACGTCGCGGCCAACTGCAAATTGACTGACAACACTTGAATTGAGACACCACTGCCCGATGATAAGTTGCGAGCGACGCTCGCTCTACGCGCTCGCCGTACGAATTCGCCATAAATTCCTTACCGATGCTCAAAAGCCTCGAGCTGTGGTGGCGCCGACGGTGGATCAAGCTTCTCGTTCGACTGATGCGCCGCTCCGGCGGCGAGCGGCCGGATTGGGGAGCCAGGCCGTATCGAGTGCTGTTTCTACGACACGACCGCGCCGGCGACATGATCATATCCACCGGGGTCATGCGTGCCATCGCGCGGTCGCATCCCACGATTACCATGGATGTGCTCGCGTCGCCGGCGAACGCGTCCGTGATCGCCGGGGCGGATTACGTGCACGAGGTCATCGTCTTCGACAAGCGCGCGACGGCGAGCTATCCGGCGACGCTGCGTCGCTTGCGCCGCGGCCGCTACGACGCGGTGATCGATTGCATGGTCACGGCTCCGTCCGTCACCACGCTACTCTTGATCCTGGCGAGCGGGGCGAGTTATCGGATTGGAATCGCCGGTCGTGGCAACGATGCCGCGTTCAACATCACCGTGCCCGCCGAATCGAAGCCGCGGGCCCACATGGCGGATCTGCTGGCGGCGTTGGCACAGGCGTTCGACGTAAGCCTCTCCCCAGTCGAGCGTCGTCCGAGCCTCACTCTCACAACCGACGAGCGAACGCGCGCCGAGCGCGCCTGGGGATCGCTCCCGCCCGGCGGTTCCCGGATCCTCATCAACGTGTCCGCCGGGACGTCGGAGCGCGTGTGGCCCGACGATAACTATGTCGCGGTGATGCGTCGTCTTCGCGAGCGCGCCGGCAACGCTGTTTTCCGGGTCATCGCGGCGCCAGCCGAACGCCGGCGCGCCGAGTACGTCGCCGACCACGGAGGCGGCCAGTTCGTGGCGACGCCGAGCATCCGCGATGCCTTCGCGCTCGTCGCCACCGCCGATTTCGTGTACACGCCCGACACGAGCATCGTCCACGCGGCGTCGGCGTTTCAGGTGCCAAGCGTGGCGATGTACGCGCGCGGGAAATCGGAACAGTGGGGACTCTACCAGACGCCCGGGGAGAACGTCGAGCATCCCGAAAACACGCTCAGCACGTTGAGTGTCGACCGCATGCTGCGCGCGGTCGATGCCGCGTGGGACGCAGCGGCGGTCAGCCGATCGAGTTGAGCAAACTCGAAAGTGCGCTGTCGACCGCGGACGCGTCGGGCAGGCTGCCCTGAGCGATGCGCGGTGAGCCGCCGCCCCGCCCACCCACGGCGCTCAACTGCTCTTTGATCAGCTTCCCCGCGTCGAGACCCGAATCTTCCGACGCGGCGACGAACAGAGAGGGGGGCGACACCAGCGCGCCGACGACCGCCGCCTTGGGCAATGACAACGCCGCCTGGGCGAATGTGCGCAACTCGTCGATCGACGCGGCGTCGCGCACGACGATCACGCGCACGCCCGACACGTTCGGCTGCGTCGCTTCGTAGCGATCGCGGGCTCGCGTCCCCGCCACTTCTTTCTCCAGCTTCTTTCGGGCACTCTCGGCGTCCTTGAGTCGTTCGGTCTGCGTCGCGACCACCGAGGCCGCATCGTCGATCGCCGACGACAGCGACGTCGCAATCTGCGTCAACGCCTCGAAATCCCGCCGGGCGCGGCGGACCGCTCGCTGGCCGCAGATGAACTCGACGCGGGACGTCTTGCGCACGCGCTCGGCCGAGCGAAGGAGAATGGCGCCGATCTCCGCGGTCGAGCGCACGTGCGTTCCGCCGCAGGCGCTGCGATCGACTTCGGCGATCGAGACGATACGCAGAAGCCCCGGACGGTCGGACGGTTTGCGCAGGCCGATCGCGCTCTCCGCATCCTCGAACGTGACATTCACCGGACGCGCCTGGGCGACGAGCTCGTTCGCCCGCGCTTCCGCGGCAACCATCTGGTCGCGCGTGATGCTCTCCGCATCGAGATCGAGCGTCGAATAGTCCGGACCGAAGTGCACGCTCACCGTCTTGGCGCCGAACAGGTCCTCGAAGACTGCCGAAACAAGGTGTTGACCTGTGTGTTGCTGCATGTGGTCGAAGCGCCGCACCCAATCGACGCGACCGGAGATGCGCATGTCGTCATGGTCGCCGAGCGGCGCGGCGAGGACGTGCGCGATCCGCTCGCCTTCGTCGACGACGTCGATGACACGCGTGCCGCCAAGCGTACCGAGATCGTGCGGCTGCCCGCCCGACGTCGGATAGAACGCCGTCTCGTCGAGATACACGCGCGTGCCGTCGCTCGTACGCTCGGAAACGGCGGACGAGAATTCAGTGCGATACGAGTCGGTGTAGTAGAGGCGGTTGGTCATTCTGGCGTCGTCCCGGGTGAGGGAACTGGTGACTCACAATCCGATGCCGAAATCGAAGCTCATCAACCACGGTTTGCTCGTCGTCCCGCTGATCGAGTGAAATATCCCGATGCGCGGACCAATAAAAACGATCGGCCAGAGGAGGATCTCCGCGCCGGCATATGTCATGTTCTCGTTCGCAGACCACGGATCCTTCCAGGTCCGAAGCGCGGTCGCGGCGATGCCGACGCCCGAGCCGAAGTTCCCGTGCCCGTAGTCGATGAACGCGACCGACGCGCGGCCGCCGCTGAGCCCAGGTTCCGCGTAGAAAGCGAACAGCCGCGAATGTTCGGCGCCGTTACGCTGCCAGGACTCGCCGCGAACGAAACCCAGCGCCGCCGACGCTTTCTGGGGACTGCCGAAATGCAATCCGAACGCCGGCGCGAAGTGCGTGCGAACGATTGTGTCTTCAGGAGCACAAACACGGCAGCGCTGCGCGCCGGCGGCTCCGGTGACTGTGACGAGGACGGTCGTGGCGATTGCAATGTGTCGACGCATCGTACGAGGTCTCCCACCGCAGCCCGGTGCAACATTGGGCAATGGATTCCTTTCCTCCCCCCGTCATGGTCGGCTGCACGGAACCACGACCTGCCGCTCTCGGAAGCGGACGGCGCGCCGGTCGGCGCGCATGCGCGCCAGATCCACCGGCTGCGTCCTCGCGGCGGCGACGGGACACCCCGGCGCCGGTTCCGAGCGACGAATCACGATCTCGATACCCGTCGAATCCTGTTCTGCTCCCTCGATCATGATGTCGTGACCAGCGGTGGGACGCATCCCTAGTGCCGCGACGACGATCATCTCCTGCGCAAAGTCGACGATCGGCGCGGGTGGCGCGGGAACGAACGGCCGGTTGACGCGCTGCCAGAGCTCACGCCACGCGCTGCTGTCGCGAACAACGAGCAACGTCGAGTCGGCGAGCCCACTGTAGCTGGTGAATGCCGACGGCGCCTCGCGCAGGCGCGTGAGCGGAACGCTGCCGCGGGAGGAATCGTGCTGCGCCGCGGCGGTGCCGGCGCGGCAAACGATCGCCGCGCCGAGCAGCAGCCCGACGCTATCCCGCACTACTCGCCTCGCTCCCGCTCCTCCCGAAGCGGGGCCAGTGTGTCCGCGGGACGGCGCGCACGCCGACCGACAGCACGATACACGAAACGAGCGCAATCGCCGAGAGCTCGGCGAGCAAGTCGCGGCTCGCCACGATCGCGGCGGTGCGTTTGGTCTCGACATCGAGACCGATTTTAAGAAGCGAGAGGGCTTGGCGCGGCTCGAGCGTTTTCTCGCCGCGTTCAACCGATGCGATGAAAGCTTCGCGCTCCTTTTCCGTCTCGCTCACGCTGGCGAGCACGTGGAGCTGCGTCGCGGCGTACACCATCCCGGCGACCACGAGGACGAGGACGATCGTCGGCGCGATCAGGAGCAGCTTTTTGTCGAGGCGCACTCATGTAATTAAGCACAAGTGCACCTCGGGGGCAGCGAACAAACGGACCGGCGCGGTGCTGCAGCCGACTCCGTTGGTCACGAGCAGGCTCCTCGGCGGATGACCGTCCAGCGTGAATAAACCGCGCACGTATTGCCGGTTGAGGTCACCTCCCGACATGACGATCGGCGTGCCCCATGGCAGCGCGACCTGGCCGCCGTGTGTGTGTCCGCACAGCGCGAGATCGAACGGCCGGTCGCCGATCGCCCGCAACACTTCGGGTGAGTGCATCAGAACGACGCGCGTTCCGGTCACGCCGTCGATCGCCAGGTCGGGCCGGGGGTCGCCGCGCGCAATATCCGACAGACCGCAGATGGTGACGTCGTCGAAGGGTGTCGGGAGACGAACCGGCTCGTTGTCGAGGACGCGGACGCCCGCATCGCCGAGTCCGCGCAGCACCGTCGGTCGATCGGCGCGCAGATCGTGATTGCCGAGGACCGCGAGCTTGCCGAGCGGGGCGTGGACGCCGGCCAGGAAAGGCGTGAGGCGATCGATGTACGACGCCCGGACCGAGACGAAATCGCCGCCGAGGAGAACGAGGTCCGGCTCGAACGCGGCGAGTTTTCGGCACGCGTCGGCGAGCACGCGCTCGTCGGTCGTGGCGCCGGCGTGAAAGTCCGCCGCGAAGGCTACGCGAAGCGTGGGACGGACGGCGTCACGCGCCTGTCGTCCCAGGTTGAACCGGTGCGTCCGGGACCGAACCCGGCCTTGTAGTCCGAGCTCGTACGCGATCTTCGCGGCCCAGCTCCCGGGACGGATGAGAGCGTCGATCGCGAACTCGAGGCTGCGGCGGCTCCGCTCGACACGACGGTCGCGAGCCAACGCGCGGGGCTCAGCGATCGCTGGGTCGGGGCGGCTCATTCCTCGAGATCTTCCGCCTGATCGCTCTCCGGTTTCGCCGGCTTCTTCTTCGGCCGACCACCCTTGCCTTTGGCGGCTTCAGCCTCGAGCAACGCCAGGTATTCCCGCTTGGCCGCCTCCATGAGCTCGGAGTCGGGCGCCTGTCGGCGCGAACGTCGCTCCTTTTCGCGACGGTAATGCTCCAGTGCGGGGGACGCCTCGCCGGCTCGGCCGCGTCCGGCGCCCGCCGATCGCGATCGGGCGGGAGCGGCGGGGTGCGTGTCAGCGAGAGGTTTCGTCTTCATGACTTCAGGGAACTGGCTGCTGGTTCACGACGATTGTTGCCGATGCGCTGTTGAGTGGCTCGAACGAATACTGCGCGACGACGCTCGCCGATCCAGTGGCGAGGGCTCGAACGACCCCGGTCTGAGACACGGCAACAATCGTTGGGTTCCTCGAGGTCCAGATGAGCTGACTGAGCAGCGAGTCGGGCGCGTTGGTCGAGAGTTGGGCTTCCTGCCCGATCACCATCTCGATGTTCGTCGGCGACATGATGAGCTGCGGTGCATTGAGGCCGTTGATCGAGGCCGGACCGAAAAGTCCGGCGATCGTCGGCGGCTCCGCCAGGTTACAGCCGACGACGAGGGCGACGATAGCGCCGGCCAAAAGTGTCTTGATACGCATGCCCGGGAAGGAGACAGAAAACGTGCCGCGGACCGATGGCGCTTTGGATTTGTTTGGTCCGAACTGGCGTTTGCGGACCGGGCGACGGGCGCTGGGCGATGGGCGGCGGGCGAGGGGCGACGGGCGATGGCCGATGGGCGATGGGCGATGGGCGATGCCGATGGCGATGGGCGACGAAGGACGGACGGT
>Ga0157375_10006286_pt1 | contig 10346 bp, 10 predicted proteins | sample M35metaG_FD_115311 | JGI IMG/M metagenome (GOLD analysis project Ga0157375, IMG submission 115311) | Miscanthus rhizosphere microbial communities from Kellogg Biological Station, Michigan, USA - M3-5 metaG | ecosystem: Host-associated > Plants > Roots > Rhizosphere > Soil | place: USA: Michigan... | reverse complement strand
CGGGTGATTTCGTGGTCGCCGGCGAACGTTCGCGCTTCGTCGCCGGCGATGCCTTGTTCGTTGCTGCACACGTCGAGCACCGCTTCGAAAACTTCAGCCACGATTTCGCCACCTGGGTCGCCTTCTACGGACCGGTTGGCGGAGAAACATCATCATGACGCCTTTGCAGCGCGCGACTGAGCCCATGCACAATCAGACACTGTTCCTGATGCTCGCCATCGCGGCGGTGCTGCTTCCCTCGTCTGCAGCTTTCGGCGGCCCTGACGGCGACGCGGCCGCTCAGGCTGCCGGTAAAGGCGACGAAACTTCCCGCCAGCAGGAGGTGCGAGCCAAGGGCGCTCAGGTGATGCCCTTCGAACTAGACAAGACGGTTCACAGCTTCGACAAGACCGACGACGGCGGCATCCAGCGCGTGCGTGCGCGTGGCAACGCACCTGATCAGGTTGCGATGATCCGCTCGCACCTGCAGGAGATTGCGCAGTCGTTCTCCTCGCGGGATTTCGAGAAGCCGGCGCACATACATGGCACCGACATGCCCGGCCTGGCGGAGATGAAGGCCGCGGCGACCGCGGATCTCGACGTGACCTATCGTGCGCTCGACGACGGCGCCGAGATTCGCTACTTCGGCCATACATCGGAAATCGTCCGCGCCATCCATAGCTGGTTCGACGCGCAGTTGCGCGACCACGGCCGGGACGCGACCACGAGCCAGGCGCAGTTCAAGCTCGATGCCCTGAGCTGGCTTGCCGGATCCTGGATCAACGATGACAGTGGCCGGCGCATCGAGGAGGTATGGACCGCACCGGCTGCCGACCTGATGCTCGGCATGAGCCGCACGCTCAGCGGCGACAGGACCGCGTCGTTCGAATTCATGCGCATTTCCGTGCGCGCCGACGGCGTGTTCTACATCGCCCAGCCGCGCGGCAAACCGCCGGTCGAGTTCCCACTGCAAAGCTGGGATGGTGCACAGGCTATCTTCATCAACCCGGGCAACGGAGACCATCTCAAGCGCGTCATCTACCGGCACAACAGCGACGGTTCGTTCACTGCGCGCATCGAGGGTGCGAATCAGGGCGCCGAGTTTGCGGAGGACTATCCCTACCATCGCGTGCATGCAGCTCATGTCGATTGATGGGGCGCCGAGGAGAGCTGAGATGACGACGATTGTCACGACAGCGAACATCGGCCGGCCGGTCGCCGAAGTCTTCGACTACGTCACGACGCCAGCCCACTGGCTGGTCTGGCATCCGTCCTCGCTCGGTCTGCATGGTGCAACCGACCATTCGCTGCAGGTCGGTGAGGAGGTCACCGAGGAGTTTCGAGTTGCCGGACGCAAGGGCTCGGTGACGTGGAAAGTCGCGGCACGCGAGGCGCCGGTGCGCTGGGCGATCAGGGGAATCGTCGCCGCCGGCGGCAACGGCACGATAACCTACACGCTTGCGCCAGTCGGCGAGACCACGTCGTTCCGGCGCGAATTCGTCTACGCGATGCCGAACTGGTTCGCCGACCTGCTCGACCGATTGTTCATCCGCCGCCGCATCGAGGCCGAATCGACCGAAGCCGTCCGCCGCCTCAAGCATGCGCTGGAGGCACGATGAACCGATCCGCGTCTGCGCTCGTGGGGTCGACGATGTTCCTGCTGCTCGGCGCCTGTGCGGTGACGCAAGTCGGTGACGTGATGCATCCGTCGATTTCCGGCAGCCTCGATATCCGCGCCGCTGACGGCTCGCGGACGCGCTGGACGCCGGACCGCTGCGTTTCTGGCGACCTCGCCTACTTCGCCGGATTCGATTTCCTGTCGTCACAGGATTCCGGCCACCTGCGCGCAGCTCTCGATCCGATCGATGGACCAGTCGCTCGCTGGACGCAGGGCGGCGCCGGACCGGAGCAAGCCACGCTCATCCTGCGCCGCACCGATTGCGCTACCCTGGATGTCGACGTGCAACCGACCGCCTGGCGCGTCAACGACGTGCGCGAATTCGCCGGTCATGTCAGCTTGTCCTGCACTGCGCCGGACGGCACGCGTGTCGAGGGGCGGATCGACGTCGACCACTGCCACTGAGCCGAGGGCATGCCATGGGCGCATCCGCCAACCGCGAATTGATCGAGCGCTTCTATCATGCGTTCCAGCAGCGCGATGCCGCGACCATGGCAGCCTGCTACCACGCGAATGCGACGTTCCGCGATCCGGTGTTCGAGCTTCAGGGCGCGCGTGTCGGTGCAATGTGGAAGATGTTGTGCGCGCGCGGCGCCAAGCTGCGTGTGGATTTCTCCAGCATCGCTGCCGATGAGTCGAGCGGATGTGCAGACTGGCAGGCCTGGTACACGTTTTCGGCAACCGGCCGCGCGGTACACAACATCATCCACGCGCACTTTCGGTTTGCCGACGGTCTGATCGTCGAACACGTCGACGATTTCGATTTCTGGCGCTGGTCGAGACAGGCCTTGGGGCCGGCCGGGCGGTTGCTCGGCTGGACGCCGCTCCTGCGCAACAGGGTGCGCCGCGAGGCCGCACGCGCGCTCGATCGATTCAGCTCTTCGCAAACGCCCTGACGCCGGCCGGCGCGAAGGGTTCGTCACTGTTGCGTGATTTGCACCGTCGCACTTGGTACGCTTGCCGGCACCAACGAATTCGCCCTTTCAATGTCGATCCGGTTTTCACAGGTTCCACCCGAGCGCGAGATTTATTCTCCGTCGACGCTCACGCGACTGGCGCGCGACCTGCTGGAGGACACATTCCCGTTGATCTGGATCGAAGCGGAAATCTCGAACTGCGCGCGTCCCGGTTCCGGCCATCTGTATTTCAACCTGAAGGACGCGCAGGCGCAGGTGCGCTGCGCGATGTTCAAGCTCAAGGCGCAGTTGTTGCGCTTCAAGCCGGCCGATGGCCAGCGCGTGCTGGCGCGCGCGCGCGTCAGCCTTTACGAGGCACGCGGCGAGTTCCAGCTCATCGTCGAGCACATGGAGGAAGCCGGCGAAGGCGCATTGCTGCGCGCGTTCGAGCAATTGAAGGCGCGCCTCGCTGCGGAAGGACTGTTCGACACCGCGCGCAAGCGCCGCCTCCCGGCCTCGCCCCGGCGCATCGGTGTGATCACGTCGCCGAGCGGTGCGGCGATCCGCGATGTACTGCACGTCATCGCGCGCCGGTTTCCGCTCGCCGAGATCGAGATCCTGCCTGTCCCGGTGCAGGGTAAGGACGCGCCGCCTGCGATCGTGAGAATGTTGCATGCCGCAGTGCGGGCGGCCCGCCACGACGTGCTGCTGCTGACCCGCGGCGGCGGTTCGATCGAGGACTTGTGGGCGTTCAACGACGAGAGCGTCGCCCGCGCGATTCACGCCAGCACGGTACCCGTGATTTCGGCGATCGGTCATGAAATCGACTTCACGATCGCCGATTTCGTCGCCGACGCGCGCGCGCCGACGCCATCCGCTGCGGCTGAAATGCTGGTCGCCGACGCCGCCGAAGTCCGGCGCCGCCTCGAGCGCGACCGGCACGTGCTCGCCTCGACCCTGCGGCGTCACCTGCGCGCTCTCGCCCAGCGCGTCGATCACAGTCACGCGCGCCTGCGCAACCTCCACCCGCGCGCGCGTCTGCGCATGGGTCGCGAACGGTTGAATGCACTGCGCTTGCGCCTGCGCGGCAGTCACCCGCGCACGCGCCTGCAGCCATGGCACGAGCATCTCGCTGGTCTGTCGCGGCGCCTGCGCCACTCGACTGCAGCGCGCCTGCGCCTGTCGCAACTGCGCACGCGTGAACTGGCGCGAGCGCTGCACGCAGTCAGTCCGCTGGCAACGTTGCAGCGCGGCTACGCGATCCTGAGCAGCCCGGCGAGCGGTGAAATCGTTCGCTCGACCGCGCAGGCGCAGCCTGGCAGGTCTCTGCGGGCTCGAGTCATCGACGGTGAATTCGACGTGCGTGTCGAGCCGAAGCCATAATGCAGGCACTGACCGACACGCGGAAAAACGAACGGATCGACGCATGATACGACGCCGGCATCATCGGGAGCGCCATCTCACCAGTCGTATCGGCTGGCTGCGCGCCGCCGTGCTCGGCGCCAACGACGGCGTCGTCTCGACAGCCAGCCTCATCGTTGGTGTTGCCGCCGCGCACGCGTCGCATCAAGCGATCCTCACGGCCGGCCTCGCCAGCCTCGTTGCCGGTGCGATGTCCATGGCCGCCGGCGAGTACGTCTCGGTCAGCTCGCAGGCTGACATGGAAGAAGCCGAAACGGAAACCGAACGCAAGGAACTCGAGAACGACAGCGCCGGTGAGCTGCGTGAGCTGGCAGGAATATACGTCAAGCGCGGCCTGTCGCAGGAGCTTGCCCACGAGGTCGCTGTTCAACTGACCGAGCACGATGCGCTGGACGCGCACCTGCGCGACGAACTCGGTATTTCCGAAGCACTGAAGGCGCGACCGATGCAGGCAGCGTTGGCATCGGCGATCAGCTATGCCTCCGGCGCGCTGCTACCGTTGCTGGCCGTACTGGTCGTGCCACACGCCTGGCTGATTGGAGTCGTCAGCGTCGGTTCGCTCGTTCTGCTGGCCGTGCTCGGCGCGATCGCAGCGCAGGCCGGTGGCGCAAGCATCACCGCGGGCGCATTGCGCGTGCTGGCGTGGGGCGCCTTCGCGCTCGCCGTCACGGCCGGCGTCGGCGCACTGTTCGGCGCCGCCGGCTGAACTATTTTGCGGCGGCGGTTGCGACGGGACCGAATCCCACCTGCAGCCAACCGAGATTCATGCCGATCGAGGTCGCCTGCGGATCGGTCCACGCGTAGGTGAGCGACTTGCCGCTGGCGTCTTCGATCACGTTCAATTGCAGCACGCTGAGCTTGCGCTCCGGGTAGTTGGTGCGTTCGAGTTCGAGCGTGTAGCCGCTCGGCGTACCGTCGCGCCAGTGAACGACGGCCCGCCCACCCTCGCTGGACAGGTGCAGATCGCGATCGAAGTGCCAATCCTGATTGCCCGCCTTGGCCTGCGGACCGCCGCCATTGATCGCGGCCCAGCCCACGAACCAGCGCACGCGGCGCGCGTCTTCGACGGCGTCGGCGCCGCGCGGCGAATCGGCAAACGTGCCGACGTGCAGCATGTCGCCGTCGAGCATCAAGCGCAGCGGCAACAATGCGGCCTTCTCGCCGAGGCCAGGCAACAGCACGCTGCAGGCCTCGGTGTTTGCCGCCGCGGCGAACTTGCCCCCGTTCCACGCGCCATCCAGCGCGCATGGCGCAAGTTCGGCCCACTGCTCGGCAGCGTAATGAAAAGGCTTGCCTGAATCCGCGAACAGTCCATCCGCAGCGGCCGGATCCAGTGGACGAAACGGAACGATGCGAATGCGCCGGCCATTCTCGACTGCCTGCGCGCGCAGCAACCATACCGAAGTCAGCGGCGGCTGGCCCGCGGATCTCAGCCGCCAGATCCAGGTGATGTGGTCGCGCTCGCGCTCGACGATGCGCAGGTTGTGCTGAACGTGCATGAGCACGCCGCCGCTGGCCCCGTGCGCAACCTGTTCATGGTTGTCGTACTCGCCCGGCAATGCGTCAGCCATCTTTCCGAGCGCATCGCCCGCTGCGGAGTCGGAACGCGCGCCGGTTCCGCCACCGGCGAGTGACTGGCAGCCCGTCAACAAGATTGTTCCAGCCAGTATCAATGCACGATGCATCAGGCGCTCCATGACAATCATTCGAGGATAACCGGTCGGCCCGGCCATTGCACCAGGCTACAACGCGTGCTCCGCGGTGCTCAGATCGCAGCCAGGGCCTGTTCGAGGTCGGCGATCAGAACCTCGGGTTCTTCCAGGCCAATCGACAGGCGCACGAGGCTGAGCGGCAAGCTGCCGCCACCGCCGCCGAGTGGCGCGCTCGCCGGGTGCACGGCGCATACAGGGAACAGCAGTGACTCATAGCCGCCCCACGATACCGTCATCAGAAAGCGCTTCAATGCGTCGCAGAATCGCTCGACGCCGGCAACATCGTCGACGCGCAGGCGCAAGGTCAGCAGCCCGCTGCCGCCACGCATCTGCTGCTGCGACAGGGCAAACTGCGGATTCGACGTGTCGGTCGGATAATAGACATGCTCGATACGCGCATGACCTTTGACGAACGCCAGCACCTGCTGCGTCGTCTGCGCGATGCGCTGCAGGCGGATCGGCAATGTACGCAAGCCGCGGATCATCAGCCAGGCATCGTGCGGCGACAGAATCGCGCCGCAGGTCATGAAGGGTCCACGAAACACGTCGCGAATGATCTTCTCGCTGGCGCACAGTGCACCGGCAACGACGTCGCTGTGGCCGTTGAGATACTTCGTCGCCGAATGCGCGACCATATCGATGCCCAGCGCGATCGGCGCCTGATTCAGCGGCGTTGCATAGCTGTTGTCGCACAGCGTGCGGATGTCGCGCGCGCGCGCCAGTTGCGCGATGGCGGCGAGGTCCTGCTGCTCGAACGTCATCGAGTTCGGACTTTCCAGCACGATCAGCTTCGTCTGCGGCGTCAGCGCGCGTTCGATGTTGCTGACATCTGTGCCGTCGACGAATGTGCTCGTGACGCCAAAGCGGCCGAGCAGATCCCTTACGACGGCGCGCGTCCACGAATATGGGCGCTGCACGCAAATGACATGGTCGCCGGCGCTGGTGCTGGCCATCACTGCTGCGGATATTGCGCCGGCTCCGCTGCCGAACATCAGGCAATCTTCTGCGCCTTCGAGCGCGGCTACCTTCTTGCGCAGGATTTCGACCGTAGGATTGTTGCCGCGCGTATACGTCGTGCGCCGGAACTCGTCGCGAAAGCCGTCACGGAACGCCGCGACGCTGGGAAAGGCGAAAATCGAACTCTGATAAATCGGCGGCGACACCGCGCCGCGCCAGCTTTCGCGGTCTTCGCCGAGATGATTGAGGATGTAGCTCAGGTCCATAGGGAGAAGGGCTGAGGGCTGAGGTCGAGTGCGGCGCGCTTACGCAATGCGTTGAAGCGCATTGCGTGCGCCGGATGAGGGTGAGACATGGATGTCGAGCGGAGGACGCGCCATGGATGGCTCATCGCAGCGCGCGCAGCCGTTAGCCCTCGGCCCTCAGCCCTGCTTTGCATTGCCTCAGCTCTCAACCTCGACACTTTGAAGATAGCCACGCACCGCGTCAGCCAGCGACGGGTCCTGCATGGCAAAATGCAGCGTTGCCTTGACCAAGCCGAGTTTGCTGCCGCAATCGAAACGCGTGCCTTCGAAACGGTACGCCAGCACGCGTTGCTCCGCGAGCAGCGACGCGATTGCGTCGGTGAGCTGGATTTCGCCGCCGGCGCCCGGCTTGGTCGACTCGAGCAGGCCGAAGATGCGGCCCGGCAAGACATAACGGCCGACAATGGCGAGATTCGATGGCGCAACTGCCGGTTTCGGCTTCTCGACGACGTACTTGATCAACGCGGCGCGATCGCTGATCGGCGCCGCATCGACGATGCCGTACTTGTCGGTCTGTTCATGCGGCACTTCCTCGACGGCTATCGCACTCGCCTTCTCGGCGATGGCGAACTCGGCCATCTGACGCAGAGCGCCCTTGCCGTCCGCTTGTGAACGGCTTGTCCATATCAAGTCGTCGGGAAGGATGACGCCGAACGGCTCATCGCCGACGATCGGCTTCGCGCAGAGCACGGCATGACCGAGGCCGAGCGCTTCAGCCTGCGTGACGAAGATGCAGCGCACGTGCTTGGGCAGGACGCCCTGCACGAGGCCGAGCAACTCTGTTTTTCCCGCACGTTCGAGTTTGTGCTCGAGTTCGTAGGCGACGTCGAAATAATCCGCGATTGCGTGCTTGTAGCGATTCGTGACGAATATCAGCGTGTCGGCGCCGGCATCGACCGCCTCGTCCACCGCATACTGGATCAGCGGCTTGTCCAGGACCGGCAGCATCTCCTTGGCCACGACCTTGCTCGCGGGCAGGAAACGCGTGCCGAGTCCGGCTACCGGGAAGACGACCTTGCGCAACGGTCCACTCATCAATTGGTCCTTTGGAAAAGTTCAGACACGAATTTCGCGAAGCAACGCGGATCGAGCAATTCTCGATTGCATCCTGATCTGCGTCAATCCACGTCGATCTGCGTCGAAAAACTCAGGCCTGATTGCGGACGATCGGTACGATCTCGGCCTCTTCGCTGACCGGACGTTCCGAGAATTCCGGCAGCAGGCTCGTCAGGCAACGGCGCAGCGCGTCTTCGTCGAAGTCGCGCACGGCGTTGGCGGACTGGCGCAGCTGCGCCGTCAGCAGATCCCAGGACATGCTGCGCGGCTGCGCGAGGAAGATCTTCGCATGCCGCGTGCTTTGATAGCTTTCCTGCGCGTGGAAGAGTTCCTCGAACAGCTTCTCGCCCGGCCGCAGTCCGGTGTAGACGATATTCATGTCACGGCCCGGTACCTTGTTGGCGAGCCGGATCATCTGCTCGGCAAGGTAGCTGATCTTCACCGGCTCGCCCATGTCCAGCGCGAAAATCTCGCCGCCTTCGCCGAGTACGCCAGCCTGCAGAATGAGCTGGCAGGCTTCCGGAATCGTCATGAAATAGCGCGATATCTCCGGGTGAGTCACCGTCACCGGCCCACCCGAGCGTATCTGTTCGCGAAACAGCGGCACCACGCTGCCCGCCGAATCGAGCACGTTGCCGAACCGCACCGTGATGAAGCGTGTCGTCGAGCGTGCGGAAAAGTTCTGGCAGAAGATTTCCGCAACGCGCTTGCAGGCACCCATCACGCTGGTCGGGTTGACCGCCTTGTCGGTGGAGATCAGGACGAAGACGGCAACGCCGTGGCGATCTGCGGTCTGCGCGACGACCTGCGTGCCGACGACATTGTTGCGGAACGCCTCACGCAACTGTGACTGCAGCAACGGCACGTGTTTGAACGCGGCGGCGTGAAAGACGACCTCGGGCCGCGCCAGGGAGAAGGCACGTTCGGTTGCCGCGGCATCGCCGCAGTCGCCGAGCATCGCGTTGACGATCAATTCCGGGAACTCGCGGCGCAGTTCCTGTTCGATGCGATACAGGTTGAACTCGGACAATTCGAGGATCGTCAGCGACTCGACGCCCAGGCGCGCAACCTGGCGGCACAACTCCGACCCGATCGAACCACCACCACCGGTGATGAAGACGCGCTTGCCGGACAAGCCTGTGCGGATCGCAGTCCAGTCGAGTTGCACCGCCTCGCGGCCGAGCAGGTCTTCGATCGCGACCTCCTTCAGCTCGTTGAAACTCATACGCCCGGCAACGACGTCCTGCAGGCGCGGCACGGTGCGGAATGGAACGTTGGTCTGCTCGCAAAGTTCGACGACACGCTGCATCTGGGCGTTGGTCGCCGACGGCATCGCGATGAGCAACGTCTCGGCCGCGACTTCGCCGGCCAGCTCCGGCAATCGCTCCAGCGCTCCCAGCACGGGCACCCCGTGCACCTTCGCTCCGCGCAGGGAGGGGTTGTCGTCCAGCACTCCGACCGGCCGGTAACGGTTCTCGCGAGCCAGTTCGCGCAGAAGGGTCTCGCCGGCGCGGCCCGCGCCGAGCACCAGCACGCGCTTGGCCGGAACGCGCGTGGCCAGATCGAAGCGGCTGTCCTTCCAGTAGCGGTACGCCATGCGCGGTGCGCCGAGCAGCACGACCAGTGCCGCCGGATAGATCACCAAGACGGCGCGCGGGACAGTGCCGAGGCGGTTGTAGAGGAACAGCGCAACCGCGATGGCGATCGAGCCGATCACGCTGGCACGCATGATGTTCCACAAATCCGGCAGGCTGGCGAAACGCCAAAGGCCTTTATAAAGACCGGTCCACCAGAGCACGAGGCCCTGCGCCCCGAGCACCATGCCGATTTCGGGAGTGAACCAGGCGAACGCCGGCGGATTCACCTCGAGGCTGTAGCGCAGCCAGTTCGTCGAAATCCAGGCGACCCAGACCATCGCCAGGTCGTGCACGACGACGGCGAGGCGCGGATGGATCGCACCGATCAGGCTACGCGGTCGCATGACGACGTTGCGATTTGACTTTTCCCAGGCACCAGCGTTTTCCAAAAATCCACAATGCGCAAGCGAGTGCGTAGATGCCGGCGACCCAAGGCCACGCGCTGAACAGGGACCGCCCGCTCTCGGCGCCACTCGCCGCATTCATCGCATACAAGACCGGCACGACGACGAACAAGTTCCAGCCCATGTACCAGCCGACGACGCGCGTGTGCGACATGCCGGAACGCGCCATCCACTGATATAGATGTTCGCGGTGCGCACTATACCAGCGCTTGCCGCGCAGCATGCGCGAAAGCAGATTGCATGTGGCATCGGCGACGAACGCCGAGCAGGCCACGATGCCGCTCAGTGGCGCAACGCCGG
>Ga0157375_10006285_pt1 | contig 10347 bp, 6 predicted proteins | sample M35metaG_FD_115311 | JGI IMG/M metagenome (GOLD analysis project Ga0157375, IMG submission 115311) | Miscanthus rhizosphere microbial communities from Kellogg Biological Station, Michigan, USA - M3-5 metaG | ecosystem: Host-associated > Plants > Roots > Rhizosphere > Soil | place: USA: Michigan... | reverse complement strand
GGAGGTGCAAGTAGATTGGCGCGTGTTCGCATTCGCAGTTGCCGTATCGTTGATGAGCGGCCTGCTCTTCGGAGTTGTTCCGGCGTTGCGCGCGCCGGCTCAGGAGCTCGAACGATCGCTGCGGGCGGGATCGCGTGCGTTGGTTGGCGGGTCACGGCGGCTTCAGAGCATCTTGGTTGCGAGCGAACTGGCACTGGCGGTTGTGCTGTTGGTTTCGGCGGGGATACTGGGCAGTACATTTCTGCGCTTGTCCGCCCTCGACCCTGGCGTCAATACCCACAACGTCTTGGTAACTCGTCTCGCGTTGTCGCCGAGCGTCGTTACCGATCCGGCGCGCATCCGTGCGGATTGGCAAGACATCCTCGATCGGGCCCGCGCTCTGCCGGGAGTCCGGTCCGTGGCGATGGTCGACACCGTGCCGATGCGCGAGGGCAACAATCCGCTTGGCTACTGGATGAATTCGGCGTTGCCGCCCCGAACGGAGCTGCCGCTATCGCTTGCCAACAGCGTGACGCCCGACTATCTCAACGTCATGGGGATTACGCTGCGCGCAGGCAGGTTCTTCGATGGGAATGACCGAATGGGCAGCCAACCGGTAATCGTCATTGACGAGGTTTTAGCGCGACGGGCGTTTGGCGATTCGCCGGCGGTGGGAAAGAAGTTGTGGATTCCCGACATGGGCCCGGCGCCACAGCAAGTAATTGGAGTGGTCGCGCATGTTCGCTACTGGGGAGTCGCCGACGACGACCAAGCGCAAGTGCGAGCTCAGTTCTACTATCCATTTGCGCAAGTACCCGACCAGTTGCTTCGCCGATGGTCCGAACTGATGTCCGTTGCCGTGCGCACAGAGAATGCACCTCTGGGAATTGTGGAGCCGCTCCGCCGTGAAATCCGAACTACGGCGCGTGACCAGGTGTTAACTGAGATCCGCACAATGGATCAGTTGGCCGAAGCGACGCTAGCGCGACACCGGTTCCTTCTGGTGCTCGTCGGAGCCTTCGCGGGAACCGCTTTGCTGCTGGCGTGCATCGGGATCTACGGCGTCCTGGCGTTTCTATCTCGCCAGCGTGTGCCCGAATTCGGCGTGCGCATGGCGCTGGGAGCGGATGCAAGAGACATCCTTCGGCTTGTGCTGCGGCAAAGCGTTGGAATGATCGCGGCCGGGGTCACCATCGGCTCGCTCCTTGCTTACGCCACCGAACGACTACTGGAACGCTGGGTATCGGGTGTTCAGCTGGGCGATCCGGTTCCATTTGTATCCATGGTCGCGATCCTTATCGGAGCAGCGCTCGCCGCGAGCCTTGCTCCAGCGCGGAAAGCGAGCAGGACAAGTCCAGTGACCGCACTCCGGCAGGAATAGTCGCAGCAGGACTTTAGCAAGGAGTAAGGACGTCAGTTCTCGGTGGGGAACTTTTGCGCTTGCTGAACCACGATAAACTCGACCGGCCCCTTTTTCGATTCCAAGCGCAGGCCGAGTTGGTCCAGCAAGGCCTGCGTGAGCGTGGGTCCCGGATCGGGCGTGGAGGATAGTCCGTTCGGCCCTGCGGGGCCGGCTGTTAAATCGCCTGCTATCCAGTACAGGTTGATGTCGTATTTACCATTAAGACCAGTCGCATCGGTGACCGGACCGCGGATCTGGCCCGAGATTTGGCCAGCGAGCTGCTGCATGGTCATTCCAGGATTGTACAGACGCGCCCGGTCGTACATGATCGCCATTCCGGGTCGTCCAGGCGGCAGCACTGGATAGCCGTCCTTATCGCGCGTGAGCGGACCGGGAGCCGGCGGGCGAAGGTCATTCTCTTTTGGCGCGGGCGGTGGCACCTGCTCTTTAAACTTCGGACCGTTCTTAGTCACCACCAGATCATATTTCTGCAAGTCCCTGGACTCGTGTTGGACCGCCAGCTTGAAACGATCGGAGAGTAGATTCTGCATCATTACCGCGAACTGCTCTTTCGTCGCTCCTTTCGGCACTTTAGCGGTGACATCGAATCGTGTAGTTGTCATCCAATCCGGTGCCGAAAGCTGGTAATACGCGATGCGATAAGCCATCGTCACCAGATTCGAAAGGCTCAGATTCTGGCATGTAAAAAGGGTTGGATCGTTAGTTTCGGGGCCGCCGCGACAGCCGACAACCATGCCGCCATCGGATGGCACTGAGGGTTTGATCGACGCCACGTCGAACTCCACGCCGATATCCGTTTGCGGGTATGCTGCGCTGCAGACGAGGAGCATCGCCAGAGACTGGATCAGGGCTCGCGTCATCGGTGGCACCTCTACTTCCGCCGATCATATCAGGATTGCCGGCATCATCGTAGAAGCGAATTGCGCTGCCATCCGAAGCAATTAGGCCCTGAGTTTGACGTCGAGTACGGGAAGTTGCTTGCGTCCTGATGGGAAGTGGACCGAGGAGTCGATCAGCGCCCCCAACTGAGTACCACCCCACGTATATCGGAATCGATCCGCGGAAGAATCTGAGGCCGGAGTTGAGCCAGCTTCGATGCGGGGCGGCGGTGAATCGCGTGGTCAACATGCGTCTTAAAAACGTAGCGACCTGTGAACCACCCCAGCGCGCTGCCCACAAAAACATCCGACGGGAAATGGTTTTGCCCACTCAGCCGTGAAAAACTGACGAGCGACGCCAGACTGTATGCGGCAATCGGATACCAAATGTTCTCGTTGTATTCGTGCGCGACCACCGATGCGAGCGCCCAGCTTACCGCCGCATGACCCGAGGGGAAGGAGGAGCCACCCTGGAAGAAGTCACCATCGCTGGTTCCGTTCGCATCCAGCGGCCGCTGCCGACGCGTCGTCACCTTGAACACCTCCGCGACGATGGTTGCGTCAATAATCGCTTCGGCGCCCAGGATCCCTGTCTCGCGAGCTTTCTCGTTGTGCGCGAATGCACCGCCGATATAGAATCCCGCCGCGATGGGAACGATCGTATAGCCTGCGCCTAGTTGGGAAACATCGTGGCTAATTGAGACCTGGTCCACCGTGTTGGGCAGTTGGTGCGCGGTCCAATGGTCGCTTGCAATCAAACCGGCAGTCCCCGCGCCTATTAGTATCCATGGAAGAGCGTCGTCGACTGAGCGAATGTGAAATGGACTTGACCACATATCCTTTTGGTCCATCCACACGTTCCGAGCCACTTTAGATATCAAAGGCTTGAAGTGTTCGGTCTCGGTCGAATAGAGCACCCGGTCCCGAGCGTCTTCCGATTCCTGGGTTTGTTCCGACGCCGTACTCTCGGGTTGTTGGGATCGTGCAGGAACCGACCATAGCCCCAACCCGCAGAGCGCCAAGACAAGTTTGCTCATCGCCCGTAAGATGCACCCGAGTCGTAACTGTTTCGTGACCTGTCGCAGAAGGCCGTCTAGAAGGTCATCTAGAAGGTCATCAAGCCTATCCGGCATACCGCGTCCCTGGCACTCCTCGGTTGGGAGGCTACCGATAATGCCGCTTTAGACTGTAACTTTTCCTGAAATCGCGACTAAACCGAGAGAGACGCAAGTATAGTTCAGGAGCGCCGCGATGACGCCAGCCAGCCCTCAGAACTTTGAGCGTGCGCTTTGTGTGCAAACCGGGAGTCTGCCGACCAACCCGCAAACCCATCCGTGGGCAATCTACAGGACAGAACGCTTACCGGCCTTGGGGCTTGAACCGTTACTGTTTTGGGCCGATCACCGGTCCATCGCCGATCACAAAGTAGCCGGGAGGCATCGCGCCGTTGTTTGCGTTCGTATACGACGCCGCGACGGCCGCTTGGCTCAAAATCGAGGTGACACTTGGAGCACTGCCGCTCTTGGGCACAACCACGGTGGCGACCCCGAATCCAGTTGGTCCGGAGGCACTTATAGCTGTCACCACAATGACGTATACGCGCCCGTTGCCCATGTCCACCCGTTCGGCGCGCAATCGGAGACTTCCGAGCGCGATATTTGCTGCATCCGGCGAATAGACCTCATTCTTGGCGGTTGGAGTCTCATCATCCTCATTACCAAACACCTGTACCGTGAAGCCCGTGGCCGCGGGGCAGGCGCTGTACGTCGCGGTCGCGCTTAATCCTACGTTCACCAGATCATGGTTATTCAGCGTGAGCATGTTTTGAGCTACGGACGTGCTGACTACGGGACTTGTCTGCCGAACTGTAAGAGTCACTGGACCGCTGCTGTTATTGGCAGGAAGAGGATCCGGAACCAGCGAGGCGACGCTAGCAGTATTGGTAATCACAGAGCCGTTCGCGATACCGCAACCCACGTTCATCGTAATGGTCAGCGTGGCTTGCGCTCCATTCGCCAGAGTTCCGAAACTCGCGCTAAACATATTGAGATGATCAAAACCGCAATTCCCGACGCTTGGTGAGCAAGAAACAAAAGTGAGGTTGGCCGGCAAGCTGTCCGTCACGACCACGTTGGGTGCCGCGCCGGGGCCATTGTTGACGACCGTAATCAAATAGGTGACGTTCGAGCCAGCCAGAGCGACTCCACCAGGAGCACCTGCTGAAATCACCTTCGTTAGTCTAAGGTCGGCGGGAGGTACCGCTTGAACAGTGAAGGTCGCAGGCCCTCCGATGTTGTTGGCTGGATTAGAATCCGGATTGGATGATGTGACCGAGGCGGAATTGGAAATTAATGTTCCGCCCGGTACGCTATAGCCGATTTGAGCAACCAGCGTGACTGTGGCCTGTGCCCCGCTCTGCAAGGATCCAAGGCTCGCGGTTACGGTGTTGACCTGATTAAAGCACGATCCCATGCTTCCAGCGCAGGAAACCAGAGACATGTTGGCCGGCAAACTATCGGTAATCACCACGTTGGATGCGGCGATAGGGCCGTTATTTGTAACGGTCATCAGGTAAGTCACGTTCGAACCGGCGGTGGCCACTCCAGCCGGTGCACCCGCCGAAATTACTTTGGTCAACTGAAGATCCGCGGACCCTCTTACCGTGAAGGAAACAGGGCCTGCGAAGTTGTTTGCTGGAATCGGGTCGGGGAGTGAAGAACTGGCAGTTGCCGTGTTCAGAATCAGCGTCCCGTCCGCTACGGTTGGACCCACCTGAACCACAATCGTCACTGTGGCCTGTGCTGCGTTGGCCAATGCTCCGAGGTTCGCGGTTACCGCATTACCTTGGTTACCGCACGAGCCGACGCTTGCGCTACAAGATACGAAGGTCGTCTGGGCCTGAAGGTTATCGGTAAGGGTCACGTTATTGGCGGGGCTAGGGCCGTTATTGGTAACGGTCAGGAGATAGGTCACATTTGTGCCGGCGATGGCGATCCCTCCCGGTGCACCCGCCGAGATAACCTTCGTCAATCGCAGATCGGGACCGGGAATGACTACGGTGTCGTGACAGCTATTGTTTGTCTCGTTTCTCTCCGCAACAAGTCCATCGGGATCTGTAGCACACACGCCCGCGCTTCGGGGATTAGTGAAAGTCCCGGCTTCGGTAGGGATCGCCATCAATTGGACGACGAAGACACCTTCCACGCCGATGGTTACGCCGCCGCCACTGGCAGTGCACACAAGATCGTTAAAGGTCACGGTGCAACTGACCGTGCCAGGCCCTGACAGGCCACGCGTCGTTACGACAGCTGGGAAGCCGTAGGTGACGCCGGTTGAGGGCAGGTTGTCCCTAAGCAGGACTTGATCCGCTGAAAATGTTGCAGGTAAGCCGCCATGATTCACCACCGAAATTGACCAAGTCCATGGATTCGGAAACACCACAGTGCCGCTCACGTTGTTAATGTTCGTTACTGTGAGATCGGCAAGAGTCACTCCGACTTGCGCCACTTCATAAGCTCCGATATCTATCGCCGGTGTCCCGTCGCCATTTCCATCAACCGGTCGCGCATTCCCCTCTTGATCAAAGCCGGGAGCACCGTCGGCGGCTCCAGTGTCCACCACGGGCGAGGTGGATGGGGTATGAAAGTCTCCTGTCAACGGATCAAAGAACAGGGGATCGATCGAAATGTTTTGGTTCAATCCAGTCTGGTCGCTGCAGATACCCCCGTAGGTCGTATCGCCAAAAACGTCATTCGACCGGAAGGCTGGCGGAGTCACGTTGTTGAAATTGCCGCAATAAACCGCGGTCTGCCCGGATGGAGCTGCGACGATATTGTTGATGAGCTGGGCTTGGGCATCGAAACCGTCCGCGAAGACACCTGCGCCCTGGGGAGCCGTATTCGCTGTGATCGTGTTGTTGATCAGGAAAGGTCCTCTAGAGCCGGATGGCACCAGCCAGTAGATCCCGCCTCCACAGCCCGCGCTGTTGCCTGTGATCAGATTGTTGACGATCAAGGCATCCGATTGGTTTACGATCCACAACCCACCGCCTTGGGCACACGGGCTCAAGCCCGACGCCTTGTTCCGGCGGATGATATTGCCGCTGATCGTCGGAGTGCCGGCTGCGAATAGAGAGATACCAGCGCCATTCCCGCCAAACAGAATATTGTTTTCAATCACGTTATTGATGACTTGGGCCCCCGGACCGCCTCCAATGCGGATACCTCCTCCCGTTTTACCTGTGGAAGTATCGGTGCTGTTATTGAGGACGGTATTTCCCTGAATCAGCGGAGAACCAAACCTCACGGAAATCCCGATGCTGTTATTTCGAATGATATTGTTCTGAATCGTCGGTGAGGCGCTACTGATCCTGACACCGCCGTCGTCGAAACCCGATTGGCCGTTCTGCAACGTGAATCCACTGAGTGTGGAATTGGGTCCCTCCGAAGTCGCGAACGTCGCGACGGATCCGTGAGACTGACCATCGATGATGGTCACGCCCGCACCTTGCTCACTTGTGACGGTAATCGCTTTTCCGTTGAAGTTGATGTTTTCGTAATAAATACCGGCCGCAACTAGAACGGTGTCGCCATTCGCTGCTGCGCCGATCCCGGCTTGGATGGTTGGCTGATCCCCAGGAACGTGGATGACGTTTCCCGCGCTTAAACTGGCCATTGTCGCCAGCAAAAGGAAGGCACCTTTACTGAAGCGCTTCTGCATATAACCCTTGGAATACTTAAGGTTATATTCGACACTTCTATACATTTCCATTATCGGAGTCTGCCTATAAAAGAATAGCCGTAACCATTTGTCAAACATTCAGTTGGAGCTTACGGGAAGCACCTGGATGACACAAGAGCCAAAAGTTCTGGATCGAAAGTCTAAGGTGTTTTTTTTGGCGTTGGTCACTGAGCTTGCCTCTGCGGTTTCAATGACCTGGGCGAATGCCCGTCATCGCTTGGGGTGTGGCACACCTCAGCAATGTCTAATACGAGTACGTCTTGATCCATGGATTTATTACCGAAGCGTCGGGTGGACCGGCTTCGTATCGTCCGGCCGACCACGCCCGCCACCGATCAAGCCATCCTCCCGTCTCTTGCCGGCTGGGAGTTCCGCAGCGCAACCCGCGACGGGGTCCAGATCCCGATCGAGTTTGTGCTTTCCATCCCGGTCAGCGGACTGTAGCAACTCAGTTTGGCGACACACAGGGCACGGCTGTTGCGATTTCTTGATTGCGCAGGATAGACTCGGCCTTCGCAATCAACTCGCCTGTGGCCTTCATCCGGAACCAACGGAGTTCCCACGAATCCCTCTCCCAAAACTCCCAGCCATCGGCTGTCAAATCGGCGATGACGAAACAGTACGCGTCTTCCCGGACTTCATGCCAACTTACGTGGACTGTCTTCATAGAGTGTTTCTAAAATGGGGGCGAGGACTTCCGAACGATCCTCAACGGTCGACATTCGCGAACGTCCATGCCGAAGAACCGGCGCTGCTGACTCGCTGGGCATCGTCGGCAGAGTTGCGTTCCGCAAGTAATTCGAGGGCGCAGGATGTAAGGCACTCCGTTGTCCACCCTCCAGAAATCGCAAGCTGTGCTCGATCCCGGCGATCACGGCCGTCTTGTAGTCGCCGGGCGGCCTTCGCTGTGCGACATCCAGCCGATACAGCAGAAAATTCCGCTCCGCCGCTTGATTTTGTGTGTTCGACTTCATGGTGATCAACTCTTTCTTGGGTTGGTTGTGGACCCTGTGCTTCCCCCCGATCAACCCGGGATGGAGGTCCTTTGAGTCCACTCAATCGCGATGCGCGGAGACCCCTCTTTAGAGCGGCGACAAAAACTTTATTTATCCCGAAATTCAATGCGCTTCCTTCCAAACAGCCGCGCGTCGACGGACCACGCCCCGGGTCCCAGCATGGCCAGCGCAATACCGAGGACTGCTAACAGGATGGAGGCTCGCGCATCGCGTGCGACGTGAGCGAAGATCATCCAAGTCTCGGCGATCGCAACCAGTGTTCCTGTAATCGGGGTGTACATGCCGGCTAGCAGCAGGATTCCCGCGCCACCTGCGACCAGGTTCGGCGCCAGCATCCGCGTCTGAGCCCCCCCCAACACTCCGATGACGGCGCCGTGAAGCAACGGAATGGCGACGGCCACACGTAGAAGTAAGAGGCCGGTCCCGGGCCAACTGTCTGGAAACGTCGAAAATAGCCGTTGCAGAACAAATCCCACTTTTAGCGTAAGAAATAACAACCTTAATCGGACCCCCAATAACAGGAGTCAGCGCACCCCTCTTTCGAGGGGTCGACAATCCGATGATTCTGGGCTTCACGCCCAGCAGGACCGCCTGCAGCGGCGCGTCAGGCAGCGGCGCGGCCAGCCATTTCCCGATCTTCCAGCCCTCCGGCCTCGCGGAAGAACTTCAGCGAGGCCGAGCCGTCACTGTGGGTCACGCGGATGCGATCGCCGCGCTGAATCTGGCCCGTAGCCATTAGATTCGACAGCGGCTGCACCAGCAGGCGCTCGATGGCGCGTTTCAGAGGGCGCGCGCCATAGCGGACATCGGTGCCCTCCCGCAGCAACAACTCACGGGCGCTATCGGTAACGTTAAGCAGGAACGGTTTGCCGGCGGCTGCGGTTTGGATACGCTGGTGCACCATCTCCAGCTCAATATCGACGATCCTGCGCAGCTCCTCATTACCCAGAGATTTGAAGACTACGATCTTATCCAAACGGTTGATGAACTCCGGCGTGAATTTTTGACGTGCCGCCGCCACACCGGTACGCGATATCCGGGCGCTAAGTTTGTCCTGGCAGCCAGGATTTTCCAACGAGGGACTCTGGAAGCCCAGCCGCGGGCTGACCAGAGAACTCATTTCGGCCGCGCCGAGATTGCTGGTCATGAAGATCATCGTCGCCGAGAAGTCTACTTTGCAATTGTCGCCCAGCGTCAAAATACCCTTATCCAGGATGCCCAGAAGCAGATTCCACAGCGCGTCGGATGCCTTTTCGATTTCATCGAAGAGCACGAAGCTGAGCTTGCGCTTATCTGTGTGCTGCCGATCCAGTGCTTCTTGCGACAACAGGGCATGCGTTTCCCGGTGTCCCAGATATCCCGGGGGTGAGCCGATCAGCTTGGCGATCTCGTGGCTGTGTTGGAACTCCGCACAGTCGACTTTGATCACCGCACGGGGATCTTTCAACAGAAACCCGGCGGTTGCCTCCACAATGCGAGTCTTTCCAGTACCCGTGGGACCCAGGAAGAGAAAATTTCCGATCGGCCGGCCGGCGGGGGAAAGTCCCGTCAAATGAGTCTGGTAAGTTCTTACGATCTCGTGAACGGCTTCCTCTTGTCCCACCACGAAGTGGCGCAGTTGATTCTCCAGATCCTCCGCGGACCTTCCCGTCTTCGTAGGATCCAGTAGTGTTTGCCTCGGCATTTTGTTCGTCCTTCTGGCGCCCTCAGGCAGCCTGCGTGTGATGTTTGGGCGCGGCTTCAAATACTGCGCCTAAGTTTGGCGGTCTCGCGGCAAATCCCCTGCTCGGTTTGCGTCCTCGATCTCAAGGTCTGCGATGTGGAATCGCCGTGGCAGAACCGAGCCCACTTCAGAGTATGAGTTCCGCGAATGAATCGAAACCCCAAAAACAGGAGTGAAGCGGCCCCTCTTTTGAGGGGGCTACAATTCGATGATTCCGCGCTTCAGGCCGATCGTAACGGCGTGGGTGCGGTCGTTGGCGCCCAACTTGGAAAGGATGTTCTTAACGTGGCCCTTGACGGTTTCCTCGGTAATCGACAGCCGGGCGGCGATCTCTTTGTTGGCGTTTCCGGCGCTGATCAGCCGAAGAACCTCGATTTCCCGCGGGCTCAGCACGTCATCCGTGGCATGCTCGGCAAGTTCGGAGGCAACCTCGTGGAGAATGTGCTTCTGCCCGGCATGAACAGCGCGAATGGCCTCCGCCAGTTCCTTTCGCACCAGCGCCTTTAACAGATACGCCCGCGCGCCCGCTTTGAGAGCCCGCAGGACCTGGACGTCGCCGGTATAGGTGGTCAGCACGATGATGCGCGC
>Ga0157375_10006283_pt1 | contig 10350 bp, 6 predicted proteins | sample M35metaG_FD_115311 | JGI IMG/M metagenome (GOLD analysis project Ga0157375, IMG submission 115311) | Miscanthus rhizosphere microbial communities from Kellogg Biological Station, Michigan, USA - M3-5 metaG | ecosystem: Host-associated > Plants > Roots > Rhizosphere > Soil | place: USA: Michigan... | reverse complement strand
GCTCGCACTATGGCTGAAACAAGTACTCTTGCGCCGCTAACCCGCTGGGCGCGCGGCATGGCGAAATCTGTGGCGGCGCGCACCGGCGGCGTCAGGCTGTATCATCGTCTGCGCGACCGCGAGTCGCTGACGGTGATTATGCTCCATCGTGTTCTGCCGCGGGCGGCTTATGCAGAGTTGAAACCCGACCCCTGCTACACCATTTCGGCGGAGCTGTTGCGGAGCTTGGTGGAATTCTTGCGCGCCAACTATACGATCGTCGGCTTGTCCGCGGTGCTGGACGCACGCCGGGGTGTGCGTCCGCTTCCCTCGCATCCGGTGCTGATCACCTTTGACGATGGCTGGGACGACAATTTGCGCTACGCGGCGCCCATCCTTTCAGAATTGGGCGTGCCTTGGACGCTGTTTGTCGCCGCCGGCGCGGTGGGCGTGTCTGGAGCCTGGTGGCAGGAAACCCTGTTGAAAGCTTTGCGTTTGGGCCGGACGTCCTATTCCGAACTGTGGCGCATGGCGAGCACCGGGGCTCAAGAGCCTCAAACCGAACGCGCGTCTGCCTTGTTGACCGCTTTTGGCGCACTCGATCCGCAGCGCCGCGACGGAATTCTGGCGCCGTTCCTGGACAAAAAGTCGATCCCGGACATGGCCGACTGGAACGGACTGCGCGGCCTGGACAGCTATGCGAGCGTCGGTGCGCACGGCTTCAGCCATCTGCCGCTTACCATGCTCGACGATCCGGGACGGGATCTGTCTCAGGCGCGCGAGCTGTTGCGCTCTCATCTTGGTCCCGGCGCGACTGCCAGCATGTCTTTCCCCCATGGGCGCTATGACGCGAAGATCTTGACCGCAACGCGCGCGTTGGGCTTTGAGCTGATTTTCACCAGCGATGCCGTTCTCAATTCTTGTCCAGGCGGGTGGCTGAACCAGGACACGATTGGACGGATTTCCGTCGAGGAATCCCAGGTCTGTGACAGAAACGGCGAATTCGATCCCGGCCAGGCGGAACGCTGGCTGATGCTGCGCAAGCGGCAGGCGGCATAGCGCGCTATAGCGCCGCTTTGGAATATATTCGAGCCGATATCATTCTAAAAGACGCCAATGCATGGGAGCGTTCAAGGAACAGCTAGGGCGCTACCGGCGCGATAAATTCCCCTCATTGAGGCTCGGCCAGGATCTGAGGACTGCCGATACGAACAGCGTGGCTGTGCCGGTTAAGCCGGGGTTGCATAGAACTTAGGCCTCGCGGAAAACCTGGCCCGAGTGACGCCCTTGCTCCAGACCCAGCGATAGAGGCTGCAATACAAGCCAAGAAACAAATAGACCAGTGGTTGGTAGGCAATCCCGACAAACGCCGCCCCGAAGCAAAATAACGTGATGCAAACAAAAAGCACGCGCCCAAATGGGACAATCCAGGCATGCTCAGTCTCGCCTGGACGCATTCGCGAGATCCACCACGTTCCCCATAGCCCGCTTACAAGTATAGCCAGGAATAGAAACTCCCCGGGGTATCCTTGCTCAGCCAGAACCTCAAAATAGATGCTGTGGGCCGCGCGGTTGGTTTCGTGGATGGAAACAATTCTACCGCCGTTATCCGCCGCCTGGTAAGTAATGGAACTTGTGGTGAATATCGTAAACCCGCCTCCCAAAGGATGCTCCTCGACATATCGCATGGCCCATTGCCACACTGCCAGCCTGGTCGCCGCGGAAGAATCTGTCTGGTAAGTCGCGATGGTGCTGAAGCGGCTCATGGATTTGTCGTTGAGGTAGGGTTGGGCCACATAAAAAAGGCCGACCGCACCCGCGATAACCAGGATTTTGCGAAATATGCTTTTGACGCCAAACAGCAATAGCGCGCCGAAGGTAATAACCCCGGTTCTGGCGGACGTGCCGATCACGCACTCAACCGCAAACACCGTATAACAACAAAAAGCTATGAAAAGCAGGCGGCCGCGATAGGACTCAAATATGACGGAATGTTTGATGACGTAATAAGTCATCGGTATTGTGATGACAGCTGCGAGCGCAAGCGTGCTGGTTTCCCCAAGCCAGTTATTCGACATCATGAGGCGCCCGAGCCTGTCATAACCCGCGGTCCCTAAGAGGGACTTGATGCCTCCCGTCATGACATGCGCGGAGAATGCCGAAAGCGCGGCTATAAACGCGGTCTCGATCTGCGCGCGGGTGCGAATAAGAAGGGGACATGCTACCGTTATAAGGATCGACTGGATCGCCCAATTCCATTTGGACCAAGCGGGCGCAGGCATCGCGGCGGTCAAGGTGGTAAATGTGATCCAGACTGCAAAGGCGATCGTCAGATAGAAGACGAGGGGGAGCTTGCCCGTGTTCGATTTGTCGATGAAAAAATACCCGATCAGCCACGAAATTCCGAAAATCATCGATAGCGGGACAAACGTCGTGACAAAGGCGGTCGGATAAAGAACCGACGTCCAAAGATATCCGATAAAAAAGATAGCCGGGTTTTCAAAACCGCTGACAAAAATGAAAAGCGCGGTCAGAACCACAAGGATCGAGAGCTTCATGAGCGGTGACCCTGCCGTGCCTTGGAGGGTTTCTTTTTCTCGAGCGTCAACAGCCGCCGAAGGGCTATGACCAGCACAATCAAACTCGCAAGAACAGACAGACTGTCGATCATGGCGTTTCTACCTGTTCACCAAATACGCCAGTTTTGCGGGAAGAATCTGGCTCCCAACATCGCCGATATATTGATCATGAGCAACAATGCCTGGCCGGCTCTGGAAAGATTAAGATTGTATTCGAATAGAGTTTCCATTGGGTTACCGCTTCGGCGCTCCGATCCGGCAGCGGGGGCCTCTGGTCTCGGTGATTCGGTCATACAAGCTTGTGAGTCCGCCGTGACGCCAATCCCGGCCGGAATCACAAGAATTTGTTATTGTATAATATGCGTTTGGCTTTATTAAGATCGGGAAAACATTCCCGGGATATACGGGGCATCGCCCGGGATCGAAACGTCCAATTCGGCGATTAGCATCGTTCAGAATTGTGCCGAGCGAGGTTCGTATTTTGGTGCCCCCGTTGCCGCAAATCAGCGCACTTTTTGCCGGCCGCAATTGTGGTAAAGGACAAATCTCCCGAATTCGGCGCGCCTCCGCGTGTCCTGTCACGGAATTGTTGAGAATGCCTGGGTTCAGATCAGCGTCGGTCGCACGGCCATGGCAAGGGGGCGACGTTTGAAGATTTGGCTATACACGGCGATAACGGAACAGGAACAGTTCCAGCCGCTCGCCCGTCCCGCCTTACAACGCGCCAAGAGCATGGTGCGGCATGGCTTGAATCGCCTGTCGACCAGGCTGACCGGGCGATTGCACGTCGACAATTTTCATTATCAAGTCGCCAACAGTCTCGCTGACAATTCCAACCGGGGTGACATCGCAATTCGGGTGGCGGTGCGCCAGCAGTTTTTGGCGGCGCTTGCGCCGAGGCCGGTTGAATTTGTTGAGCTCAAATGGGGCGATCTGACCGATCAGACCGTCGACCGCATAAATCGTGAATGCGACCTGTTCATTATTGCGGGCGGGGGATACATATTTATCAATGGTGACGGTACCGGACAACCCAGGCTCAACGATATACCTTTTTTGCAAAAGATAGAGTGTCCGGTCATAGCCTATGGCATCGGCATGAACCGTCTCTTGCATGAAGAGGTGTGTGATCTGAACAATCTTCCGTCCGCAACACAGTCCCTCGTCAGAGGTCTTCGAAGCGCATGCGATGATGTTGGGGTGCGCGATGCGGAAACGCTGGAGCTGATGAATTTATACGGCGGGGGACCTTCATCCCTGATCGGCGACCCTGTTCTTTTCATGTACAACACTTTCGCTACGGAAAAAAATCGAGCGGCGGTCCGGCGTCCCCTGATTGGGATCAACTTTGCAGGGCACGGTTTTCACTCGCAATCGATGCTGAAGTCTCTGTTGCCGGCCGCGGTTGAATTCCTGAAGCACGTCCAAATCAAATACGGCGCGGCATTCATTTATTTGCTTCACCATGACTTTGAGGAAAATGTCGTTGCATTCTTGCGGCAGCAGGGCCTCCGGTTTGATGTGGTGCACTCTGATTTATCGCAGTTATTCGATTCTTATAGAGGTCTCGATTTCGTAATCTGCCAGATGCTTCATTCCTGTATTTTTGCATCCAACCAGAACACGCCGTTCCTGAATATCGCGTATGACCGCAAGAGTGTTGCTTTTTGCGACCTTCTGGGCGTTCCCCAATGCGCCCTCGTGCATGGGGATGCGACGGTGGCAGCGCTGAGTGCCCGTTTCGAAGAACTGTTTGCCGAGCGAGATGCGATCAGGCGGACGCTTGCCGCGGGTAAGGCGCCGCTCAATCTGGCGCAAAGGGAATTTGTGCGCCGGGCGGCGGCATTTACGGAAAGTGCGGTCCCATCAGGATGACCTCGCGCGCCGATATCGAAAGCGGTCTTGTGGGGCAAACCGTCCCGGCCGGCACGCTGTCGCAGAGTGACCAAGATGCGTGGCGGACATTTTTAGCGCCGCAACCGGCGGCGTTCCTGTCCTATTCCTATGTGTGCTCGCTTGCTTCGCATTTTCCGCTGGTTCGCATCGGCCGGATCATGGCGTCTGACGGGCGGGTGGTGGCGTTCTTTCCTTTTCAACACCGTTCCCGCGCTTTCGCGGCGGCCGGTATTGGGCAGCGCCTTGGCGGAGAGTTGAGCGATTATTTCGGTTTGATCGCCGCACCGGGATTGCAACTCGCGCCAAAGACCCTGCTGCGGTTGAGCGGCCTGAAGTCTTTATATTTTACGCATCTGGACGAGAGCCTCTACAGCGGTGGATTGGTTGGCGGTAAACCCGAAGTGGGACACCGTATTGATTTTCCGCAGGGCGGCGAAGCCTTTTGGGAAGAAAAGCGCCGCGACGACAAGAAATTCACCTCCGATACCGAGCGGCGGGAGCGCAAGCTCATCCGCGAATATGGCGCTATGCGATTCACCTTTTGCGAAGAGCATGGCGAGGCCGCACTCAGCGACCTGATCGCCAGAAAGCGCGAGCAGTATCAAAGAACCGGGGTCGTGGACTCGCTACGCGCAAAACGCACCCGGGACATTTTGCATGCGTTGAGCGGCACGCGTGACGAACAATGTCGCGGCATGGTTTCTACCCTGTATGCCGGCGATACTTGGGTCGCATCCCATTTTGGCCTGCGTTCCGGCGCGACCCTGCACTATTGGTTTCCTGTGTACAATCCGGCGCTGAAAGCTTTCGCGCCGGGACGTATCTTGCTGAAGCAGATCATTCTCGATGCCCAGATCCATGGCCTGGCGCGCATCGACCGCGGGGCGGGAGACTCGGTGGCCAAGCGGGATTTCTCCACGTCACAGCATTTCTTCTATTCGGGGCTGTGGCAGCGGCCCAGCATCGCCGCCCTGTCACACCGCACCGGGTTGTCGATCGGCTGGCGCCTGGAGCGTTTAAGGGGAGCCGCAACGGCCGACGTCGAATAGCGGTGACGAATATTGGCCAACGGGCGCCGATGGCCTGATGCCTTCGCGATGGGGCGCAATACCCGCCTCAGCGGGGAGGGACCGTTCCGCGATATTTCAACAGATTCGCGCGCGACTCGGGATGGTCCCGGCCAGTGCCAGCGGGGAGGTCCTGACCTATCGCCAAAGCCCGGGCAAGTTGCCCACATATCCTGGCGATGACCGGAAAGATATCGGCTTCCGGGGAGGAGGGCCGTCCGGCAGCGTTCCAGAGCACCCAGCTGCTAGCCAGGAAAATGCTGCCCCCCAGAATAATATCGGCGGCAAGCCGGTAGCTGCCCGGCAGCGGCACCAGGAAGTTCAGCATGATCACGGTGCCGGCCATGGCCACTGACGCCAGGAAAGGCCGATAGAGGGTCTCTATATACTGCTTGAACGTGATGCCGGTTACCCGGTGCACGGCATGGAACAGGCCAGGCAGGAACAGTGCTTCCCCAAGCGCCCGGCAAATCGCGATATCGATCAGATTTTTCGTCCAGAAGGCGACCGGCGCGACCACGGCGCCCAGAACAGCCAAGCGAATCCAGATCATGCGCGCCCCGACCTTGGGCTGGTTTAGCGCGTCGAACAGCGAATAAGCTCCGGTGCCAAGGCCGGTAATGGCGCCGCCAATGGCCAGCCAGATCATCATTGGGGCGATGCCGTTCCACTTGTCGCCCAACACCAGTGCTTGCATATCCGGCGCGACCAGCGCCACGCCCACGCCCGTGGCGGCGCAGATAAAAGCGGTCCAACCCAAGGTTTTCAGATAGCAGTCGCGAAGCGCGGCCATGTCGTTCTGGAGGCGGGACATGACCGGATAAAGCACCGCCACCATCGGCTCGTTGATTTCCCGCCCTGGGCTTTGCGCGACATCCGTGGCGACCGCATAACGTCCCATCAGCGCGGCGCCGCCGAAACCGCCGACCGCGATCTGGTCCACCTGTCCATTGAGATAGTAGCCGACGGTGCGAAGAAAGGCCCAGATCGAGAAGGACCAGATTTCTCCCACCTTGGAAAAGGTGAAACGAGGGCGGTGGGGATGCATCACATAGCTGAGGACGATCAGCGACAACTGGCCGACCAGTATGCCGGCAACCAGAGCCCAGTAATTTCTCAGAATGAAGGCCAGTGCGATGGTGATCGTGAATGAAATCAGCTTGGGATAAACATTGTAGGCAAAGAAGTTGCTGAATTTCATGTCCCGCCGGAAATTGACGGTGCCGATATTTTCCAGCCCACCCAACACTGCCCGCAGCGCGAGGCACTGCATCACGGGTTCGACCTTGGGTTCATGAAAGTAGAATTCGGCCACTGGCGAGATCGCCAGGATGGTGGCGGCGATGGCAAGGCCGATCAGGAAGGAAACCGTCCAGGCCGAATCGAAATGGTCCTTGGTGGGGTTTTCCAGCCGGATCAGCACCAGCTTCTGTCCGGTCTGGTTGAAAATTTCCAGGGTGCTGACCACGATCATCGCCATGGCGACGATGCCGAAATCCTGCGGCATCAGCAGCCGCGCAAGGATCACGGTACTCACCAGTCCCGTCAGCCGGATGGCCCAGCGCAAGGCGATCATCCATAGCGCGCCATTCAGCAGGCGCGCACCCCAGCCGGTGCTGGGCGGCTTTTCCGGTGAGTGTTCGCTCATGCGCGGGGACCGGGCTGGACGCACAGCGAACCGCGAAGCGCCAGCAAAGCCGTCGCAAAATCACCAACAGTACCGAACGGGATGATGGCCAATTCCAAAAGTTGCCCCAAATGCGCCACTGACACGGGGACCCGCATGAACCCACATTCACGCGGCGATTGGCCGGCTCCACGGCACTATCTGAAAGACCGCCCCCGGCCTGTTACAGAGGCATGGAGTCTAAGTTATGCACATTAACGCCTAAACCCACGGCAGGTCCCCGGCCGGTCTATATTTCCTGTAGGACATCGACCTACGCAAAGACCCTATGAAGGTCCTACAAAATCGGCTCGACCTTGGGTTGCATTCCCTCAGCGCGTCGCCGGGGCACCGGCAAGTTGCCGAAATATCCTGGCGACACTGGGAAAAACGACGGCTTCCGGCGCGCGCGGCCGGCCCGCGGCGTTCCACAACAGCCATGTGCAGCCCAGAAAGGCCGTCGCGCCCAGGCCGATATCGGCTGCAAGCTTGACGTTGCCGTACAATGGTAAAGCCATGTTGACGCCAATCACCGCGATTGCCATGGCAGCCGCCGACAGGAATGGGCGGTAAAGCGTCTCGGCATATTGTCTGAGGCTTACGCCGGCGATGCGATGAACGGCGTGAAACAGGCCCGGCAGAAACAGCACTTCGGCGATAGTCCGGCAGATCGCGATATCGATCAGGCTTTGCGTCCAGAAGGCGACGGGTGCGATCACGGCGCTGAGAAGACCCAAGCGCGTCCAGACCATCCGTGCGCCTGTTTTGGGTTGATTCAGCGCATCGAACAGCGCATAGGCGCCGCTGCTGAGCCCGGTGATGCCGCCGGCAATGGCGAGCCATGTCATCAACGGGGCGATCCCGTTCCATTTTTCGCCCAGCACCAGATGTTGCATCTCCGGCGCGACCAGCGCGACTCCCACGCCCGCTACCGCGCAAATGAAGGCGGTCCATCCCAAGGTGTTGAGATAGACGGTGCGCAGTTCAGGCAAGTTGTTTTGCAGGCGAGACATGACCGGATACAGCACGGCAACCATTGGCTGGTTGATTTCCTGGGACGGGCTTTGCGCGACATCGGACGCAACGGCGTATTTGCCCATCAGGGATGAACCGCCAAAGCCACCCACCGCGATCTGATCGATTTGCGTATTGATGTACTGACCGATGGAGCGAAAAAAGGTCCACATCGAAAACGACCAGATTTCACCGACTTTGGAAAAAGTGAAACGGGGGCGATGAGGGTGCATCACATAACTGAGAACGATCAGCGCGGTTTGGCTGGTCAATATGCCCGCCACCAGCGCCCAGTAGTTTCTCAGCACAAATGCCAGGACAATGGTGACGACAAAGGAAATCAGCTTGGGACAGACATTGTATACAAAGAAATTGCTGAATTTCAGATCCCGCCGGAAATTGACGGTACCGATATTTTCCATGCCGCCCAACACCGCACGCAGGGCGAGACATTGCATCACCGGCTGAACCTTGGGTTCGTGGAAATAGAGTTCCGCCAAGGGCGAAGCGGCCAGGATCGCGGCGCCGATTGCCACTCCGATCAGGAAGGAGACGGTCCAGGCGGAATCGAAATGGTCATTTGTGGGATTCTCCAGCCGGATGAGCACCAGCTTCTGCCCGGTCTGGTTGAAAATCTCCAGCGTGTTGACCACGATCATCGCCATGGCGACGATGCCGAAATCGCGCGGCAACAGCAGCCGGGCAAGAATCACGGTGCTGACCAGGCCGGTCAGCCGGATGGCCCAGCGCAGGGCAATCATCCACAGCGCGCCGTTCAGCATGCGTTTGCCCCAGCTGCTGCGGGGCGCCTCGCCGGCGGGTTGTTCGGTCATGCGCGGTTGCTCGTTATGCGGCCGGTCTTTAAGCGGGCAGCCGCCCCTGGGATTCATGGTCGTGGGCCGTTGTACAGTATGTGGTGGGGCTTATTAAGATCGGGAAAACGCGGGAAAAGACGGATCTTACGGCCGCGGACGGAGATTCCATGCGAACTATACGGGAATAGCGTGAGTGGCTTTTGGAGCGGTGCATCTCGCAGGCCGGCGGGCCAAAAAGATCAAAAGCCGTTCCGGATCGTTTAAACTGAAGGTCCAGGCTCCAAAGAATTGTTCCAGAGGATGTATGCCCGCTTTTGGCCTCAAGCTTGAGAATCACTTTGCGCGGCTGCCGGGGGAATTCTACACCCTGATGCCGGCGGAGCAGGTGGGCGTAAAACCCAGGCTGGTGCATGCCAATCCGAAAGCCGCGGCGCTGATTGGGCTGGAGCCTGCGTCTTTTTCCAATCCGGATTTCGCGCAAATCTTCTCCGGCCATGCGCCGCTGGACGGTTTTGCGCCTTTGGCGATGGTCTATTCCGGACACCAATTCGGCGTATGGGCGGGACAGTTGGGCGACGGCCGGGCGCTGTTGATCGGCCAGGTGCGCAATGACTCCGGCGAACTTTGGGATATCCAGCTGAAGGGCGCGGGCAAGACGCCTTATTCCCGTTTCGGCGATGGCCGGGCGGTGATGCGTTCCACCATCCGCGAATATCTGTGCAGCGAGGCGATGGCCGCGCTGGGGATTCCCACCAGCCGGGCATTGGCGATCGTCGCCACCGGCGAAACGGTGCACCGGGAAGCGCGTGAACCCGGCGCGGTGCTGACCCGCCTGGCGCGAAGCCATATCCGCTTCGGCCATTTTGAGCATTTCTTCCACCGCGGCCAAAAAGACGAAGTGCGTCAGCTGGCGGATTATGTGATTGCGGAATATTTTCCGGAATTTTCGGGCGATTACACGGGTTGGTTTGGCGAAGTTGTGAAGCGCACCGCCGAGATGATCGCTGGGTGGCAGGCGGTGGGCTTTGCCCATGGGGTGATGAACACCGACAATATGTCCATCCTGGGCCTTACCATCGATTACGGGCCATACGGTTTTTTGGATGCCTATGATCCGCAATTCGTCTGCAATCATTCCGATGACCAAGGCCGTTACAGTTTCATCAACCAGCCGATGATCGCACATTGGAATCTGCGCGCTTTGGCGCTGGCCTTGTCGGAATTGGTCCCCACCGACCAGCTTTTACAGAAACTCGCCAGCTACGAACAAATTTTCGGCGCCAAATACCGCACACTGATGCGCGCCAAGCTGGGGCTGGTGCGCGAGGAAGAGG
>Ga0157375_10006282_pt1 | contig 10351 bp, 9 predicted proteins | sample M35metaG_FD_115311 | JGI IMG/M metagenome (GOLD analysis project Ga0157375, IMG submission 115311) | Miscanthus rhizosphere microbial communities from Kellogg Biological Station, Michigan, USA - M3-5 metaG | ecosystem: Host-associated > Plants > Roots > Rhizosphere > Soil | place: USA: Michigan... | reverse complement strand
CGCGACCTTGCGCTTTCCGCACGCCGACACCTCGCCTAGACTCAGCTCGTGACACCGACCCCGCCCGCCGTTAATCCCCCGGCCCACTACGAGCATACCAACCGACTCGCCCAGGAGAAATCACCTTACCTTTTGCAGCATGCGCACAACCCGGTCGATTGGTATCCCTGGGGTGAGGAGGCCTTCGAAAAAGCGCGCCGGGAGAAGAAGCCGATTTTTCTCTCGATCGGATATTCCACTTGTCACTGGTGCCACGTGATGGAGCGAGAATCGTTCGAAAACGAAGAAGTCGCGGCCCTCATGAACTCGCGCTTCGTCAACATCAAGGTCGATCGCGAAGAGCGCCCCGATGTTGATCGCGTTTACATGACTTTTGTCCAGGCGACGACGGGCGGGGGCGGCTGGCCGCTCAACGTCTGGCTCACGCCGACCCTCAAGCCGTTCGTGGGCGGCACGTATTTTCCACCGGAAGATCGCTACGGGCAGCCGAGTTTCAGGAAGGTGCTGCTCCGCATTTCCGATGCGTGGGAAAAGGACCGGGCCAAAATCAGCGAAAGCGGAAATCAGATCATGACCGCCTTGGCCCACTCGGCTAACACCCCGGCGGAAGGGGCGGGCAAAGTGGACGCGAAACTGATCGATGCCGCCTACCAGCAAATCGCGCGCGGCTACGATGCGCGCGACGGCGGCTTTGGCGGTGCCCCTAAATTTCCGCGGCCGGTTACGCTTAACTTCCTTTTCCGGGTTTACAATCGTTCCGCGCCGGACTCGGAGGCGGGGGACGCCGCGCTGGGTATGGCGCTCTTCACCCTGCGCAAAATGGCGGCAGGCGGAATGCACGATCAGCTTGGCGGCGGGTTCCATCGCTACTCGGTCGATGCGCAATGGCGGGTGCCGCATTTCGAAAAAATGCTCTACGACCAGGCGCAACTGGCGAGCGCCTATCTCGATGCCTACCAGATCACGGGCGACCTGCGTTACGAAGCCATCGCACGCGACACGCTCGATTACGTGCGCCGCGACCTGACCGATGTCGGCGGCGGTTTTTATTCGGCCGAGGATGCGGATAGCCTGACGACAGCGGGCGGGAAAGAGAAAGCGGAAGGCGCGTTTTACGTCTGGACGAAGGAGGAGATCGATAAGGCGCTGGGCGAGTATGCCGAGTTGTTCGATTATCAATACGGCGTGGAAGCGGCCGGCAACGCGCCCGAAGGGAGTGATCCGCAGGGAGAATTTCGCGGCAAGAATATTCTTTACGAGCGGCAGACTTTCGCCGAGACGGCGAAACATTTCGGAAAAAGCGAACTCGATGTCGACGAATCGATGCGCTACCGCCGCCCCGCCCTGTTCGAGCTGCGGAACAAAAGGCCACGCCCGCATCTCGACGACAAGATTATCACGGGCTGGAACGGGCTCATGATTTCCGCTTTCGCCCGCGGCGCGCAGGTCCTGGGCGACCCTTCCTATCTGGAGACGGCGACGCGTGCCGCCGAATTTGTGCGGGCAAATCTGGCCGACGCCAAAGGCCAAACCCTGCGACGCAGCTATCGCGGCGCACCGTCGGCGGTGGCCGCTTTTGCGGAGGACTACTCTTTCTTCATCCAAGGGTTGCTCGATCTTTACGAAACTTCTTTCGACAGCCAATGGCTGCAGCTGGCCGAGCAATTGCAGACGACGCAGGATCGCCTCTTTTGGGACGACAAGAACGGCGGCTATTTCACGAGCACGGGCGACGACCCGAGCATTTTGCTGCGCATGAAAGACGACAACGATAATGCCGAACCGGCCGCGAGCTCGATCGCCGCGCGCAATCTCCTTCGCCTCGCGCAGATGCGCGACACGAAGGAACTGCGCGTGCGGGGGCAGAAAACGATCGCCGCTTTTGCCACAGCCTTAAATCGTTTTCCGAGCGCCCTGCCGCAGATGCTGGTCGCGCTTGACTTCAGCCTCACCAAACCAAAGCAGGTGATTATCGCAGGGAAGCGCGGCGCGGGCGACACTCGCGACTTGCTCGATGAGGTGCACCGGCATTACCTGCCGAACACGATCGTGCTTCTGGCGGATGGGGGCGCGGGCCAGAAATTCCTCGCGGAAAGGCTGGAAGAGGTGAAGGAGATGAAGCCGATCGGCGGAAAAGCGACCGCTTACGTTTGCGAGAATTTTGCCTGCCAGGCGCCGGTCACTTCCGTGGAGGAATTGCGCAAGCTCCTAAGTCGTTAGGCGGAGCCGCCGTTCCGGTAAGTCTCGGTCGCGGACGGTTTGGCCGGCAGAATCTTGCGCCGCCGCAGCCGCATCCAGTTGTTCCAGGTTTTGCGCACGCTGTCTTTGGGGGTGAGGTATTGCCGGTTCAGCTTATTGCTCTTCACGATCTGGGCGAGGATGCCCTTGAGTGAAAAATCGTCCGTGTTCAGGATGGCGTAGGCCGTCCCAATGGCGGCGTGATGATGGGCATCGCTCGCCGCCGTCATGGGCAATCCGCGAACCTGCGCGTACTTGAAGGCATAGGTGTTGTAACGACGCAGCGTGGTCGCGGCGTTGAAGACTTCGAGCGCGTCGATCGGCAACGTCTCCAGCGTCGAAAAACGGATCCCGGCGCGAAACAGGTCATAGGGATGCGGCGGAATGGCGAGCCCGCCGCGCTCGTGGATGAGATTGCAGACTTCCAGCGCGGGGCGGCCCTTGAGATAAGGGAGCGACGCACCGATGGAGAGCAGATGGCCTTCCGCAGTCGTCACCTCGACGCCCGGGATGATGAGAAAACCGTCCACCGGCAGGCCGTCCTCGCGCATCAAACCTTTCTCGAGCAGATAAGTGACACCATCGTTGGTGTTGTGATCGGTCAGGGCAAAACCGTGCAGGCCTTTCGCCTTGGCCGAGGCAATGTTTTCCTCGGGACTGGAAACGCCGTCGCCGGAAAAGAACGAATGCGTGTGCAGGTCGATCTTGAAGGGCATGCGCGGGAGCGTAGTTTGAGGGCCGCCAAATGCAAAGGATCGGTTTCAAGGAATGGGCGCTGGTTTGTGCGGCGCTGGGCGAGGGGCGGCAGACGATTATCCTGCGCAAGGGCGGCCTCGCGGAAGGGCACGACGGATTCGCCTTTCAATACCGGCGGTTTTTCCTTTTCCCGACTTTTTTCCACGAACAACTGGAGCGCGTCCGGGTTTCGGTCCCCCCGCGCCTGCCGCAGCCCTTGCCTGACGAAATCGAAATCCGCTATTCGGCGGAGGTGACGGAGACGCGCCTCCTTACGGATTGGGAAGAAGTGCGCGCCCTGGAGCCGCGGCACATTCTGGACGAGAGCGTCGTGCGGGAGCGCTTCGAATACGACGACGCGCCTGGCTTGCAGGTCGCGTTTGTCCGAACGTTTCGATTGGAACCGGTCTGGCGCTTTCCTGATGCCAAAGCGTATGCGGGTTGTCGGAGTTGGGTGGAATTGCCGGAGCCGCCACCGAGCTTGCAATTCCATCCGGTGGTGGCGAAATGAACGCCCTTATCGAAGGCGGCTGTCTGTGTGGCGGCGTGCGCTATCGCTTGCACGCTGCGCCAGCGCATCTCTCGGATTGCCATTGCATCGATTGCCGCCGGGCCAGTGCCGCGCCTTTTGTGACCTGGGGCGAAGTACCAAGGGAGGCGATCGAGATCCTCTCGGGCGAGCTGCGCCAGGTGCAACATGTAGGACGCCTGCGGTCGTTTGCCGGTTGTTGCGGGACGCCGCTTTTCTTCGAGGATAGCGCGGTCTCGCTCTCAGTCGACGTCACGATAGCTTCGCTCGATCATCCCGAGTCGTACGCACCAAAGGTCGCGATCTGGACCGAGGATCGGCTACCTTGGGCGATTTTGAATCCCACGCATCCGGCCTTCCGTCAGGGGCGGGAGTAAGCGGATATCCGGAACAACGTCTGAGCGCTAGATCGTTGCCCCGGCGAGCATTTCCACCTCCGCGCCCGGTTGTTCGGGATTGCGGTTGAACTGGAGATCGTAAAGCCGGCGGTAGTAACCGGATTCTTCAAGCAGTTCCGCGTGGGTACCGACTTCTTTGATCCGGCCTTTTTCCATTACGATGATTTGATCGGCGGAAAGAATCGTGGAGAGCCGATGCGCGATGGCGATAACGGTGCGGCCCTTGGCAAGGCCTTCGAGAGCGAGCTGAATCTGCTGCTCGGATTCCGAATCGAGTGCCGAGGTGGCTTCGTCGAGGAGCAGAATCGGGGCGTTCTTGAGGAGCGCCCGGGCGATGGCCAGCCGCTGCTGCTGCCCACCGGAAAGCAGGCAACCTTTGTCACCGATGACCGTCTCGTAGCCCTTCGGCTGCGCCATGATGAAGTCGTGTGCGTAGGCGGTTTTGGCGGCCGCGTAAATTTCCTCCTCGGTCGCGTCGAGCCGGCCGAACTGGATATTTGTCAGAATCGTGTCGTGAAAAAGGAAAGTTTCCTGCGAGACGAGGCCGACTAATTCGCGCAGGGATTTCTGTGTGATCGAGCGTAGATCGCGTCCATCGATGCGAACGACGCCGCGGGTAGGATCGTAAAAGCGCAGGATGAGCGAAAGGATGGTGCTCTTGCCGGCCCCGCTTGCGCCCACCAGGGCATAACTTTTGCCGGGCAGAATTTTGAGGCTGAAATCCTTGAGCGCATCCTCTACCCCGCCGGCATAGCGAAAGGTGACGCGATCCAGCTCGAGCGAACCCTGCGAGTGCGGGAGCGCGATCGCATTGGGCGTATCCCTCACGGTCGACTCCGAATCGAGAATCCGGAAAATTTCCTCGGTCGACTGGATGGAACGCTGCATGACGATATGGATGCGGCTCAGGGTCTTAATTGGATCGTAAAGGAGGAAGATGCCACCGATGAGAGCAATGAATTTCGCCGCGGGCAGGTGGGCCACATAGACGTAAAGCAGGGCGAGACCGACGCCCATGGCCGCGATCGTTTCGATCAATGGGCCGACCGCTTCCGTCGCGCGCAGGATACGCATCGCGCTTGAGAACTGTGAGTCGTTGCTCTTGCGAAACAGTTCCTCTTGCAAGGGCTCGCGGGCGAATGATTTGATGACACGGATGCCAGCGAAAGTTTCCTGCATGGTCACGACCATCTGGGCGAGCCCGAACTGCTCGTTGGTGACCGCTTTGCGCGCCCGTTTTCCGTAGAGGTTGAGCGGGACGAGGCAACTCGGGAAGAGGACGAGCGTCACGAGAGTAAACTTCCAGTCCATGTAAAGGAGCACGCCGATGCCGCCCACGATGGCAACGGGCTGCTTAAACAGATCGCTGCTGATACTGGAGAGCGCGGTCTGCATCATGCGGGTGTCATTGGTGATCCGGGACATGAGGAAACCCGACTGCGCCTTGTTAAAAAAGTCCATCGAGTGGCTTACCATCTTGCCGAAGAGTTCGGTGCGAATATCGGTCAGGACTTTGTTGCTCACCCAGTTGGTGTAGTAGGTGTTGGCGTAGGAGCAGAGACTTCGCAGGGTCATAACCGCGGGGATGGCGAGACAGAGGAGGACGAGTGAGTTGATCTTCGGGCCAGTGTTCATTAACTCCGGATGGCTCGCCAGAGTACTCGGGCCGACGGCGTGACCTTTGAAAACCGCGTCTGTGACCTTGGCCATGACCAGGGGCAGGGTGGAGGTGACCGCGCCATAGAGGAACCCGAATCCGAGTCCGAGAAGGAAACGGAATTTGTAGGGCATGGCGTAGGAGTAGAGCCGCTTGTACGGCCGCCATCCGATGCGGATGGTCGTCCAAAGAGACTGCTTTTGCCTTGGGCTTGGGTTCTCGCTCATGCGACTGGCGCTGCCGGACTCGACAGCAGCGTCTGCATAGCATCGATCACCTGTTCCGTCGAGATTTCCTTCATCGCGCAAGGGGGCTGTTGCGGGACAAAATGAGTCACCGGGTCGACCTTTCCCGCCTGTAGCACGATCGCTGAGGTCGCCCGCGGCCGCCAGTGATAGGGATTAGTCGGCCCGAACAAGGCGAGCTGCGGCGTACCGAGCGCGCCCGCCAAATGCATCGGGGCGGAGTCGATTGTGACGAGCAGTCGTGCCCGCGCGATGAGCGCGGCGAGGGTGAGCAAGTCCAGTTGTCCCGACAAATCGACCACCGGCGATTGCAGATGCGATTTGATGCGGGCGATGTGATCTTGCTCCATCCTGGATTTGCCGCCTGTGAGCACGACGCGGATTTCTTCCGGACTCGAGAGTTGATTGGCGACTTCCGCCCAGCGCCGCGCGACCCAGAATTTTTCCGTTCGAGCCGATCCGGGATGGAAGATGATGAAATTTTCGCCCAACCCGTGGTTGGCGATGAGGGTGTCGGCGCGGGCTTTCGCCGCGTGTGGCAGGACGAGGCGAATTTCGGGCGAGACATCATGCACTCCGAGCGGTGCGAGCAATTCGAGATGATGATCGACTGTGTGCAGAGAGCGAACGTTCGAGGGTACGAATTCGTTGTAACTCAACTGGCGCAGCGGTTGCCGCCGAATCGTGTCGTAGGTGATTCGCCGGCTAGCTCCGGAAAGCAGGGTGAGAAAGGCGGAGCGATCCGTGCGCGAAAAATCGAGGCAATAATCGAATTTCGACGCTGCCAGCGCGATCCATTGGGTCGCGTCGGTCACTCGTCCTCGAGCGATAAAAGTGCGATTGACCCCGGGAATCGCCGGGAGCAACTCGCGCGAGCCGTGCGCAACGATGAGCGAGATTTTCGCGCTTGGAAAATTCTTCCGCACCGCGGTGATGGCCGGCACGGTCAGGATCAGGTCTCCGATCCGTTTGAGCTGGAGGAGGAGGAGGTTCAAACCTGACGGGACATCTGCATCGCCAGTTCGTAGGCGTCGAGTAGTCGGGCGCGGAAATGGTCCCAGGTGAAATTTTCCACAACTCGTTCGCGGGCGGCGAGGCTCATCCGTTCCACCATCTCGGGATGATCGTAAAGTTGTTGTATCGCTGCTGCCAGGGCGTCGACATTGGCCGGCGGAATGACGATCCCCTGCACACCGTCCTCAACCACATCGCCCGCTTCCCGAGTGGTGATTTGCGGCAGCCCGCAGGCGGCCGCTTCGTAGGTGACTTTGGCGCTGCCTTCGCACTGTGAGGGGAAAACGTGTACGGTCGATTGACGCAGATAGGTCTCCGGTTTTTGAGCGAACCCAATCACCTTGATGCTCGAGTCTGCAAACTTTTCGAGGTAGGGCCTGATTTCGTCGTGGATTGCGCCGACCAACCAGAGCTCCGCATCTTTCAACTGCAACCGATGCCATGCTTCGAGAAGGTGATGCACGCCTTTGCGCTCGATTAGCGCGCCGGAGAAGACTGCGCGAAAATGCGGCGGACGCGTCCCGGGAGTGAAGCGCTCAATATCCACCCCGCGGGGCAGATAATATAACTTCTCCTCGGGAAATCCTTGGACCCGGAAGGTGTCTGCCGCCTTTTCGGAGAGGACGAGGATCAGATCTGCGAGATCGTATTCCTCGACGAACCGGTCGCGCTGCAGGAGCAGGTCCTCTTTCCATTTTTTGCGCCAGGGCAGTTTTGCTTCAGACGCCGGCTCGAGCTGGTTCCGTCGCACTTTGCCGCGGTCGCGATGCCAGGTCGGGATTTCCACAATCGAGGGAATTCCTCGCTTCTGAGCTTCGCGCAGAGAAAGCAAACAATCGCCCGACCAACTGTGAAACAAGTCGTAACGCCCGGTGGCGAGATGACGCGAGGCGATCCAGTCGAGGTATTTCTTCTTCGCGCCGTAGTAATAAGGGCTGTCGAGAAACGAGAGCAGGCGCACCGGGTGCCAGCGGAGCGAGTCGATCTTCGCTGGTGGGATCTCGGTTTGACGATTATCGTAGGCCACGGCCTTGCCCAAAAAGCCGCCGCGCCAGGATGCACGCAACGTTTCAAACGCATCCGTGTCTAAGCCAGAGCCCCCAATGCGTGCGAAAATCGAGTAGAGCAAATGCTTCGGCAAAGTGCGCGAGGCAGTTCCCATCGAAATTCCGTGCGGCGGGGCATGTAGCGTATCACCCACCATGGCGTCATCATTATTATTGGGAATGCGCGCAAGTAAAGGTAGAACTCCCCCGTGTTGCCAGAGATGACGACCCCGCGCCTAACGATCGGCCTGGTGCGGCGGGGCCATTCCGAGACCGGCGGAGCGGAAGCCTACTTGAAGCGCCTCGCGCGCGGGCTGAACGAATCCGGCCATGCCACCCGGCTCTTCACCGACGCCTCCTGGCCGGCTCGCGAATGGGCCTGGGGTCCCATCACCCGGTTGCGCGGCGCGACGGCGCGTGGTTTCGCCGATGGCCTCGAAAATGCCGAGCCCAGGGGGCAATGCGATCTCGTTCTCAGCCTCGAGCGCGTCTGGCAATGCGATGTTTATCGGGCGGGTGACGGCATTCATCAGGCCTGGCTGCAGCGGCGCGACGCGGCTTCGTCGCGCGGGCGCCGATGGCTCCGCCGTTTTAGCCCGAAAGACCGCGACACCCTCGTGCTGGAGCGGGCGCTTTTCGCCGGTGGCGCTCGCCACGTCATCGCCAACTCGCAAATGGTGAAGCGCGAAGCTCAGCAATTCTATGGCTACCCGGAAAACCAAATCGACGTCGTGCCGAACGGCATTCCGTTGACGGACTTTCGCCCTGATCCCGAGGCGCGCCCACTGCGCCGCAAAGTTCTGCAACTGCGCGACGACGACGTCGCGGTCCTGTTTGTCGGGTCCGGCTGGGAGCGCAAGGGCGTGCGCGTTGCTGTTCAGGCTGTCCAGTCGTTAGGCAAAAACAGCCGACTCCTGGTTGCCGGGCGCGGAAGAAGCTCCATGGCAAGGGGGCCCTCGGTGCAGCGGCTCGGCGCGGTGCGCGATCTCCCTGCGCTCTACGCCGCGGCTGATATTTTTCTGCTCCCGACGCTTTACGATCCGTTTTCCAACGCCTGCCTCGAAGCGCTCGCTGCCGGCTTGCCCGTCGTTACCACACGCGCCAACGGCTTTAGCGAAATCATCGAAGACGGGGTGCACGGTTCGATTGTGGATGATCCCCTGGACCCCGCGCCGATTCGCGATGCGCTTGTCTTTTGGTCGGATGCCGAGCGGAGACGGGCGGCGCGTTCCGCGATTCTGGAGCGCGCCGCTCTTTTCGGTATTGCAGCGAACGTCGAGCGCACGCTCGCCGTTCTCAATCACGTCCCCAAGGCGGCTGCCGTGTCCGGAAAAATCCGGAACACCTGATCGAGCCGCGCAATTTCAAAAATCGGGCGCACGCTCTCCTGTAATCCGGTGAGGGCAAATTTGCCGCCGTAAACGCCGACGTTTTGCATGGCCTCGATCAGGATTGCGAGCCCGGAGCTGTCGATGTAGGTCACCTTGGAGAGATCAACTACCAGGTGCGGCGGTTTCTTCGCCACCATCGCGGCCAGCGAAGCGCCGATCTGCGGCGAAACATGCAGGTCGATTTCGCCTTCGAGAGGTAGGATGCTTGGTTCAGTTTTGGCCATCGCTGTGGGAGAGCATGTCACTCTTGTGTGTTCCGTCAAACCCTCAGCCGCGTCTCTGCTCGTGCTCGTAATCGGAAAAAGAATCGATCACGATCACGATCGCGAGCAGGGGCACGAGCAAAGTCACCACCCAAGCTCGGCGATTACCGCCTCGACTTCCGAGAAATCATCTACGAGCACGTCCGGCTGGTGCGCGGCCAATTGCGCGCGCGAAAAACGTCCCGTCGCGACCGCGATCGTGCGCGCACCGATTGCTTTGCCACAGGCGATATCGTGCGGCGTATCGCCGATGACATCGATGTCGGCCGCGGTGAAATCTATCGCGTGTTTTTCGCGCGCCCGGCGTTGGGCGAAGGGCCCGAGCGCGTTGCGATCGTGATGATCGTCAGCGAACGCGCCCAACTCGAAATATTCCCAGACGCCGTAATGCGAAAGCTTGAGCTGCGCGCCTCGTTGCAGGTTGCCGGTGAGAAGCGCAAGAACGTTTTGGGGCCGGGCCTGCAATCGGAACAGCAATTCCTGCACTCCCGGGAGTAGTCGTCCCTGGCGTTGCGGCAGTTCGAGGGCAAGCAATTCGAGATAACGTTCGAGAAACAGGGCCGTGTTCTGAGGCGTTACCGCGATCTTCTGTTTGCGCAAGATCTGGTGCACGATCCCGACATCGGTTCTCCCCGCGACCTCGACTCCTTCCAGATCATCGGTCACCCCGAATTGTTGCCTGAGCACGTCCTTGAGCGACTGAAGCCCGGCGCCGCCGGAATCAATCAGCGTTCCATCGATGTCGAAGAGGAGGAGGCGCTTTGGGATTGAAGATTTCTGATTGATGATTGCTGATTGAAAACCGGTCCAGGCAGTGTGCAATCTGAAATTTCCT
>Ga0157375_10006281_pt1 | contig 10352 bp, 6 predicted proteins | sample M35metaG_FD_115311 | JGI IMG/M metagenome (GOLD analysis project Ga0157375, IMG submission 115311) | Miscanthus rhizosphere microbial communities from Kellogg Biological Station, Michigan, USA - M3-5 metaG | ecosystem: Host-associated > Plants > Roots > Rhizosphere > Soil | place: USA: Michigan... | reverse complement strand
GCGTGCAGCGGCGCTCATGCGAAAATCCGCGCAGGGTAAATTGCACGAGCGATCGGCGTCGCCCGCGGGAAATTGCAATGACGCCGCGGGCTGCCTGAATATGCGGGTCGTCGCCGCGTCGTCGCTTGCGCGTACGGGGTCGCTATTCCACCGTCACGCTTTTGGCGAGGTTGCGCGGCTGATCGACGTCGGTGCCCTTGAGCACGGCGACATGATAGGCGAGCAGCTGCAGCGGGATGGTAAACACGATCGGTGCGATCATCTCGCCGCACGGCGGCAGCACGACCAGATGGCCGTTGCCGTGCGGCACGTGCTGGGCGACGTCGGCGTCGGCGAGCACGTAGAGTTCGCCGCCGCGCGCGCGCACTTCCTCGAGATTCGACTTGAGCTTCTCGAGCAGATGATCGTTCGGCGCCACGGCGATCACGGGCATGCTCTCGTCGACGAGCGCGAGCGGACCGTGCTTGAGTTCGCCGGCCGGATACGCTTCGGCGTGGATGTACGAGATTTCCTTGAGCTTGAGCGCGCCTTCCATGGCGATCGGAAACTGCGTGCCGCGGCCGAGGAACAGGGTGTGCTGCTTGTCGCTGAAGTGCTCGGCGAGCTTGCGCATGCGACCGTCCAGCGCCAGTGCGTCGCGCACGGCGCCCGGCAGCGTTTCGAGCTGATGCACCAGCGCCTCGTAGCGCGCCATGTCGAGACCGTGGTGACGAGCCAGTTCGAGCGCGAACAGGGCGAGCGCGGTGAGCTGCGTGGTGAACGCCTTGGTCGAGGCAACGCCGATTTCGGGGCCGGCGCGCGTCATCAGCGTCAGCTCCGATTCGCGCACGATCGAGGATTCCGGCACGTTGCAGATGCCCAGCGTAGCCAGGTAGCCGCGCGTCTTCGCCATCTTCAGCGCCGCGAGCGTATCCGCGGTTTCGCCCGATTGCGACACGGTGATGAACAGGGTGTCGATCGGCACCACCGCGTCGCGGTAGCGGTACTCCGAAGCGATTTCCACGTTGCACGGAATGCCGGCGAGGCCCTCGATCCAGTAACGCGCGACGAGCGCGGCGTGATAGCTCGATCCGCAGGCGATCACGTGCACGCTGCGCGTCTTCAGCAGCAGTTCGCGCGCACCGACGCCGAAGATCTGGGTCAGGATATGGCCGGCGCTGATGCGCCCCTCGAGGGTGTCGGCGATCGCCTGCGGCTGCTCATGGATCTCCTTGAGCATGTAGTGGCGGTACTCGCCGCGTTCGACCGCATCGGCGCCGAAATGCGCCTGTTTGACGGGACGCTGCACCAGCGTGCCATGCTCGTCGTAGATGCGCACGCCTTCGATCGTCGCGTCGACGACGTCGCCTTCGGCCAGATAGATGAAGCGCCGTGTGACCGGCAACAGCGCGTGGATGTCCGAGGCGATAAACTGCTCGCCGTCGGCGAGCCCAGCCACCATCGGACTGCCGCGGCGCGCGCCGATGACGCGACCGGGATCGCGCTTGCTCAGCACGGCGATGGCATAGGCTCCGCGCAGGCGCGCGATCGCCTTGCGCACCGCATCGAGCAGATCGTCGCCGGCATTCCGGTAATGCTCGACGAGGTGGGCGATGACTTCGGTATCCGTCTCGGTCGCGAATTCGTAGCCGAGCGCCTTGAGCTCGCTGCGCAACTCATCGTGGTTCTCGATGATGCCGTTATGGACGACGGCGACGTTGCCGCGCGACGCAATCGGATGCGCATTGACGGTGTTCGGGGCGCCGTGTGTGGCCCAGCGTGTGTGCGCAATGCCGGTGAAGCCGGCGATCGGCTGCGCCGCCTGCAACGCTTCGAGATCGCGCACCTTGCCTTTCGTGCGCACGCGCTGCAGACCCTGATCCGTGAGCAGGGCGATTCCGGCCGAGTCGTAGCCGCGATATTCCAACGCCTTGAGGCCGCTGATCAGCGTTCCGACCACATCGCGCCGCGCGGCAGCGCCGACAATTCCACACATGATGACAATCCTCGAAAGCGTCGGCTATTTTACCGGTTATGGCCGCTGGCCGTACGCCGCACGATCCAGGCGACGCCAGTGTCGCGTGGAACGCTGCCGGACCGCGGCCCCATTTGCGGGCATTTGCGGGCATTTTGCGGGCGAAATTGCCGCGGCGGTACACTTCCGGCATGGGCGTGCGGTGGCACATCCTGCTCTACTGCGCCGAATCTTTCCGGGAGACAGCTGAAGATGCGTGTAATCCTGCTGGTTTCGTTGTGCGTGTGCGCGAGTGCGGCGGTCGCAGCCGGTGCGCGCGAGGACACGATCCTGATCCAGGGCATTGCCCAGGGCAAGCAGACGGTGACGGCCGTCGATGCGAACACGACGAAGGCCGAGTATTCGTACAACGACCGCGGCCGCGGCGACCACATTACCGCGACCTGGAAGCTCGACGCCGCCGGCGTGCCGACCGAATATGCCGGAACCGGCAACGATTACATGAAGGCGGCGGTCGACGAGAAATTCTCGATCGTCGACCGCTCGGCCACGTGGAAGAACCGTACCGAGCATGGCACGCAACCGGTGTCCGGCGAGGCATTCTACGTGCCGCTTAATGCGCCGCCGGAATTCGACGGCGTGCTGGCGCGCGCGCTGATCAAGGCACCCGATCACAAGCTAGCGCTGCTGCCGGCCGGCGAGGCGCGCATTGAGCCGGCCGGCTCGGTGGACGTGACGACGCCGAACGGCAAGGTCAAGGCCATGCAGTACCTGATCACGGGCCTGACCTGGTCTGCGTATCCGGTTTGGCTCGATCCGAACGGGAATACGATCGGCTCGCTGTCGACCTGGTTCTCGATAGTCGCACCCGGCTATGCCCAGTCGGTCGGGCAACTGCTCGCAGCGCAGGAGGTGACCCACGGCGAATATTCAGCGCGGATCGCGAAGCAACTGACGCATGCGCCAGTGGGCGCCCTGGCGATCACGCACGCCAGGCTATTCGATCCGCGCGACCTGTCGGTGACGCCATTTATGACGGTGCTGGTTGAGGGTGACCGAATCGTGCGAGTGGCGCCCGATGCGGAAATGAAGTTGCCGGGCGGGGTCGAAGTGATCAGCGCGCGCGGCCGCTTCCTGATGCCGGGCCTCTGGGACAACCACCAGCATTTCGGCGACAACGACGGTGCCCTCGACCTCGCCAACGGCGTGACCAGTGCGCGTGACATGGCCAACGACACCGATGCCTTTTTGAAGCGCGTCGAACGCTTTGACAACGGCAGCGAACTCGGCCCGCGCGTATTCAAGGCCGGCATCATCGATGGCACCGGCGAATTCGCCGGACCGACCAAGATGCGCGTCGACACCGCCGAAGAAGCGATCAAGGACGTCGACTGGTACGCCGACCACGGCTACGGCCAGATCAAGATCTATTCGTCGATCAAGCCGGAACTGATGCCGATCATCGCCGACCATGCGCACGCGCGTGGCCTGCGCGTCAGCGGCCACGTACCGGCGTTCATGTCGGCGCGCATGTTCGTCGACGGCGGCGCCGACGAGATTCAGCATCTGAATTTCATCTTTCTCAACTTCCTGTTCGACACCGTCAAGGAGACGCGCAACCGCGACCGTTTCATCAAGGTCGCCGAGCATGCGCACGAGTTCACGCCGGATAAGCCGCAGGTGCAGGAGTTCATCGCCTTTCTGAAGGCGCACCACACTGTGCTCGACCCGACCGTCGGCGTGTTCGAGGGTTTGTTCGCCGGCGATCCGGCCGCGGTCACTCCCGGCCTGGAGAAAATCGCGCCGCGCTTTCCGGCGCAGATCCGCCGCAACATGCTGAGCGGCGCGCTGCAACCGCCTGACGGGCAGAAGGCCGCCTATGCCGAAGCGCTGCCGTCGATGCTGAAGCTGCTCAAGGCACTGCACGACGCCGGCGTGACGATCATTCCGGGTACCGACGGCTTGTCCGGTTACATGCTGCACCACGAACTCGAGCTCTACGCCAAGGCCGGCATCGCGCCGGCCGAAGTGCTGCGCATGGCGACGCTGACATCGGCGCAGGTAATCGGTGTGGATGGCAACCGCGGCGTGATCGCGCCGGGCAAGTTCGCCGACATGGTGCTGATCGATGGCGACCCGATCAAGGACATGGCCGACATCGAAAAAATCGACACGACCATCAAGGGTGGAAAAGTGTACGACTCGGCCAAACTCGAGCAGGCGCTCGGCATCATTCCGCGTGCTGCGCATTGAGGAAGAGGGAAAAGCATGGAACGCGGATTACGCGGATAGGAGCCGATTGACGCGGATAGAGCCTTTGTCTGAATTTGGATCAGCTTCTTCTTAATCCGCGTTGATCCGCGTTCTCGGCTCTTGCATCCGCGAAATCCGCGTTAAACGCTCTTTTCCACGTTCCCGAACGTCAGGTTTTCTTCGGGCGTTTCCAGCCGGCGATGGTGGTCTGCTTCGCGCGTGCGACGGTCAGTTTCCCGGCTGGCGCGTTCCGGCCCAGCGTCGAGCCGGCACCGATCGTCGCGTCCTTGCCGACGGTGATCGGCGCAACCAGCGCCGTATTCGAGCCGATGAAAGCGCCGTCCTCGATCGTCGTGCGATGCTTGTTCACGCCGTCGTAGTTGCAGGTGATCGTGCCGGCGCCGATGTTGACGCCGGCGCCGATGCTCGCATCGCCGATATAGGTCAGATGATTGGCCTTGGAGTTCTCGCCGATCGTCGCATTCTTCACTTCGACGAAATTGCCGACGTGCGCGCCGTCGGCCAGATCCGTGCCGGGCCGCAGGCGCGCGAACGGGCCGATGATGCATGCGCCGCGCGTCACAACGCCTTCGAGGTCGCAGTGCGCGCGTACCCGCGTGCCGGCCGCCAGCGTCGAGTGCTTGATGCGGCAGAACGGCCCGATGCGCACTTCGTCGCCGAGTTCCACGACGCCTTCGAAAACCACATCGACATCGATCTCGACATCGCTTCCGCAGATCAGCTCGCCGCGCAGGTCGAAGCGCGCCGGGTCGGCCAGGCGAACGCCCTGCTCGCACAGCGCCTGCGCGCGCCGCCGTTGGTAGTGGCGTTCGAGTTGTGCGAGTTGCCACGCGTCGTTGGCGCCGAACGCCTCGTGGGCGTCGGCGCAGACGATGGCGGTCGCCGGATCGCCTTCGCCGGCAGCGGTCGCGAAGACATCGGTGATCAGGTATTCGCGCTGCGCGTTGTCGTTGCGCAATCCGCGCAGCCAAACGCGCAGGCGTGAAGCATCCGCCGCGACAATACCGGTGTTGACCAGCGTGACGGCGCGCTGTGCGGCGTCGCAATCGCGTTCCTCGACGATCGCACGCACGCGGCCATTGCCGTCGCGCTGGATGCGGCCATATCCGTGCGGTTCGGCCAGGTCCGCGACGAGAACGGCCAGCATCGCGGCGGGATCGAGCAGCGGGCGCAGGGTCGGCGCCTGGATCAGCGGCACGTCGCCGAGCAGCACGAGCACCCGCGCCGGGTCCGGCACCCGTTCCATCGCCAGCTGCACCGCGTGCCCCGTGCCGTGCTGCTCGGCCTGGTGCACCCAATCGATGTCGGCCTGATCGGCGAACGCTGCGCGCACCTGCTCGCCGCGATGGCCCCAGACGACATGGATCTTTTCCGGATTCAGTGCCCGCGCCGCCGTCAATACGTGCGCCAGCAGCGGCCGCCCGGCCAGCGGCAGCAGCACCTTGGCTCGCGCCGACTTCATGCGCTTGCCTTCGCCTGCGGCGAGAACGATCACGTGCAGCGGAGGAGTCTTCATGCGCTAACGATAGCGCAGACCGAGGCCCGCATTCGAGCTTTTCGCGGCGCATTTGCCGGCAGTGGGTTCGCTGGCAGCTTTCGCGGTGTTCGGGCTATCGCAGGATGGCGCAAAAAAAACGCCGGTTCGGGCCGGCGTTTTCAGCAAGGACTTGAAGGTTGCGTCAGTGCTTCATTTGCTTGCGCAGGCGCTCGATCGCCTGCAGCTGCGCGACGGCTTGCGCCAGTTCGGCCTGCGCCTGTGCGATCTCGACCGTCTCGGTGCGGTCGACGAGCCGGCGCTCGGCTTCTTCCTTGGCGCGCAACGCAGCGACCTCGTCGAGATCCTTGGCACGGATCGCGGTATCGGCCAGCACCGTGACCACCTGCGGCTGTACTTCGAGGATGCCGCCGGAGACGTAGAAGAACTGTTCATCGCCGCCTTCGGTGACCACGCGCACGTAGCCCGGCTTAAGGCGCGTGATCAGCGGCGCATGGCGCGGCGCGATGCCGAGTTCGCCCATTTCGCCGGAGGCGACCACGAGCGTCGCCGTGCCGTGGAAGATCTCGGCTTCGGCACTGACGATGTCGCAGCGGATGGTGGTTGTCATAGGTGCGGCCTTGAGTTGTGTTGTGCGATCGTCGAGGAGCGTCAGGAGTTAGGAGTTAGGAGTTAGGCAGAGCAACATGGGCTTTTCCTCTGTCCCTCACAGCGCGCTTGAGGCGCGCGACCTCACATCCTCACGCTCTCACGCCGCCTTCTTCTCGCCCATCGTCTTGGCCTTCTCGAACGCTTCTTCGATGCCGCCGACCATGTAGAACGCCTGCTCGGGCAGCGCATCGCATTCGCCGTCGACGATCATCTTGAAGCCGCGGATCGTGTCCTTCAACGAAACGTACTTGCCCGGCGAACCGGTGAATACTTCGGCGACATGGAACGGCTGCGAGAAGAAGCGCTCGACCTTGCGCGCGCGCGATACCGTGGCCTTGTCTTCCTCGGACAATTCGTCCATGCCGAGAATCGCGATGATGTCTTTCAGTTCCTTGTATTTCTGCAGCGTCGCCTGCACGCGGCGCGCGGTATCGTAGTGCTCGGTGCCGATGACATTCGGATCGAGCTGGCGGCTGGTCGAGTCGAGCGGATCGATCGCCGGGTAGATGCCGAGCGAGGCGATGTTGCGCGAAAGCACGACGGTCGCATCCAGATGCGAGAACGTCGTCGCCGGCGACGGGTCGGTCAGGTCGTCCGCGGGCACGTAAATCGCCTGCACCGACGTAATCGAACCGGTCTTGGTCGAGGTGATGCGCTCCTGCAACGTGCCCATTTCCTCGGCCAGCGTCGGCTGGTAGCCGACGGCGGACGGCATGCGTCCGAGCAGCGCCGAGACTTCCGTGCCGGCCAGCGTATAGCGGTAGATATTGTCGACGAAGAACAGCACGTCGCGGCCCTTGCCCGAAGCATCCTTCTCGTCGCGGAAGTACTCGGCCATGGTCAGGCCGGTCAGTGCGACGCGCAGGCGGTTGCCCGGCGGCTCGTTCATCTGGCCGTACACCATCGCGACCTTGGACTCGCCGATGTTGTCGAGCTTGATGACGCCGGCTTCGATCATCTCGTGGTAGAAGTCGTTGCCTTCGCGCGTACGCTCGCCTACGCCGGCGAAAACCGACAGGCCGGCGTGCTGGGTCGCGATGTTGTTGATCAGCTCAAGCATGTTGACGGTCTTGCCGACGCCGGCGCCGCCGAACAGGCCGATCTTGCCGCCCTTGGCGAACGGACACATCAGGTCGATGACCTTGATGCCGGTTTCGAGCAGGTCGCTGGCCGCGGCCTGTTCGTCATAGCTCGGCGCCGCGCGGTGGATCTCCCAGCGCTCCTTCTCGCCGATCGGACCGGCTTCGTCGATCGGATTGCCGAGCACGTCCATGATGCGGCCGAGCGTCTTCGTGCCGACCGGAACCTTGATGCCGGCGCCGGTGTTCCTGGCGACGAGGTTGCGGCGCAGGCCGTCGGTCGAGCCGAGCGCGATCGTGCGCACGACACCGTCGCCGAGCTGCTGCTGCACTTCCAGCGTGATCGGAGCCGCGGTGCCTTCGACGCTCAGCGCGTCGTACACCTTCGGCACCTGATCGCGCGGGAATTCGACGTCGACGACCGCGCCGATAATTTGGACTACTTTGCCTTGGTTCATTTCTAGCGTCCTCAAAAGCTCAAGTTCGTTTCGCCCCACCTGCATGCGCCCCGAGTGAGCGCGCTGCCTGCAGCGCCTTCGCAGCGCATGCAGGTGGGGCACCTTCTCCCAAGGGAGAAGGGAAGAAAAAATCAAACTGCCGCCGCGCCGCTCACGATCTCGCTGATTTCCTGCGTGATCGCCGCCTGGCGCGCCTTGTTGTAGACCAGCGTCAAACTGTCGATCGCCTTGGTCGCGTTGTCGCTCGCCGATTTCATCGCCACCATGCGCGCGGCGTGCTCGCTGGCCAGATTTTCCAGCAGCGACTGATAGACCAGCGACTCGAGGTAGCGCACGATCACGTGGGTAAGCACGCTCTCGGCGTCGGGTTCGTACAGGTAGTCCCAATCGTGTGCCGTCGTCAGCGTCGTCGACGCGGGCAGCGGCAGCAGCGGTTCGAGCGTCCCGCGCTGCGTCATCGTATTGACGAACTGGTTGTAGGCCAGGGTGACCCGATCGACCTTGCCGGCCGTGTAGGCGTCGACCATGAGCTTGACCACGCCGACTACCTGCTCGACCTTCGGCCGCTCGCCCAGGTGGGTGATGCTGCCGGTCATGTTCACTTTCAGCCGGCGGAAGAACGTCTTGGCCTTGGTCCCGATCGCGATGATGTCGATCTCGACATTTTTCTCCTGCCACGCGCGCATCTCGGCGAGCAGCTGGCGGAACAAGTTCGAGTTCAGGCCGCCGCACAAGCCGCGGTCCGTCGACACGATGATGTAGCCGACGCGCTTGATCTGCGCGCGCTCGCCGGCAAGGATCGGGTGCTTGAATTCGGAGTTCGCCCTGGCGACGTGCCCGACCACCTGCTTGATTGCCCGCGTGTAGGGACGCGAGGCGCGCATCAGGTCCTGCGCCTTGCGGATCTTCGAGGCCGAGACCATCTCGAGCGCGCGCGTCACCTTGCGCGTGTTCGCGACGCTCTTGATCTTGGTTCGGATTTCGCGTGCACCTGCCATGTTCTACTCGCTTCGTTCGTTTCGTTAGGTCGCGCCTTCGGCGCTGTGAGGAGTGAGGTCGCTCGCTGCGCGAGCTCGATAGGAAAAGCCTGCTTTTCCTAACTCCTCACTCCTGACTCCTCACGCTCTTACCAGGATCCGGTTTTCTTGAACTCTTCGACGCCCTTCTTCAACGTCGCCTCGATCGTGTCGTTCCAGTCGGACTTTTCATTCGCCGCCTTGACCCAGTCGCCGTAGTTGCTGGCGAAATGCGCGTGCAGGCCTTTCTCGAACGGCAGGATCGCAGCCACGGCCAAGTCGTCGAGATAGCCCTTCTCGGCCGCGTACAGCGTGATCGCGAGCTGCGCCACGGACAGCGGCGCGTACTGTTTCTGCTTCATCAGTTCGGTCACGCGAATGCCGCGTTCGAGCTGCGCGCGCGTCGCCGCGTCGAGGTCCGACGCGAACTGCGCGAACGCCGCGAGTTCGCGGTACTGCGCCAGTGCCAGCTTCACGCCGCCGGCCAGCTTCTTGATGATCTTGGTCTGCGCCGCGCCGCCGACGCGCGACACCGAGATACCGGCGTTCACGGCCGGACGCACGCCGGCGTTGAACAGGTCGGTCTCGAGGAAGATCTGGCCATCGGTGATGGAAATCACGTTGGTCGGCACGAACGCCGACACGTCGCCGGCCTGGGTTTCGATGACCGGCAGTGCCGTCAGCGAGCCGGTCTTGCCCTTGACCGCACCGTTGGTGAACTTTTCCACATATTCTTCGTTGACGCGCGCGGCGCGCTCGAGCAGGCGGCTGTGCAGATAGAACACGTCGCCCGGGTAGGCTTCGCGACCCGGCGGGCGCCGCAGCAGCAGCGAAATCTGGCGATACGCCCAGGCCTGCTTGGTCAGGTCGTCATAGATGATCAGCGCGTCTTCGCCGATGTCGCGGAAGTATTCGCCCATCGCGCAGCCGGAGTACGGCGCGATGTACTGCATCGCCGCCGATTCGGACGCCGACGCAGCGACGATGATCGTGTGCGCGAGGGCGTTGTTCTCCTCGAGCTTGCGCACGACGGTCGCGATCGACGACTGCTTCTGGCCGATGGCGACATAGATGCATTTGATGCCGCTGTCCTTCTGGTTGATGATCGTATCGATCGCCAGTGCGGTCTTGCCGGTCTGGCGGTCGCCGATGATCAGCTCGCGCTGGCCGCGGCCGAGCGGAATCATCGCGTCGACCGACTTGTAGCCCGTCTGCACCGGCTGCGAGACCGATTTGCGCCAGATCACGCCCGGCGCGACCTTCTCGATCGGCGAACTGTGCTTCGCGTTCAGCGGACCCTTGCCGTCGATCGGCTCACCGAGCGCATTGACGACGCGGCCGAGCAGTTCGCGGCCGGTGGGCACTTCGAGAATGCGGCTGGTCGTCTTGACCGTGTCGCCCTCGCGCAGGTGTTCGTAGTCGCCG
>Ga0157375_10006280_pt1 | contig 10353 bp, 10 predicted proteins | sample M35metaG_FD_115311 | JGI IMG/M metagenome (GOLD analysis project Ga0157375, IMG submission 115311) | Miscanthus rhizosphere microbial communities from Kellogg Biological Station, Michigan, USA - M3-5 metaG | ecosystem: Host-associated > Plants > Roots > Rhizosphere > Soil | place: USA: Michigan... | reverse complement strand
CAGCTGGGTAGGTTCTATTGCTGCCAGTGATTGTGGCGGAATACCAAATTCAACCGGGTCAAAGTCTATTTGAGGAATAAAGCCACCCCATTTAGAATGAGACATATCACCTGCTGCCGATTCCGGATCATAATATAATTCTTTGTTCCAGCGTTCATCAGGAACCTCGGTCACACTGTCTTTTCCTAAAATAATATTGCTCCAGTATTCTTCCAGATTTTTCGCTCCAGGGAAAATACAAGCCATTCCTACGATAGCAACATCCAGAGATTTTCCTGTTCTTTCTGGTGGAACAGAAAGTGCAGCATTCAGCACATGCTGATAGTTACCTTCTGCTACATCCTGGTGCAGTTCAAGCAGTGAGACTACTTTATTTTGCAATGCGGCAACCTGGCCAATCATATACATCCCCAGGGTAAGTTGTTCGGCTTCATTGATCGTAACCAGCTCATCTCCTCTGCGTTCTATTCCTTTGGCTGCAATTCTCAGACGCCCTACATTGAGCGTTTCCAGTTTTGCCCATATTTCTTTTTTGTCTATTCCTGCTTGCTGAAGTTTCACCTTCTCTTCACTGAAAAAATCAGAGAACGGGGACTTAAGACATCTTGTTTCATGGCCAGGAGCTGTTTCCAATAATATGGTGTCACTGGCTTGTACAGCCTGCTGCTGAAATTTCTCCTGAATGGCTCCGGTACTCACCGCCTCTTTGGTATACAAGTAAGCAGTACCCATCAATACACCTATTTTTACGCCTTTTGCAGCAAGCGGGGCAGCCATAATTGAGATAAATGCAGTAGAGAATGCATCATGGATACCTCCGGCAAAAAATACACTGATTTGCTCCGGGTTATCTTCTTTCAGTAAACGTTCAATTTGTTTTTCCCAAAGTACCATACTTGATAACGGGCCAACGTGACCTCCGCATTCGCGGCCTTCAAAAACAAATCTACGGGCCCCTTCTTTTAAGAACATGTCTAGCAGAGATGCTGAAGGCACATGAAGGAATGTTTTTATTCCTGCCTTCTCCAGTGGTTTTGCCTGCGATGGCCGGCCTCCTGCAATTAAAACTACTGGTGGTTTTTCTTCCAGAATATATTGCATTTGCTCATCACGCAGTTCTTGCGGCGCAAAACCCAGAATACCTACTCCCCATGTCTTTTTACCTGCAAGTCTTTTGGTTTCCTTAATCAGGTTTTTTGCTGTTTCTCCTTTGAGTAAGGATAAAGCGATGAAGGATAAAGCACCAGCACCAGATACGGCATCTGCAAATTGTGCAACGTCACTTACCCTGGTCATCGGGCCTTGTGCAATCGGATAGGTCAGGTTAAGTTCTTTGGCTAATGGATTCTCAGGGCTGATTACGTTGAGTGATTTCGCCTGGTTTAAATGCCCGTAAATAGCTTCTCTGATACCAAATACAAGTTTATTTAGTTTTTTATATCTGTTAAAGAGATCCAAAGACAGCGTAATATCCTGCCCTAAAGGCAGATAACTCTTTTCCAAATCAAAGTCAGCAAAATAGGCAATAAGTTCTTTCGGGGCAATATCCTGTTCAATCACAGGCGAGTTTGGACGGGATAACACACGGTAGCTGCCAAATAATCTGGTCTCGGTACCGCTTAATTTAGCACAGCTATCTTTAATGGATTTTGGTGCACTGCATTCCGGGAATAAAACCAGCTGACTGTCCAGTATAATTCCAGCGGCTCCCTGAGCCACTAAAGCGGCGGCAGTATGTACGCCAACACCACCTTGTACCCATACAGGAATATCTTTTATTTCTTGTATAATGCGTTGAAACAGTACAAAGGATGATTCGTGTCCAACCTTTCCAGCGCCTTCATTTCCTTTTACAATAATCCCATCAGCAGCCGTGGCTTTAGCATGCCTGGCCGACTCCAGGTCATAAACCTGGCGAATCAGTTTAATTCCTGGTTTGTGCTGAAATTCTACACCATCAGGAACAATGATCAGGCTTACCTGTTCAGGAAGAACAATAGTTGTCAAATCAGAAGACGGAATACAGACTCCAAAATCTGTCACACCTGTTTGCACTAATTTATTCAATGCCTGAATCGCTTCAGGGAGTTGATAACCAAGATTAAGTACAGGAAATATTCCTGATTGATCTAAAGCAATTGCAAGTTCGGTATCTGGCTTCTCAAATGGGGTTATTCCGATTATCTTAAGATTTTCCATATTATTAGGTAGATAAAATATTAAACTTTATAGATATTATTCTGTCAAAAACTTCTATTACAAATTGATTCAGCATGTCAAAGAATCCACCCCGCTTAACGTCCCGATAGTTGCAATTAAGCTAATAAATTAGCTAAATCGAAAAAACTATAATCAAGGTGAGCCTTAATTCTTTCAATAGAACAAATTTACGACTCTGGATATAGGTTTCTGCCTCAGAAAGAGGAATGAACAAAAAGAATAAAACAGGTATAATTTATTCACAATATAATAACATGAAAGAAATAAAAACGAGAAACCTGGTAAAACAAAATGAAATGAAATGAAGCGAATAGCCAGCAATTAATTGGCCTGAGAGATTTCCCTTGTAGTTTTAAGTTACAATATCAAGCTTTCCAAGGGCTTGCTTTCAAACATAAAACACTAATAATGAGCGTATTTAAAATAAAAATAGCTTCCATAATCATATGGAAGCTATTTTTACATATTCACTATCACCTAAACAACAGGTGATACATTCCCGGGTTGAGTAAAGAAAACGGGATTTTAAGATGATTTTATCTTTTATTTTTAGTTAATTTCAGACTTCACAGAATAATGAACAAGCTTTCGGAGCATAAGTTCTTAAACTGATGGTTCCCATCTGACTACGTCTCCCCACATGTCGTAAATATCTCCTTTTGAGATTCGTATATATTCGGCTTTTGCATTGTATATCCCTTCTTGCCAGGTTTCATATTCCTCATCAATGACAGTTTGGAATAGCACCTGCTGGCCGTGTTGCGGCAGTGTGGTTTTGTCAAGTTTAACTTCCATCCTGTAAACATATAAACTTGTGCTGACATTCCCTATAGGTTTAAGCGCATTCAAACATTCGGAAAATTATCTTGTTGTCTGTCAGCATCTAAGGAAATGGGGTATTTAAGTTTATTTCATCCCCTGATTTGCAAACATTTATTTATCTACCTATTTAAAACAAACATTATGATTAAATCAGTTCACACGTTAACTGAAAAATCTCCTATGGGATTTATCAGCCGTTTATCCTGGAGTGCAGTATTTGCCGGCAGGAGGTTGGGTTGCCGGCTGGTTCTCTAACCAGATACAAAAAACAGATCTTATTTTACATGGTCTGATTACCTGGTGTCTGCTGACCTTTTTAAATATTTACCTGGTGAGCTCTTCGGTAAGCAAAATTGTTGGCGGAGCAGGTTCAGTAATTACTAAAGGACTGTCGATGGCTGGTGAAGGAGTTAAAAGCGTTGCGCCAGAAGCAGGTGATCTGATTAAAGATCAGCTGGATATAGATGGTGGTTCTCTGGAGAAAATGAAAAATGAAGCAGAATTATTGCTTAAACAGACTGGTAAGAAAGAGCTGCAACCTGAGAATCTTAAAAACAAAGCAAACCAGGCAGCCGGTAAGGCGGAAAACACCGGCAAATCTGTGTTAGAAAATCCGCAACAGGCCGGACAGAAGTTAGATTCATTGTTTGCTAAGCTGTTTAGTTCTGGTGATGCCACATTGGAGGTAGCAGATCGTGATGCACTGGTAAATATAGTCATGAACAGAACAGGAAAGTCTAAAGTGGAGTCTGAGCAAATTGTTGACAATTGGGCTAGTACCATAAAAACAACAAAAGAGAAAATAAAACAGGCTAAAGATCAAGCGGTAGAAAAAGCAAAAAAGGTGGGCGACGATGTGGCATCAGGTCTTTCTAAATTTGCAATTTTCTCTTTCTTTGGCTTATTGCTAGGTGCGGTAAGTGCCAGCTTGGGTGCGGGTGCTGCTGCGCGTAAACGTGAAGCTGTTATTGTGCACACGGTTGATTAAATTTTGCTGTCAGTTGATGCATAAAAAATCCCTTTCTGATTTTTGATCAGAAAGGGATTTTTTTTATTGTCTGTCCTATTTTACTAAGGATTAATCAATTTAAAAAACTTAGGGACATCGTTTTGATTACTCGAAGTAAACGCCAAACTTTTATCTGCATTATATAGATAAATAGCAGGATATTGTTTAGGATGAAATGCCATAATAAATACATGGTCGCGATCCTGAACTACCTTTACATTTTTTTGCTGTAAAAATGGCTTCCCAAAATTAGTCATAAAGTAATCGATAGATCTGTACTCATCTTGTGAAATCATATAGACATTTACATTTTTCAATTCCTTTGTTCTTTTACTCATTTGCGCAACTACTTTCTGGCAATGTTCACAGGTGGCATCAAAAAAGATAATCAGTGACTTTTTTCCATTAGGAATATTATAAGTAGAAAAAGGGGTATTATCTCTGTTGTAAAAGATAGCGTTAGGTATTTTTGAACCGATGTCCTGCGCTGAAGCAGAAAGAGAAAAAAAGATAACAGTAAGACAAGTTATTAATAATTTCATATGATGATTTAATTTTATACTCGCCACAAATATCGGTTTCCCAATCTTGCTTTATGTCAGCTCATTTACAGTTTTTAGAAACATAACCGTTATAAATGATCCCGCAAAGGCGGAAATCCCAAAATAAAGCTGTCTGTTACTTATTTATTAATGAAGATGAAACGGGATTTGCTGCATATACTTAATCTTGTTCAAATCTTTTTTGTCCATACCAGGATAATAGATTGCACCAAACGGCTGTTTTCTTCTGGGGTCATTATCAGGCACGAGCATCCTTGCTCCATGATCTCCCGAAATAACAATCGTTTTATTTCTCCAGTCAGGAATTCCATTTAACATTTCCAGCACTACTTTATTCCCGTAGTTGAGATAGGCTGTATATTGACTGGCTACCTTTGCAGGTGAAGAAGACTTCGCATCTAAAACAGGATCTTTATTAAGCTGTCCATTTGCATCCCTGTAAAATGGTTCATGCGGTATCAATAAATGCGCCCAGATAAAAACTGGTTTGGTTCTTTTTTCACGGACCTTCAATTTAAAGGCACCAACTATTTTCTGATTATACCTATCGGCAGGCATTTCTTCTTTAATGGCTTTATTTACTAAGATTGAGAAAACAGAACCTTCTATAAGCTGATCGGTATAATTATCTGTAAAAAATCTCAGTAAATAAAATTTAGGATGTCCGCCGATGTTAAAAAAGTCAAGGTTAACAAATTCATATCCCTTTTGCTGTAAGGATTTTATCCACAGGCTTTGATTTAAGCTATTCGTAGCATAGCTGTAATTTGGCATGGAAATACTATCATCAAGATTAAAAAGACTGTTAATTGAATGAACAGTTGCATCGCTGCGTGAGCGAAGCGTATCAAAAACAAAAAAACCTTTTGTTTGCAGAGAATCTACAAGGTAACTGTGAAATTTGAACTGGGTTTTCAAGCTAGCAGGATCAGCATATTCATCAAGGAGTATCCATATCAGATCCTTATTGTTCTTAATTTCAACATTGGATAATTTTCTGTTGGTCAAAGCAGCAATATGCTTTTTTTCCTGCTGATCAAGTTTTATCCCTGAAAGCAGGGTTAACCCTATAAGAATAAAAACAAAAACATTCAGAATGGGATTCAATTTTCTCAGCTTCCGCAAACCCGTTTTCTTACTGATCAGACCTATTATCAAACACAGTACGACGATCAGAATAATGACATACCTCAGATGAAAAAAAGATGGGTCAATAAATTTACTCATAAGATCTAAAACCCGGTCTATGAACAATACGATAATCCAGGAGAATATGAGCCACAATGACCCATATTCATAGAACCCCAGTTTTTTCTGGATAAACAGAATGACATAATTGATCAGACAATAGGCTGCAAAAAAGCAGATAAAAGTTAATGGCTCAAACGATGCAAAATAGAGCGCACTTTTATAAATAAGGAAAAACAAACCGAAACTATATACAAACACTGCTCTGCCGAGCCAGTCTTCTATAATTTTTCCCATAAAAACAACTTTCTTAATGAGTTTTCAAATGGATGGCACGCCGCCAATTTAAAGTGCTGTTCAAACGAACTTATAAATTCTTTTTCTGTATAATATTCAAAAATATCTCCTTTATGCTGTAATAATAGCTTGGATTTAGGATCTTCTTTTGGAACAAATTCAACGATTGCATACTGTGTGGTCATTTCAGAGAAAAGCCGGGCAACAAAAGGAATTGGCAAATTTCTGCTCAGACATAAATGATGGATTAAGGCAAGTGCCATTACCATGTCTCCTTTTAATCGCTTTAGAAGTGGTGATTTTTCATCATTATGCCATCCCAAACCTGGCGAAGGGTCTGCAAGATCTGCTAAAATTGAAGTGATATTGTTATCCTTTGTTTGAATATTGCTCTTATAAATCTCATCCACACAATATACGTCGCTTTCTACTGCATAAACGGTTTTCGAAAACTGAGCAGCTAAACGAGAGAACTTACCTGTATTTGCACCCAAATCAATAGTCACACCTGGTCCTATTTCTGAAAGCCAGCTGGTAATAATATCTATTTTAGCTACGATATATCTTTCGCTTTCAATGTCATTTTCATAGTAGTGATCCCATATACTATTTTTAAGTAAAGGTTGCTTCTTAGCAAGAACATTTTTAGTCATGGTGTCAAAAAGAACCTTTAGTTTCTCTTTATTCAATCCCTGACTTGCCGTTCCGCTTTTACTTTTTTTATCATTGCTAAAGCGCGAATGTAAATGAATATGGATTAAACAGAAGGTATCAAACCGGGTCTTGAAGGGCAAATGACTACTCACAAAAGGAAGGGGCAGCCCGGTAATACTTCCTCTGTATAATTTTGACCACAATGGATCTTTATAATGCATGAGCAGAAATGGAGATAGCGATTCTTCACAAAACTGCCGGTAGGCTATCCAGGGATCTCCATCTTTATAGAAGCTGAAAGACAGTGTATCAATTAATACACACTTATCATTGTGAAAAGTAAAGTTATATGGAGAGGCATCTTTCAGAATCATTCCATGTGCCAGCGAGAGCTGATTAATCCTGAGATATGTCAGTAACATTTTTTGCCATTGTGCATAAGACCACTCAAAGGGATAGGATATAAAAGCTAGTTGCCGGGGAAATATTTTCTTATAATAACCTGGGAATTTATCATCCAGTAAAACCTCAGTATGCGGTATCATTAACTCCTGATCTATCAAAGTCTGATAGAGTCCTGATCCGGTCAGGTGATCAAATTCCATTGCATAGTCAGGAGCAATATATCTATAATATCCATCCTCTAATTTGACTACAAAACCGGCAGGATCTTTATAGGAAATTGCTTGCAATAAACTCATTATTCTTTATTTCCTTTCCTGGATTTAATGTTTCTGATAAAGTGTAAAACAAATAATTTTAATTTGCTCCCAAAAACAGATAGTGTAAGGATAGCTGACAAAATAGCTTGAAAGAACAGGCTGCCTGTTCCTGGGTCAATGTAAAGTAAGTGACTGATCATAAGGTTTTTATTTAATGAATATCGTGTGAGACTTTATTTTTTTTTAAAGGTTTAATGTGTATTAAAAAAATTATGAAGCCTCATTTCAGAGTTGAAAACTACCTATTAATTGACGCAATCAGATTGTTCAATTTATTCATTACCAGGAGGAAAAAAATTTATTTAACTGCCGCATTTTAAAATCGTTTTTGCTTCTTGAAAATCTCAAGGTCAATTTTTCGTGACGTTCACCGGGATGTTACCACTCCTGAAAAAAAACAGTACTTTAGGCCGGAATGTATCAGCAAATAAAAGATTTAATTGACAAATTGATGACTAAAGGCTTCTTTAATTTTTGCCAGTTGTTCTTCTGCTGACCAATTTCTTTTACGGTTAGCGATCACCCAGATCAGCTCTTCTTCTCTGTGCTCTCCCGGAAAAGTGATTTACTACAGCAGGATTCCCGCGCCGTGATTGCAGAATTTGATGTATCAAATACGCAGTATATTTTAAACGGAGGTGAGTATGCTCAGGTCAAGTTAACACTTAAGAGGCCATATGCTACGCTCTGGGTACCCGTGAGCAGTATTGTAATGGCACAATCAGGTATCTTTATTGTGAAAATAGAAAATAATAAAAGTAAAAGGATTAGCGTAACCGCTGGTACGCGTAAGGGTGAACTTCAAGAGGTCTTTGGCCAGGTAAAGGAAGATGATCAGATTTTAGTTAAGGGAACGGAAGAGCTGGCCGACGGAACTGAGGTTAGGTTGAAATAAAGACAAACAGAGCTATAACCAGTTTATAGCCCTGTAAATAAAAAACGAAGCCAATAGCTAAGTTAAATTTTGAATATTTTTATTCAAATTATGTAAATCCATCAAAACAGCTATGAGCTATATTTGTGCTATATGAAAATCCAGCGTTCCATTATGCTTAAGGCAGCCTTTCTGATTATTGTATTCTTTTTGAATACGGTGGTAGGTTTCGCTTGTGCTATTGGGGCAGACATGGGATTTAACGGAATGCATCATCAGGAAAAGACCGGTGCTCATCACCATGCTGCCGGACAGCAGGAACATCACCATGCTGCCGGACAAAGCGAACATCATCATGCTGCTGCCAACCAAATTGCGGCGCACCAAAAAGACAATTGCTGCAAAGATGAAGTTTCAAAGTTGACAACTGCGGATAAAGAGGCACAATCTGTCCCTGCTTACAATTTTCAACACTCAATTTCAACCATTTTTCCTGTATCTGTTTATTTTCAGGATAGTTTAAGTTTTATTCCTGCAAATATCCCCAATACTTATTTTGCAAGGCACAGCCGTGCTCCCATTCCGGATGTACGCATTGCCATACAAAGTTTTCAGATTTGATTTAAAGGGTTTTAGTTTTTGACAGGTCTGTCCTGTTGTTCTGATAATTCACCGTTAAAATCGATAAAAATGAAAAAGATATTTTATATGATTGCGCTTACAGCAGTAATCTTTGTACACCCTGTTTCTGCACAGCAAAACACGGATCAACCCACTCCACTATTATCCTCTTATTACAGTATTAAAGATGCGCTTGTAGCAGATAATGCTAAATTAGCCGCCAGCAAAGCAGCTGAATTTGTTAAAATACTGGCTAAAGAAGAACTAAAAACAATTGATGCTGCTCAGCAAAAAGGCTTAGTAGCAGCTGCGGGTAAAATCGCTGCCAGCAATGCGTTGAATAGTCAGCGTGACTATTTTGCTGTTTTGTCTGCACATATGATTTCAACAGCAAAAACCTCAAAGCTATCCGCTGAGCCAATTTATGAACTTTATTGCCCAATGAAGAAAAGCAGCTGGTTAAGTAGTAAGCAAGCCATTCAAAACCCTTATTATGGAAGTACTATGCTAACCTGCGGTAAGGTAACAGAAACCATCAAATAACTTATATTTAAATAACCGCTGACCTTCAGCAGATCAGCGGTTTACAAAAGACTACGAACATGAAAACTTTCTTGTTAAGCATAGCTATAGCCACTATTTTTTTTAGTGCCTGCACTAGCAACCCGAATCAAAAAACGGTACAGGCCACTGCTCCTGCTGCAAAATCAGCGGTTCAAACTTCCTCTTCTCCGATTAAAGAGCTCATTAATGCCTATTTGCAGCTTAAAAATGCTTTGGCAACTGATAATGACCAGGCAGCCGCAGCAGCTGGTCAGACTTTAAAAACAGTAGTAGAAAAAATCACATCGTCTGCACTCAATTCTGCGCAGTCAAAAATCTTTAATGAAATTGCAGATGACCTTAAAGAACATGGGGAGCATATCGGAGCTAATGCCGGAAACATTAAACATCAGCGGGAACATTTCGAAATGTTAAGTCAGGAAATTTATGAACTGGCTAAAGCCGATGGAAAATCTGGTCAGAAGTTATATTATGACCACTGCCCGATGTATAACAATAAAAAGGGAGGAAATTGGATCAGCGAAACTAAAGAGATCAAGAACCCGTATCTGGGTAAAGAGATGGTTAGCTGCGGAAGCATCAAAGAAGAATTAAACTAGCCTGATGGACCGGATTAAAGTCATACTGACGATCCTGCTGATTTTCTTGATAGCGATACAATTTGTACCGGTGAGCAGCAATCAGGACAGCCAGCTAAAAAAAACAGGCTTTACAAAGATTTACCCTGTACCTTCTAAGGTACAGGCCATCTTAAAAAAGTCATGTGCTGACTGTCATAGTAATTATACTCAATATCCCTGGTATGCAAATTTACAGCCT
>Ga0157375_10006278_pt1 | contig 10353 bp, 4 predicted proteins | sample M35metaG_FD_115311 | JGI IMG/M metagenome (GOLD analysis project Ga0157375, IMG submission 115311) | Miscanthus rhizosphere microbial communities from Kellogg Biological Station, Michigan, USA - M3-5 metaG | ecosystem: Host-associated > Plants > Roots > Rhizosphere > Soil | place: USA: Michigan... | reverse complement strand
GGAAGGGGGCTAGGGACATGCGGCGGATCATTATCTCAGGTAGCGCGCGCCGTAGCGCTGGCGGCCCGCCGGCTGGACCGCCGCCGGCTCGGCGGCGCGTACCGAGACACATGCCAGCGAGCCGCTGGCGGTACAGCCGCCGAGCCGGCGGCGCTACGGTTCCGCGCCGTGCAGTGCTACGTTATCGCTACCATGAAAGCGATCCGCGTTTCTCAGACCGGTGGGACCGAAGTTCTCCAATACGTAGACATCGAAACGCCGCGGCCCGGGCCCGGCGAGGCGGTCGTTCGAATCGAGGCGATCGGCGTCAACTTCATCGATGTCTACCATCGCACTGGGTTGTACAAGATGCCGCTGCCGTTCACGCCCGGCTCGGAAGGGGCGGGCGTCGTCGAGGCGGTTGGCGATGGCGTCAACCTGGTGAAGGTTGGCGATCGCGTGGCGTATGCGATGGTGCGCGGCGCGTATGCGGAGTATGCGATCGCGCCGGCCGGCATGCTCGTGCCGCTGCCCGATTCGATCGATGCGAAGACCGCGGCCGCGGCGATGCTGCAGGGGATGACGGCGCACTATCTGTCGACGAGCGTGCACACGATCGCACGCGGGGAAAGCGTGCTCGTCCACGCGGCGGCGGGCGGTGTCGGCGCGCTGCTGGTGCAGATGGCGAAGATGCGCGGCGCGCGCGTGTTCGGGACGGCGTCGGCGAAACATCTCGACATCGCGCGCGAGGCGGGATGCGATGTGGTCATCGATTACACGAAGGACGATTTCGAATCGATCGTGATGGCGGAAACGGGCGGGAAGGGATGCGCCGCGGTCTACGATTCGGTCGGACGCACGACGTTCGACAAGAGTCTCGATTGCTGCGGCCTCCGCGCGACGTTAGCGCTGTTCGGGCAGTCGAGCGGCACGGTGCCGCCATTCGAGCCGGGACGGCTGGCCAAGAACGGTGTCTTCCTCACGCGCCCGAGCCTCGGGCACTACACGGTTACGCGCGAGGAGTTGCTCGGACGCGCGCGTGATGTATTCGCGTGGATCGCATCCGGCGCGTTGAAATTGCGCATCGATCGCGAAGTGCCGTTGCGCGACGCCGCCGAAGCGCACCGCGCGCTCGAAGCGCGCGAGACTACGGGGAAGGTGTTGTTGATTCCGTGAGAAGTTTGCGCGACGGAGCGCTGGCGTCCTCGCCGGCTGGCCCGGCTGCGTCCTCGCTGCCGAACCGCCAAACCCGCTGCATTTGCTGATAACCGCGACACCTGCGCAAGCCTCCCATTCGGCAGCGAGGACGCAGCCGAGCCAGCCGGCGAGACGCCAGCGTTCCGGCCGCGATCGCTGCGCAAAAACGAAAGAAAGCTTTCTCTCGCCCGTCAAGACGGGCTCACAAGATCCACGATCTCCTTCAACCCCCACCTGAACGTGGGGGCTACGGTTCTTACGCCGGCTTCGCCGACTAAAAACTCGTCGCTGGGTCTCACTTCACCCGCGTGCGTTCGGCGCGATTCATCGCCGCGTATTTCTCCGCGTTCGCGGTGTCGCCGCGGGCGGCGTGGACGGCGCTCATGATGGAGTAGAGGCCGGCCATGTCGCGGCGGTATTCGCGGTTGGTGGGGTCGCGTGCGATGAGGCGCGTCTGGATGGACAGCGCTTCCTCGGCGGCTTCCGCGGCGTCGGGCCAGCGTTGCAGGTTCATGTTGGCGCGCGCGTTCTGCGTGTAGGCGAACGCAAGGTCGTGTTGCGCTTCGACGTTGTCGGCGTCGGCGGCGGCGAGGGCGCGCAGGATGGGGAGGGCGCGCGACGTTCCGGCCAGCGCGGCGGCGCCGTCGTGGACGGAGTTCTGGAGCGTGGCGGTCATTACGAGCTGGTCGGCGAAGTTGCGTTTCGCGACTGCGTCGCTCGGATCGAGTGCGGCGCGCGCTTCGAGGGCGCGTTCGGCCGCCTGGTGATGCAGTAGCGCGCGTGCGGGATCGTGTTCGCGCGCGCCGGTGAAATAGCCGCCGAGGCGCTGGTGGACGCGGCCTCGCTCGGTCAGGACGTCCTTGCGATTGGCATCGGTGACGGCAACTCGATCGAGGATCTGCTCCGCGGTTTCGTACGCGCCGCGGACGGCAGCGGCAGGATGATTCGATTGATAGCGCGAATCGGCGATGGCCACCCACGTCCGCGCGAGCGCGAGGTCGTCGTGCAGAGACTCGCGAATCTTGCGCGCGGCCTCGTGATGGGCAAGGGCCACGCGGAAGCGGAGGGCGCGCTGTTCGAGCCAGCCGGTGCGGTCGTGGAGATCGGCGATGAGCAGCAATGTCGCCGCATCGTCCGGCTGGCGCGTGCGCACTTCTTCGGCGATATCGAGCGCCTTGCGGTAACTGGCCAGCGCGCCGGCGCTGTCGCCGAGGTTGGCGCGGTAGGGCATGCCCTGAACGTCGCCGACGCGTTCGTAGGCGCCGGCCAGTTCCATCTGCAGCGGCGTGTTGCGCGCGGACTCGGAGGCGAGCGCGTCGAGGTAGCCGAGCGCGTGGCGGACCAGGAGTGAACGTGCCGAGGTCGAGCCGGGGAGTTTCGCGATCGCGTCGTGGAGATCGAAGACGACGGCGTGCGCGAGCGAACGCACCTGCTCGAATCTCCGCTCGGCGATGCGCTTCTGCTGCAGCACGGCCAGGAACGCCACGATGGCCACGATCACCGTCACCGCGGCGGCGGCGACGAACAGCTTGTTGCGTCGGACAAATTTTGCAGTGCGATAGCCGAGGGACGCACCGCGCGCGGAGACGGGATGGCCGTCGAGGTGGCGGCGAACGTCGTCGGCGAATTTATCGACCGAGGCGTAGCGGCGGTTCGGATCGGGGTCGAGCGCGACGAGGAGGATGCGATCGAGATCGCCGCGAAGGGCGCGCAGGCCGGAAACGCTGCTCGCGCGCGGCGGCTCGGTGTCGCCGGTGCGCACGATGTTTTCGAACGGGCGTTTGCCGGTGAGCAGCTCGAAGAGCAGCAGGCCGAGGGAGTAAACGTCGGTGGCGGTGGTCACGAGCTTGCCGGCGAGCTGCTCGGGGCTGGCGTAGTCGGGCGTCATCAGGCGCGTGACCGTTGCGTCGGTCTGCGCGGACGTGAGTTTGGCGATGCCGAAGTCGAGGAGTTTCGGGGTGCCGTCGGCGGTGACGAGAACGTTCGCCGGTTTGATGTCGCGATGAATGACCAGGCCGCGATGCGCGTACTGCACGGCGTCGCAGAGCTGGAGGAAGAGCCGCAGCCGCGCGTCGATCGGGAGGTTGTGCACGCGGCAATAGCCGTCGATCGGCGTCCCTTCGACGTACTCCATGACCAGGTAGGGGACACCGCCGGAGGTCGTGCCGCCGTCGAGCAGTCGCGCGATGTTCGGATGCTCGAGCGCGGCCAGGATCTGCCGCTCCTGCCGGAAGCGCTGCAGCAGCGACTCGCCGCCTGCGCCGCGGCGAACGAGTTTGATGGCCACGCGCTGCTCGAATTCGTCGTCCTCGCGCGACGCCAGAAAGACGGTACCCATGCCGCCGTGCCCGAGCTGGCGGACGACGCGATACGGTCCGATGAGGACGTGCTCCCATTTGGCGTCGGCGGTATCGACGAGATCCCAGACCGACTGTTCGAGAAATCCGGCCGAGGCGTCGTGCTGTTCGAGCAGCCTCTCGACCTCGGCGCGCAGATTCGGATCGTCGCAGGCATCGAGCAGCGTTTTCCGATCGCTGGGCGAAGCATCGACCGCCGCGTGAAACAGCGTGCGCACGCGCTCCCAGAATGCAGCGTCTAGCGGTTCCGCGGTCATGACGCGTTCATGGCGCCGCGCAGCCAGGCGCGGGCCATGGTCCATTCGCGACTGACGGTGGCGGGGGAGATTTCGAGCGCCTCGGCGGTTTCGTCGAGCGTCAGGCCGCCGTAGAAACGGAGCTCGACGATGCGCGCCTGCTGCGGAAAGATCGCGGCGAGCCGGTCGAGGGCGAGGTCGAGGGCGACGATGTCGAAGTTCTGCTCCTCGAAGACGCCGACGGCGAATTCGATGGCCAGCGGCGCCGCGCCGCCGCCGCGCTTGTCGCTCCACTTGCGCCGTGCGTGATCGACGAGGATGCGGCGCATGACGGTGGCGGCGACCGCGAAGAAGTGGACGCGGTCGCGGAACTCGACGTGGCGCTGATCGGCGAAGCGGACGTAGAGCTCGTGCACGAGCGCCGTCGGTTGGAGCGTGTGACCCTCGCGCTCGCGTCCGAAGTGCCGCTCGGCGATGGCGCGCAATGGATCGTAGACGAGACGCATGAGGCGATCGCGCGCCTCGGGCTCTCCAGCGTTCCATTCGCGCAGGAGTTGAGTGACCTCGGACATTTGGGTGGAGAGATTGTAACTGGGCCGCTGCGCGCGCGTTGTCGGTTGTCGGTTGATTGCGCTACGCGCGTTATCAAGAACGAAACTCCGACTCCTGGTTACCCGACAACTGATAACCGACAACCGACAACGCGCGCGCAGCGCGAAGTTTGAGGGAGTTTTGCCTCCGTTTGCGCGACCTATCTACAGAGGAGCTTCCATTCCATGAACGTCCGTCGCGCATTGCTCGTGCTGTGCCTTGCCCTTTTCCCGGTGGCCTCGTTCGCAGTCGTCGGCGCGGACATGGGCGTTACCGGATCCGATTCGCCCGATCCGGTGGCGCCGGACGGCAACATCACCTACACCGTGCACGTCACGAATGCGGGGCCGGCTACAGCCACGACGGCGCACTTCAACGTCATCATGAATGGAACGCTGCTCTGGCAGTCGATGACGGTGCCGGCCGGCTGGAGCTGTCCGGCGTTGTCCGTCGGGCACGGCGCTTCGTTCACCTGCACCGCGGCCACGCTGGCCGCTGGATCGGATGATGTCTTCACGATCGTGATGAACGCGGGCAAGAACCAGTTCGGAATCAACAATCAGACCATCAACCAGCTGTTCACGGTCAATGCGACCGAGTCCGATCCGAACAGCGGCAACAACAGCGTCACGGTGTCGACGTCGTACGTCGCGCCGCATGCGGACATGCAGATCACGGCCAGCGACTCGCCCGATCCCGTGGCTCCCGATGGAAACATCACCTACACGGTGAACGTGACAAATGCCGGTCCCGACGCGACCACGAACGCGACGATGTCGGTGATCCTCAACAACACGCTGCTCTGGCAGTCGATGACGGTCCCGGTGGGATGGAGCTGCCCGTCGCTCTCGGTCGGACATGGCGCTTCCTTCACCTGCACGGCCGCGAATTTCGGTTTGGGGACCTCGGTCTTCACCGTCGTCCTCAAGGCCGGCTCCGCGCAGTTCGGCATCAACAACCAGACCATCAACGAGACCTTCACCACCGGCAGCGACTGGGGCGATTCGAATAACGCCAACAACGCGGCAGTGGTGTCGACTTCGTATGTAACGCCGCACGCCGACATGCAGATCACGGCCAGCGACTCGCCCGATCCGGTGGCGCCGGACGGCAACATCACCTACACCGTCAACGTGACGAACGCCGGTCCCGACGCCACCACGAACGCGCACATGTCGGTGATCCTCAACAACACGCTGCTCTGGCAGTCGATGACGGTGCCGGCAGGATGGACGTGTCCGTCGCTTTCCGTCGGACACGGCGCGTCGTTCACGTGCACGGCCGCGAATTTCGGCGTGACCACCTCGGTCTTCACGATCGTTCTCAAGGCAGGATCAGCCCAGTTCGGGATCAATAACCAAACCATCAACGAGACGTTCACCACCAGCAGCGACTCCGCCGATTCGAACAACGCCAACAACGCGGCGGTGGTGTCGACGTCGTACGTGACGCCGCACGCCGACATCCAGGTCACCGCGACCGACTCGCCCGATCCGGTCGCGCCCGACGGCAACATCACCTACACCGTCAACGTCACGAACGCCGGTCCCGATGCGGCCGCGAATACGACCATGAGCGTCGTCCTGAACAACACCCTCACGTATCAGTCGATCACCATTCCGGCCGGCTGGACGTGTCCCGCGCTCAGCGTCGGACAGGGCTCCGGTTTCACCTGCAGCATCCCGTCGATGGCCGTTTCGACGTCGACGTTCACGGTGGTGCTCAAAGCCGGCGCGGCCCAGTTCGGCCCGAACAACACGACCATCAACCAGCTCTTCACCGCCGGCAGCAACGCGGCCGATCCGAACAACGCCAACAACGCGGTCACGGTGTCGACGTCGTACGTGGCTCCGCATGCCGACATTCAGATCACGGCGAGCGATTCGCCCGATCCGGTTTCGCCGAACGGCAACATCACCTACACCGTCACCGTCACGAACGCCGGTCCCGACGCGGCCGCAAGCACGACGATGAGCGTCCTGCTCAGCAACGGCCTGACCTACCAGTCGATCACGATTCCGGCCGGCTGGAGCTGCCCCGCACTGGTGGTCGGGCAAGGTTCGGGTTTCACCTGCAGCATCCCGTCGATGGCTCTTGGGTCGTCGGTCTTCACGGTCGTCCTCAAGGCGGGGCAGGCGCAGATTGGCCCCAACAACACCACGATCAATGAGCTCTTCACCGCCAGCAGCAACGCCGCCGATCCGAACAACGCCAACAACGCGGTGACCGTTTCGACCGCGTACGTCGTTCCGACAGCGAACCTCGCGGTGACGAACAGCGATGCGCCCGATCCGGTCAATTCCGGGGCCACGATCACCTACACGCAGACGATTACCAACAACGGCCCTGACGCCGCCGCGAACGCGACCATCACCGAGTCGATCGGTTCCGGCGTTACCTTCCAATCGATCGCCGCGCCCGCCGGCTGGAGCTGCACGAATCCGGCGATCGGCGGCACCGGCAGCATCAACTGCTCGATCGCCTCGCTGGCCAACGCAGGGTCGGCATCGTTCACCGTCGTCGTGAACGTGACCGCGGTCTCCGGCACCGTGACGAACACGATCACCGGCAGCAGCGATGCCTCCGACACGGTGCAGGCCAACAACAGCGCCACGGCTACGACGACCGTCACGCCGCCGCCCAGCGCGGACCTCGGCATCACGAAGTCGACGCCGACGACGAACGCCGCCCCCGGCGCCGCAGTCGCCTACACGATCGTCGTGACGAACCACGGTCCCGACACCGCCACCTCGGTGACGATGACCGACACGCTCCCCGCGACGCTGCTGTTCCAGTCGATCGTTTCCCCCGCCGGCTACAGCTGCACGACGCCGGCGGTCGGCACCACCGGCACGATCAGCTGCACGGGTTCGTCGCTCGCCAACGGCGCGACGGCGACGTTCACCCTGAACGTGATCTCGGTCTCCAACGCGAACGGCTCGATCGCGAACACGGCCTCGGTGTCGGGCACTCCGTCCGATCCATCGTCCGCCAACAATTCGCAGACCTCATCCTTCACAGCCGGCTCCGCGGACCTCGGCCTGACCGGCAGCGCCGGAGCGAACGGCGCTTTCATCACCTACACATTCAATCTGACCAACGGCGGTCCGAGCGCCGCGGCAAACGTCGTTTTCACCGACACGCTGCCGTCGTCGCTGCTCTTCCAGTCGATCACTCCGCCGCCCGGCTTCAGCTGCACAACGCCTCCGGTCGGGACGACGGGCACGATCACCTGCACCGCCTCCTCGTTCGCGAACGGCGGCACGGGGACGTTCACGCTCGTCACAACCCCCGCGCCGGGAACGACCGGCAACATCAACAACAGCGCGGGCGTGTCGAGCGCGACGTCCGATCCAAACTCCGGCAATAGTACGTTCGCCGCCCCGCCGGTGAGCGCGCCAGCGACGTCGAACGTCCCCGCGCTCTCCACGTGGGCGCTGATGCTCCTCGCCGCCATCCTTGGGGCGGGAGCGTTGATGAAGATGAGGTAGGGATTTTCGCCGCGGAACGGCTTCAGAAGGTAGCGAGGGGTGAGAGCGAAGCGAACACCCCTCGACAGGAAACGTCGTCCCCAGGGTTGTGCCGCGTCCAGCGGCACTGGATCGTTTCGCGCGAATCCTTCCAGTGCCGCGCACGCGGCACAAACTCTTGCACCACAACGAACGAGGGGTGTTCGCTTCGCTCTCACCCCTCGCTACCGTCTTTGAGCCGCTCCGCGGCGGTGTGGCACAGACACTCTTATCTGTGCGGCTGGGAGGCTTGCGCTGAACTTCCCAAGTTGCGCGACGTCCAAAGCACAGACAAGAGTGTCTGTGCCACACTCACAATCCGCTTCGCTCGCCATCATTGGCGATGCCCTTCGCGCAGCGGCGGATCGGAGCGCTGGCGTCTCGCCGGCTGGCCCGGCGGCGTCCTCGCCGCCGAATGGGAGGCTTGCGCAGGCGTCGTGTTACCAACGAACATTTGAGGGTTTGGCGGTTCGGCAGCGAGGACCCTTCGCTGCGCTCAGGGCAGGCTACGCCGGGCCAGCCGGCGAGGACGCCAGCGCTCCATTTCACAATCCGCTGCGCTCGCCCTCCTTCGCGACAATAACGTCGCGCCGTTGCGCCCGCAACAGAGGATTCGATTGATTGAGGTGGATGAATCGTACCTTCGCGCGAAGCGGTGAGTCCGCGAGGCGGGCCAGCGTCTCCGTCATCAGCGGATGCGGGATTTCGCGAAGATCGCGGCCCGGCAACTCTGTCGCGTCGTAGAACGTGCCGTCGAGGTAGGCGACATCGACTCGCGCCAGCACCGACTCCAGGGGCGTCGACCACTTTTCCCATTTGTCGATATCGGGCAGCCAGAGGATCGAGTGCGATGGACCTCGCACGATGAAGCCGACGGTCTCCGAGTATTCATCGCGGTGCGGGACGCGCAGCGGCGTCACCGTGATGCGCTCGTTCAGCGTGATTGGGACGCCATCCTCGATCGGCACTATCTCGATGTTCTGCAGGCGGACCAGCTGATCCCACGGTCCGTTGTGCTGGAGAAACTCGCGCATCCTTGGCATCGCGTAGACCTTGATCGAATGCGCGCCGAGAACTTCGCGTCCGAGGTGGGCGAGGCCGAGGTAGTGACCGATGTGGGCGTGGGTTAGGAGGATGCCGTCGAGGAGCGACGCTCCGCGCGGTGCGGCCGCGTCGAGCGACGCCAGTTGCGATGGGAAGTCGGGCGTCGCGTCGATGATCCAACGTTGATGCGATTGCGGATCGACGATCGCCAGCGACGCCACGCGCTGGCGCAGTTTCGGATCGCGCCAGGCGGCGACGCAATCGGGACGGTTGCAGCCGGCTTGCGGATAGCCGCCGTCCTGCGCGATGCCGAGGACGAACGTGTGGGGGGTAGTTGATACCGGCGCCGACGCGCAGCCGGCGAAAAGTACGAGGAGGCAGGCAAGGCGTCGCACATGTGAATTATGGGGGTGGGGTGGGAGAGACGAACAATGTTGAATGTTCAATGTTGAATGTTCAATGTTGAATGATGGCCCGCGCCGCATCCGCTCCTTGTTTCCATTCAACATTGAACATTCAACATTCAACATTCAGCGCTTCACCCCCACGCCCCACACCCTGCTACCCTACGCCGCAATGTCCACGGTCGTACCGCCGCCTCCGCCCTCGGAGCGGCTCATGGCGCTCGACGTGTTTCGCGGCATCACCATCGCCGGGATGCTGCTCGTCAACAATCCGGGCAGTTGGGGCGCGATCTATCCGCCGCTCGAACACGCGCCGTGGAACGGCTGGACGCCGACCGATCTCATTTTCCCGTTCTTCCTTTTCATCGTCGGTGTCACCACGCATCTTTCGCTGAGTCGGCGCGATCCGAACACGCTGACGATGACGATTATCCGCCGCGGCCTGCTGATCGTGCTGGCCGGGCTGCTGCTGAATGCCTTCCCCTTTTTCTGGTGGGGAAAGATGCCCGGGATTCCCGATCCGACATTTCTGCAGCGCGTGCTCTGGCGCGCGCAGCATCTGCGCTTCATGGGCGTGCTGCAGCGGATCGGACTCGCGTACATCGCGGCCGGTTTGCTGAGCATGCGCACGACGGTGAAACAGCAGATCGCCATCATCGCCGCGCTCCTCCTCGGCTACTGGTTCGTGATGACGCTCGTCCCCGTTCCTGGCACCGGCACGATCGGCTACTTTCTGCTCGATCAACCGGAGAAGACTCTGGCCGCGTGGAGCGATCGCCTGATCCTCGGCACGAACCACATCTGGGCATCGACGAAGACGTGGGATCCGGAAGGACCGCTGTCGACGATTCCCGCCATCGCCACGGCCATGCTCGGGATTTTCGCCGGCCGCTGGCTGACCGACAAACGCCGTGCGCTGCTGGAACGGATCGTCGGTCTCTACGGCGCCGGCTGCCTGGGCATGGTGGCCGGCGAGTTGTGGAGCTGGGTCTTTCCGATCAACAAGAATCTCTGGACGTCGAGCTACGTCCTCTTC
>Ga0157375_10006276_pt1 | contig 10355 bp, 10 predicted proteins | sample M35metaG_FD_115311 | JGI IMG/M metagenome (GOLD analysis project Ga0157375, IMG submission 115311) | Miscanthus rhizosphere microbial communities from Kellogg Biological Station, Michigan, USA - M3-5 metaG | ecosystem: Host-associated > Plants > Roots > Rhizosphere > Soil | place: USA: Michigan... | reverse complement strand
GAGGTCGTCACCCAACAAGGTCGTCGGGTCGTCGCCGGGAGGGTCGTGCTTGGTCTCTGAAGCAATGGCGAAGCGTATCGAGATTTGGCCGGTCAATAAGTTGGTTCCGTACGACCGCAATCCAAGGACGCATTCGGACGAGCAGATTGCCCAGATCGCAGCGTCCATCGCCCAGTTCGGGTTTGTAAACCCCGTTCTGGTCGACGAAGAGGCAGGAATCATAGCGGGTCACGGTCGGCTCCGGGCGGCGCTACAACTCCAGCTCGAGTCTGTTCCGGTCATCATCCTTGATCATCTGACACCGGCACAACGGAAGGCATACCTTCTAGCCGACAATAGGCTCGCCGAAATAGCGGGTTGGGACACGGAACTGCTTCGACTGGAGCTGAAGGATCTGGAACTCGCGGATTTCGACCTCAGCCTGATAGGGTTCAGCGACGACGACATTCGGGGCATTCTGGCAGAGCCCGACGAGATTCTTGATGGACTGACAGACGAGGACGCGGCTCCGGAAGCGCCGGCACGCCCAGCGAGCCAAACGGGCGACATCTGGCTACTGGGGAAGCACCGAGTCCTTTGTGGGAACGCGACAGATCCGCAGGCCGTTGAGCAACTTATGGCGGGCGAGCGGGCAGACCTAGTCTTCACCGATCCTCCTTACAACGTGGACTACGAGGGATACACGGCGGACATGCTAACAATTCAGGGCGATCACATGGCTCCCGAGGATTTCGGTAGGTTTCTCAGGAGTGCCTTTACCAACTATCGACAGCTGATCAAGCCTGGCGGCTCTCTCTACGTATGCCACGCATCTTCCGTTCAGCGTGAATTTCAAGGCGCACTTGAGGCGGCCGGTTTCGCGGTTCGCTGTCAAATCATATGGGCCAAGAACACGTTTGCCTGGGGATTCGGTCGCTACAAGTTTCAGCACGAACCGATTTTCTACTGCCACGTGTCTGGGCAAAATGATGCCTGGTATGGTGATAAATCGCAATCGACGCTGTGGCAGGAAAAGAAGCCGGCGGCGAATCGTCTTCATCCGACGATGAAGCCTGTCGAGTTAGTTGAGCGCGCTCTCATCAATAGCAGCAAGGCCGGCGATTGCGTTTTGGATCTATTTGGCGGTTCCGGTTCCACCCTGATTGCGTGCGAGCGTCGCGGTAGAAATGCCCGGTTGGGAGAACTTGATCGGAAGTACACGGACGTGATCGTTAAGCGGTGGCAGGAATACACGGGCGAGCATGCGGTGCTCGCGGGCACAGACCGCATTTTTGACAATATTGCTGTCGAACGGCTGTCGTAAATATGGAGCCTCTGAGTCTACGAGGATACGCCAAGCATCGCGGCGTCTCTTTGAAGGCAGTCCAGAAAGCGCTAGCATCTGGTCGAATCGCTAAGCGGGACGACGGACTCATAGATCCGGAGGCATCGGACGCGAACTGGGCGCGGAACACAGGCCCGCGGCCATCGACTTCGCAAAAGGCCGCGTCGGCCTCGCCCCACCATAACGTCCAGCACCCCACCGAAGCGCCGACTCGAGAACCGAATGATCCAATCAGGCTTGAAACGGGTCTCGAATACTCGCGGGCCCGTGCCGTCCGCGAGGGATACCTCGCGAGGTCGACCAAGATTGAGTTCGAAGAGCGCACGGGCAAACTGGTCAGTCGTGATGAGATTGAGATTGCTGCGTTCAACAAATTTAGACAGTTTCGGGATCGTATGTTGAATATTCCCGACCGTCTTGCCGCGGAAGCCGCTGCCGAAAGCGATTCAGCGCGCGTTCACGAACTCATCACTCTCGAAATTCGCAAAGCACTTCTGGAGTTCTCGGATGCAAACGGTTGAAGAAATCTACATGCGTGCGGCCGCGAAGGGGGCCCGCCCCGATCCGGTACTGACCGTGTCGGAGTGGGCAGACAAGTATCGAGCGCTCTCACAGCGTGCGTCTGCCGAGCCAGGGCCCTGGCGCACCGATCGCACTCCCTACCTTCGTGAAATCATGGACTGCCTGTCTCCGTCATCGCTAGTCGAGACCGTCGTCCTGATGAAGGGCGCCCAAGTAGGTGGAACTGAATGTGGCAATAACTGGATTGGCTACATCATTCATCAGGCGCCCGGGCCGATGCTGGCAGTCCAGCCCACAGTCGAGATGGCAAAGCGCAATTCGAAGCAGCGTATCGATTCCTTGATTGAAGAAAGCGATGTGCTTCGAGAGTTAGTGAGCGATCCGCGAGCCCGCGATTCCGGTAATACTATGCTCGCGAAGGAATTTCCGGGCGGCATTCTGCTGATGACCGGGGCGAATAGCGCCGTAGGCCTTCGCTCTATGGCGGCGAGGTACCTGTTCTGCGATGAAGTAGATGCCTATCCAGGCGATGTGGATGGCGAAGGCGATCCGGTGAATCTGGCACTCGCGAGAACTCGCACGTTTGCCCGGCGTAAAATATTCATGATCTCGACGCCCAAGATCACTGGCCGCAGCCGGATTGAATCAGCCTTCGCCGACAGAACAGCGTCACTATTGGGTGCCGTGTCCTTACTGCGATCAGTATCAAACGCTAAAGTTCGCGCAAGTCCGCTGGCCCAACGGCAAGCCGGAGAGAGCCGTATACGTCTGTGAGTATTGCGAACATGAGATTGAAAACCATCAGAAGCACGGGATGCTACCTAGAGGACAGTGGCGGCAGGCGGCTCCGGGAGCCGGAAAACCCGCCGGGTTTCATCTTTCGAGTCTCTATAGCCCCGTCGGCTGGTTTAGTTGGGCGGATGCGGCGGAGATGTTTGTCGAAGCGGAGAAGAATCCAGCACTGCTTCAAGTTTTTATCAACACCGTGCTCGGAGAAACGTGGGCTCTGCGAGGCGATGCTCCGGAATGGCAGCGGCTCTACGATCGTCGAGAAGACTACAAAATCGGAACAGTTCCGGATGGTGGATTGTTCCTGACCGCGGGGATCGACATTCAAAAGGATCGAATCGAGGTGGAGGTTGTAGCCTGGGGGAGGGGAAAGGAATCGTGGTCCATTGATTATCAGGTGCTCGATGGGCAGACGGCAGAAGCCCTGGTGTGGCGGAAGCTCACGACTCTTCTCGAAACCCACTACCCCACCGAGCTAGGTGCGGCCCTGCCAATAGCGAAGTTTGCGATCGACTCAGGGTATGCGACACCCGAGGTGAACGCTTGGGCGCGCGAGTTTGGCGGGCGGCGGGCAGTCGTAATCAAAGGTGATTCCCGAGGAGCTGCCCCGGTTAGCCATCCATCGCCCGTAGATGTGGGTCCGTTGGGAACGCAGATTCGCTGGGGAGTCAAGGTCTGGCCCATAAATGGTTCGATGATAAAGGAAGAACTCTATCGCTGGCTTGGCCTCGCCAGGCCGACCGAAGAGAGCGGGATTCCTCATCCGCCGGGCTATTGCCATTTTCCCCGATATAGTGAAGAGTATTTCAAGCAGCTCACGGCCGAGCAATTAGTATCTGAGTTGTTAAGGGGTATCGGCGTGGGGAGTGGCAGAAAACTCGTGATCGCAATGAAGCACTTGATTGCCGCGTCTACGCACGTGCCGCAGCTGCGGTACACGGGATTGATCTCGGTACCAATGCCGACTGGGATAAGCTTGGTGAACGGCTGGCGGAACTCGTAAGGCAGGCTAGGAACGACGAGAGAACGCCGGCTCCCCGGCGCGCGCCGCGACCTCGAGTGATTCCTTCTTCATACCTGGAAAATGACGGACGCGATTGGTCTTCGTACCTAGAAAGCGACGGAGGCGACTGGTCCAATTGGTGAGCGAGATCGAAATGCGTTATATGCGCTCTAATCTGAAGATCTTTCGATCAATCCTTTGTGGTGGGGCTGGTTGCCTAAGTCGCGATAACGGAAGGTTATCGCAACCTAGGGACAGTGATCGGTGATAAGCCGACTTCCCGTTGCCAATCCGGCCAAATTCCTCGCGTTTGGTTTTGATCGAGCGATGGCTGTTGTCCATAAATGACCAGTCACCTCTATATCAGTATTGGTTATGGACGGATGGCCGACCACTCGGGAGTTGGGCGGATTGCTCTACGCTTCGCTGTCAGGCGCGACATATGATATGACAATGCAGTTCGGAGGGACAGTTCTCTACGTTGATCAGGTCCCCGCCGTCGTGGATTTCTACCGAACGGGCGTTCGGGCTCGAACTTCGCTTCTTCGACGAAGCGCTCGGATTAGCCGAATTGGAAACCGGTGGCTCAACTCTGGCCATCGCTGCCCATTCGCTCGGCGAGATGGTGATGCCGAACGGATATATGCGGCCTGCCGATGGGCAGCCGGCAGGCGTGGAGATCGCCTTTCTCACGCGCGACGTTTCTGGTTCATTCGCTAAAGCGATGGCGGAGGAAGCTTCGCCGATCACTGAACCGAGGCGAATGCCCTGGGGCCTTGAAGTAGCGTACGTGCGGCACGCGAAGGTACAAACAACTAATAGAGCCTGGATGACGGCGCGCTCGGAATCGCACGTGGACGTGTAACGTGCAAACCGGATATGTGCCCATCGGGCGAAGTGCGGAAGTTACCGATAATTAACGGGACTTCCACGAGTGGCACGTTATAAAGTCCCTATGGCCACAGGGACCTGCGCTAGGCGACTAAGGGTTTTCCAACCGGCCTCTCACAAGGTCGAGATAACGGAGTAGAGCACCTCTCTGAGCGCCAAGTCCCGCGGATCACCGGTTAATGCCGTCCCCATCTGGCTCGTTACATAGGCGTACCCGATGCCGACCGTGGGATCCGCGAAGCCTAGGGAGCCGCCAGCCCCAGGGGAGCCGAACGACAATGCGCTGCCGAATGGCCACCTAGGGGTGGGCTTCATGAAACCCAGCGAGAACTGGATACCGTCGGTTTTCATACACTCGTCGTAAAACCCACGAGTAGGGGGAATCGCAGGGGCGGACAGCAAGTCCAGCGTCTCCTGTTGGAGTCCCAGGGCGCGCCCACCGGTTGTAAAGTCGCCGTAGGCGTGCGCGATGCCCCGCGCAGTGCCGACGCCGCCTCCGGACGGCACTTCGAGATTGCGCGCGTACACGCGCTCCTCGTCCTGATACACCGCCGAGCCCGGATTTGTCGCCAGTGCCCGGTAGATGTTCGAATGACGATTCATGTTTTCCAGCGTGAATCGAAGTGGGAATCCGGTCAACATGCGAAGCGTGGTCGGCGGCGACAATGTGGCCAGGCGGGAGTTCGGGATCTCTTCCGGTACACGGATGTAAACGTCCTCTCCGAGCGGCCCGGCGATCTCATCCTGGAAGAACTGTCCTAGGCTCCGATGCCGTGGGTCGACTCGACGCAGCAGTTCGCCTTCATAGAAACCGAGGGTAATCGCGTGATAAGCCTGACGCGTTCCGGACTCCCACACGGGTTTCTGCCGGGCGAGCACGACTGCGAGACGATCCAGGTCGGCGACCACACTGCGATCGACGGGTTCCTCCAGGACAAACAGCCCGGCCTGGTGGGCGAGCAATTGGCGGACGGTAATCTTCTCTTTCCCGTGCTGCGAGAACTCAGGCCAGTATCTGGCCACCCGTTCTTCGTAATCAAGCCAGCCGCGGGAGTGGGCGACCGCGAGTGTCATGGCGGCCAGGCCCTTCGTGGCCGAGTGGACGACCACCATAGTGTCCCGCTCCCAGGGCTCACGGGTTCGCTTGTTCCTAATGCCGCCCCACAGGTCGACCACTTTCTCGCCGCGGTGATAAACGCAGCAGGCGCCGCCCAACTCCCGCCGACGAGCGAAGTTCTCGACGAACACCTCGCGCACCACCTCAAGGCCAGGCTTGACCTGTCCCTGAACAACAATGCTATCTGACACATACATAAGCACGCTTCCACCTCCCGGGGCGGCTACACGACGACGCCAGCGGTTACGCGGTGCAGAGACGATGGCGGCGCATCCGGCTCCGCAGTCTGCGCGAAAGGCCTCACCAACTCCGCCATCAATGCATTGAACTTGGTGGGTTCCTCGGCTGCCGGCTCGTGCGCCGAGTCCTCGAACCAGACGAATGTCTTCGACGGCGCGGTCAGCATGTCGAAATAAGCGGCACTGCCTGCGGGTTTTACCACGTGATCATGGCGCCCGATAAAGAAAAAGACGGGCACTTGCAGAGCTGGTACGGATTTCATGAGATTCAGCGCTGAAACTTCCGGCCACGTGACCTTACTCAACAGGAAGCCCCGCAGGATGTTGGGTAGATCGAAGATCGATGATTCCGGTTTGCCGAGCACGATCCGCACTAACTTCCAGAAATTCAGTCCTCGCACGATACCCACAAAGCGCACGAGCCATTTTCGCTGCACGCTCATCTGCTTGTAAGTGTGCGGTGGCGATCCAATAGCGCGAAGCTCTTTCAGTGCCTTGCGGTTTTTGCGGCGTTCCGCTTCGATCAGTGCGAAGTCATACGACAGCACCTCGCTCGCTGGCCCGTCGCCTATCTGCCCAGTGCCTACATAAACCGAGACCTTTTCCGGGAAGCGCGCGGCATAGAGCACGCCAAGCAAGGAGCCCCACGAATGCCCGTAGATAGCGACCTTGTCCTTGCCGACGCGCTTGCGCACCCAATCGACCAGCTCGTCGAGATCGGCGATGAACTGCGCGACCGTCATAGACGACTTGGGTGTCTTGGTGTTGAACGATTTGCCGGTGCCTCGTTGCTCCCAGTACACGACAGTGAAGCTCTTCTCAAGCGCTGCATTATAGTGACGAAACAGACGCATCTCCGGAAAGCCTGGCCCGCCGTGTAGGAGTAACAAGGCAGGATTGGCAGCGCTCTCGCCGCGAATCATCACCCACTGATCGAGCCCACCCAGAGGGAGATAGCGGATCTCCGCAATGCTGCCCCGAAGGGTATCGCCCCCCGGTCCACGAAACTGCGGTGTCTTTCCCCAATGTTTCATAGTGCTCCTTGAGGTCTGGTCGGTACTTAAGCAATTAGCGGCCCACGAATTGAAAGGGTTGCTATGGTTTGCATTCTTGGATAGTTAGGGCATTTGAGGTTCATCCGTCGTCCTATTGTGAATGCGTGAAGATACCCAGCAAATGTCAAGGCCGTTTCGGGGACGGACAGTTCATATGAGCAGACAATTATTCTTTGCTGCTCAGAGTGGGCCGGGCCAATTGGTTCAGGTGTACGATCGGCGGTTGCCGGTACGTATCAGCCCGTCGATCGAGCCGGCCGTCCCGCTGGGAGGAATGGAGCTGTGACCGCGAGAGCGCCGCAGATTACGGCGAGGCCAAGGTATTCTGACAGCTCGAAGGGCCCGATGGCGTTCACGGTTCGGTCGTACGTCATGGCCGACACAAATGCGATCGTGTTGCCGACGAGCAACGCCCACCATGCCCAACGTTCGCCACTGCGGAAGGCCGTGACCGTGATGGCGATCGCCATCAGCCCAAAGGCCAGGTTGAAAACGCCGTACATTCGGAAAAGCACGACGATGTACTTGGCGGTCATCGGAGACTTGCTCGCGAGTTCCGACCACGAGCCCTTGGAAAAGCCCTCGTAACCGACGGTCAGGATCGGGGCGCCACCCGGTCCAGGCAGGTGATCCGGCAATGCCGCCGCCATCGAGCCCCACGCAACTAATCCTGCATCAGCGATGAGGATGACAATCCAGGCAAGGTGGCGCCGTCGCTCCATTGCGCTCGTAGAGGCTCTGGACTCCTGCGAGACCTTCATGTCGTTAGCCATTGCGCCCCTCCTGGCGTTGGAACGCCTCCAGGCAGCTTACCTGGGTAGTCCCCCAGTGAGTTTGAGGACCCATCGCATGCACGTGTGGCCGAAGTCGACGCCGTCACCGAACATCATCGGGCAGGCACCGGCGATCACGCCGATATCATGTTGACGGCAGTACTCGACTGCCTCCGGCGAGACGCTCGATCCCTTCCCCAAGGATTGATGCATCCAAACACGGCGGACCCGGGCATCGCTGCAATCGCGCACGATCCGGTCAGTAGTGCGTGACGATTACCACTCCGTCGACTCCGCCGGGAATCGATTGCAGGTCGGGATAACAGCAATCACCCTCGAAGGTCTGCATGTGCGGATTGACAGCGAAGACGTCATGACCGCTGTTCTTCAGCCGACGATAGATCAGATTGCCGGTGGGGTGGCGGCTGTTCTGGCGCGAGACACCCGCAACCGCGATACGCTTCTGAGCGAGGAAATCGTCTACCTTGGCTTCGAGGGTTGTCGGACTCATAAGTGCCTCACGATCATACAGACTGCTGGAACTCACTTTCCGCCCCAGAAATCCTCGATGGGTTCACCGCGAATGGCTCCAAACCCTGAAGGAAGCGGAACCACGTGTGCCCGACTGCGTGTGCCTTCAGCAAATCGATTAGCGGCTGCGATGGTTCTCCGTAGAAGGTCATGTAATGATCGTCAGCGTATTCCTTGAACGGTTTGGTCCGTGCTTCGAGGATATGGGTATTGTGCTCGATCAATCCCTCCGGACCAGCGTATGCCTCACGAACCTCGCACTCGGTGCCATCGATGCTAAGGAACCAGTCGTAACGCAGCGTTCGTGTGTCCTTCTCCTTGGTGATCCGGATCAATTCCCCTGCCTGCTTCTTGAAGCCCTCTAGATAGCCCGGGCGCACGTCATGTGGGCGCTCAATTCCAAGTAGTCCATAGCTCCTCCACCATCTCCGTTCGTCAATCGAGGAGATGAGGCCGTTTCCCAAAATCGTCAAATTTCCCTCAGCTGCCGGAGTTCGGAATTTGTGTGTGCCAGCCACCTACCTGCAATTGCGCCACCATTCTGTTGTGTAAACTCCCCCTTTGTCTTTTAAGCCTTTGGGATTGCGCCTTTCGTAAGCACCTGCGCGCGGGGGTGCTGTTTTCCCCAGATGTGCCGATATTGGGTGAAAACACGCACGCCGCCGAGATCCGTGGGAATCGGTTGAATGTCCTTTGAAATACGCAAAAGAAAATCGCGGAAGTCCTAGTCTATGGATACAGCGGACGGTTCCGATAATGTGACTTGTGCGGTAAAAGCGTGGGTCCCGTTCGCCATCAAGCGCTTGCAGGGGCGGGCAAAGCTGGTAGCAAACGTGCTCCCAGTATCCCGTGAACCAAGCGGCATCAGAATCTGGACGGGTGAGTTCCCTGTTCTCGCCAAGTCGGATCCGTGTCGTAGTTCTCATCCTTGGTATCTCAGCAGCGTTCTATCTGTGTTGGCTCATGGTTCGCCCGTTCCTGGCGGTGATCACGTGGGCCGCAGCTCTCGCGATACTCGCCCATCCATTACACGCGTGGATAGAGTGCCGGACACGGCGGAGTGCTGCGGCGGTGATATCGGTCTGCCTAGTGGCGGTTGTGATCGTGGCGCCCGCCGTGTTCCTCAGTCAAAGGCTGGTTGCTGAGTTGAGTGAAACGCTCCATGCTCTGGGGACAAATCTAAATTCGGCGAGCCTGGACGCCAGACTTCAACAGCACCCCGCGATAGTGAACTTCTTGGAATGGATTGAACCCAGATTAGACATAGAGCGGCAGATTCAGGCTGCCGCTGGGGCAGTAGCCGGAAGAATGTCTGCTCTGGTGAGCGGCTCGGTGTGGCTCCTCACACAATTGGTCCTTGTGTTCTTGACACTCTTCTATTTCTTCCGGGACAGGACGGCTCTGCTCCAATTCTTTCGCCGGTTCATCCCACTGTCCGTAACAGAAACTGACGAGATGCTCAGTCGTATTGCCCAGACCGTGAACGCTTCCCTTTCTAAGAATCTCCTAGTCAAGTTGATTCAAGGCTTCCTAGGGGGATTGATGTTCTGGATTTTGGGTCTGCCCGCACCAGTCTTATTTGGGGCTGCAATGGCCCTTTTCGCCATATTGCCGGTGATGGGCACGGCACTAGTCTGGGCGCCTGCTTCAATCTACCTCGCCCTGAGCGGAAGCTGGATTAAAGCCTTGGTCCTCGCCGTCTGGGGCGGTCTTGTTGTAGGACTAATCGATAATTTCCTATACCCGATTCTGCTGGCTGGCGATCTTCGCCTTCATCCGCTAGCCGTGTTTTTTGCGGTTTTCGGGGGGCTATTGGCTTTTGGAATCGCCGGAGTCGTGCTCGGGCCGGTGATACTCGCGATCACCATGGCCTTGCTGGAGCTTTGGCAACTGAGTGCCGCACAACCGACTCAGATGACTCGGAGACTTGGGAGTCATGATGATTGAGCTTACAAACATCCTCGTCCCTATCGCTTTATCGCCCTCCTGCGCTTGGGCAGCCGAATACAGCGCTCGGTTGGCAAACCGATTCGGTTCAAAGCTGCTGTTTTTTCACGTCGGGAACTGCCCTCGAGGAACGGTCGAGACCTTTCTGGGCCAGGCTGTCAAAG
>Ga0157375_10006275_pt1 | contig 10355 bp, 2 predicted proteins | sample M35metaG_FD_115311 | JGI IMG/M metagenome (GOLD analysis project Ga0157375, IMG submission 115311) | Miscanthus rhizosphere microbial communities from Kellogg Biological Station, Michigan, USA - M3-5 metaG | ecosystem: Host-associated > Plants > Roots > Rhizosphere > Soil | place: USA: Michigan... | reverse complement strand
CCCGCTCGCCACAACCGTGGCGCCAGAAATCACAGCGCCGCTCGGATCCTTCACCGATCCGACGATGTACCCCGTGGTCGATGTCTGGGCCACCGCGACTACCGTCGCGAGTCCCATCAATAAGAAGACGAACAAAACGCGTACCGTCTTGCGTTGCAGAAAATCCATTGAATTTCCTCCTGGGAAAAGAAACTCGAAGACTTCTCGAGAAAAATCTGAAACAGAACCTAGACAAACGACCCTAGGTAAATCAGACCCCGTCAGACAAAACATTTACAGTTTGTTTAAACAGACGGCCGAAGCACATAACTAGACAAAACTCTAGACAGCTTGACAATAACAGCATGCTGTCAGCCAAATGTAAATGTTTGTGTTTACAAGTATTTGGAAATTTACAAATGGAGCTTTATCCACTTTTTGGGAAGTCCTGTCTGACTGACATATGGATTTTGGAATTGTAAAAATCGTCAAGAAGAGAAGGGGTAATTTTGCCGCTTGCAAAAGTCGTTGCAGGCTTCTCGAACTTTACCGAGTGCAAGATTTTGCACCCAAGCTCGCAATTTGCTACAAGTCAATCCGTGGTACTTTGCACTGATCTCCTGACCTTCAAGCTTGGGGTTTGAACTTTTCAGGTGGGTGAATGGATTGAAGAGCGCGATAATTCGAACGTCGAAATCCGAAAGCTATGATTAAACTCCTGCAGGAGCGATGCAATGTCTAATCAACATCTGGTTCGTATCGTTATCGCCGCATGCCTGATCGGTGGGTTCTTACATTCGAAAAATGTCTGCGCTCAAATCTCGGCCCAACCGACGACCAACCGTCCAAGTGATCTTCCTACCGAAACGCGCCGTCCGGTTTCCATCAGCGGTGCTGTGGTATTAGATGACGGTTCGCCTTTGTCTGAACCAGTGCAGATCCAGCGTGTTTGCGGCAATATCGTTCATGGCGAGAACTACAGCGATGCGCGCGGAAAGTACACCATATGGCTCGATGAAAATTCTTCAATCGGATACCAGCAGGCTTCGGAAGGCGGAGGCAACAGCACAATGGGAGCACAGCTCGGCGACCGGTCTTCGCAGACAACAAGGACGCAGTTGTGGAACTGTGAGTTGCGGGCCCTGCTTCCCGGATACTCCGCCGGTTCGGTATCTCTCGCGGGGCGCGATTTTAGCGTGCCCGTAACGGTCACCAATATAGTGCTTCACCGAATTGGCGGTAGCGCTCATCAGAGCGTCAGCGCCAAGGATCTACAGGTGCCGGCAGACGCACGCAAAGAGTTTGAAAAAGGGCGCGACGATTACTTCAAGAAGAAGTATGAAGATGCCGACAAACACTTGGCCAAGGCCATCGGCCTTTATCCGGATTACTCGTCGGCTCTCGACCTCCGAGGCCGCGTACAGCGGGCGCGACGTATGGATGACGAGGCTGAGAAGTCATTCCACTCTGCAATCGCGGCCGATGAAAAGTTTGTCGCCCCGTATCTTCATCTCGCTGCTTTACTCGCTACATATGGAAGATGGCCCGAAGTGATCACCATGAGCGATAAGGCGATCGAGCTGGATGCCAATGGATACACTGAGCCGTACTACTTCAAGGCCATTGCTCACCTCATGACCTAGCAAGTCCCTGAAGCCAAACTCAACGTCAGTAAAGTACTCCAGATGGACAAGGACCATCGCTTCCCTCGCGCAGAACTCATGATGGGTAACATCCTGCGGAGTGAGGGTAACGACGTGGCGGCGGCAGAACACTTCAGAGATTATTTGAAATTGGAACCGAGTGGTCCGGATGTGCCGAAAGTCAAGGAATATCTAGCCACGTTCGAACAAAAAACTTCGCCGTCCGCGCCTTTGAAACAACAGCCATAACGAATCCAGACAAGGCACGAAACTCACAAGCGCGAATTCAAAAATTCTACGAACTTCCACCATACTCATCTTGAGAGAAGCTGAGTTTTCTTTTGCCCACGCAGATACATAACTTTACAATTAACTTGAGAAAAAGCTAGAACTTTGTGTCCGCAAGCAGATGTATAACTCTAATAATATACACAATTCTATCTTGAGTCTTCTTTGGCCACTTACTCGCACGAAGATAGAACTCCGTTTTACATCCTATCTATTTTAATAATTAGTTTTTACATATCTTTACGTTCCAAAATTGGAATATCAACTTAAGGCCAGGAAAAAACCGGCTCTAAATTTTGCCCTTTATAGGACAGCACTTAGTTTATAACCATGAGGCTGTATGAAAGGGATGAAGTCATCCCTCGGCACGAACCGTTACGCAACCCCAACCACGCCGCTCGCATTCGAAATGGTGTGAAGTGATTCCACAGTCGTGAAAGAACAACACTACTGAAGCAGGATCAAAGGGCGAGATCTCAACGAAGCGATTAGGGAAACGAAGAAAAATAGTTCGAGTATCAGCAACCGTCGTCTCTTAGCGAGAAAATCAAGATATGATTCGCGACTTCCGTCGCTGAGAAATTCAAGTCTCGTAGCTTATCTATCTGAATAAGTATCTTTACATTCCAAAAATAGAATTATGCACTGCTTTGTAAACGTCATACACGCATACCAATGTCATATAACTCTATGTATTGTCTATCTCAATTGTGTAACTGTGATTGTTGGAAAGCTGATTGCTAAGCTCAAGTGTTCAGCGATGTTTTTGTTTGTAAATTTGTGTCATGTGCGTTGGTTTTAAGTTGAACACTAAGCGAATAGTAGAAACAAGATTTGCGAAAGTCCGCCCACTTTTTCAGTCAACGTTTCTTCCAGGCTTTGAATATAAACAATCAACAAATATTGAAAGGATGATATGACGATGTCGTCGAAACCCAGTTGGACTATTCTCCCCAGTAGGACGATATGGAAGCTGGCGATTGCTAGTTTCCTACTATTGTGGTCCGGCATGTTGATGGCGCAAACAACGGTTGGCACAGGCAGTATTGTTGGTACTGTTACTGACCCGCAAGATGCGGTAGTGAGCGGCGCAAAGGTAACCATTACAAATACACAAACCGGACAGGTCAGCGCACTTACCAGCAACGCAGCTGGCTCCTTCAATTCCGGTTCCTTGGCGCCTGGTCAGTACAAGGTGCAAATATCAGCAAAGGGTTTTAGCTCGCTAAGCATCCCCGTGACGGTTCAGGTCGGCAACACGGCTTCGGCCAACGCCAGATTGCAGCTTGGTCAAGAGAGCCAAGTCATTGAGGTCGCCGGTACTGCGGTGCAAGTGAACACCGAACAGGCTACCGTGCAGGGTGTTTTGACCTCCAACCAGATTGAGAATCTACCGGTCAATGGGCGCAATTTCCTGGACCTCGCTCAGCTTGAGCCCGGCGTGCAAATTCAGGATGGTCAGAATTTCGATCCTACAAAAGCGGGTTATTCGTCGGTTTCGTTCGGCGGACGTTTCGGCCGCACCGCGCGCATCAATGTAGATGGCGTCGATATCAGCGACGAAACTGTCGGTACAACGACTTCCAACGTTTCCGCCAGCGCGATTGATGAATTTCAGCTCAGCCAGTCCTCGCTCGATCTCTCGCAGGACTTGACTTCTTCTGGCGCAATTAACGTCTCCACCAAATCTGGCACCAACACCATTCACGGCGAAGCATTCGGCTTTTTCCGGGATGCTGGTGTCGGAGGCGCATCTGCACCGGGAGGTCCTGAGCCATCACAGCGCTCGCAGTTCGGCGGCCGTGTAGGTGGACCAATCATTAAGGACAAATTCTTCTATTTCCTCGACGGCGAGCGGACAAAGCAGGATGCATTCGCGCCCGTTATATTCCCTTCGCCATTTGATTCTCTAAGCAGCGGGTTTAATCAGGCTTACAGGGAAACGAATCTACTTGGTAAGGCGGACTACAACTTGGGCCACAATGCGCGGGCTTTCTATCGCTACAGCTACTATGCCGCGTCGTTGCCGGCTACTTTCAGTTTCGGTCTGTCCGTGTATGACACCAAGAACTACACCCGCAACCACGTCGTTGGTCTGGACTTCAGCACTGGCAGCTTCACCCACAGCGTTCGTTTTTCATATCTCAAGTTTGAAAACACAATCGTAAACGGATTGACAGCTGGCCTTCCCAACCCTGGCATACTCCTGAGCTCTGGGTCATTTTTTGAAGGGCCGAATCTTTTGGCTCCGCAAGCGACTCCGCAGGCCAATCGGGAAATTAAGTACGACGGAAGCAAGACACTGCACTCTCACACGATCCGCTATGGCGTCTCCTTCAACCACATACAAGGTGGTGGTTTCGCTAATTTCTACGGACTCGCTCCCCGGATGTCGTGGACCGACAATGCAACGACCGAAGCATTTGCTGACAACTCATGCGGCGCTGGCAATCCATGTTTCCCCGGCGGAAGCTCCAATCCTCTCAACTATGCAGTAAGCCGGCTCCGCTTCGGTAACGGGCAAGGGTTCAACACGGAGCATCCGGCTTTCGGTTTGCCTGCTGGTGGCTTGGGTCCAGACAATCGAATTGGTATCTACCTGGGCGATTCATGGAAGGTAAAGCCAAACCTGACAGTCAATCTAGGGTTACGGTATGATCGCGATACAAACCGCACTGATAGCGATCTGCCAGCAATTCCAGAGATCAATGCCGCATTCCCCGGCTGGGGTAATCCAGTTCAGCAGGCCAACTTAAACTTGGCTCCACAGCTTGGTATTGCTTGGGATCCGATGAAGAATGGGAAAACCGTAATTCGTGCCGGCATTGGCATGTTCTACGAAAACGCTATTTACAACAACGTTCTGTTTGATCGCCCTCTGCGGCTGCGAACTGGAGCTTTCAACACAGTCTCCAATGCCTGCCTGAACGGAACAGCGCAAACGATGCAGATTCAAGGTGGAACACTGCAGATTCCAGATAGTATTTGTGGAAACGTTGCCGTAGGAACGGTTATTCCTCAGATCCTGCAGCAGTGGCAGCTATACCTGGCGGGCAATCCTACTGATCTGCAAGCCGACAATCCTAACTTTGTTGGACACGACTTGGCGAGCGGCCAGGGGACTGCTGGTGGTATCTCCATGTTCGCTCCCAATTACAAAACACCCCGTGCTGTCCAGATCAACTTCGGTATTCAGCATGAAATTCGCACTGGAATGGTGTTCAGCGCAGACTATCTGCGCAACATCGAAACCCGCTCATTGCTCGGTGTAGACATTAACCACGACGGTTCAGTGTCGAACTTCAGTCTCGCAGGCGCACAAGCCGCCGTTGCTACCACGCTGTCAAACTGCGGTGTGGCTACGATTGATGAAGCGATTGTGAACTGCCCAACTGATCCCACCGGAGTCGGAGCTGGATATACACCCAGACCGGCGACGATGGCAGATTTCGCTGGAAACGGGCTCGGCAGCGGCACCGATTTCGGTGCGGGCTGCGCATCCGCAGGGCCTACCGCGCCACCCTGCGCTTTCGGTGGCATAAACCCATCTCAGTCTGCGTTCTTTATGCTCGAGCCAATCGGCCGCTCGGTTTACAACGCATTGCAGATGAAACTGGTGCAAAACATCAGCAACCCGGTCAAAGGCATCAAGTATGCAAATTTCCAGATTTCATACAGCCTTTCACGTCTGAATAGCACCGGTGGTGCGCAGGTTACCGGCACGCCTGCTGACAGCGACCAGGACTTCATCCTGCAAGCTGCTGACTACAACAACCCAGGCAGATACTTCGGTCCCTCGCTTTTGGATCGCACTCACCAGATCTCCTTTGGAGGATATGTTGACATCCCGGGGGGGTTCCGCTTTGGGTTGATCTCTCATTTCTATAGCCCGCTTTCGAGTGCCATCGTTTCCAGTTCGGCCGGAACGGCGGGAGATATCTTCCGGACGGACTTTACCGGAGATGGAACCATCGGAGATCCTCTGCCAGGTACTCACCTAGGCCAATTTGATCGTGGCACAAATGCCAAAGACCTGACGGCCCTGATCAATAACTACAACAACACTGTCGCAGGAAATCCAACCCCTGCGGGGCAAGTACTCATTCAGAATGGGGTCATGACGCAGGCACAACTAGTTGCTTTGGGCGGAGTAGCTCAGGCATACGGTGCTCCGATTGGCGATCAGGTGAATTACCCATGGTTGAAGGCCACCGACCTACGATTGGCTTGGCGGCATACTTTCAAAGAGCGCTTTACGATTGAACCGAGCATCGGGTTCTTCAATGCGTTCAACTTTGCCAACTCCAACTTGCCTCCCAATACCATGAATGGACTTCTGGATACGGGCGGCGCGATCAACACCACTGGAAGAGCTGACAACGAAGCCTTCCGTGTGGGCAACGGTACCGGCGTATATGCACTCGGCGCCGCTCGGCAGATCGAATGGGGATTGCGCCTGACCTTCTAGGCAAGATTCCCGTAAGTCTCAGCCACCGGCGCCTGTTGCGCCGGTGGCTTTTTTTCTTCGTTGTATACAGGAGGTACCATGCAAGGTTTCGCAGCCTGCGCATTCTCCCCAATCGCTGCTTTCCTGCTTCTTGTTTTCTTCAGATAACCCTTCGGCAAATTAACCTTTATTAAATGTTATGTTACAGAGAAGACTAACCTCAGTAAAAACTTGTATCTACTCTAATAAGTATCTGTGATATTCCAAATTCAGAATTTACCCGCCTTTTGTAAAAATCGAAACGTACATACAAAAGACAAATAACTTCAATCGATGTCTATATTTGCTGTCTCAAGCATATTGTTGGAAGGCTGATTGCATCAATGTAATGTTGTGTAATGTTTTTTCATTTTTTAATTACATAATTTGACTCAACAATACAAATTTGACTCAACAATACAAATCAGTGAAAAGGAACGATCACCAAATTTGAAAGGAAGGGTAGGAAGATGTCGTTGAAATCCAAGGGGAGTGAGTTTCACGGTGGATTCTGTACGATGCTGGCCACCGCCAGTCTTCTGCTCTGCTTGTCTGGAATACTGATGGCGCAAACCACCGTCAGCACGGGGAGTATTGTCGGCACCGTTACAGATGCACAGGATGCCGTCGTGAGCGGAGCAAGAGTAGAGGTTACCGACCTTCAAACCGGACATGTAATCGTGCTTTCATCGAATAATTCTGGTGCATATAATTCCGGCGCATTAGCGCCCGGTAGATACAAGGTAAAAGTTAGTGCTAAAGGCTTTAGCGGAGTGGAAATCCCAGTTACAGTCCAGGTTGGTACAACCGCGGCTGCTAATGCCCAACTGAGGATTGGGGCAGAAAGCACAATCATTGAGGTTGCGGCTACAGAGATCCAGGTCAATACCGAACAGCCCACGGTTCAGGGAGTTTTGACCACGCAACAGATCGAAAATTTGCCCATCAACGGCCGAAATTTTCTTGATCTCGCGCAACTCGAGCCCGGCGTTCAAATCCAGGATGCTAGTAATTTCGATCCTACTAAGGGTGGTTTCACGGGTATTTCGGTAGGCAGCCGCTCAGGTCGGACTACTCGAATTGCGGTGGACGGTCTGGACATCACTGATGAAACGGTCGGAACCACGGTTTCCAATATTTCTGCAAGTTCTATTCAAGAGTTCAGCATTAGCCAGTCTTCATTGGACCTTTCGACCGAGCTAACTTCGTCTGGTGCCGTCAATGTTGTCACCCGTTCTGGAACCAACACACCTCACGGCGATGCTTTCTACTATTTTCGCGACAAAGCTCTGGCGGCGAACTTCAACGGAGGTATTGATCCTCCCTTCCAGCGGCATGATTTCGGCGGTAGCCTCGGGGCTCCTATTGTTAAAGACAAATTATTTTTCTTTATCAACGGCGAGCGTTTCAAACAAGACGTGGGTGTGCCTATAGTATTTGCCCCTCCATTCCAGGCATCGTCCGGTACCGCTTCAGAACCGTTGCGAGAGAAAGTACTATTGGGGAAGTTGGATTTTAACGCTCCGAAAGACGTGCGCCTGTTCTACCGTTTCAATTATGACCAGAATTCGGTCGTCAGCAATGGGTTGCCAGATTATTCCATCTTCTCCAACCGCAACAATACCCCCGCGCACGCGGCGGGGGCGGATTTTATTACCGGCCGGTTCTCACACACGGTCCGTTTTGGCTATACCTACTTCACCAACCACATTGCTGACGCGACACAGTCCGGAGTTTTCAATCCACTCCCTGAAATCCAGATCCGCATCGGCGGTTTTCGCTCGGGACCAAATCCAAATGCACCACAGGCGACTTTTCAAACCAACAAGCAGATTAAGTACGATGGAAGTTGGAACCTGGGTGCACACATAGTTCGTTACGGTTTTGGTTTTGATCGTATCCAGGGTGGCGGCTTTGCGAACTTCTTTGGATTGGGGCCGAGAATCCGTTCCACTACCTCGCCTGCCAATCAAGCACTTGCCGATGCCGGACCCTTCCCAGGTGGCTCGGCCAACCCTTTGAACTACCCCGTTTCCGGTAACCTTTCACTGCAACTCGGTAACGGTCAGGGCTTTTTCACCGAGACACCAGCTTTTGGACAACCTGGTGGGGGTCAATTAGACAATCGAATCCAGTGGTACTTGGGTGATTCGTGGAAAATAAAGCCATACTTTACGCTTAGCTATGGCCTGCGTTACGTCCGCGACACTGGCCGCACAAACAGCGATTTGGATCCAATCCCCTGTTCGGCGCTGAATACGGCAATTTTTAATCCAGCACCGAGCTGCACTGGTAACCTGCTGGACCTGTTTGGGCCTGGGATAGGGAATCGAGTACGGCAAGACAACAATAACTTCGCCCCCCAGATTGGATTTGCCTGGGATCCACGTCACGACGGCAAGACAGTGATCCGTGCTGGAGCGGGCATGTTTTACGAAAATGCCATTTTTAACAACGTATTGTTCTCCCGTCCGCTTTTGTTGCAACAGGGACTGTTTAATTTCGTAGCGGACTCGAGCACCGGCCAAGGCTGCGCCAGTGGTTCTTTTACTTTCCCGGGTGGCCAAATAGTGACGCAAACTCCGGGTGGATTGGATATTGGAACTCAGGTTTGTAACCAGCCGATCGGTTCGGTTGCCAGCGAAGTCGCGGCACTTCAACGGCAATATCAAGCCGCCAATATCGCAGCCGGCGCAGCTGCAAACCCTCAATTTATCGGAGAAAGTCTAAGCGAAAGTGTATCGCTGATCGATCCCAACTACCGTACTCCATATTCGTATCAGATGAACATTGGAGTCCAGCGCGAGATACATAATGGCATGGTTCTTTCCGCAGACTACATCCGCAACGTCAACCTCCACTTTTTGCTTGGTGTGGATTCCAATCACGTCGGAGACGCGAGGTACTTCAACCAAAATGCGGCAGTGAATGCCATCAACGTTACGAACACATCCTTTTCCTGCCCGGCAGGCAGTGCTGGCATTGATTGCGCGATCGCAGCTGGTGCGACCATGGAAGATTATGCGGGTAACGGTCTTACTTCGGCGGGCGCTCTATTTGGAGGACCATCCTCGATTGCCGGTCTTCCGGCCGATCAGGGAGCTGCCTTTCCAGGCGCCAATCCTGAGGTTGGTCTGAATACCATGCTTTCGCCTGTCGGCCGCTCAACTTACGATGCTCTACAAATCTCCTTGCGGCAGAGGGTGGCAAATCCTTTGCCCTACGTAAAAACTGCCAATTTGCAGTTCTCCTATTCACTATCACGCTTCGAGACGGCGGCTGGCTCGCAGGCGGCTGGCGAAGCAAACGATCAGGACTTCATCAATCAAGCACTCGACTATCGGGATCCATTGGGTTCCACCGGTCCGGCTTCGTTTGATCGTACTCACCAATTTTCTTTTGGTACCACCTTCGAACTTGCAAAATTTGTTAAGTTCGGTTTGATTGGCCACTTCCGTTCGCCGCTGTCGCAGTCTATTTTTATTGAGGATGGAGGCCGTACAGGTGAAATTTTTAATACAGATTTCACCGGAGACGGCACGACGGGAGATCTGGTCCCCGGAACCAAGGTTGGAGCATTTGGCCGTGGGATTAGCGGTAGCGACATTGTTAAGGTAAGGGATCGGTACAACGCTACGGTGGGTGGAACCTTGACTCCTGCGGGCCAAAAATTGGTTGACGTAGGCCTCTTCTCCGCTGGACAGTTAACTTCCTTGGGTGGTGTCGCTGACACATTGACATACGATGCCCCAGCAGAGCAGGCCAATCTGGGGTGGTTAAAAAATATAGACCTGCGGATGTCTTTTCCGTTCAAGATCGGTGAGCGTTTCACCATCGAGCCCACGGCTGCGGTCTATAACTTATTCAATTTCGCCAACTACGATACCAGTCCAACAACGCGTTTGCAGGGATTGTTGAACGGTGCAACCGGCACAATCAGTGGTACCACAAACAGCCTT
>Ga0157375_10006269_pt1 | contig 10359 bp, 10 predicted proteins | sample M35metaG_FD_115311 | JGI IMG/M metagenome (GOLD analysis project Ga0157375, IMG submission 115311) | Miscanthus rhizosphere microbial communities from Kellogg Biological Station, Michigan, USA - M3-5 metaG | ecosystem: Host-associated > Plants > Roots > Rhizosphere > Soil | place: USA: Michigan... | reverse complement strand
GCTTCGACGTCTGCGGCGGTAATCGGACGCAACGCGCGCAGAACCTTCACCTTCTCGTCGCGCACCGCGGTCGCGTTGAAATCGCCGGGCGGCTCCATCGCGACCAGCGCGAGCAGCTGCAGCATATGGTTCTGGACCATGTCGCGGAGCGCGCCGGAGCTTTCGTAATAATCGCCGCGGCCTTCGAGCCCGACCGTTTCGGCGACGGTAATCTGGACATGGTCGATGTGGGCGCTGTTCCACAGCGGCTCGAACATCAGGTTCGCGAACCGCAGAGCGATCAGGTTCTGGACGGTCTCCTTGCCGAGATAATGGTCGATCCGGAATGTGCGGTCCTCAGGGAAATGCGCGTGGACCGCGTCGTTTATCTCGCGGCTCGATTCGAGGTCGGTGCCGAGCGGCTTTTCGAGTGCCATTCGCACCGTCGCGCAGGCGAGGCCGGCACCGGCCAGGCCGTCAATGGTCGGCTTGAACAGCGACGGTGCCGTCGAGAGGAAGATGCCGACGCCATGGCACGGGTCGCCGATGCTTGTCGCGAGCTTGGAGAAGCTGCCGGCGTCGGTGATGTCGATCGGGACATAATGAAGGCGCGACAGGAAGCGCTTGGCAATCCCGGCGCTGTAGAAACCCTCAGGGAGATGTTCCTGAAGCGCGGCATCGGCCCGCTCGCGGAAGGCGGCGTCGTCGAGCGCGGTGCGCGCCGTCCCGACAATCTTCAAGTCGTCCGGCAGAAGCCCGTCGGAATCGAGACCATATAGCGACGGCAGCAACATCCGCCTGGCGAGGTCGCCGGTCGCTCCGAACAGGACGAGGGTCGAGATCCGGTCAGCCATGGCGCCGCTATATTGCCGTTCCGGCCGGCGCACAGGCGAAAAAGGCGCTGCCGCAAACGTATTCATGACGCTTGCGCGTCAAAGCCGCGCCCATGCAACCGCAATCGTCACAGCGAGCGCCAGTACGCTGGAACCCATCGCAGCGACGGCAGGCAGTCCGCGGCGCCCCGCATATGCCAACGTAATCCCCATTTTCACCGCCATGTTGATGATGATCGTGCCGGCGATGGCAATCGCGGCAAGCAGGGATGAAATGGCCGTTGGCTGTAGGCCACCTAGGGTAATGATCGCCGTGTCGATATCCGTCGAACCGACAGTCAGCAGCAACAGCGCGATGCCATGCTCGCCGAAGCGGCCGGCCGCCCACCTGGCGGCAACTGCCGCGATCGCAACGAAAAGGACGAAACCGAATGCCGGGATCAGCTTGATCGGATTGCCCGGCGGAGTTGGCGCATCAGATTTGGGCGCCTTGCGATAGAGCCACAAGCCTGCGCCCCACGCGACCACCGACGCGGGAAGTAGGATGACCGCGAACGGCACCAACACGCGTGTCGAGAGAATGCCGATCAGGAGAATGGCGCGCAGGTACATGACCGCCGTTGCAAGCGCGATCCCGGCGTTCTCCGCGCCGCCCTTCAACTCGCTTCCGAGCCGCTGGGCGAGGGATTGGGTGACCGCGGTCGAGCTGTAGGCGCCGCCGATCAGCGCCGTCGCTATCGTCCCGTGACGCTCGCCAAAAATGCGGTTCGCGACATAGCCGAGGAACGAGAAGCCGGTGACGAGCACAACCACCAGCCACAGTTTCTGCGGGTTCCATGCGCCCAAAGGGCCGTATGCTCCGCTCGGCAGGAAAGGCAGGACCGCGCCGGCGATCACAGCAAAGCGGGCGAGCGCTTTGACGTCGTCCTCGTCGAGCTTGTCGAGCAGGCCGTGAAGCTCGCCCTTGAGCGCGAGCAAGAGCGTTACGATGGTGGTGACCGCAATGGCCAACGCAGGCTCGCCGAAGCCCGCAAGGAAACCGAGGCCGACCGTTGCCAAAGCCGCTACAGGTGTGGTCGCGTCTGGCTTCTGCTTGAGGCCGGGTCGGTTTGCATAGCCGATCACAAGGATGACGACTGTGCCGGCAACCAACGCGCCCGCGGCGAACGGCTGGCCGAGACGCCCGGCAAGTCCGGCTAACCCCGACGCCAATCCGACCAGGGTGAAAGTGCGGACGCCCGCGACGCGCGTCCCGGCTTTCAGGCCGCGAAGGTCGAACCCGCGCTCGATGCCGATGAGGAGGCCGCAGGTGAGCGCCGTCGCGACGCACAGCGCCTGCCAGTACCAGCCGCCGATCAGTTCAGCCGCCCTCGGCTAGATCGACAGGCCGACGTCGCCTTCGATGATCTGTTGTTCGAGCCGCGGTGTCTCACCGGGTTTCCATAGCTTCGCGTTGTGCACCACGCGATAGCGGAGCGGTCCGCCGTCCGGGCTCTCGCTGCGGTCGATCGGCCGCGGAATGCAGACGAACTCGGTGCGCATCTCATCGCCCGTAAGCTGGACCGTCGCGTAGCCATGGCCGCCTATATCGACGAAAGCGAGGTGCGGTGCCACATCGGGATTGGACAGCGCCCTCGCCTTGGCCCGATCGAAGGATTTGGCATATTCGAAGCACGAACGGACACCGTGCCTCAGCATCATGTTGTAAGTTGATTCTGGCTTCGCCGCGCCGGGCCGGTCAGCGAGGTAGAGCGGCCGGAACTTATTGTCCTTCTTGATGACATATTCATTCGCTTCGGCGCCGCCTACGCTCGTCATCGACCCGCCCGTGAAGCTCAGCCCGATCGGCTCGAACTTACCAGGCGGCAATTGCGCGGATGCATAACCGGCCCAGAAGCTGTGAAGGTCGCCGGCAACGATCGCGAACCCGGTGATTTTCGCGTCGCGAACCAGGTCGTAGATCTCGCTGCGCTCCGCCCATGCGCTGCCGAAATCGCCACCCGCAACATTGGCGAAACGCCCGGCCGGCCATCTCTGCTTGGTCAGCCCAGCCGGGAAATTCTCCGGATCGGCGCGCTGCTCCAGAGTGCATTGCGAACTGCCCCAGATCTTCCAGGTGGCGGTCGAACGTTTAAGCCGATCCTTGAACCACGCTTTCTGCGTCCGTCCGAGGATGGTCTGCGGCGGGTTGTCCTTTGCCGGGTTCGGAACCTTTGCGCCGTTGAATTCCAGCTCGGCCGGCGGATTGCCGCCGTTGAACGCGCGCCCGCCGTCCAGCACCTGGAGCAGGTCGTCCGGGAACATCCCGTAATCGGCCCAGTCAGCCAACTTATCGGTTGCCGACTCCTCGAACGGGTTCGGTCCCCGAAAGCTGCGCTCATCCGTGAGCAGGAGCTCGAGGTGGCGGCCGTAGCGAAGCGCCCGATAGACGATCAGGCTGTTGATCGCGGCGATATTGTTCGGTTCCAGGCCCAGGCCGCCATCGTCGAACTTCTCGATCTTGACGTTTTTCACTGGAACCGAACCGAATTCGTCCAAGGTTCCGCTCGGCGCCTTCACCCGCGCGGGAATATATTCGAACCAGGCCTGGTTGGCGGCGACTTTGATCGTTTGCCCGGGCTGCTCGAACTTCGGGTTTTTGAGGATGCTCTGCCAACCCTGCCACGAGAATTCGTGATTGTCCCAGGTGCAAACAAACGGCCAGCGCGCGCGCGCATCCTGAAGGTCCGGGTCGGCAAGATGGCCCTTCCAAACCGCGCGGTAGCCTTCGACCGTCGTTGGAATGTGAAAAATGGACACCTTCAGCGCGTCCGGGATGCGCGCGACCTCATAGACCTTTCGATCGAAGCGGGGCTTCCCGTCCTCCGGATATTGCACGACCTCGTAAATAAAATCGCCAAGGTGCAACACGAAATCCAGCTGGTCCTCAGGCCGCGCACGCTCATCCTCAAAGATCATTCGGCGATAGCCATTGAGCTTTCCCTCGTTGATGCCTGAGCAACTGACGAAGGCGAATTTGACTGGACTCTGATCGTCGGGACGCGGAGCGGTTCGCGTCCGGCCGATCCGGCTGCCATTCCCTTCGGCATCGGTGAAACGGTACCAATAGACGCGCGCGGGCTTGAGCCGCCCGACCAGCACCCGCGTCGTCCAATCCGAAGCTTCCGAGACCGGCGCCGTGGTCTGCGCAACGACCCGGCGGAAGCCCTGATCCTCCGCCACTTCGACTGTCAGCACGCGATGCTGTCCGTCTGTGAACGGACGGCGGGTCCAAAGAATCACGCTATGATAGTCCGAGTCGCCAGAAGCGACGCCTTCGGGGAACAGCTCGCGCTTTTCCTGCCATTTGACTCGAGAGGCTCGGGCGGCCCCGCCCCACGCGAGCGAGGCGCCGAGCGCCGCCGCGGTCTGGATGAAGTCGCGGCGGCTCAGTCTCATGGTCCTACCCCCTCTTCAATCTCTCCGCGTGCCAGACGAGGTGATCGGCCATGAACGTCGAGATGAAGTAATAGCTGTGGTCGTAACCCGGCTGGCGGCGGAGCGTCAGCGGGATGCCGGCGGCACCGCATGCTTGCTGCAGCAATTCAGGCCGCAATTCCTTTTCGATGAACGGGTCCGCATCGCCGACATCGACCAGGATTTCATCGACGAACGCACCGTCTTCGATCAGCGCCACCGCGTCGTGCCTGCGCCAGGCCGCGCGATCATCTCCCAAATATCCGCCAAGTGCCTTCTGCCCCCAAGGCACATGCGATGGAGCGACGATCGGCGCGAAAGCCGACACGCTCCGGAAGCGGTCCGGAAAGCTAAGCGCCACGGTCAGCGCGCCATGACCACCCATCGAATGGCCGGTGATGCCCTCGCGCTGCATGTCCACGGGAAATTCCGCCGCAACTAGAGGCGGCAGCTCCTCGGTGACGTAGCTCCACATGCGGAAATTGGCCGCCCACGGCTCCTGCGTGGCATCGACATAGAAACCCGCGCCTTTGCCGAAGTCATAGTCCTCTGCGTCGGGGACTCCATCGCCGCGCGGGCTGGTGTCGGGGGCGACGAAGATCAGCCCATGTTCGGCGCAGGCGGCGCGATATTCGCCCTTCTCGGTGACGTTGGCGTGGGTGCAGGTGAGCCCGGACAGATACCAGACCAAAGGAAGCTTCCCGCCCTGCTCCGCCTGCGGTGGCAGGAAGATCGAGAAGGTCATGTCGGTGCCCGTCGCGCTGGACGGGTGGCGGACGACCAATTGCCGCCCGCCGAACGACTTGTTTTCGGAGACGATCTCCAGCTTCACTGCAGGCCTATTGTTTTGGGCGATGCAGCCCACAGAGCTTGTTGCCGTCCGGATCGCGCAGGTAGGCAAGATAGAGCTTGCCGAAGCCGCCCTCGCGATAGCCGGGAGGGTCGCATCCCTCGCAGGTGCCACCGCCCGCTTCGACGCCGCGCTTGTGCCAGGCGTCGACCTCTTCGGGACTGTCGAAGTTGAACCCGACCGTGCCGCCGTTGGCCGGGCTGGCAGCCTGCCCGTCGATCGGCTTTGTCACCATGAAGACGGCGCCGTTACGGCGGTAGGCGATGCGCCCCTTGTCGTCGGCCATCGCTTCTTTCTCGAACAGGGCGTCGTAGAATTTCTTCGACCGGTCGACGTCGTTCGAACCGACCATGATGTGGCTGAACATGAGCCTTTCTCCTTTTTAGTAGACGACCACGCTGCGGATGCTTTCCCCGGCGTGCATCAGGTCGAAGCCGCGGTTGATGTCTTCCAGCTTCAGCGTGTGGGTGATCATCGGGTCGATCGCGATCTTCCCGTCCATGTACCAGTCGACGATCTTGGGCACGTCGGTGCGGCCCTTGGCGCCGCCGAACGCGGTCCCGCGCCAGTTGCGCCCGGTGATCAACTGGAATGGCCGGGTGGCGATCTCCTTGCCGGATTCGGCGACCCCGATCACGACGCTGGTGCCCCAGCCTCGATGGCAGCATTCGAGTGCCGTGCGCATCACCTCGACATTTCCGGTCGCGTCGAAAGTATAGTCAGCGCCCCCGTCGGTGATCTTGAGCACTTCCTCGATGATCTGGCTGCGGTCCTTGTTCCGGCCGTCGATGAAGTCGGTCATCCCGAACTTCCGGCCCCACTCCTCGCGCGCGGAGTTGATGTCGACGCCGACGATCCTATTCGCGCCGACCAGCTTAGCGCCCTGGATGACGTTGAGGCCGATCCCGCCGAGCCCGAAGACAACAACGTTCGCGCCGGGCTCGACCTTGGCGGTGTTGACGACGGCGCCGACGCCGGTGGTCACTCCGCAGCCGATGTAACAGCTGGTCTTGAACGGCGCGTCCTCGCGGATCTTGGCGACTGCGATCTCGGGCAGGACGGTGAAGTTCGAGAAGGTCGAGCAGCCCATGTAGTGGAAGATGGTCTCGCCTTTGTACGAGAAGCGGCTGGTCCCGTCGGGCATCACGCCCTTGCCCTGCGTCGCGCGGATCGCTGTGCAGAGGTTGGTCTTGCCGCTGAGGCACGACTTACACTGGCGACATTCGGGCGTGTACAGCGGGATCACATGGTCGTCGGGCTTCACGCTGGTGACGCCGGCTCCGACTTCGCGCACCACCCCTGCGCCCTCGTGGCCGAGGATCGAGGGAAACAGGCCTTCGCTGTCGAGCCCGTCGAGCGTGTAAGCGTCGGTGTGGCAAATTCCGGTGGCCATGATCTCGACGAGGACCTCGCCGGCTTTCGGGCCTTCGAGGTCGACCTCGACCACCTCGAGCGGCTGCTTGGCCGCGAAGGCAACGGCGGCGCGGGTCTTCATTCACGAGCTCCCTCGGCTGGTTCGCGGCGCTCCTTGCCACCTCCCAGCTGTTGGGCCAATGCTGAATTGAAAGAGGACGGGTATGCCAGAAACTCCGCTTGCCGGTCGCCACGCGCTGATCACGGGAGGAGGCACGGGCATCGGCGCCGCCGCAGCGGCCCAGCTCAGCGCCACCGGAGCCAAGCTGTCGCTGCTCGGACGCCGCCTCGAACCACTCCAGGCGGTTGCGGAAAGCCATGGCGGAACCGCGATCCGCTGCGACGTCACCGATCCGGACCGGATTGCCGCCGCGTTCGATGAGGCGCGCGCCGCGAATGGGCCGATCGACCTGCTCATCGTCAACGCCGGCATCGCCGAGAGCGCGCCCTTTCACAAAATGACGCGCGATGCGTGGAACCGCATCATCGGCACCAACCTCACCGCCGCGTTCGACTGCTCGCGGGCGGCGATCGGGGACCTGCTCAAGAGCGAGAACGGGCGCCTAGTGTTCGTCGCCTCGGTCGCATCGCTGCGCGGCGTGCCGTACGCATCGCACTATGCCGCTTCAAAGCACGGCCTGCTCGGCCTGATGCGCAGCCTAGCGGCCGAATACGCCAAGTCCGCCTTGACTGTGAACGCGGTCTGCCCCGGCTATGTCGACACACCGATGACCGACCAATCGGTAGCGCGGGTTTCGGAGATCACCGGCCGCAGCGAAGGCGACGCGCGCTCGGCCATCACCAACATGAATGCCAGTGGGCGGCTGGTCGACCCGGCAGCGATCGGCAACATCATCGCCATGCTCTGCCTGCCGCTAAGTCGCGACATCAACGGCGCGGCAATCACCATCGACGGGGGCACGAGCGCGTGAGCTTCGATCCGGCTATGTTCCCGCCAAAGCATTTCCTGTGGGGCTATGATAGCGGCGTCGCCACGATCACGCTCAACCGGCCTGAGCGCAAGAATCCGCTGACATTCGAATCCTACGAAGAGCTTCGCGCGACGTTTTACAGCCTCGATCACGATTAACGGGTGAAGGTGGTGGTGATCCGCGGCGCGGGCGGCAATTTCTGTTCGGGCGGCGACGTGCACGAGATCATCGGCCCGCTGACCAAGATGGACTGTGACGGGCTGCTGCGCTTCACGCGCATGACTGGTGACCTGGTCCGGGCGATGCGCGCCTGTCCGCAGCCGATCATCGCGACGGTCGAGGGCGTCTGCGCCGGCGCCGGGGCGATCCTGGCAATGGCCAGCGACATCCGGCTCGCAAAGCCAGATGCCAAGACGGCGTTCCTCTTTACCCGCGTCGGGCTCAGCGGCGCCGACATGGGGGCTTGTGCAATCCTGCCGCGGATCATCGGCCAGGGCCGCGCCGCGGAGCTCCTCTTCACCGGGCGCGACATGACCGCCGAGGAAGGTCTCGCGTGGGGGTTCTGGAACCGTCTTGCGGACGATGTGCAGAGTGAGGCGCAAGCCCTCGCCCGGCAGCTCGCGATCGGGCCCTCAATCGCCCACGCTGTGACCAAGGCACAGCTCGATGTCGAGTGGAACGTGACGATCGAGCAAGCGCTCGAGCTCGAAGCGCGTGCTCAGGCGCGGTGCATGGAAACCAACGACTTCAAGCGCGCATATGAGGCCTTTGCGGCAAAGCAGAAGCCGATCTTCCAGGGGAACTAATGGCTGATCGAAGCTTCCTTTCGTGGCCCTTCTTCGAAACGCGTCACCGGGAACTCGCGGACCAGCTGCAGCAATGGTCCGCCGACAATCTGACCGGGCGATACTCTGAAGACCTGGACGATGAATGCCGCGCACTGGTGCGCGAGCTCGGAGCTGCCGGATTCCTCAAGCTGTGCGTTGCCGACGGCAAGCACCGGCCCGATGTGCGCAGCCTCGCAATCGCGCGCGAGACCCTCGCCTATCACAGCGGCCTCGCCGATTTCGCCTTCGCCATGCAGGGGCTGGGATCGGGCGCGATCTCGCTGTTCGGGACGATCGAGCAAAAGCGCGAATGGCTCCCGCGGGTGGCGAGCGGCGAGGCGATTGCCGCCTTTGCCATGACTGAGCCTGAGTGCGGGTCGGACGACGCCAACATGCAGTCCTCGGCGATGCGCGACGGCAATGAATGGGTGCTGGTCGGCCAGAAGACCTACATTTCCAACGGCGGCATCGCCGATTTCTATGTAACTTTCGCGCGGACCGGCGAAGGCGAAGGGGCCCGAGGGCTGTCTGCGTTCATCGTTCCGGCCGACGCGGTGAGCGTCGAAGAGCGGATCGAGGTGATCGCTCCGCACCCGCTCGCGCGGCTGAAATACGACAATGTCCGCATCCCTGCGGATGCGATCGTCGGCGAGCCGGGCGAAGGATTTCGCATCGGCATGGAGACGCTGAACCTGTTCCGCGTGACAGTCGGCGCGGCCGCGCTGGGGTTCGCGCGACGCGCGCTCGACGATGCGTTGAGCTTCGCGAAAAACCGCAGGCTCGGCAGCGGAACGCTCACCGACAATGCGGTGACGCAGGCGAAGCTTGCCGACATGGCGCTCGCCGTCGATGCCTCGGCGCTACTGATCTATCGCGCGGCGTGGCAGCAGGATGAGGGGGGAGTCGACAACCGTCGCGCCGCGGCGATGGCAAAGCTCCATGCTACCGAATCGGCGCAGACCGTCATCGACGCGGCCGTGCAGATGCACGGCGGCGCAGGTGTCACACGAGGGGTCAAAGTCGAGGAGCTGTATCGCGACATCCGCGCGTTGCGCATCTACGAAGGCGCGAGCGAGGTTCAGCGGCAGATCATCGCCCGCGACCTGCTCAAGGGGGGGACGAGATGAAGATATTGCAGCCGCAAGGCTGGCCGCGGCCGAGGGGCTATTCGAACGGGATCAGCGCCAAGGGACGCATGATCTTCACCGGTGGAATCGTCGGCTGGGACGAGAACGAGACCTTCCCGGACTACACGCTGCACGGCCAGTTCGCCCGCGCGCTCCGCAACACGCTGCAGATCCTCGCCGAGGGCGGCGCCGGGCCGCAGCATATCGTCCGGATGACCTGCTACGTCACCGACCGCCACGAATATATGGTCTCGCGCGACGAGATCGGCGTCGCGTGGAAGGAGATCATGGGGCCGAACTATCCGGCCATGGCTTTGGTCGAGGTGAAGGGGCTGGTCGAAAGCGCCGCCAAGATCGAGATTGAGACGACGGCGGTGGTCGAGGACGAGTGACCTACGACAGCTTCGTTCGTGACCGGTTGCCGCCACCGGAGCTGCTGCCCGAATTCCGCTTCGACCTGCCCGGGCTGCAATATCCCGAGCGGCTCAACGCGGCGGCCGAGCTGCTGAATGGGGGTGAGCGCGACGCGCTTGCCGTCGTCAACGACCATGGCCGCTGGACCTACGCCGACCTCAACGATTTCAGCGGCAGGATCGCTCGGCTGCTGGTCGAGGAAGAGGGGCTGATCCCTGGCAATCGGGTGCTACTGCGCGGGCCGAATTGTTACACGATGTTTGCCACCTGGCTCGGCGTGCTGAAGGCGGGAGGAGTCGTCGTGGCGACAATGCCGCTGCTCCGTCCCGGCGAGATCGCGACGGTGATCGACCGAGGGCAAATCAGCCATGCGATCATCGACAGCCGCTTCATCGGCGACTTTCGCCAGGCGGTCGAGCAGACTCACAGCGTCAGACATATCGTCAAATATGACGGCGATTACGGTCATGGCGAGCTCGAAACGCGCACAAAAAAGCTAAAACCGCTGCCCGCGGTCGATACCGGCCG
>Ga0157375_10006268_pt1 | contig 10361 bp, 9 predicted proteins | sample M35metaG_FD_115311 | JGI IMG/M metagenome (GOLD analysis project Ga0157375, IMG submission 115311) | Miscanthus rhizosphere microbial communities from Kellogg Biological Station, Michigan, USA - M3-5 metaG | ecosystem: Host-associated > Plants > Roots > Rhizosphere > Soil | place: USA: Michigan... | reverse complement strand
CGGCCGCTCGCGAGGGGCCGAACCAGGATGGGCTGAACAACGCCGTTCGCAGTGATCGATGCCGCTAACTCGGCTAGTTCAGCCTCGTCGACGTGCGTCCGAGTCTGAAACGGATTGCGATCAATCTCTTCGACTGCGATCTCGCGTGGCTTGCCGCCTTCGTTTTCTGCGGGTGCCGGGGCATGGGCAGGAGCGGGAGCTGCCGGGGGGTTGATCCGGGGCAGCAAAGAGTCGAGGCCTTTGCCGAGAGCGCGACGTTTGTTATCTGGAGTGGCAATGCTCATAATCTTGTCCTCTAACCGGCCGATTTCCGGTGATTATTTGCCCGCTTAAGGTTTTAGAGCGCGGTTTGGGCGTGCTCAGGAGTACGGCCAGAAGCGAACTTCGGGCTTGGGTTTGGACTTTGCGGCTACTTTACGCTCGAGGCTTTTTGGGCTCTCGATGCGATTGCGGGCGAGATACTCCCCTGCCAATTCAAAATAAGCTTCAGTTCCGCGGGAGCGCGAGTCGTAGATGGCCACAGGCTTGCCGTGGCTCGGCGCTTCCGCAAGGCGGATGTTGCGCGGAATAACGGTAATAAACAGCCGGTCCTGGAAGTGTTCCCGGAGAGTATCGCGGACCTGCTGGGCCAGGTTGGTGCGGTCATCGTACATGGTGAGTAGGACACCCTCGATGGACACATCATGGTTGAACGCCGCACGCACACGTTCGAGGGTGGACACCAGCTCCGTGATCCCTTCGAGGGCGAAATACTCAGCCTGCATGGGAACGATAAGGGTATTGGCTGCAACCAGGACGTTTAGAGTGAGCAGATCAAGCGCAGGCGGGCAGTCCAGGATGACAAGATCGTATCGATCCTTTACCGGATCGAGCGCCTGGCGGAGGCGAATGGCACGGTCTTCGACGTTGGTGAGTTCAATATTCGCACCGGTAAGGTTCTTGGATCCGGGCAAAATCCAGAGGTTTTCGACTCCAGTGGGAAGAATGACCTGTTCAGCCTTCGAGTCGCCCACGAGTACGTCGTAGATAGAGTGGCGATTGTCGTCACGGGCGACACCGAGGCCGGAGGAAGCATTTGCCTGGGGATCGCAGTCGACGAGAAGGATCTTGAGGCCTTCGAGGGCCAGACATGCGGAAAGATTGATGGCGGTAGTGGTTTTGCCCACACCCCCTTTTTGGTTCACGACTCCGAGAATCTTTCCCATGGCATTTCAGGTTAAAGGAAGGGCGAGAGGTGCGCGAAACCGAATCTGTGGAGAACTCGGCGAAGCTGTGGAAAGGTGGCGAAGGGGTTTTGGAGACCCGCTCGCAAGCGCTTAGGTTTGAGGTATTTCCGTGGTGAAGATGCCATGAAATAAAAGAATGTGAAGTGAAAGCAACCCGGTGGAAAACTCGTGGATTTCGGAGGGAAGTAGCTTCTATGTTCTGGATGTTCCACGTGGAACATGGTCAGAGTCGGCAGGAGTGTTCCACGTGGAACATCAAGGGCCGCTGATTCCCTTGAAGGCGAGAGCCAACACTCTTTGATGTGAGCCAGGAAGCAGCATTGGGTCGCTGAATTTGAACTCTGTTCCCAAGGTAGACTGAATTGCCCCTAGTTCTTCAGTTGTGGTCATGACCGCCAAACAGCCCGGCCTTCGCACCAATTTGGCTGCCGAGATCAAGGCTGCGGACATTCGATCGACTGCGCGGAGAGTTACGCAGTCGAATTGAGTCTTTAAATCCTCTGCTCTGTGGGCGAAAACAGTCGTGCTCAAGCCAAGACTTCTTACGACTTCTCGCAGGAACGACGCCTTCTTGTTCTGAGACTCGGCCAGAGTGATTGCAATCTCGGGACGGCAAAGCGCAATGGGTATTCCAGGAAAGCCGGCACCCGATCCAAAGTCGAGCAGCGAACCGATGCCCTGGGGCAAATGTTGAGCACAGGCAATTGACTCGACCAAGTGGCGACGTAGAATGTCCTGCGGATCTCGGACCGCTGTGAGGTTTATGCGCTCGTTCCACTTCACTAGAAGTCGGAGGTAGGTCTCAAACTTTGCTACTATCGTGTCGCTCAACGGTTGAAGTCCGGCGGAGGCGAGAAGCTGGTTCAGGCCTGTAGCGTCAGCAGTGCAGCTGTCTTGCACGCTCATGCAGTGGCGACCGACGCCTCGACAGGTCGCGGATGCCATGCCTCGGCAGCCTTTACGAACGCGGAGAAAAGGGATCGGGAGAGCGCGCTAGCAGAATAGGTACGCTCGGGATGCCACTGAACCCCCACGACAAAATGTGAAGCCGAATCAAGCTCCACTGCTTCGATGACTCCGTCAGTGGGGCAGATCGCCGTGGTCTTGAGATTGTCGCCTAAACGTCCGATGGCTTGGTGGTGGCTTGAATTGCTATTTTCGTCGGTCAGACCACCGGCTGCCGCAGCGAGTCGTGAGCCTTGGGTAATGCGGACAGGATGGGCACTCTGGACGTCCCGGCCGGGTGCGTGGTTTACCGGCGTCTGAAGAACTGCCTCGAGGTCCTGAATCAGGGTTCCATTGAGCCAGACGTTAAGCGCTTGCACACCATAACAGATGGCAAAGATCGGCTTATGCAGGTTGAAAGCGTCTTGCAGGAGAAGTTCGTCAACCGCACTGCGACCCGGGTCTGCAGGGCCGCAAGCGGAGATTCTTGACGCGCCGTAGCGTTCGGGGTCGACGTCGAAGCCGCTGCCCGGGAGCAGGACTCCGCAGGTTCCTGCCAGGAGGCGGGCAACTCGATCCTGTCGCTCATGGAGGGGAATGATGACGGGGGTCGCCCCTACTGACTGGAGAGCCGCTATATAAGGAGGAAGAGAGCGAGCGTTGTAGGCGGCAGCGGTTGAGGTGGGTTCGGGAAGAGCAATGCGGATCGTCATGGACGTTTACAGTGTATGCGAAATGACGACTTCGCGATGAAGCTTGTATGTGCATGAAGATCGAATCACGCTATGTACGCATAAACTTTTTATTATCAATAATATACAACAAATACTGCCGATATATTGACGCCGGAAAAGGCAGCTGAGTTAATTCATCAACTTCTGTATACGGAAGTTGTTGCAACAGGAGTGGTCTCTATCCTCATCGTAGGGTGAGAGGGATAACATGCAAATGCCGTTGGCGTGCGCGTTCATGCTGGGAGTTGTGGGTGGATCGAGGTCGATGCTTGCGCCGACCGTAATCAGCCGGGCAGTCCGCGGGGGGACGTTGCGCGTACACGGCACTCCGCTCGCTTTTCTGGAAGGGCGGAATCTCAATCATCTCCTTGTTGGGCTGGCGTTCGCAGAGATCGTAGCCGATAAGTTGCCAATCACACCAAGCCGGAAGGCGACGGCAGCATTTGCCACACGGCTCGTGTGTGGGGGCCTGGCTGGCGCGGTGGTTGGCTCTGGTTCGCGTCGAGCAACACTGGGCGCGCTGCTTGGGGTTGCGGGTGCGGTGGTGGGTACAGAAGGAGGCGCTGCATTCCGTTCGTGGCTGGCTTCACTTTTCGAAAGGGACTTGCCTGCCGCCGTTATCGAAGACCTGGTCACGTTCGCGCTGATTGGATATGTCAATAGCAACCTGAAGGCTTGTACCGCTGCACCTGCAGCGGCCTGACCGGACTGCTAGTTTAATGCCCGGGTGCCTTAGCGGGATTGTGCCGGGCCATAATCTGGATGATCTGTGGTTGTAAGCGATTCGGACGCTTTGCCTTGCAGGTCGAAGATCGTAATTTCATTGGCACCGTTTTTGAGCCACGGGCCGGGCGTGTACAGCGTAAATTGAGGGCCGACCGACCAGAAGCGGCCGAGAGGGTTTCCATTGAGAAACGCAACGCCTTTCGTGAGCCCGTGCGTATTGAGGAAGGTGTCGGCGAGATTCGTGTTCGACTCTGTGGACGGGGTCTTCATTGAGAAGCGATAGAAGCATGGTCCGTCACACGCTCCGGGAATGAAGTGCAAAGCGGCCAGGTTTGTCAGCGGGAGCTGGTAAATCTGCCAGTGCTGCGGCTGCTTTCCTGCCAAGCTCACAGAGCCGGTGATGCCTTTGCGCTCAGTGCGGATCACGCTGGTGAAGTTCACGCGGCCGGAGTTCTCAACGAGAATATCGAGCGTTGCCGGGCCGGCGACTGCAGGCAAGGTGAGATGGGACTGACCGAGACGGCGGTCGAGCGTACCGATCAGTTTTTTGTCGAGATAGATCTGCGCGTAATCGTGAAGCCCATCAATGGCGAGGTCGCCGCCCGGGCCTGCGGCAAGCCTGGTTCGATACAGGATGTAGCCGTAGGACTGGTCGAGGTCTTCCATCGTCAGGAGCTTGTCGGACTCGATCGGCGACGGCAGATTCTGCCATAGCGAAGCGGCCTCGATGCGGGAATCAATCGAATATGTGCTCGCTTTGGCGGATGCTGCAATTGCAGGCAGAGTCTTGCCAGTAACACGAGCGATGGCTTCGCGGAACGCTGCGTACTTGGGCGTGATCTCGCCGCTTTCATTGAGCGGTGCGTCGTAGTCGTAGCTGGTGGTGTCGGGTTCGTAGTTCGTGCCGTTACTGTTGGCGCCGTTCATGAATCCGAAGCTGGTGCCACCATGAAACATGTACATGCTTACGGAGTATCCCTGACGGAGCATCCATTCGTACTCAGCGGCGTTAGCGGCGGGATCGGTGGTGTGGTGATGTTCGCCCCAATGATCAAACCAGCCAGCCCAGTATTCGCCGGACATGAAAGGTCCCTCGGGACGAAGCTTTTTGAGCGTGACGAAGTTTCGCTGCGCGTCGCCAGTCCCGAAGTTGATGACGGCAGGAAGCCCGGGAAGCGAACCATTGGGAATCTGCTCAGGACCGTCCGCTGTGTAGAGCAGCGTTTCGGGCGTTGCCACTCCTGTTTTCAGAAGCTCGGATTTCACGCCTTCCATATACGCGTGGTCATCTCCGAACGAGCCGTATTCATTTTCGACCTGGATGGCGATGATGGGACCGCCGTTTTTCAGAAGAAGGGGGGCGACTTCTTGCGCAAGACGGGCAAACCATCTATGCACGGCTGCTGTGTATTTGGGATCGGTGGAGCGAAGAACCAGGGAATGATCTTTGAGGAGCCAGCTCGGATAGCCGCCTAGATCCCACTCGGCGCATACATAGGGACCGGGGCGGAGGATGACGTTAAGACCTTCCTGCTGCGCTTCGCGAATGTATTCAGCGATGTCGTTTTGTCCTGAGAAATCGTAGACGCCGGGCCGTGGCTCGTGGAGGTTCCAGAAGACGTAGGTCGTGATGGTGTTGAGACCCATAGCGCGCGCCTTGCGAAATCGATCGTGCCAGTATGCACGGGGTACGCGCGGATAATGCATCTCGCCAGACAGGATCTGGTAGGGCTTGCCGTCGAGTTGGAACTGGCCGTTCGCAACTGCGAAGGTGTGGGCAGCCTGTGCTGGCGCGCCGACAGAGACAGCGACAAAGATTGCGATACAAAGGGTGAGCGAGCGAATTCTCTTGTCCATGGCAGCATCGAGTTTAGACGCGCAGAGTCTAAACGGCCAAAGTCAGCCTAAATTTTGGCGACTCTAACGTACTTTAGCGAGCTTCGATTTTGCCTGCGATGCGATTGTACTCAGCGCGCGAGATGATGTGACGCTTGGCCAAGTCCTGGGAGTCGCTGTAAGGGCGGCCTTCGATGATGCGCTGAGCCGCGTCTGAATCAATACCAGGAAGGCTCTCGAGATCTTTAGCGGAGGCGCGATTGACGTTGATGGTGCGCTGCTGCTTGACGCCTTCCACAACTCCCTGGGTAACGGCCTTGGCGTCGCGGACTGCGGTGGATGTCGCGCGTGCAGTCTGCTCGCGAATTGCATCAGGGCTGCGGTCATGGGGAGTGCAGCCAGCCAGTGCTATCAGAGTCAATGGTAAAAGTGCGAAGAGCCTCATACTGGATTTGGATGCTTATGCGGGGTATGAGGGTGGTCGGAGGTCTCAGTTTCAAGCACATCTGGGCGTTGACGTGTTGCGTGTTCCTTTTAGGGGTATTTAGTTCCGCGAGCGCACAGCATCAAGGGCACGCGGATATGGGGAACGACAACGGCGGCATGATGCGCCTTATGCAGCAGATGCAGCCCAAGTACTTTATCCAACAGATCGAGCATCACGCCTCATCGGGTACCAGCGCGGAGCCGAATTCCACTCCCGCTCCCATGGCAATGACCATGAAGGGCGAGTGGATGGTGATGTTTCACGCCAACGTTTTCGTGACGGACACGCAGCAGACCAGCCCGCGCGGGGGAGATAAGCTGTTTTCGACCAACTGGTTTATGCCTATGGCCGAGCGGGAGGTCGGACCTGGGCAATTGACGCTTCGCGCCATGTTCAGCCTGGAACCGGCAACCGTAACCGGAGAGCGGTATCCGCTTCTGTTTCAACAGGGCGAAACAGCGTATGGTGTGCCGATTGCCGACGGCCAGCATCCCCATGATTTCTTCATGGAGCTGGCAGCACTTTACGATTTGCATCTTGGTGAGAAGGGGCTCATCAGCTTCTACGTGGCTCCGGAGGGAGACCCTGCCATTGGACCCACAGCGTATCCACACCGGGCTTCGGCTGCCGAGAATCCAGTGGGCACACTGGGACATCACCAGCAAGATTCCACGCACATTGCCAACGACGTGTTCACGCTGGGCGCCACCTACAGATTTGTGCGATTCGAGGCGAGCGGCTTTCACGGACGCGAGCCCGACGAGCACCGGTGGAACCTTGACCAGGGCAAGGTGGACTCGTGGGCCACGCGGCTGACTGTTCAGCCCGGCCAAAACTTGAGCGGGCAAATTTCTTACGCGCGCATTAAAAGTCCGGAAGCGCTCTTTCCGGATGAAGATCAAGGGAGAATGACGGCGTCCGTGATGTACAACCGAAAGGTTGCTCATGGCAATTGGGCGAGTTCCGTGATCTGGGGCAGGACCCGCTCTCTCGAGGACTCGACAAAAGAGAACAGCTATCTGCTGGAATCAACTCTCCAATTCAAAGATCGGAATTACCTGTGGCTTCGGCTGGAAAATGCGGGGCGAACGAATGAACTGCTTCTCGGCGAACATCCATTGCCGCACGGGTTCAAAGAAGAGCCGTTAACGCACGTTCAGGGATATACGTTTGGCTACGACCGCGATGTGAATGCGATTCCAAGGGTGTCTACGGCATTCGGCGCGCAGGTGACTGCCTACAGTGTGGGCGGGCCTCTGCAACCGATCTATGGGGCCCATCCGGCAGCCGTGCAGGTTTTCGCGCGCATGAGATTGAAGGGTAAGTAGCCAGGTCAGCGGTTTCTATTTCTTTGATCCATTCCACTCGAGGTAGGAGCGCCAATCTTGCTGGCCGGGCATGCGCATCTGGAATTTGCCAAACATTATTGCGCCCCTCAATTCGTACACGAGGCGGAACTGAGGTCCAGGCTGGCCCGGGTCGGAGAGAAACTCGGCAGTGTTCGCTGTTGGAGCGGCGACGTTGTAGTGAATGACGTGGCCTTCATTGTCAAAGTAGATGGCGCGGAGCGGCTGGCCGGATGCGTCTGAGTAAATGTACAGCAGGTCACTATGTTCACAGTTGAAGTCGGCAGGACCTTTGCACTTATCGGCGGCGGACATGCTGTGCCGCGCGAGAACGTGGCCGTTGAGTTCGGCACGAAACGCGTAAGAGCCGCTCGCCGTGACGGTGCCATTGCCGGTAACGTGCGCTTCCCATGTGCCCAGCAAAAACGACAGTTGCTGAAAAGGATTGATCTCCGACTTAGGCGCATCTTGCGCATTTACTGATGTGGCGATGGCGATAGCGAAAAGGAGAAGGAGTAGCTTCATCGAGTGCCTCATTCGGATCAATCTTTCAAAGCGCAACATTCTGGTTGCACCTATCGAAAAACCTATAAACAACTCCAGGCGGCTGCTGAGAGGTGCGCCACTCTAACTTCCGCTGCTTTTGTCAGGCAAGCGCATCTTAGGGGTGCTGAAATGGATAAATCCAGTGATCCGCTCTTTTTGTGGATTTGCCTGGACTTGAGTTCTGAGCAGTGAGAGCGAAAGCAAGCACAAACATGCAGAGAAACACGCAGAATTGACGGCGGGAGTTTCGATGCATTCGGACGGACTACTGGGAGTGTAGCGCGAGCTGTGAAGACGGCAAGCAAGATTTTGTGCGTCGATCGTGAGAGACTAACGTTCGGGAAATGAGGGTGGACGCACCTTCGAGGTTGGAGTACACTTCGTTGCTGCAGCCAATCCTGCGCCTGTCAAGAGCCTCTTCAGGTGGCTCAATCAGACCGAAACCTGAAGAGCCCGGTTGAGATATGTGAAACCGTCGACCCTCTCGATAGGTGGGGTCACATGCGTGGTGATGCGCATCGCTGCAGAGCGAACGTTTGACCGGACGCGAACACTTCGTTAGCCAATTTGTGTCCAGTCTGGAGCTTGAGCCCCGCGTTGCGGGCACTTCAACTCAGGTAACTTTCTGAGTTTTCCACATTGGAGAGGGATCACTATGCAAGAAACTCGACTTTGCAAACCTGCTCACGTCCCTGCCAGGGCCTGCCCATCTTTGCCTCTGGCCTTTGTTACGCCAGCAAAACACCGCGCTTTTTTGTCGATCGCACTTTTCTCCGTACTCGCAGCTTTATCGCTGACACTGAACCCGGTTGGAGTCTATGCACAGGCCGGGCCGCCTACTCCGGAATATTCGTCGATCGTTGTCTTCGGCGATTCGCTTTCCGATACCGGCAATGTTGCTCATCTCACGTATGAGAAATACGGGTTCCGCGTGCCAGGCCCTGTTGCCGATTACACCGATGGAAGTTTTACCGACGGATACGACACAGCACCTGCGGCGCAACTCTACTCCGGTGTTTGGATCAAGCAGCTTGCGGAGTCAATGCCGTCGAAGCCCGAGGTAAAGAATTCGCTCGATGGCGGGACCAACTATGCCTTCGGCTACGCAACTACTGGCACCGGCACCGGCGCGTTCACGTTCGGAGCTGGAGATGTGTTCTCAGTTGACGTGGAGAACATTGGCCAACAGATTACCGATTACCTGGCGACCAATCCGAAGATCACGCCCAAGACACTCTTTGTTGTCTGGGGCGGTGCAAACGATCTGATCCATGGAGGCTTTACGGAGGAGAATATTCTTGGTTCTGCGGCCAATCAGATGCTCAATATCCAGCGCCTGATCGATGCCGGAGCTACACAGTTCATCGTTCCAAATTTGCCTCCATTGGGGTTGATCCCCAGAGTGAATGGCGATCCCGTCACTGCAGGTTTCGTAAACCAGGCAAGCGCCTACTATAACCTTGCACTCGGCGCCGGGGTTCAGCTGATTCTGAAATCGAACAGCGGAAAACAGCTGCGCATTGCGCAACTCGATGTGTTTGGCTTATTCGGCAAAATTGTTGCCGCGCCGGCGGATTTTTCATTAACAAATGTCACCGGCAGTTCACAGGCTATGCCCGTGAACCCAGACAATTTTCTGTTCTGGGATGATCTGCACCCGACCACGCACGGACACGCAATTCTGGCGACTACTGCAGCGAAACTCCTGTCGCGGAGCTATTGCATGAATTCAACAAAGAACGGCAATGGGCCCATCGGGGTAGGAGTGACGATGTGCTCTGCAGGGATGCAGTAAATCTCTGAACCTAATAACGCTGCGAATAAGTTGTTTCGTAGGCAGGGATTGATATTGACCAGAAAAGAATAGAAATGTGTAACTGAGATTATTGGAGCGCGGCTTGGCGGCCGCGCTCTTTTTATGCGGTCCCAGATCAACTTAGAGAGTGGTCGGGCAGCTTGATGGTTTCACTACGATAATTCCCACTTAGCTCGTCAATCGGGCAGGGTTTCTACGCATTTGTTCAATGGTTTCGCGGAGACGTGCATTTAGTTCTTCCACCTGCCGCAGAGTCATCCCCGTCGTCGAGATAGGTTCTCCCACTGTGAGGGTGATCTCACCGGGATAGAAATGGCGTGTGTGAATGGGAAGCAGATCGTATACGCCGACGAGCGCAATCGGCACCAGGGGGACTTGCGCGCGAATCGCGAGGAATGCAGCTCCGGCAAGGAACGGCTGAGTGGTGCCGTCGGGAGTGCGGGCGCCTTCAGGAAAGACAAACAAGGGCATACCCGCACGAAGTGCACGAACGGCTGCACCGAGGCTGGAGACAGTCGAGTTGGCGCTTACGGTGTCGACGGGAATCTGGCCGGACCGATTGAGATGCCAGCCGATGAAGGGCATCGTCCACAGCTCTTTCTTGGCCAGAATGCGGAACTGGAAAGGCAGCGTAGAGAAAATGACCGGCGTATCCATGTAGGAGGTGTGGTTGGCGGCGTAAACGGCGACGGGATGTTT
>Ga0157375_10006266_pt1 | contig 10366 bp, 6 predicted proteins | sample M35metaG_FD_115311 | JGI IMG/M metagenome (GOLD analysis project Ga0157375, IMG submission 115311) | Miscanthus rhizosphere microbial communities from Kellogg Biological Station, Michigan, USA - M3-5 metaG | ecosystem: Host-associated > Plants > Roots > Rhizosphere > Soil | place: USA: Michigan... | reverse complement strand
CGATGCTGGCGAAGCCGATGTCCACGCAGCTTCCCGTCGTGGACGCCGCGATCCCCGACGAGACCGCCCCCGCCGCCTACCGCGACCCCGCGAAGGGCGCGGCCTACCGGCAGAAGGCGATGCCGGACCTGCCCTCCGCGTCGCGCCGCGGCTCGCAGGGAGACCGCGTCTTCAAGCACCGTGTGACCTTCTCGAAGACCGGCGACGCGCGCTTCCTCTCGCACCGCAACACGATGGACGTGCTCGAGCGCGCCATCCGGGCGGCCGGCCTGCCGGCGCGCTACTCCGAGGGGTTCAACCCGCACATGCGGCTCTCGATGGGGCCGGCGCTCGCGCTGGGTCTCGAGAGCCTCCACGAGGTCTTCGACGTCGACGGCAACGCGCCGTTCCCGACGGACGCGGCGGAGCGCATCGCCGCGAAGCTGCCGGAGGGCCTCGCCATCCTCGAGGTGCGCGAGCTCGCCGCGGGCGAGGCCTCCCTTGCGAAGGCCGTGAAGGGAGCGCGCTACAGCGTCCGGCTCGCGACCGAGGAGCAGATCGCGCGCGCCGGAGAGGTCCTCGCCAGCGGCGCGGGCGACGCGATGCCGGCCGTGCGCGCCTTCGCGCTCGAGGCGGACCGCGACGGCACGAGCCTGCGCTTCGAGGTGAACCTCGATCAGTCCTCCGGCGAGACCTCGACGCCGAAGAAGGTCCTCGAGACGCTTCTCGCGATCCCGCCCGCGGAGCAGCTTTCGCTGTCGGTCACCCGCGAGGCCACCCTGCTCGGCTGATGTACCGCGTGACCGTCACCGCGCGCTTCGAGGCCGCGCACAACCTGATCGACTACGACGGAGGTCCCGAGCCGCTCCACGGACACTCCTACCGCGTCGACGCCGTCCTCGAGTCCGACAAGCTGCAGCGCTACGACGTCGCGGTCGACTTCGTCCCGGCGCGGCGGGCGCTCGAGGGCATCGCGAGGGAGCTCGACTACTCCTACATCAACCAGCATCCCGCCTTCGTCGGACGCAACACGTCCGCCGAGAACCTCGCCCGCCACTTCGCGGAGCGCCTCGAGTCCTCGGGCGCGCTCGGATGGGCGCGCGTCGCGGAGGTGACGGTGTGGGAGGGCCCCGAGAACCGGGCGACCTACAGGCCCTGATGTCCGGCGGAACGATGGAGGTCCGGGAGCTCACCGGCGACGCGGAGATCGAGGCGGCCTTTCCGCTCATGCACGAGCTGCGCGAGCGCCTCCAGCCGGCGACCTTCCTCGACGAGATCCGCCGGCAGCAGGCCGAGGGCTACCACCTGTACGGCCTCTTCGCGGACGAGGAGCTCGTCAGCCTCGCCGGGGTTCGGCGCACGCACACGCTGGCCCGCGGAGAGCATTTGTTCGTGGACGACCTCGTGACCGCGAAGGCCTACCAGCGCAACGGGTTCGGACGCGCGCTCCTGCGCGAGCTCGCCCGCGGCGCCTTCCTCCAGGGGATCCCGCGCATCTACCTCGACAGCCGCGCCGCCGCGAAGGGCTTCTACGAGGCCGTCGGGTTCACGATGCACACCTCGATCCCCTGCTGGATCGAGGTCGAGAAGCTGGCCGGGACGATTCCGCAGCCTTAGGCGGCGATTTGGGCGGCCCGCCGCCGGCGGCTCCGGCGGCGTATAATCGTCGGCACCACGACAATGCATCGATCTCCGCTGGCGGACATCGTCCGTTTGGCCGCGCTCCTTCTCTGGATGGCGGCGTCGCCGACCCTGGTGGGCGCCCAGAGCGTGGATGAGTTCCCGCTCCCGAGCGGCGGCATCCCGGAGGACCTGACGCCGGGGCCGGACGGGAACGTTTGGTTCACCGAGCTGACGAACCAGATCGCGCGGGTCACGCCCGCCGGGGTCGTCACGGAGTTTCCCGTCCCGGGAGGGCCGCAGGGAATCACCGCCGGACCCGACGGCGCACTCTGGTTCACCGAGAGCACCGGCAGCAAGATCGTCCGGATCACGGTCGACGGCACCGTCACCGACGCGTTCCCGCTCCCCGCGGGAGCGAGCCCGTACGCGATCGCGGCGGGCTCCGACGGCGCGCTCTGGTTCACCGAGCCGCAGGCCAACAAGATCGGACGGATCACGACGGCCGGCGCCGCCACCGACTTCACGATCCCGACGCCGAACAGCACGCCGCACGGGATCACCGCCGGACCCGACGGCAACCTGTGGTTCGCCGAGTACGGCAAGAACCAGATCGGACGGATCACGACGGGCGGCACGTTCACCGAGTTTCCCCTTCCTACCGCCAATGCTTACCCCGAGGGCATCGCGGTCGGGCCCGACGGCAACCTCTGGTTCTCGGAGAATCAGGCCGCCCAGATCGGCCGCATCACCACGGCGGGGACGATCACGGAGTTCCCCATGCCCGAGACCGGCCGCCTCTTCCGTCTCACGGGCGGCCCCGACGGCAACGTCTGGTTCACCGAGTTCGACAACAACCGGATCTCGAAGATCACGCCGGCCGGGACGATCACCCGGTATCTGATCCCGACCTCCGTCTGCGGCGCCTACGGCATCGGGCTCGGTTCCGACGGCAAGCTCTGGTTCACGGAGTTCAAGACGGCCAAGGTCGGGCGGCTCGACCTCGCCGGCACGCCGCCGCCCCAGATCGACTTCGAGTATCCCCTTCCCGCGGGATCGCTACCCGAAGACGCGGCGACCGGATCCGACGGGAACGTGTGGTTCATCGACATCAACAAGATCGGCCGCGTGACGCCTTCCGGAGCGGTCACGGAGTTTCCGATCCCCGGCCCCAGCGCCTTCCCCCAGGGGCTCGCAGCCGGCCCGGACGGGGCGCTCTGGTTCACGGAGAACAGCGCCAACAAGATCGGCCGCATCACGACGGCGGGCGCCATCACGGACCAGTTCCCCGTCCCGACCGCGGCGAGCGCGCCGCAGGGGATCGCCCCGGGACCCGACGGCGCGCTCTGGTTCACCGAGCTCAACGCGAACCAGATCGGCCGCATCACGACCTCCGGCTCGGTCACCGAGCGTCCGGTTCCCACGGCCGGCGGCGGTCCGATCCGCATCGCCACGGGCTCGGACGGGAATCTCTGGTTCACGGAGTACGGGAAGAACAAGGTCGGCCGGTTGACGCCCGGCGGCGGCATCGACGAGTTTCCGATCCCGACCGTCAACGCCTACCCCGAGGGCATCACGGCGGGCGCCGACGGCAACCTCTGGTTCGTCGAGAACCAGGGCCAGGCGATCGGACGCATCACGACCGCAGGGGTGATCACCGAGTTCCCTCTGCCCGAGACGACCCGAGTCTTCCACATCGTCGGCGGGCCGGACGGGAACCTCTGGTTCGCCGAGTTCGACAACAACAAGATCGGGCGCATCACGACCGGCGGAACGATCACCCAGTTCCTGATCCCGACCGCCGACTCCCGGCCGTACGGCATCACCGCGGCGCCGGGCAGCCGGCTCTGGTTCACCGAGTTCAACAAGGGGAAGGTCGGCGGCGTCGGCGTGGGCGATCCGGCCCTGACCGTCTCCGGGATCGTCCCGACCTCGGGGCCTGCTTCCGGCGGAACCGCCGCGACCGTCTCGGGCTCCGGGTTCGACGCGGACCGGACGGTCCTCTTCGGGCTGGCGGCGGCGGGCGGCGTGTCGGGCGGCGGGGGCGAGGTCTCCTGCACCGCCCCGCCCTTGCCCCCGGGGGCGCTCTACGACGTCGTCGCGACGAATCCCGACGACGGCGCCTTCGGCGTGCTGTCCCGAGGCTGGATGGCCGACTTCCTGGATGTGCCCCAGGCGCACGTCTTCCACGCCTACGTCGAGAAGCTCTTCCGCAACGGCATCACGGCGGGCTGCGGCCCCGGTGAATTCTGCCCGGACGGCTCCGTCTCGCGCGCACAGATGGCCGTGTTCCTGCTCAAAGCGGAGCACGGCTCCGACTACGTGCCGCCGTCGTGCGGCGGGATCTTCCCCGACGTGCCGTGCCCCGCGACGCCCGAGTTTCCCTTCTCCGACTGGATCGAGCGGCTCTTCCAGGAGGGCATCACGGTAGGCTGCGGCAGCGGGTACTGCCCCGACCAGCCCGTCACGCGCGCGGAGATGGCCGTCTTTCTCCTCAAGACGGAGCACGGCGCGGACTACGTTCCGCCCGGCTGCACCGGAATCTTCGCGGACGTCTCCTGCCCGAGCGCGTTCGCCGTCGACTTCGTCGAGCGGCTCTACGCCGAGCAAATCACCGGAGGCTGCCTGACCGGCCCGCCGCGCTACTGCCCGGACGCGCCCGTGGCGCGGGGCGAGATGGCGGTGTTCCTGGTCAAGACGTTCGGGTTGCCCTGACGCCGTCACCCCGAGGAGCGCAGCGACGCGCTCAGGATGACGGGGAAGAAGCCAGCTTCGCGCTCGCCGCGCGAACGTCGGGCAGGCGCGGATGCGGCGGCGTCCGCTTCTCGAGAACCGAGAGCGACGCGTCGAGCAGCGTGCGCTCCTCGGCGCGATCCTCGGAGCGTCCCAGGGACATCAGGTCGGCCGCGACCTGGTACTCGGCGAGCGCGACGAAGATGTGGTCCGCGCCGTAGAGCTTGCGCTGGTGCTCGAGACCCTTCCGGTGCAGCGGGAGGGCCTCCGCGGCGCGCCCCTGCTTCCGCAGCGTCTCGCCGAGGCGCGCCTCGGCGTCGGTCACCTCGTAGCTGTCGGGGCCGTTGATCTCGACCAGCTTGCCGGCGACCTCGCGCTGGATCTTCTCCGCCTCGACGAGCCGGCCCTGCAGCGCGATCTGCTCGGCGCGGTTACCTCGGGCCTGCCACGAGAACGTGTGCTTCGGCCCGAGCACCTCGTCGAAGAGGACGATGACCTCGGAGAGCGTGGCCTCGGATTCGGCGTATCGCCCGCGCCGCGAGGCCACGAGCGCGAGACCGTTGAGGCACTTGCCGACCTCGAAGTGCTTCGGCTCGATCGCGCGAAAGAGCGCCAGCGCCCGCCGGTAGTTCTCCTCGGACTCGTCGAGGCGTCCCTGGTTCAGGTAGAAGAGCGCGAGGAGCTGCAGGGTCTGTCCGACGACGCGATGATCGGGACCGAGCGCCTTGCGGCGCACCTCGAGCGATCGCAGGAACCACTTCTCGGCCTCCTCGGCCTTGCCGCGGCGATCCAGAAGGACGGCGAGGTTCACGTAGCTCTGGCCGAGGTTCGGGTGCTCCGGGCCGAGGCGCCTCTCGAGGACGGCCTGGGACGCGCGGCTGTCCGCCTCGGCCTCATCGAGACGATCGAGCTCTTCGAGGAGAATGCCGCGGTTTCGCCGGTGGATCGCGGTCTGGACGGCGTCCTCGCCGAGCTCCGCCCGGTACGTCTCGTAGACGCTGGACTCGAGCTTCTCGGCCGTCGCGACGTCGCCCTTCCAGAAGAGCACCTGCGCGTAGTCGGAGCGCACGCGGGCCGCCGCGAGGCTCTTCGCGCCGTCCCTCGCCTCGACGGTCCTGAGCGCCTCGGCGAGCTGCTTCTCGGCCTCGTCGAGCTTGCCGCGGTCCATCGTGATGGCGCCGAGGGTCGCGAGGCTGCGGCCGATCGCGCCGTCGCCCGACGGCAGGATCCTCTGACGGACCGCGAGCGACCGCCGGGCGAGGCTCTCGGCCGGCTCGAGGCGGCCCAGGCTCCGATCGATGCGCGCGACCGCATCGAGAAGATCCGCCTGGACGTCCGGCTCGGACGAGAGCTCGGTGTCGAGGCGCTTGCCGGCCTGATCGAGAAGCTCGCTCGCCGGAAGGTTGCCGCCGGTCTGGTCCGGATCGGCGATCTCGAAGAGGCCGATCAAGAACTCCTTGACGGCGTCGGCGCGGCGCGCGGCGGCCGCGGCCACACGGGCGTTGGACTCGGCGCGGGCGCGCTGGCGGGCCGTGGCGACGAGACCTCCCACGAGGGAGACCGCGACGAGCACGGCGGCGGCGACGGAGAGGCGGTTGCGCCGGACGAACTTGCCGGCGCGGTAGGAGAGCGTGTCGGGGCGCGCCTTCACCGGACGGCCCTCGCGGTGCCGGCGGAAGTCCCCGGCGAGCGCCGAGACGGACCCGTAGCGCCGCTCGGGCTCGCGCCGCAGCGCCATGAGCAGCACGTTGTCGAGGTCCCCGCGCAGCTGGCGCTCGATCCGCCGGCGATCGGCAGCGGCCGGCTCCGCGACCGGAATTCGGTCGAGGGGCACGTCCGCGACTCGCTGGCTGGGCCGCTCGATCGCGTCGGATGACGCGGCGGCCGCGAGCGCGGCGGGGGAACGGGGCTCGCGCTTCTGCGGCAGAGTCCCGGTCAGCAGCTCGTAGGCGAGCGCGCCGAGCGCCCACACGTCGGTCGCGGCGGTGACGGGCTCCCCCAGGATCTGCTCGGGCGCGGCGTAGGCGGGCGTCAGGAGACGCAGGTCCGTGTGCGTCTCGACATCCTTTTCGCCGGCCTCGCCGGTGTCGTCGGGTCCGAGGACCTTGGCGATCCCGAAGTCGAGGAGCTTGACCTCGCCCCCCGCGGTCACCAGCACGTTCGAGGGCTTCAGGTCGCGGTGCACGACGAGGCTCCGGTGAGCCTCGGCCACGGCGTCGCAGGCGTCGAGCAGGAGCCGCAGCCGCTCGGAGACCGTCGCGCGGCGCGACCGGCAGTACGCCGTGATCGGCTCGCCCTCGACGAGCTCCATGACGAAGTAGGGACGCCCGTCTTCCGTCGCGCCCCCGTCGAGCAGCCGCGCGATGTGGGGATGGGCGAGACGCGCGAGGATGCGCCGCTCGCGCGCGAACCGCGCGAGCACGTCGTCAGTCGCCATCCCGCGGCGCAGCAGCTTGATCGCGACGCGCTGCTCGAACAGGCCATCGGCGCGCTCGGCGAGGAACACCTCACCCATTCCTCCCCGTCCGAGGCGGCGCAGGATCCGGTACGGGCCGATCCGCTCCGGCGCCTCCTCGCCGTCGTCCTGGAAGAGGCCGCCGGCGATTCCGAGCGCCCCCGCCGGCGTCTCGAGGAACCCTCCGGCTTCGGAGTCGGCCTCGAGGAGCTGCCGGACGCGCGCCGCGAGCTCCGCGTCGCCGACGCCCGTCAGCCGCGAGTCCCGTTCCGCCGCGGGCAGATCCACCAGCTCCTCGAAGAGCCCGCGGACCTGCGACCAGCGGGAGTCTCCGATCACGACGGCGCCGCGCCCGAGTCGGAGAGCTCCTCGAAGAGAAACGCGCGCGCCGCCTGCCAGTGTCGCTTGAGCGTTCGTTCGGACCGGCCGGACATTTCCGCGATCTCCTCCAGCGACAGGCCGGCGAAGAACCGCCACTCGACGAGCTGCGCGAGCTCGCCGTCAATCTCGCCGAGCTTGCTCAGGGCCTCGTCGAGCGCGACGATCTCCGCCGCGCGCTCCTCGATGGGAATCTCGACGTTTTCGAGATCCAGGGGCCGCCGTCCCGAGCCGCGGCGCTGACGCGTCCGCGAGCGCGCCTGGTCGACCAGGATCATCCGCATCGCGCGGCCGGCGAGCGAGAAGAAGTGCGACCGGTCCTTCGCCGTCCAGCCGGCTCCCTTCGAGAGCTTCAGATACGTCTCGTGGACGAGAGCCGTCGTCGAGAGCGTCTGCTCGGCGGGCGCCCCCCGGAGCTGGCGGCGGGCGATCGCACGGAGGTCCTCGTAAAGGATCGAGAACACGCGGTCGAGCGCCGTGCGATCCCCGGCCTCGGCGGCCCGCAGCAGTCCCGTCACCTCCTCCGGGGGCGGCTCCGGCGGTCCTTGGGGCATGGTTGGGCGCTCATTCTAGCCAACGGCGGCCCTGGCCCCCTCCGGGCGGATTCGACGAGGAGAGGGGTAACAGGAGGTCCCATGCGCCAGGCCCGAATGCTCGTCCTCATCGTCCTCCTCGCCTCCGCGGCCGCGGTCGGGGCCGCCGACACGTACACGGTGACCTCGGCCGGCGACTCCGGCCCGGGAACCCTGCGCCAGGCCATCCTCGACGCCAATGCCCACATGGGCGCCGACACGATCACCTTCAACATCGTCGGCTCGGGGGTCCAAACGATCGCGCTGGCCTCGGCGCTCCCGGTCGTCACCGATTCCGTGACGATCAACGGCTATTCGCAACCCGGCGCATCGGCGAACACCCGGCCGGTCGGCCAAGGGCTCGACACCGTTCTGACGATCGAGATCGTGGGAACGGGCGCGGGAAGTTGCCTCGGCGTCTCGACGAGCGACACGACCGTGAAGGGTCTCGCCGTCCACGGCTGCTCGCCGGCCATCGTCTTGAACAACGGCGCGTTCACGAACAACAAGGTCGAGGGCTGCTTCGTCGGGACCGACGCCGCAGGGACGACACGGCTGGACGGCGGATTCAGCGTTCAGGTCTCGGTGGTCGGCGAGTCGGGCGCGACCGTGGGCGGCTCGGCGCCCGCCGCCCGCAACTTGCTCTCGGCGTGCCAGGAGGGCGTGGCGCTCACCGGTGCCGGCAGCGGCCACACGGTGGAAGGCAACCTCGTCGGGCTGGCGGCGTCGGGAGACGCTCTCCTCAACCCGCCCTGCGCCGGAACCAGCTACAACGTGGTCGTCCAGGGGGGCAGCGGGCACGTCCTCAGGAACAACGTGGTGTCGGGCGGCTCGAACGGCATCAGCGTGAACGGGACGGGACATACCTTCAAAGGCAACTTCGTCGGGACCGACGTGACGGGGACCGTTCTCTTCGGGTTGGGCGAGCATGGGTTCGCGGTCAGCGGAACGAACCACGTCATCGGCGGCGCCGGACCGGGCGAGGGAAACATCGTGGCCGGCGCGAGCTTCTACAACGGCCTCGAGCTCAATGGCAGCGGACACGTCGTCTACGGCAACTTCATCGGTACCGACCCGTCGGGCACGATCGACCTCGGGAACCTCCACGCCGGCATCGTGGGCATCGGTACCGACCTGACGATCGGGGGCGTCGGGGCGGGCGAGGGCAACACGATCGCCTTCAACTCGGCGTCCGGCTACGCCGGAGTACTCGTCCAGGGCCAGCGCGTACGGATCCGAGGCAACCGCATCTATTCCAATCACAACGGCCTCGGCATCGACCTGTTCGTCGGCAGCCTCAGCGGCGTGACGCCCAACGATCCGGGCGACGGCGACGGCGGACCGAACGGAGCCCAGAACTATCCGATTCTGATCTCCGCGGGACCGGCCGCGGCCCAGGGATCCGGCACGCACATCACAGGCGTTCTCAACAGCACGGCTTCGACGATCTTCGAGATCGACTTCTACTCCAACCCCGCGTGCGCGAACCGCCCGCAGGAATTCCTCGAGGGCGAGGAGTACATCGGCTCGACGCAGGTCACGACGGACGGCTCGGGAGACGCGTCCTTCGACGTCACCCTGCCGGTGAGCGTCGACACCGGAGCGCGCATCGCCGCGACCGCAACCGACCCCGACGGCAACACGTCCGAGTTCTCCCAGCGGCTCGTCTTCTCGATGTCGCCGACGGGCGGCTCTCCCGCCGGTGGAACCGCCGTGAGCCTGGCCGGGATGCTCTTCGCGGACGGCGCGACCGTCACGATTGGAGCCATCCCCGCCACGGGCGTCACGGTCGTGAGCCCGACGAAGATCACCGCGACCACCCCCTCGCTGGTGGCGGGCACCCGCAACGACGTGATCGTCACCAACCTCGACGGCACCGGCGGCGTACTGGTCAACGGCTGGGTCGCCGACTTCCTCGACGTCGACGGCTCCCACCCCTTTCACTACTACGTCACGAAGCTCGTCGCGAATGCGATCACCGCCGGAGTGGGGGGCGGCTTCTACGGCGTCGACCTGCCCACGCTCCGTGAGCAGATGGCGGTCTTCCTCCTCAAGGCGAAGCACGGCCTCTGCTTCACCCCGCCGCCGTGCCAGGGCATCTTCGACGACGTTCCTTGTCCCGCGACCGCGCAGTTCCCCTACTCCGACTGGATCGAGGAGCTCGCGGCCGAACAGATCACCGCCGGCTGCGACGTCGGAAAGTTCTGCCCCGAGCAGCCCGTGCAGCGCGACCAGATGGCGGTCTTCCTCCTGAAGACCGAGCACGGCCACGACTATGTCCCGCCCTCCTGCACCGGCGTCTTCGCGGACGTCTCGTGCCCCGACGCGTTCGCCGTCGACTGGATCGAGCAGCTCTACGACGAACAGATCACGGGCGGCTGCCTGACCAACCCGCTGCGCTACTGCCCCACAAACGCCAACTCGCGCGGGGAAATGGCGGTGTTCCAGGTCAAGACGTTCGGACTCCCCTAGCGCCTCGCGACGGCCCCTTCTTCGCCGATTCGACGAGGAGAGGGGTAACAGGAGGTTCCCATGCGCCAGGCACGAATGCTCGCCCTCATCGTCCTCCTCGCCTCCGCGGCCGCGGTCGGGGCCGCCGACACGTACACGGTGACCTCGGCCGGCGACT
>Ga0157375_10006265_pt1 | contig 10366 bp, 7 predicted proteins | sample M35metaG_FD_115311 | JGI IMG/M metagenome (GOLD analysis project Ga0157375, IMG submission 115311) | Miscanthus rhizosphere microbial communities from Kellogg Biological Station, Michigan, USA - M3-5 metaG | ecosystem: Host-associated > Plants > Roots > Rhizosphere > Soil | place: USA: Michigan... | reverse complement strand
CTCCGGCGGCGATTATAAATACAGAACTCAAATCGAGGCCTTTAGGACTGTCAATGTTTATTGGGGTAGTTGATGGTTCCCCTTCGATCGATAACTCCAGTCCCGCCGTAAATTGTTTGCGAACAGGCGTGCGCAGAAGGTAAACACCAGTTGGTACTTGAAGAGTGCCGCCGCCCGATTCCTCTAACGCATCTAGTGCCTGTTGTAATGCTGAAGCATCGTCCGTGGACCCATCTCCTATTGCACCGAAGTCTCTGAGATTTACTATCGTGGATCCTGAGTTAACAGTGGGATTCAAGACACTCTTCGACTTGGCTGAAGCTAACGCGCAGCAGGTAAGAGAAATCAGAAAGAAAACGATGCAGGTCGCGAGGGGGTTGAGGACAGAACCCTGCTTTGAGGACAATTGCACCTTTTTTGACCTTTCGAAATGGTTTAGCAGGAGGTTATGCCTATCAGGTGGTTATTTTGAGGAAACGGAAAAGTTGCTGTGCGTCACTCGGTTCGGGCGTCAAGAGTCAGGTCCATGTAAGACCGGGCCTGGTCCAAATAATACTTCCCGGCAGGATTAACTCCAAGCATTTTTTATGAAGGGGTAGTGGGCCAGTTTGAATTGTGCGCCTCCTTGGAGTGCGCCGACTGGCCGGCGCTTTGGCCAAAGCGGTGCCAAGGCACCGCACTCCAAGGAGGCGCACATTCAAACCCACTACCTTATGAAGGCAATCATTTGACATCCGGCATTCGGGTGGCTGTAAAGGTTCCGACCGTTGAGACGTAACCAGTGAAGTTCTCTTCGTTTTCAGTGGTGCCAATGTAGATCGCTTTACCGGTGATGGAATTGCTTGATTTGAATTTACCCTTGAAGATTAACGTCCCCGTTTCCACGCAGCAGGGACTGAATTTCAATTCAACCTCTCCCGAAAAGTTTACGCGATCATCGGTAGTTTTGGACCAGGTTGCCGGAACCGTTTGTGTTTGATTCTCGCGGTCAGGTGCTCGAAGCAGAAAAGATCCTTCGCCTTTGGGCTGCGCACGAAATTCAAGATTTGTTGGGCCGCCACCGGAAAGGGTGAAATTCACTTGCCAGCGCCCGATGAGATTTGTGTCCTCTGCCGGAGAAACCTGAAAAGCCGCGCCTTCAGCAACCAGCAGACAAATCAGTATTAAGAAGGCAATGCGTGGTCTTGTTCGGTGCAAGTTCTCAACTTGAAATAGTTTCATCGATCGACTCCCTTTTGCCCTCAAAGAGCGCCAAGGGCGCGGAATATGAAAGCCAGGGGCAAGCGCGAAGCGAAGCGCGTCGCCCCTGGTTTCGATAAGCCCGAGGAGACGTAAGGCCTGAAAGGCCGAAATACGTATTACGCCCTTTCAGGGCTACAGGCATTGAATCTGTTATCCAGGGGCGACGCGCTCCGCTTCGCTTCGCGCTTGCCCCTGGCTGTTTATATCTCGCGCGCCGTTGGCGCTTCATCTCGCGCCGTTGGCGCTTCTGTCGACTTTTGGGTAAAGCCGATCGACTCCCTTGCGAAGACACGACGAAGGCGGCCAGTAATCACAGACTGGCCGCCTCGCGGTGCGGACCTGAGCGGCTTTCATTCTCTATGCGAATGAAAGCTGCTCCGAAAAAGTTGAACATGGACCAGGTTGTTTAGCTGCCGGGTCCGACGCTCGAGCAACCCGCACATCCGTCGGTACCATTACTTCTGATCGAATTGTTTCCAAAGGTCTCGACAAGACCACCCGTACCGATAAGCACACCGTTACCCGTGTTGTTGTCAATTTGGTTTTGTCCTATCTCTACGCCAGACCCGCCGCCGCCGGCATTACCAGCCCGAACGCCGTTTCCACCGTTGGTAGAAATAAGACTATTCCAGACTCTGATAGTGGCCACCCCACTAGTGGCATCTGCGAAGACGCCGTTGGTGGTGTTATTGGAGAACACGCAGTTATTAGCAATTACGCGAGTATTGTTTTTTGCCTGAAGACCATGGTTATTGCCAGTAAGTGAGACGTGGAAGAGGCTGGCCTTCAGTAGTCCCGAAGTAGTGTTTAGATCCAGACCTGCACCGGTGTTGTCCCTGACTACCGTGTTTCTGATGTTGAGTTGCAGGTCGTTGCTCTCGTTAACAAGTATGCCGGGACCCGCAAATCTGAACATTACACAGTCTTCGATGTTGACAGTCTTTGCCTGCAGAATGTTCATGGCCCGAAGCCCGTTACAGAAACCGTTAATGGATATACCGCGAATGGTGATCACGTCGGTGCTTGCTGCGTTGACGGTGATACCAGTCGTCAGGGAAGCGAGAATGGAGGCGAACGTGCCCGTTCCATCCAGAGTAACGGATTTTGTGATTGTGACTGCGCCGTAGCCACCTGGATCCAACGCATCTATTTCACCGCAAGCCGCAGTTTTTGAAATCGCGCCGGCCCATGTTTTACAAGGCGCCGTGCGGCTACAAGGGTTGGCATCGTCCCCCACGCCTGACACCCAAGTGCGGGATGCCTGCGCTTGGGCCATAGAGGCAAAAGCGAAAGTGAAGATCGCAATTGCCACAAGCTTAAGAGTTAACCGAAACTTAATCATTTGAGTCTCCTTATATTTTGAAGCTAAGGGGTGGCCACCAATGGAAGACGGATAGTTCCGGCCACTGTTGCTTATCCCCGATCGTTTAGAACCAGTAACAAGTCATGTAAACCGTGAGATCGATTGACCTATAGGTATTACGCGTAGGAGAGGGAATGATTGGTCCCTCTCCTCACGAAAAATCGCGCTACCCCCTCAAGAGCAGGGTAAGCTCGTACACCCAATCGTATTCCGAACGTGGTTGGATGAAGCGATCCAAGCGTTGCCGGTGGCTGCCGACAGACTGCCGTTGCTTATTAGAACCTGAACCGAGTTATTGAACTCGCTCAGCTTGTTACAGGCCACGTTCGTTTGGTTGCTGTTTATACCTTGCAGGGCCGCACTCAGCTTCGCCAGCAACCCATTCTTCTGGGTGCCTGTCAGTGACGATGCGCTAACCGCCGCTTGCAGGTTTTGAATAACCGCTTGAGGTGTCAGCACAGTTACCGTGAAACTACACGACACTGGTCCATTGCCATGGGCATCAGTCACCGAGTAGGTCACAGTCGTGGTGCCGATGGAGAAGACGGACCCAGGTGCACCACCTGCGGTTCGCGTCGTTGTCGCACCTGCACAGTTGTCCGTACCGACAGGCGGCGTCCAGGTTGCAACAGCGCCAGTCGGACAGCTCGGCTCCAGTGTGATATTCGCTGGACAACTGATGACCGGCGGTGTGTTGTCAACGACAGTTACAACCTGCGTTGCCGATGCCGTGTTGCCATGGGCATCGGTGGCTGAGTAGGTGACGGTGGTATTGCCGAGCGGAAATACGTTACCGCTGGGAACGCCACTACGCGTTACCGCGCCGACGCTTGGACAATTGTCAGTAGCTGAGCCAGTACCAAGCGACGCGTCGAGGTTACTTACCGTTACGCCGCAGGACGTTGCCCCCGCGCCGGTAAACAACGTAACTGCTGCCGGAGCAGTCACAACTGGTGGCGTGTTATCCGTCACCGTCACAACCTGAGTGTCCGTAGCAGTGTTACCCGAACGATCGGTTGCGGTGTAAGTGACAGTGGTGCTGCCGACGGGGAACACATTCCCGGTGGGAACGCCTATGCGCGTAACTGTTACGCCTGCGCAGTTGTCACTCGCAACGGCAGATCCAAGTTGTGCGTCAGTTACCACTGTGCCGCAACTCGTCGCGCCCGGACCTGTGTTAACACTCACGTCTGCCGGGGCTGTAATCGCCGGCGGAACTGCGGGGCTTTCAGTCACAGTTACGAGTTGAACCTTTGTAGTGGTATTGCCTGCGGTATCCGTCGCCGTGTAGACGATAGTTGTCGTTCCGGTTGGGAAGATGAAGTTTGCCGGAACACCGGTACGCGTGATGGTAACCGAACCTCCACACGCACCTGAATCGGTCGCCTCAGCGGTTCCCAACTCATCGTCGAGTGTTGCTGTACATGACGAGGTGGTTACACTCACATTTGCGGGCACGGTAAGTGTAGGCGGCGTCGTATCAGCTCCGCCACCGGCAATTACCGTAACGTTCTGGACACATGACGCGACATTGCCGTTGAGATCGTCAGTCGCCGTCCACGTGATCGTAGTGAGACCGGCCGGGAACGGATCTGACAATGGGCGATCGTCACTCCTGCGAGACGTGACCGTCACATTATCCGAAGGATCGGTCGTCGGCGTGCCAATGGTTGCGGTTGAAATCGTTGCCTCACACGAACCTGATGGAGCATTAACGCTGACGTTCGTTGGGCACGATATTGTTACAGGATTCCTATCGCCCGCTGCCACGACTGTAATGATTTGTGTGCAGCTTGCCATTCGGCCACCGGCATCGGTGACCGTCCACAGAATTCCAGTGCTACCTATCGGGAATGGATCTGTTACTGCATGAACGACTGCCGGCGTGACTACATTACCGTCGTCGTCAAACGTAGCTGGTGTGTCGTCGCTGCGTACAGCAGTTACAGTTCCACCGCCTGAAGCGTTTATCGTCGGTGTGCCAACATCCACTGTAGCGTCAGTAGCGCCCACTGCCGCCGTAACAGTCTGGTTAGCCGGGCACATAATCGTCGGCGGATTTGTATCGAGTACCGTCACCGTGAATGTGCAGCTCGCAGATCCGATTTCCGACTGCGAAATGATGGAGTGAGTGCCGACTGTAAAGAATGAGCCGGACGCCGGACTATTTGTTACTGCTCCACAATTACCGGTAGTCGAAGCTGCGCCATAGGTGACAAACGCGCCCGCTTCACCGCCTTGAGTGGTATTCGCAGTGACCACAACATTGGCCGGACAATCGAGCGTGCAGGTCGCTGTCGTCACCGCAGTGACAGGGACTTGGGCGGTCGAGGAATTATTGAGGTTTCGCGGGTCAGCTGTTTCACTGCTTACTGCCGCAGTATTAGAAATTATTGTTCCTCCTGTTACGTCGTAGGCCGCGAGAAAGACTGCCGTCTCGCCGCGTGCCAGGGTGGGTATAGTACACGTCGTATCACCGCTGCTGGCTCCGGCAGTGGGATTGATGCAATTCACGCCTGTAGGACCACTCACGAGCGCAAAGGATGAAAAGGTAGTGTTAGCAGGTACACTGTCCGTCACTTCGACTGTCAGCGCGTCGCTTGGGCCAAAATTCGTTACCTGCACCGTAAACACAGCTTGAGAGCCGGTTGTTACAGTGTCCGCCGTCGCTCCCTTGACAATAGCAACGTCAGCGCTGGGATTGGCGTTATCGACAACAGTAAAGGGAGTTAAGGCATACACCGAACCCCCAAGTGGCTCATAAAGAATGACGCGCCAATCACCAAGACTTGAAGCTGGTGTAAGCGTGAATGTGCTCTCGCCGGTTCCCACCGGTGCACGTTGTACCAAAACGAAATTTGCATTGGACCACAAAATCTCCTGTCCCCCTGTGAAACCTGTAGCTTTCGCACAAACTGTCAAATCGGGATCTTGCAGATTGAAAACTGACTTAGGGGTTGTACAGTCGCTCTCATAAGTTGCGATGCTGGGTGGTGCAGCCTGGGGAGCTAACATAGGGGCGATCTTCAAAAGACTGGAGTCGGAAGGACCGTAAATCTTACCGATAGAGGGAGTAGTTATGTTTTTGCCGAGCAACGCTCCTTTTCGTTTTGGCCGTTCAGTTCTGGATGCGGATACCGAGGCACTCAAATAAAGGCTGCCGACCAGCAGTACGGTTAGAATCAAGGTTGCAGCAACACGTATCGCCAGCTTGTATCGGTGAGTTCTATGGCTTCTGTTAGCGAAACCCGCAGGGAATACATCGGATTTGAGGGATAAATTTGATGCTTTCATTAGTAGCTCCTCATGATCAAAGCGGAGGTTTCAACTGCCTGAATTCGACGATTGGAAGACTTGGAAAGCTTGACCTTTAAATCGGTCGATTGCGCGCGCATGCGTAATTTGGGGGAAGTGAACCACATAGCCTGAAAGGATGCGTTCTTCGAGAGTTTATTGCGTTGTTCGCGTAGGGTGACTATGCCCGACGTTTAATAGCTGGAGTTGAATGTCGGCGAATTTATTTAATGGACTCTAACCCGCTGGATTATTCGATCGTTCTAAGCAGCACGCCTCAAGAAGTAGTTCGGGGGACATAGCGCGCAGCCGGAACTAGCGGTTGGATGCTTCGGTAGCTTCAAATTGCGGAACCTGCGGCAAGTCGCATATTCGCGCGGTCGCCACAAGGACCATCAAAAAACGATGGGGTGTAATAAACCATTTCCCTTGACAAGTCAATAAGAAAATATGAACAAGCGATACAATTAATTTCATAGTGCCGCGGCTCACCCGCAATTTGCCACCGAGGCAATAGTTTGGTAACACAGGTGCGCTTTGATACTGGTCCGTGAGGTTAATGTAGAAAAACATGCGCAGATTCCTCGTTACGGGCGGAGCTGGATTTATCGGCTCAGCCTTCGTTCGCATGCTGCTCGAAGTCATTCCCGAAAGCGAAGTTATTAATCTTGATTTATTAACGTATGCAGGAAATCTCGATAACCTGGACGGAGTAGATCCGGTGCGGCACAAGTTTATCCACGGCGATATTGCGGCCCCTGAAACCGTTCACGAGATCTTAACGCCTGGTTCTGAGGCGATTATAAATTTTGCGGCAGAGTCACACGTGGACCGGAGTATTACTGACTGTGCTGAATTCCTTCGTACGAACATCATCGGCACACAGGTGTTGCTTGATGCCGCCCGTGCCAAAGGGGTGAAACGTTTTATACAGGTATCGACGGATGAGGTATTGGGCAGCTTGTCTGAGGAAGAATCAAGCTGTTTCACCGAGGAGTCGCCGTTCGCTCCAAACAGTCCATATGCTGCTTCAAAAGCTGCTGCTGAACATTTAGTGCGCGCGGCCCATTCCACGTTTGGGCTTGACACCGTGATTACACGCTGCGGGAATAACTATGGACCACGACAGTTTCCGGAAAAGTTTTTGCCGCTCATGATCTGCAACGCTCTAAACGACCAAGCGATTCCGATATACGGAGATGGACTTAACGTTCGCGATTGGATCTATGTGGACGATCATTGCCGCGCCATCCTGGCGGCGCTTGAAAAAGGCCGGTCGGGCGCGGTCTACAATATTGGGGCGCGCAATCAACGACGCAATATCGAGGTTGCGGAATCAGTGCTCGCGGCCCTGGGAAAACCGAAATCTCTGCTCAGTTTCGTTGTCGACCGTCCCGGTCACGATCGCCGCTATGCGATAGATCCTTCGCTTGCTGAGTCAGAGCTTGGTTGGCGGCCGCATGAAACCTGGGAAAGTGGCGTTCAAAAAACCATCCAGTGGTATCAGCAAAACAGCCGTTGGATCGAACGGACCCGAAACCATGAGTATCGCGAATATTATCGCCGGCAATATGGCAAAGAAGGGGAAATGAGTTGAGAGTGCTCGTTACCGGCGCTCGCGGTCTGGTTGGACAAGCTGTTGGCGAGCATTGTGCCCATTCCGGCGATGAAGTTCTTGCTTACGGGCACAAAGATCTGGATATCACCGATCGCCACCTCGTGCGGCAAACCATTCTTGCCAGCCGTCCTGACGTAGTCATCAATTGCGCTGCCTGGACCAACGTCGATGGTTGCGAATCTGATCGAGAGCGGGCTTTTGCGGCGAATGCCGCTGGACCAGAGAACCTGGCGAGTGCGTGTAAAGAAGCGGAGTGCGTTTTCATCACAATTTCAACTGACTACGTCTTCGACGGTGCTAAACCTGGTTTCTACACCCAACTGGACGAGCCGAATCCCGAAAGTGTTTACGCAGCAAGCAAGCTTGAAGGAGAACGTCTCTCGACGCTGGCTTATGGTCGTTCGATCGTAGTTCGCACGGGATATATCTTCGGCCGCGGCGGGACTAATTTCTTGAGCACGGTGGTGGAGCGCATACGAAAGGGCGAGAAACTGAAGGCGATCAGTGATACTTACGGAACTCCTACTTACGCGGTAGATCTGGCAGCGCGGTTGCGGCAATTGGCGGAGAAGAACGTACCTGGCATCTATCACGTGGTGAACAGCGGACCAGGCGCCACCTTTGAACAATTCACGCGTAAAGCCGTTGCGCTGATTGGGAATCGCGACGCGGTCGTGGAAGTAGTTTCAGCGGACGCGCTAAACCGTCCCGCGAAGCGACCGCACAATTCTCGTTTACGCTGCCTGCGTTCGGAAACGATCGGGTTGCTGCCCTTGCGCGACTGGGAAAGCGCGCTTGAGGAGTTTGTAAAGACATCATGAATGAATCTTGCTAATCCTGTCCAAAGTCCAATCACAGCCCTGAGCGGACGATATCGTGTATTCGTATCAGTCCCAGGCAGGTTCGATCGTCGTCGACAACAGGCAGCACTGCAATCTGCGACGGCCGATTCTCCATCAATTGCAAAGCGTCATAAGCCAGCAGGTTGGGTGAAACGACAACCGGATCTTTCGTCATTATCTCATTTGCGGTGAGTTGCTCCAGGTTCACTGCTTTGACCTTCTCCATCGAGCGTCGCAAATCACCATCAGTGATTATTCCGGCCAGCCGGCCGCCATCTTCTATGACGTTGACGGCTCCCAGTCCTCCTTTACTGATCGCGCTGGCTATCCTGGTCCAGGACGCATCAGGCGGAACAACCGGATTGTCAGGCCCGCCATGCATGAGATCGCTTACTCTCAATGTGAGGCGCTTGCCGAGTCGCCCGGCCGGATGATTCAAGGCGAAATCCTGCGAAGTGATTCCTTTGAGCTCCATCAAAGTCGCGGCCAGAGCGTCTCCGATAGCGAGCGCGACTATGGCACTCGTCGTCGGCGCGAGGTTAAGCGGACAGGCTTCCTGCTCGACGGAAGCATCAAGGACCGCGTCGGCGTTGCGTGCGAGAGTGGAGTTCACCCCGCCGACAATGGCGATGATCGGAACGTTCCGGTGCTTCAAATGAGGCAGCATGGCGATTAACTCGTCGGTTTCCCCACTGTTGCTGAGAGCTACCACCACGTCCATTGGCGCAACGAGTCCCAGGTCTCCGTGTAAAGCGTCGGCGGGGTGAAGGTAAATGGCGGCAGTGCCGGTGCTTGTTAAAGTGCTGGCAATTTTGCGCGCTACCAGGCCTGACTTACCCACCCCAGCGACGACCACTTTCCCCCCGCAATTTGCCAGCAAGTGAATCGCTCGTTCGACTTGCGCAGTCTTCAGGCGCTCAGCCGACACTGTTAGAGCATTGGCCTCCATCTTCAGCACTTCGATTACGCGGGAAACGCAATTTGGGTCTTGGCTTGCACTCATTTCTGGACCTTGCCCAGCTTTATCACCTTGCGAGATTCGAACACTCTGTTATTATTCTTGCCCACTCTCGTTTGAAGTAAGGGGCTGACCTTTTTATGTCTACTCAGGATAACAGATTAATTCCAGTCTCGGGTCTGGATCGTGGACTTGATAGGCCACTCACCGATTATCGAAACAAGCCCTACGGCGTCTCGGCGAACGATCCCGCGGCGCTAAAGGATTATCTCTTTATCGTTCTCAAGCGAAAGTGGATGATCCTGAGCCTGGTGTTGGTGATCACCTCGCTGGTTGCGATCCAGTCGTTCCGGGCACCCTCCATTTATGAGGGCAAAACGACTATCAGGATTCAACAAAAAGCGCCCAGCATCCTCCAGACGGACAAGCTCATTATCAACGGTCAGAATGATCCCAATTTCTGGGGAACGCAGTTGAAGCTGTTGCAAAATCCGGCGTTGGCCCGGCAGGTAGTTCTCAACCTCGATTTACAGCATAACCCCGCATTTTTCGGTAGCCAGTCGCAAATCGGATTCTTTGATTCTTTGCGGCGCCTTTTTTCCGGTCCAAAGAAGACGGAAACTCGGGCTGCTCCCGCCGGACTGTCTGTTGTAACCGAAACTCAGTCCTCCGTAGTTCAGTTAACGCCCGAGGAGTTGGCGAAGTTAGAAGTTTATGAAGACGCTATTATCGACGGCGAAGTAATCGAGCCTATACCTAATACTAACCTGGTACAAATCATCTTCCATCATTCAGATCCGAACCTGGCACAGAAGATTGCCAACGGACTGGCTGATGTTTTCAAAAACTACAACCTGGCGCTGGCGACCGAAGGCTCAAACAATGCCGCGGACATCCTGGCTAATGAGATTGCCAAACTGCAAACCCAGATTAACCAGGATCAGGAAAGGCAATGGAATTTCGCGAAGAACCACAATTTGCCGTTGACCACTGAAGCCGCGGGAAATCTGGAAGCCCAGCGACTCGCCACGTTGAGCGGCCAGTTGTTG
>Ga0157375_10006264_pt1 | contig 10366 bp, 9 predicted proteins | sample M35metaG_FD_115311 | JGI IMG/M metagenome (GOLD analysis project Ga0157375, IMG submission 115311) | Miscanthus rhizosphere microbial communities from Kellogg Biological Station, Michigan, USA - M3-5 metaG | ecosystem: Host-associated > Plants > Roots > Rhizosphere > Soil | place: USA: Michigan... | reverse complement strand
TCGCTACACTCTGCGCAGCGCAAAAATTCACGTCTGCGATGCCGCGATCGGAATTTCGCGCCGAGTTTCATCCGCCACAGAGCGGAAGAGCGATTAAATAAGAATTGGAGACCTCTTTTGACAAAGAGCCTGTTTTTCGGATGCAGCGTCGCGGTGCTGAGCTGCCCCGCGTTCGCGCAGTCATCCGTGACGCTGTACGGCAGCGTCGACGTCGGCGTGGACTACGTGACGAACTCTCGCGGTGGGCATCTCATCCAGGAATCGGCCGGCAAGCGCACGCCGGACCGCTTCGGCTTTCGGATCGTCGAGGATCTGGGCGGCGGCAACAAGGTGGTCGTGCGCCTCGAGAACGGCTTTCTCACCAACACGGGTGCGCAGATCAATCCGCAGAGCTTCTTCAACCGCAACGCGCAGATCGGCTTGACGAACGACACGTTTGGCACGATCAGCGCCGGGCATATTCCAGACTACGTCTACGAATACGTCGGCGCGCTCAACAACTCGGTGCCGGGCATCTCGTCGTTTTATACGGTGGGCAACCTCGACGGCCTTGCCAACACGCACGCGATGGACAACTCCGTGAAGTACGACACGCCCGTGTTCTACGGCTTCCAGGCGGGCGTGATGAACGGCTTCGGCGGGCAGGCGGGGGACTTCAGCGCGGGACGCCAGTACAGCATCGGCGCGCGCTATCAGCAGGGGCGCTTCAAGTTCGGCGCCGCCTACACGATGTCGCACGACCGCACGGCCGACGTGTTCGGCGTGTTCAGCCTGTCTTCGCTGCTCGGCCAGCCGCTGCGCGCGGGCACGATGTTCAACGCGTCGCGCTACAGCACGATCGCCGTGGGCGGGTCGGTCGTGATCGGCGCGTTCACGCCGCACGCGACCTTCACGAGCGTGAAACTCGCGAACCAGAACGGCGCGAAATCGGAGCGCAACTATCAGGCGGGCGTCAACATCGATTTGAGCGGCGGGGAGCGGATCTGCCTGCTCGGCGTTTCGTACAACCGGTCACTCTTCGAAGACCTGACTTTCAACCAGTACAACCTGTTCATGACCTATTACCTGTCGAAGAGCACGCAGGTGTACGCGGGCGCGGGGCTTCAGCGCGCTTCGGGTCCGAACGCGAAAGCGGCGCAGTTCGGCTACCAGGCATCGAGTTCGAGCAACCAGACCGTGGCGCGCATCGGCATCAACCATATGTTCTGACGGCGCCGGGCTTTATCCGGCGGGCTTTATTCGAATTTCGTGCTGGCCTGTTCGGTTTTTTTTGATTCCGCTGCAAGGCCGCTCGACTTATATTGACTGCCGGCCGTCGGGCCGGCGCGGCAAAAGTGGCCGGGTTCCGGAGCGGCCGGGACGCATCAGAGAACGAGGCAAATGGACGACATGCAAGAAGACCGGACTTTCAACATCGCGCAACTGGTGGAAGAGCAGAAGATAGGACGCTTCGCCGTCGGCTTGCTGTTCTGGTGCTTCCTCATCATGCTCATGGACGGCTACGACCAGACGGCCGTCTCGTTCGCGGCGCCCGCGATCATCAAGGAATGGCATGTCAATCGCGGCAGCTTTGGCCCGGTGTTCGGCGCCGGGCTGTTCGGCACGCTCGTCGGATCGTTTCTGTTCGGCTATCTCGGCGACCGGCTGGGCCGCAAGAAGGCAATCGTCTGGGGCAGCCTGTTCTTCGGCGCGCTCACTTTCGCTTCAGTATGGGCGACCTCGCTTCAGGACCTGATGATCCTGCGTTTCCTCGCCGGACTCGGCATGGGCGGCGTGATTCCGAACTCGGTTGCGCTCGTGGCCGAATATGCGCCCAGGCGGCTGCGCGCGACGTGGGTCACGCTGATGTTCTCGGGCTTCTCGATCGGCGCCGGATCGGGCGGCCTCGTGTCCTCCGCGCTGATTCACCGGTTCGGCTGGCCCGTCATGTTCGTGGTTGGCGGCGTGGGATCGATCGCGGTCGCGGTGCTCCTCGTCTTCGCGCTGCCCGAGTCGGCGAAACTGCTCGTCGTGAGAAGGCGCAGCCCGAAGATGGTGGAGAAGCTCGCGCGGCGGCTGCGTCCCGAACTGGATATTCCCGAAGGCGCGCGCTTCGTCGCGGGCGAGGCACGCGAGGAGAAAAAGCAGTTCGTGCTCAAGCTGATCTTCTCGGACGGGCTGCGCGCCATCACGCCGCTGTTGTGGATCGTCTTCATCGCCAATTCGATGGCGCTCTACTTCCTGCAGAACTGGCTGCCGATCCTGATGGAAGGCGTGGGCGTCGCGCCCCAGCACGCGAGTCTCATCACGGCGATGTTCTCGGTAGGCGGCGTGCTGGGCGGGCTGATCCTCTGCCGCTTCGTCGATCGTCACGGCGTGCTCGCGGTGATCTCGCTTCCGGCGATCGGCTGCCCGGTCGTCGCGCTGCTCGGCATGGGCATGTCCGAGACGTGGCTGACGATCGCCGTTTTCGCCACGGGCTTTTGCGTGGTGGGCGCGCAATACGCACTCTATGCGGTGGCGGGCATGATCTATCCGACGTCGTTCCGCTCGGCCGGCGTGGGCAGCGCCATCTCCATCGGCAAGATCGGGTCGGTGTCGGGACCGATGATCGGCGGCCTGCTGCTTTCGATGCATCTGCCCTTCAACCAGCTGTTCTACGCGGCGGCGGTGCCGTTCGTCATCGTCGCGGTGTTCTCGACGCTGCTCGCGCTGCTGTATCGCTCGCGCTTCGGCGGCGATCACGCGGCAAGCGCCGCAACCGCGCAGCCGATGAGCAAGGCGGTCGAACAGTCCTGAGTCCGTCGCGGCGGATGGCGGCAGTCTCGTGCGCCAGGCGCAGAAGAATAACAAGGGGAGGCGCATGCAACACGAAGAGACCTGCAACATATCCCGCGTCGTGCAGGATCAGACGTCCGGGCGCTTCGCTTTCGCGCTGCTGGCGTGGTGCTTCGTGATCGTGCTGCTCGACGGCTACGACCAGATCGCGATCGCCTATGCGGCACCGGCGCTCGTCAAGGCATGGCATGCGAAAGCCGGTGACTTCGCGCCGGTGTTCGGCGTGGGCCTCTTCGGCGTGCTGGTCGGCTCGTTGCTGCTCGGTTTCGTCGGCGACCGTCTGGGCCGCAAGCGGACCATCATCTACGGGTCGCTCGCCTTCGGCTTGCTGACCATGGCCTGCGCCGCGGCGTCGTCGATCGGACAGATGACCGTGCTGCGCTTTCTCGCGGGCATCGGCATGGGCGGCGTGGTGCCGAACACCGTGGCGCTCGTCGCGGAATACGCGCCGCGGCAGCGCCGCGCGACATGGGTCACGCTGATGTTCTCGGGCTTCTCCGTGGGGGCGAGCGGGGGCGGGGCCGTGTCCTCGTGGCTGCTGCCGCAGTTTGGCTGGCAGATCATTTTCCTGATCGGCGGCGCGGCAGCCGTGGTGGTCGCGTTCGCGTCCTTTCACGCGCTGCCGGAGTCGATCCGGTTCCTCGTGCTGAAAGAGCGGAATCACGCCGAGATCGTGCGTCTCGTTCAGCGGATGTTTCCCGCGCGTCCCGTCACGCAAGGCACGAGATTCGTCCTCGACGACGAAGCGCCGCTCACGCGAGCCAGCCCGCGCGCGCTGTTCGGCTCGGGATTGCGCTATGTCACGCCGCTTCTGTGGGCGGTATTCATCCTCAATTCGCTCGCGCTGCATTTTCTGCAGAACTGGCTGCCGATGCTGTTCGGACTCGCGGGGCTTGCGCCCGAGCGTTCGGCACTCGTCGCGATGATGTTTCCGGTCGGCGGCACGATCGGCGCGCTTGCGCTCAGCCGGCTGGTAGACAGGCATGGCATGATGGTCATCGGCGTGCTGGCGGCGCTGGGGTGTCCGGTTGCCGCGTCGCTCGGGCACGCGATGCCGCAGGCCGTTCTCATGGCGGCGGTGTTCATGAGCGGCGTGTGCGTGATCGGCACGCAGTTCGGGCTCTATGCGCTCGCGGGCAGCATCTACCCGACGCCCGTGCGCTCGCTCGGCGTCGGCACGGCGATCGGCGTGGGCAAGTTCGGATCGATCGCGGGCTCGATGCTCGGCGGCGTGCTGCTCGCCATGCATCTGCCCATCGGCGATCTGTTCATGAACGTGGCGCTGCTGTTCGTCTTCATCACCGCGTTTGCGGCGTTGCTCGCTGTGTCGCATCGATCGGTCGCGCGTGACGGCGTGCAGCGCACGGTCTAGCGCGTGCCCGATGCGCTGAACCTCGCGCTCACACTTCCAGCAGGAACTCCACGATCCGGTCGCGCACGCGGCCGAACATCTGCGTGCCCGTCACGGTCCCGCAACCGCGTGAGCGCGCCGCCTCGATCATCGGCGTGAGCGGCGGTTTCGTCACGACATCGCCGACGAAAGTGCTGCCCGGCAGACGCGTCACGTCGAAGGGCAGCGGATCGTCCGAGCGCATCCCGGCTGGCGACGCGTTCACGATCACGTCGAACGTCTCGGGTCCGTCGGACTCGCGCGCGGCACTCACGGCGCCCCGCTTCAACCCGTTCAGACGCTCGACGAGCGACTGCGTGCGCGCGCGGTCGTTATCGCGAACGTCGAGCGACGCGACACCCGCGCCGAGGAGCGCATGGCCGATCGCCGATCCCGCGCCGCCCGCCCCGATCAGCAGCACGCGCTGATCCGCAAGCTTCCCGCCCGCGTCGAGCAGCGCGCTGACGAAGCCGGTGCCGTCGAACATGCCGCCGTGCCAGCGCCCGTCGGGCAGGCGGCGCAGCGTGTTCACCGTGCCGAGAAACGCTGCCTCGTCTGTCAGGCTCGCGCAATACTCGGTCGCGCTGAACTTGTGCGGCACGGTCACGATGATGCCGTCGACGTTCTTCATCTGCGAAGCGCCTGCGAAGAACGCAGGCAAATTCTCGCTCGCGACGTGCGCCGGCACGACGATTGCGTCGCGGCCCGCCGCGCGCAACGCCGCAGTGACGCCCGCTGGCGAGCGCACCTGCGCAATCGGATCGCCGACGATGAAATAGAGGCGCGTCGCGCCGCTGAGTCCCGCGTCGAGCGACGCGGAAAAAGAAGTGCCCTGGTTCATGCTGTCTTCATCTCCGTGATGGATTCGGGTTCGCCGTGCCGGCCCGTGGTCCACTGATTATCCCGCTTGTTCTCCTGCCCGCGCCGGTGCGTGGCCTCCGGGCGGCGTTTCTTCCTACCTTTCGAAAGGCTTTGCAATTCCGATTTTCTGGAATAGTATTCCAACATCAAAGAATATTCCACAGAAAATCCGGAGTGCATCACCGGGCTGGAAGCGGAACAAAGGAGCTGGAGATGGTGGAGACACTCGAGGGCCTCGCCCAGAACGAATCATTCGATGTCGTCGTGATCGGCGCGGGCGGGGCGGGCATGTCGGCGGCGCTCTTCGCGGCCATCGACGGCGCGCGCGTGCTGCTCGTGGAGAGCACGGACCATGTCGGCGGCACGACGGCCTATTCGGCGGGCACGACATGGATTCCGTGCTCGGTGCACGCGCCGGACGTCAATCGCGACGACACCGCCGAAAACGCCGAAGCGTTCCTGCAACGCGCGGTGGGCGAGCGCAGCAGCGACGCGATGCGTCGTGCGTTTCTCGCGGCCGGCCCGAAGGCGGTCGCGCATATCGAGGCGAATTCGGATGTGAAGTACCGCGCCCGGCCGTTTCATCCGGACTACCTGTCCGAACTCGAAGGCTCGACGCTGCGAGGCCGCGCGCTCGAACCGCTCCCTTTCGACGGCCGCAAGCTCGGCAGGCACTTCGCACTGATCCGCCCGCCGATTCCCGAGTTCACGGTCGTGGGCGGCATGATGGTCGATCGCGACGATGTCGGGCATCTGCTCAAGATGACGAAGTCGTTTTCATCGTTGCGCCATGCGGTGAAGCTGCTGGCCCGTCATGCACGCGACCGCATGAGCTGGCCGCGCGGCACGCGCCTCGTGATGGGCAACGCATTGATCGGACGACTGCTGCACTCGCTGCTCGCACGCGACGTGACGGTGCTCGTGGGCACGAGGCTCGAAGCGATGCACAAGGGTGCCGATGGCATCGACGGCATCACGCTCGGCCGCAACGGCGAGCGCAGGCGCATTGCGGTGACGGGCGGCGTGATTCTCGCGAGCGGCGGATTCAACCGGCATCCCGAGCGGCGCCGCGCGATGCTGCCGGGCGTCGATGCGCAGTGGTGTCCCGGCGCGCCCGGGCATGCGGGCAATGCGCAGGACCTGGCGCTCGCCGCCGGCGCGCGCTACGGCGAAGGCGCATTGAGCCACGCGTTCTGGGCTCCGGTCTCGGTGCGCAGGCGCGCGGACGGCACGACCGCCGTGTTCCCGCACTTTCTGATGGACCGCGGCAAGCCGGGCATGATCGTCGTCGACAAGGAGGGGCGGCGCTTCCTGAACGAAAGCACGTCGTATCACCTGTTCGGCATCGCGATGCAGGAGGCGCATCGCAAGACGCCTTCGGTGCCCGCCCACCTCGTGACCGATGCGGAGGGCCTGCGCAAATACGGCCTCGGCATGGTGCGCCCGGGCGGCAAGGGACTCGCTCCGTTCCTCGCCGACGGCTATCTCGTGCAAGGCGCCACGCTCGAAGAACTCGCGTCGAAGCTCGGCATCGACGCCGCGGGCCTTGCCGACAGCGTCGCGCGCATGAACCGCTACGCCGCGACCGGCGTCGATCCGGACTTCCGGCGCGGCACGACCGACTACCAGCGCGCCAACGGCGATGCCGCATGGACAGGCAAGAATCCGTGCCTCGGGCCGATCGGTCGTGCGCCGTTCTACGCGGTGCGCCTGTACCCGGGCGACATCGGCGCGGCGACGGGCCTCCTCGCCGACGAGCACGCCCGCGTGCTGGCCCGCGACGACCAGCCGATCGCTGGCCTCTACGCATGCGGCAACGACATGCAGTCGGTGATGGGCGGCGTCTATCCCGGCCCCGGCATCACGCTCGGCCCCGGCCTCGCGTTCGCCTACCTGGCGGCGCGCCATGCGGCAGTGCGTGCGGCATCGTCGGCGGCGCCCGGGCGCGAATCGCGCGTCGCGGCACACGCCTGATCGATGGCGCCGATGAAGATTAACCAAAGCGGACGCCACGGCATGCGCACAAGCCTTGAACCGTCTGGTGAATTGCAGATGAAGCTCGAACCGATCCTCGAATGTGACGTGCTGGTGCTGGGTTCCGGCGCGGGCGGACTGTCCACCGCGGTGACGGCGGCCGCGCGCGGCTTGCGCGTGATGGTCGCGGAGAAGGAGGACGTGTTCGGCGGCACGACCGCGTGGTCGGGCGGCTGGATGTGGATTCCGCGCAATCCGCTCGCGGTGCGCGCGGGCATCGTCGAGGACATCGATGTGCCGCGCACGTATCTGCGCAACGAACTCGGCGCGCAGTTCGACGCCCGGAAGGTCGATGCCCTGCTCGAACGCGGCCCGGAGATGATCGAGTTCTTCGAGCGCAACACGTCGATGCGTTTCATCGACGGCAACCGCGTTCCCGACTTTCACACGACCCTCGGCGCGGCCACCGGCGGGCGCTCGGTCTGCGCGATGCCGTTCGACGGCCGCGAGCTCGGTCCGCTGCTCGGCAAGCTGCGCCCGCCGCTTGCCGAGATGACGATCAAGGGCATGGCGATCGGCTCGGGCCAGGACCTCGCCCATTTCTACAACGCCACGCGCTCGCTGCGCTCGGCTTGGCATGTCACGCGGCGTCTCGCCGCGTTCGCGGCCCACACGCTGCGCTACGGCCGCTCGATGCATCTCGTGAACGGCAATGCGCTGGTTGCGCGCCTGCTCAAGTCGGCGGCCGATCGCGGCGTCGATCTGCGCACGCGGGCGAAAGCGGTCGAGATCCTGCGCGACGGCCAGCGCGTGACCGGTGCGCGCGTGGAGATCGAAGGCGTGCCGCACATCGTGCGCGCGTCGCGCGGCGTGGTGCTCGCTTGCGGCGGCTATCCGCACGACGTCGCGCGCCGCGCAAGCACCTTCGCCTACACGCCCTCGGGCGGCGAACACTGGTCGGCGGCGCCTGCCTCCAATACCGGCGACGGCATCCGCATGGGCGAAGCAGCCGGCGCGCATTTCGACGCTTCGCTCGAAGCGCCGGCCGCGTGGGCACCGGTCTCGCTCGTGCCGAAACAGAAGGGCAGGCCCGATGCCGCGTTTCCTCACCTGATCGAGCGCGCGAAGCCGGGCGTGATCGCCGTGACGCGCGCGGGCAGGCGCTTCGTGAACGAGGCGTCGTCGTATCACGATTTCATGGGTGCGCTCATCGGCACGACGCCGCGAGGCGAGGAAGTGTGCGCGTGGCTCGTCTGCGACCATCGTTTTCAGCGCCGCTACGGACTCGGCTTTTCGAAGCCGTTTCCGTTCCCGACCGGGCCGTACCGGCGCTCGGGCTATCTGAAGCGGGCGAACACGATCGAGGCGCTCGCCGCGCAATGCGGCATCGATCCGCGCGGCCTCGCCGATACCGTGACAACGTACAACGCGTATGCGAAAGATGGCTTCGATCCGCAGTTTCACAAAGGATCGACCCCGTACAACCGCGTGCAGGGCGATGCCCGGCACAAGCCGAACCCGTGCGTCGCGCCGCTCGCCGACGGACCGTTCTACGCCGTCAAGCTGGTGCCGGGCAGCCTCGGCACGTTCGCGGGCCTCGCCACCGACGCGCAATCGCGCGTGCTCGACGACACCCGCGCGCCGATTCCCGGCCTCTACGCGGCGGGCAACGACAGCGCGAGCATGATGGGCGGCTGCTATCCGAGCGGCGGCATCACGCTCGGCCCCGCGATGACCTTCGGCTATCTCGCGGGCCTCGCGCTCGCGGAGCCGGTCCGGCTGCAGCCGCCCGCCGACTTCTCCTCATTCAAACGTGCAAGGACAATGCAATGACTCTGTATGACGTAGTGACACTCACGGTAAGGATCGGCGCGAACGCGCAGGTCTTCGACAACATCGCCGCGAACGGCGAGCAGTCCGGCGCGAAGCTGCTCGGCTGCTGGTACTCGGATATCGGCGCGCTCGGCAAGGTGATGGTGCTGCGCGGCTTCGAATCGGAGGCTGCGCTGATTGGTGAACGGCGCCGCCTCCTGCTCGAAGGCAATCCCTTTCACTGCGGTGAGTTTGTCACCGATGTCAAGGTAGAGAGCTATTCGCTGTTCCCCTTTCTTGCGCCGGTCGAACCGGCCGAATACGGCGGCATCTACGAGATGCGCGTCTACGGCACGAAGCTCGCGAGCCTTCAGCACACGATCGACGCCTGGAAGGACGCGGTTCCCGAGCGTACGAAGCGCTCGCCGCTCGTCGGCGCGATGTATTCGCTCGACGGCACCGTGCCGCGCTTTCTGAACATCTGGCCGTACAAGAGCGTCGATGAACGCTCGCGGATTCGCGCCGAAGCCGTGAAGGACGGCATCTGGCCGCCGAAGGGCGGCCCCGCCCACCTGACGACGATGGAGTCGACGATCTGCGTGCCCGCGCCGTTCTCGCCGCTGCGCTGAACGCGGCCGGAAAAAAGGAGACGATATGGGCAAGCGGAATTCACGTGCGCTGTCGCTTTCGGCGCTGACAGTGCTCGAACTCTCGCCGCCGCAGATGGTCGAGTGCGCGGCCGAGGCGGGCTATGACTTCGTCGGCTTGCGGCTCTTGCCGGCGACGGATCACGAGGTGCGTCACGAGATCGTCGGCGATACGCCGATGAGGCGCGAAACGCTCGCGCGCCTGAGGGATACCGGCGTGCGCGTGCTCGACGCGGAGATTCTTCGCGTGAAGCCGGACACCGATGTGGCCGCGTACGCGCCGATGCTGGAAACGGCGGCGGAACTTGGCGCGCGCTACGTGCTCGTCGCGGGCAACGACCCCGACGAAGCACGCACGGCCGAGCGTCTCGCGCAGCTGTGCGATCTGGCCGCGCCGCTCGGGCTCACGCCGTCGCTCGAGCCGATGCCCTGGACCGACGCGAAGGACATCACGCAGGCCGCGCGCATCGTGAAGGCGGCGGGGCGGAGGAATACGGGCCTCATCGTGGATCCGATCCACTTCGACCGGGCGCGTTCTTCGACGGAGGAACTGCGCGCGTTGCCGCGCGAATACTTCGGCTACGTGCAGTTCTGCGACGCTCCCGCCGAACGTCCCGCAGATCTGGACACGCTGCTGTATCAGGCGCGCTGCGAGCGGATGATTCCGGGCGAGGGCGGCCTCGATCTTGGAGGGATTCTGCGCGCGCTGCCCGACGATCTGCCGATCAGCATCGAGGTGCCGATGCAGGAATGGGCGAAGACCGCGGGCGCGGTCGAGCGCGCCCGCAGGCTTCGTGAAGCGACGCTCGCCGTGCTGGAGCGAACGTACGCGCTCTGAGTCAGCTGAGTCAGTTGACTCAGTTGA
>Ga0157375_10006262_pt1 | contig 10367 bp, 5 predicted proteins | sample M35metaG_FD_115311 | JGI IMG/M metagenome (GOLD analysis project Ga0157375, IMG submission 115311) | Miscanthus rhizosphere microbial communities from Kellogg Biological Station, Michigan, USA - M3-5 metaG | ecosystem: Host-associated > Plants > Roots > Rhizosphere > Soil | place: USA: Michigan... | reverse complement strand
TGACCAACTGCCGCCAGGCGCGAAGCTCATGATTTGCAGGCCGCCAACCGCACCATTTTCATGCACCCACTGCCTTAGACTGTCGCCTTGCAGGGCCGGTGACGTATCGGCCTCAAAGTGAAGCCAAAGGTCGAGTTCGTGCCGGCCACTCAGCTCGACCCGATCCCGCATCACCCAATAATCGCGCTTCAGAAACAAGATGCTGCGTGTGTGCGTGCCCGTCGTGTAACCATTGTGCTTTCCCGAGACGAAGGTGAATCGTGCGTTGTCTACCCAAGCGACGCGCTCGCACTGTGTCATGGTCTTCCACGAAAAGGTATCCGCCGAAATGGAAGAAGACTCACGATCAACTGTAAGCGTGTTATGCGCGACCGAGCTGCGAAACCAATCGCGCATCTCCTTACCACCGGTATAAGTGAACGTGCCCGGATCAACCAGCAGTGTTCGGCCCTGCGCCGCCAACTCAATGGCGAGCGCGTCAGCGTGGGCGTGCCCACAGTTCGCCGTTCCATGAGGGCCGCAATCGAAGAGCAGATAATTCGCCGCCCTTGACCAGCCATCGCGCATTACGTAGTAGCCACCATCGGGAAACTCGACCGACTCCTTTGCCGGTTGCTGCGCCTCGAGATGATCGAACTTGCTCAAGCCTTCCGCACCGAGCAGCCAAAGTGTCTCTTCCGCGACGTTTCCAGCGACGAATTTATAATCCGGCCGGATAAAGAGCACCGCGCCGGTCGATAGCGCCGCGCGAAAGTCATTCGCGGGCCGATTGTCGAGCATGACGAGCCGGCCACCATCATCGTCGCCAAAGAAGGGACTCGTGCCGTCCGGCCGCGTGATGTACATCAAGTGGTCCAACAACAACTCGAGCTTCGGCTCCAACTCGCGCGGCAGCGTCATCCCGTTCGCACGAAGCAAAACCATCAGGTGTAGATAAAAATCCGTCGTGTAACGGTGATAATAACTCGACTGCTCGAAGTAAACCCCGTCTGGCTTTACGTGTCGCGGTAGTTGCGAGACAAGAATTTCGAGGCCCAACTCGCGCCAGCGCTCCGCGTCTTTGAACTCCGGCAACAGCAATCCAAGATGGAACAGCCCCAGCGCTTCGCCGGTCAGGTGTGTATTTGGGCTGAAGTACGTCGAAAGATAGGTCTCGAGATGCAACGCGTTCAGGTATAAAAACTTCAGCATCCGCAGCACTACAACAGAACTCAGCGCGCGAGATTCTTTGAAGAACTGAAACGCCCAGAGCCACGACATCGAGCGAAACGCGATCTCCAGGCTGCTGGCCCAATTGATCCCAAGCTTCGGCGGGTTCTGGTCCATCCATGACGTGACGTGCGAAACGAAGGTCTCGGCATACTGCTCATCACCCGTCAACCAATACGCACGTCCCAGAGTCACAAAGTACTGATGGCGATTGAGCTCCCAGGTGATCTTTTTATCGCCGGCGATGCGGGCGTCCAGATAGTTGAGCTGGCTCCAGTGACGGAGAGGAGTGCGTTTCCCGGACGTTGGCTCGAGATGCCAATCGATCTCCTTGCCGAGCTTGAGCTCGCGCAGGCCCAGCACGCTGAAAGTTCCTTCGGAAACACGATTGGCAGCAGCAACGATCTCTTCTTCCGCCTCCGGCCAGCGGCGACGAAGTTCGGACAACGTTTGATCTTTCGCGGCAAACGAGGCAAAGAAGCGCGGCTCGGCTCGCGTGCGGAGGTGTTCGACGAGATCGGACGTCGAGGTCCAACGCGCGGCCAGCAGGCTGAGCAACTGTTCATCGTTGGGAAGATTGACGTGCCTGGACCAGCCGCTCCTCTCGCCAAGGATGGCGACCCGCTGCGCCACCCGCACGCTGATCTCATCCATCTTCAGTCCCTTGAGCTTCTTTATTTTTGTGGTAAAGGAACTCAAGTTCTTTCGTCTGCTTCTTTCAAAGGATTAAGCTCGATGACCTCGTACATCTCGGCAATGGCGCGCGCGGTTGCGCCGCCGGGTTTATAAAACATTTCGCTTGCCACCGCAGTTCGCGAAGCTGACTTGGCGTTCGGATTCGCAAAGCTTTCCTCAACGGCCGCAACCAACTGATCGATATCAAATACGGCAGTCGATCCTTCTGCAAGTAGCTCAACGTACATTGGCTCGACGTCGGTCTTCTCCAGCAGCTCCGGAACGTGAATGCGGATCAGCGGGCGGTCCAACAACAGATACTCAAAGCCGACTGAGCTGTGATCCGTAATCAGGACGTCAGCCGCCATCAAGTATGACGATGAATTACTGCCAGTCGCCAGAAGTCCGCCGTTAGCTTGCAGGAGTGGCGCTAGTCTCTGTCCCCAATCGACACCACCTGAATGGTAATCGTCACCCTGCCGCGAGCGATCGTGAAGTTTGACTATGACTGTATAGCCAGCCGCGCGCAATCGTTTCACAATTTCCTCACCCATCAGCGCGACCGACGAATAGCGCGACCACGTCGGAGCATACAAGACAGTCTTGCGAGAGGGGTCGATACCCAGAGAAGTCAGGATCTCGTTCCGTTCGAGGGAGCCATCGACGAGACAATCCAGTCTGGGCATTCCAATCAAACGAATCGCGGGACTGTCCGCGTCGATCGCGCCGGTGTCGATAAAGTTTTGCAGACGCCGCTTGTTGATAAAGAACAGGCGATCCCAACGGCGCATCGACTCTGCCGGTGAATCGTAGACTTTTCGATACTTACCTGCGACGCCGTGAAAGGTTTGTACGCGCTGGGTCCCACGCGGCAGCCTGGCCCATAGGAAGTCAGCGGTCAGGTACGCGTCGAAATGCATCAGTGCGGCAGCTTTTGGGCGGACCAGTTGATAGGGCGGGCGAGCTTCAGCGTAGATCTTGTCGAGCTGGTCTGGGCGTTCGCTGGCGGTAAAGAAGATCTTAATGCGTGAATCTTTTTGCAATCCTTCGACAATCGGCGCGACGGTCGCATAATTCATCGCGGTCCTGCTATCAACTAGGACCTGACGCCGTTCAGCTCCGCGACTTCGTTGCCAACGCTTGTCGAGCCCACGCAACCACTCGATGGAGTTACCGGAAATCATAAGCAACAATCAGCCATCGTGGTGATTTTGGGAAAGACCTCTTCCTGGGCCTTCCGATAGTCTTCGGGGAAGTCAATTTCGATCCATGGATAACCGTCAGTGCTTATGGCATGCAGTGGAAAGCGAGTGGCAAATTCGCGAAACGCGCGTGGCGCCCAGTCACGTTCATGGCCGCGCGAAATCAACGAGTCCATTTCATCGACAAGCCGCTTCGCCCCTGCGGGACTAAACTTCACGATTCCGACATTCTCACCATCGGCTTCAGCAGGATCCATGTCTTTTCGGATATCAACGACGAGGCCGTCGCTGATTTTGACTTTCATCTCTTCTTCGCCGAGTTGACGGTTTGCCACGTCGACGAGAAGAGCATCGTCAAACGGCGATGAGATAAGCTTCGCCAATAACTGCGGATGAAAAAGTACATCGCAGTTGAGCACGACAAAGCCGTCAAGCAAATGCTCTCGGGCAAGCCAAAGCGAATACAGACTGCTAGTCTCTTCGAATCGCGAATTGATGACGAATGAAGTGGCGGGATCGCAACGCCGTCGTATGCGTTCAGCTTCAAAACCCAAAACAAGCACGACCTTATTTAGCTGTGTTTCGCTTAATGCCGATACCTGCCGGTCCAGGAGCGTCCGTCCACCAATCTCAAAAAGACATTTAGGCTTGAGATCTATTCCGTTAAGACGGGTGCCTTTGCCGGCGGCCAGTATGATTGCTTTCATTCTCGATCAATTATCTTGCAGAGTAACCAAACTTCCACGTGCCGGTATTGGCTGCCGCCGGTCTTTCCATCTCTCTTTAACGACACCCGCAAAAAACCAAAGACCCAGCTCGTGTTCAAAAGCTGCTATCTCGTCAGCGCGAACGAACGCCGAGATCATTGAGAAGAACGACTGCAGGTAAGTGCGAAACATATAACGCGGTATGCCCGCAATATGAGGCACGGTGGAAAAATCCAACGCCGTGCTCTCAGGTGACTCCATATCCAGTCCTTTAGTCTTATAAAGAATCGCGCGGCTGATACCGTGCCAGTAAAACCACTTGCGAAAGTATTTCTTTGTCAGTCGATCGGCGGGTATAACGTGATGCACCACGAGATCCGGTGAATAAAAACCTTTTAGATTTGCGGCGCGTGCGCGCGAGCACCACTCCCTCACTTCCTGACCCAGCAAAGTTCCTGCTTTACGTCCGATCGTGTTGTCCCACAATCCGGCGCGATCAAAAGCTTCGCGTCGAAACACCATGTTCACTCCGATCGCCACGTAATCGTCGAGCGGGAGTGGTTTCGGACCGTAATCAAGCAACGCGATGACAGCCCAATGAATGCTGCGTCCTTCCGGTATCCAGGCCGGACGCTTTCCTGACCAGATCGGAAGAGCTTTGCCGCCGAGATAGTCACACCCGAGTTGCTGTAAGGCGCGATCGGCGTTGGTCAGCCAGTCAGGATCCAGCCTTACGTCGTCGTCGGTGGTCGCGATTATTTCGCCCTGGGCCGCTTTTATTCCTGTATTCAGTGCCGCGGAGCGGCCCTGCTGCGGTTCGTGAAAATAGCGAAGCGGGACGGGGAAAGTTTCGGCTGCCTCGAGCACGACTTGTTTGGTGTTATCTGAAGAATTGTTGTCGACGATCACTACTTCCCACGGATCTGCAACCTGAAGGTGTCTGAGCGAGTCGAGCGTCTTGACCAGCTCCTCGGCGCGGTTGTAGGTGGCGATAACGACGGAAAACTTCATCGGACCGAATCTTTATATCACACTGACGCCGCGGCTCAGCCGGAGATCAACAAGAAGCACAGAAAGCACAAACGATCAGCAAGCATTTGTGCTCTTGTGCTTCAGTAAACAGAGCGCCAAAGGCGCGGAATATGAAAGCCAGGGGCCAGCGCGAAGCAAAGCGGAGCGCGTCGCCCCCTGGTTGCGATAAGCCCGAGTAGACGGAATATGAAAGTCAGGGGCAAGCGCAAGCGAAGCGGAGCGCGTCGCCCCTGGTTGCGATAACCCCGAGGAGACCAAGGCCTGAAAGGCCGAAATATCACGGGTGTATTACGCCCTTTCAGGGCTACATGGCTCTTGATTCTGTTACCCAGGGGCGACGCGCTCCGCGCTTGCCCCCTGGCTTTTATATCTCGCGCCGTTGGCGCTGCTGTCGACTGCCCAGTATCTAGACACCCGCCAAGCATCAGACAAGCCGATGCTCTCCTCAAGCGGCTAAAGATATAAAAGCAGATGTACTTATACGTTCCAGAAACTAGACGGATGTCCGAATACAAGACGGCCATTGACCGGAAGATTCTAAAAACCGAAGCAATCAGAGACTATAAAGAAGAAGCTGGAGCGGTGTGGTTCTTGCTACAGAATTCTGCCATATCAGCAGTTTGTTGAGACTCTTGGTCACTAGTTTTTTCGGCGGTGGGCCAAACGGAGTTTGCTTTACGCGTTTTCATATATGAATCCACGAGGTCGAGAAGGGTCAGTCTCCCTAATCCAATCTTGCCTCTTTCATCGGTGAATCTTTAGACCGTTTCGGTTCTCTAAGGGGTTTCATTAGGTCAAGCAAGCAGGAAATTATGTTACCTCCCAAGCTACTTATCTCACTGGTTGTTGCTCTCCTCCTCATACCAGTCGCAAACATTCAAGCTCAAGAACGTCTCTGCGATACATCTTTTGAAGACTGCCGCACTCCTTTGTGGCAACTCATTGACGCCGAGACACAGGGAATCGACGTCTCATTCTGGTTTATGCAGGATTCGTCTTACGCCACCAAGCTGATCAATAGATTCAACGCAGGCGTTCCGGTTCGAGTTCTTGTCGATCCGCGTGCGAATCCGACGTACCCCGGCAATGAAGACGTGCTGAACATGTTGAAGAACGCCGGCATTCCGATGCGCTACAAACTGACCGACGGCATCCTGCACACGAAGATGATGCTGTTTGTCGGCCAGAACAAGCTCGAGTTCAGCGGCGCTAATTACTCCGGCAACTTCTTCGTACCTGACGCGCCTTACTCCAACTATATCGACGAGGCGATTTATTTCACTGACGACGTATCGCTGATTCAAAGCTTCAAAACAAGATTCGACGACCTCTGGACCAATACGGTTGATTACGGTAACTACGGGAACATTACCGGTCCTTTAATCCGTAAGTACCCAACTTATCCGATTAATCCGGATTTGAATTTCCCGCCGTCCAAAGACTCGTCACAGGACTTCCTGCTGCGCACGCAGCAACGATTCAATGCCGAGACGCAGAAGATCGATATCATCATGTATCGAATCACCAACCAGGGGTACTCCGACACCACGATTGCCGCAGTCAATCGCGGAATTCCTGTGCGGCTGATTCACGAGCCCGATGAATATCGCAACACGGCGAGGCAATGGGACGCCTGGAATATCGACCGCATGTACATGGCCGGCGTGCAAATCAGGATGCGAAAGCATCTCGGGCTCAACCATCAGAAGTCCGTGCTTTTGTATGGCCAGGGCATGACGATTTTTGGATCGTCAAACTGGACCGGGCCGTCTTCAAATTCTCAGGCAGAGAATAACTATTTCACTACCAAAGCATGGTTCTTCAACTGGTTCGTTAACCAGTTCGAACACAAATGGAACTCGACCACCGAGAACCAACCGTTTGTACCATTGCCGCCAGACCAGCCGAGCTACATTTCGCCGGCTAATGCCGCAATTGGCCAACCGACGAACCTGACTTTGAAGTGGGAAGGCGGTCCGTGGGCGCACAAGTACGATATCTATTTCGGCACCACGTCCAATCCGCCGCTGTTAGTGTCTGACGCAAGTACTTATCAGAGTGGCGCACAGACGGGACAAGCGTTACTCGACACCGGTTCGGTCGACGATGGCGTGATGGAGTCGTACACGATTCCCGTTACGCTTCAACCGGGCACGACCTATTTCTGGAAGATCGTCGGCAAGACGATGGCTAACCAGACGGCAACCGGCCAAATCTGGAGTTTTACAACGGCAGGCACCGGCGCTGTACCTGCGGCGCCGACCGGATTGACGGCAACTCCGTTTTCACCTAACCAGATCAATCTCGCCTGGAACGATGTCTCCGGGGAAACAGGATTTCGAGTTGAAAGCAGCCCAAATGGTTCGACCGGTTGGGTTGAAATTGCGAACCTTGGCTCTGGAGTAACTTCATATCAGAATACGGCACTGACTGCGCAGCAAACTTATTTCTATAGAGTACGCGCGGTGAACGCCGCTGGCTTTTCGCCTTACAGCAACGTCGCGAGTGCTACGACGCCTGCGCCCCAAGGCCCGGCGCCAAACGACATAGTTCTTTGGGCCGCTGAGGCACCAACGAAAGTCGGCGCCTGGTCGGTAGTTGCGGACGGAACCGCGGCAGGAGGAAATCGCATTTCCAATCCTGACGCCGGAGCTGCCAAGCTGACGACGGCGCTCGCCAGCCCAGCCAATTATTTTGAGATGACGTTCAACGCCGCCTCCGGCACCAATTACCGGTTGTGGTTGCGCGGCAAAGCTCAGGCCGACTTCTGGGGTAACGACTCGGTATTCATTCAGTTCTCAGACAGCGTCGATAGCAGCGGCAATCCGGTTTACCGAATCGGAACGACTGGCGCCACTGAAATGAATCTTGAAGACTGTTCGGGGTGTGGAATTCAAGGCTGGGGCTGGCAGGACAACGGCTGGGGAGTGGGCGTACTTGGACCACTAATCAGGTTCCAGACGACCGGCTCGCACACGCTTCGAATTCAGGTCAGAGAAGACGGTCTCTCGATCGATCAGATCGTTCTCTCGCCGCAAACATATCTCAACAGTGCGCCCGGAGCATTGAAAAACGACACTACCATTCTGCCTAAATCGGGCGGTGGTGCAACTGCGCCTCCTCCGACTGTTAGCTCCATTCAGCCGACGTCTGGTCCAACCGCGGGTGGAACGTCGATCACAATCTCCGGCAGTGGCTTTGCAGCCGGCGCAACTGTTTCTCTTGGCGGGACGCTTGCCACTAACGTGACGGTAGTGAACAGCGGGTCAATAACTGCCACTACTGCTCCGCGTACTGCCGGAGTCGTGGATGTTGTAGTGACCAATACCGACGGCCAATCAGGCACGCTGGTCCAGGGCTTTAGTTATGCGAATCCGCAAGCTGCGGTGCCCGCATTTGATCGCGTGTTCATTGTGGCGCTCGAAAACCAGAGTTTCGCGAATGCGCAGGGCGGCATGCCGTTCCTGAACAAACTCGCCGGTCGGTATGGACTGGCCGTTAACTATTTCGCCAATACGCATCCGTCCATCGGAAATTATTTCATGCTTACGACCGGTCAGGTAATCACTAACGATGACAGCTTCGCCGGGACTGTGAGCGTCGATAACATCGTCCGGCAACTCAACCTCTCGGGTAAGAGCTGGCACGCTTATGCCGAGAATCTACCGTCAGTCGGATACACGGGCGGCGATGTATACCCTTACGTCAAACGGCACAACCCGTTCGCGTACCTGTCTGATGTGACCGGCAACCAGGCCCAGGCAAACAATCTCGTGCCGTTTTCACAGTTCGCGATCGATCTGGCTAATGGCCAGTTGCCGAACTATTCGTTCATCATTCCTAACCAGTACAACAACTCGCACGACTGTCCACCGTCGATTCCGAATTGCACGAATGTCGACAAGCTTACGACTGCGGACCAGTGGCTGAAAGACAACATCGATCCGCTGATCGCAAGCACTGCTTTCAGGACAAACGGCTTGCTGGTGATTACGTTTGATGAGTCAGTGGATACCGACGGGTTGAACGGCGGCGGTCAGGTCATCACGGTCGTTATCAGTCCGAAGGCGAAGCAAGCTTTCCAATCCAACACTTTCTATCAACATCAGAGCCTGCTGCGAATGGTTGGCGAATCACTGGGTATCAGCACGTATCCTGGAGCTGCGGCGACGGCGCCAAACATGGCTGAGTTCTTTACGACCACGCCCAACACCGCGCCCATCATCAGCAGCCTGTCGCCAACGTCTGGACCAGCAGGTGGTGGGACGACCGTCACGATCTCGGGAACCGGTTTTGCCACCGGTGCGACTGTAACCTTCGGCGGCACGGCGGCTACGAACGTGAACGTTGTTGGCAGCACAACGATCACGGCCGTCACACCAGCACACGCTAGTGGCGCAGTTAATGTTGTCGTCACTAATCCTGGCGGCCAGAATGCCACCAGCACGAACGGTTACACCTACGCAGCCACTGCCGCGCCGACTGTAGCCAGTGTCACGCCTACTTCCGGACCGACGGCCGGCGGAACTTCAGTGACGATTTCCGGTACCGGCTTCGCTGCGGGAGCAACAGTAACGTTCGGCGGAACTGCCGCTATGAACGTAGTCGTCAGCAACAGCACAACGATCACGGCTACGACACCGGCTCACGCTGCCGGCGCGGTTGACGTGGTAGTGACAAATTCAAATGGCCAGAGCGGCAGCAAGTTGAGTGCTTACACTTACACTGCGCCTCCGGGTGGTGAAACGCTATTGCTGACTGACGATTTCAACGACGCTTCGCTGGACCAGTCGAAGTGGCTCCCCAATAATCTGTTCAGCGGGTTTACCGATTCGACCGTGGCTATTAACGAGACCACGACGCTGGGAATAGGACCACTCAAACAGAACACGGACGGCTCACACTACAACGGAATTCGTTCGATCAGCTCGTACGATTTCACTGGCGCGTATGCATACGTGCAGCTCACGCAAGCACCGAATGCGCTGACCGCCGCCGACGCCTTCTACACGATCGGTCTCAATGTCGACAACTGTTACCGGATGTATGTCGAATCAGGAAACCTGATATTGCAGAAGAAAATCGGTGGCGCGAAAACGACGATGCTGACGGTGACGTTCAATTCCACCAATCATGCATTCTGGCGGATACGGCACGATGCGATCTCCGGACAGATCGTGTTTGAGGCTGCGCCTAACAATGCCGGAACGCCCGGGGCCTGGACCATGCTTTACTCCGAGGCGTGGAATACGGCAGCAGTGCCGTTGAACTCAGTAATCTTTGAATTGAAGGCCGGCACCTGGCGCATCGAGGGCGCGAATCCCGGCAGCGTCGCCTTCGACAACTTCAAAGCCGCCAAACCGTAAAAAGGATTTCTCTGTGCAACCTCTGTGTCCTCTGTGGTTAAGGAATTGTTTGTAAAAACAACCACAGAGGCACATCTATGAAATCGGCACCGGAGTCAAGCGGAATTTTGTCAAAAGCAGCGCAGAGCTCTACCGGACCGCGCGAGGCGGTGAGATTTACTCTATTTGCCGCTGGA
>Ga0157375_10006259_pt1 | contig 10369 bp, 9 predicted proteins | sample M35metaG_FD_115311 | JGI IMG/M metagenome (GOLD analysis project Ga0157375, IMG submission 115311) | Miscanthus rhizosphere microbial communities from Kellogg Biological Station, Michigan, USA - M3-5 metaG | ecosystem: Host-associated > Plants > Roots > Rhizosphere > Soil | place: USA: Michigan... | reverse complement strand
TTAGTTTTATAATATGATCAGATGCCTTGTAGTAGATGATGAGCATTTGGCACTCCATATATTGGAAGATTACATCTCCAAAATGCCCTTCTTGCAATTGGTAAAGGCAACTACCAATCCTATCGAGGCGCTGCAACTGGTGCAGGAAGGGAATATCGATTTGGTTTTTTTGGACGTGCAGATGCCCGAGCTAACCGGCATTCAGTTTTTGCGCATTGCTAATGGTAAATCAAAAGTGATATTGACTACCGCCTACTCGCAATATGCATTGGAAGGCTATGAATTGGACGTAATTGATTACTTGTTAAAGCCTATAGCGTTCGACCGTTTCTTCAAATCAGTACAAAAAGCGCAAGCCATTATCCAGCCATCTGCGAAGCCGGAAATAAAAGCGGAGGCAGCTCCGCAAAATGACTTCCTAAGCGATTTTATCTTCGTAAAAACAGAACACAAAATCCAGAAAGTTTACCTGAACGATATCCTTTTTATCGAAGGCCTGAAAGACTACATTTCCATTTTCACCCCTGCCGAGCGTATTATCACCTTGCAGAACATGAAAAAGATGGAAGATGCTTTACCAGAGAAACATTTTATCAGAGTGCACAAATCCTATATCGTCTCCATCAATAAAATAGACAGCATCGAGCGTAGCCGTATTTTTATTGGCGATAAGATCATTCCTGTGGGCGATACCTATCGTGAGGATTTCTTTAAGATAATTGACGGGAAGAATATCTAGTTTTCAATTGCTATACTAATTAAAAACTGCCAACTACCCAATAATCACTGCGCAATAGCTTTCCGTATGGCCGCCTCCGCTTCTGCAACTACTTCATCAACGGGTCTTTTTTCTGGTTCGATTGGGGGTAATACCTCCCAGGTCATGCGGATGAATGTATTAAGCGGAAAACTGCCGTAGCGTTGCATTTTCCAGGCATTGTTGATCGCAATTGGAACAATCAGCGCTTCAGGGCATTTTTTAAGCAGGGTAGCTACGCCGCCTACCTGGAAGGTTTTTACATTCCCGTCTTTTGACCGTGTACCTTCAGGGAATATCACTGCCGACCACTTGTTTTCTCTCATACGGGTGCCCAACTTTGCAATTTCGGTAATGGATTGCCGGGAATCTTTACGATCGATAATAGCTGCGCCACCATGACGAAGATTATAGGAGACGGACGGGATGCCTTTAGCCAGTTCAATTTTCGAGATAAACTTCGCATGGTATTTATGGAGGTGGTATATCAGCACAGGTATATCATACAGGCTCTGGTGATTGGCGATAAAGATCATCGGACGGCCAACAGGCAAATTTTGCTTGTTAATAAAAGTGACCGTATCACCTAAAGCATAGTAAGAGCTTTCCAGGCAAAAGTTCAATATATCAACTGACCACTTGTGGGCCTTGTAGCCAAACCAATTGAAGCAAATCCACTGGATCGGATGAAATATCACTAAAGCCAAACTAAATAGCAGATAATGGATGGGCGATAAGATGTAGCCTAAAAATTTCCTCATAGAGAAGCAAAGGTAGTGTTTAGTTGGATTATGTTGAATAAGGAACCGGAGTATTACAAACTTCAGCTGCAAGCTTGCGATTGATCACAAGCACCGCTTCCGTTTGCATAAAGCATTCATCCAATACGCCTTCGCCTACTATCCCGGTAGTGCCCGTAACAATCACCCTGATCTTTGTTTCCACGCTGCCAACCTATTTTAAAATAGCTCCCGTACCATACGGAAAAATCGTACTGATCCGCACTGGTAGTTTACCTTTCGGATTAATGATCCGGTTGATCACCTTCACCGCTGAACGCTGCATTTCGTCATTCATCTGGTACCCGGCGATCAGTGCACCACTATTTTCTATCCCCGGCAAACCTGCCATCGCGTACGGATTGGCGAAGATACAAACCACTGAATGGGGGTGGGTGGCCACCTGTGCTATAAATATTTTCACCCCATTGCTATAATCCAGCTTGCTTGCGGGGCGGGTACGTGTGTCATTAACGCTGACGATCACCTGATCGTAACCACGCAATCTATCCAGCAATACCAACAATTCATCTGCAGGCGTTGCTTTACCTACAATAAAGGTATCATTATTCAGGTACCACTGAGCTATTTCATTCTGAAACAAAGTAGGCTGCGAAACACCAATGCTTACTATAGCCGTTTTGGCTATCGGGTTTAATTGCACGGTAGATGCATCTCCTTTTAATAGTGTAACCGACGCATCGGCCAACTGCTGCAACAATGATTTGGCACTTTCTCTGTTCAGATCTTCAAACAGATGTTCAGGTAAGGCTTGTTGATAGTGGTTCAGACCGGCCCAATATTTGGCAGCCAGTACTTTTTTTACCCGTGCTTCAAATTCCCTTTTGCTGGCTTTATCTTGCCTAACTGTTTTCTTGAGAGCTTTTATTGCTCTTTCTGAATTTTCTGATAGCTCGATAATGTCATTCCCGGCTAAATAAGCGCGCACATCTGCCTCTCCATCCGGGAAATATTTTACAACAGCCTTCATTTCCATTGCATCTGATACTACCAATCCCTTAAAACCAAGCGAATCTTTTAATATTCCGGTTACAATAGGCCGCGATAAGGTTGAAGGCAAATTCTTTGTAGTATCCAAAGCCGGGATATCCATATGTGCGATCATTACGCCGCTTATGCCTGCTTTTATTGCCTGGCGAAAGGGGTATTCTTCCAGCGTATCCAATCTTTCTCTGCTAAAAGGCATCAAAGGTAAATCGAGGTGCGAATCTACATTGGTGTCGCCGTGACCGGGAAAATGTTTAGCCGTTGTAAGCAAACCGGCATCCTGCATACCCTTCATGTAGGCAATGCCTTTTGCCGCAACGTTGAACTTATTGTCTCCGAACGAGCGGTAATTGATCACCGGGTTATTAGGGTTGTTGTTCACATCCATATCCGGCGCCAAGTTCATATGCATGCCCAACCGTTTAAAATCATAGGCTACAAACTGGCCCATTTTGTAGATCAGCGAATTATCCTGTATGGCGCCCAAAGCCATTTGATAAGGATAAGATATGGTCGAATCCAGCCGCATACCTATACCCCATTCGCCATCCATTGCTATCAGCAGAGGCACCTTGGCCAGTTTCTGATATTTATTTATAAGATTTAGCTGTCTAACCGGTCCGCCCTGGAAAAATACTAAACCGCCAATTTGCTGATCTTTGATCACGTTACCTACCGAATCCTCATATGCTTGTCCGCGATCGGTATGCGCTCTCACAAAAAATAATTGTGCCACACGTTGCTTACGGCTTAGTTTTTTGTAAACTGAGTCGACCCAGTGGTTCTGCCGGTTTAATAAATTGAGGTAACTGACTTTTTGTTGTGAGAACGCGGAAAGACTGCCCATTAACAGAACAAATAAGAAACCACGTTTTAATACTTTTTCAAATTGATTCATAGCAGTTTCAAATGTAATTATTGCGGATTGGTTGTAGGGGTTGTAGAGGTTAAAAAAGTTGTGTTCTAAACGAGTATAGCCATTTCACGTCCACAACTATTACTACAACTACTGTAACCACAATTAAACCCTAATTAAAAAAATTTCAATAAACAACTAAACCTATTTGTTGTCTTTCATTCTAAAAAGTCAACAAACTATAAAAAACTTACTCTAATGAAACACATTTTTATTTTAGCTATATGCCTGCTGGTAGCAGGATCTGTAAGCGCCCAGACTTATTATTATGGCCCCCGTCGTGTTCATCGTCGCCCGGTACAGCGCCAGGATGATTTTAACCGTCCCAGTGTTGGTATAGAAGGTGGTGTTAGTCTTGCCAATACAGTATCTTCTTACAATACGGGCTACAGCACGAGCGGTATTGTCGGATTTAACGCTGGTTTAGTTGCCAATATACCTGTGATATACCCATTATCTTTTGAGCCTGAGGTATTGTTTTCGCAAAAGGGCTACGAGGCCAATACAACCGACGGCGTTTTGACGCAACGCAATAACTATATCGATATTCCGTTGCTGGCAAAGTTCCGCATTGTGCGAGGCTTCAATTTCCTAGTCGGTCCGCAAATCAACATTCCATTAACCAGCACTACTACCTTTGATAATGGGTTTACAACAAGTCGTGAAAGTTATTATGATGATGCCACTAACAAAAGTTATATCTCGGGGGCATTCGGCGTGAGCATCGATCTTAATCAGAATGTTGATATACACGCCCGTTACCTGATCGATCTTTCGTCAAATACTTATGATCAGAACTCTCCAATCTCTGACTATCGTAATCAGGTTTGGCAGTTTGGTATAGGAATTAAGTTCCAGTAATTAATTAATGGAGTTAAAATTAGAGATCTGTTGGTTAATGATGCCAACGGATCTCTGTCATTTATTGTTTTTATACTCTTAATGGTGCGATCTTAATTTCCCTTTGAGCCATCTTTTAAACCTACGGCGCAGTAAATTGTGCTTACGTTCACGGTTCACAATATCCAAATCATGGTACAAGGTATTAAGATCAGCTTGCTTCTCAGGTAATACGTACAGGGGATGGGTAATTTCTTCAATATTTTCCAAAGGTATATTGGCATACGGGCTATCAGTATCAAAGGTGTGTGTCGGATCTATTCCGAAACCGATATTTGATATTAAATTACGATTAGGTATAATGGAAAGACTATTATTGAAAAAATTGGCGAACACCAATTGGTAATCCCAGGTATCTATCTTAGCCGCTTTTACATCTACAAATATCGTCACCCAGGAGTCTACAATAAACGGATTATCGAATATCTTTTCCAATTGTCTTCTAACATCTTTTTCATCATATCTGGCAAGCGCTTTATCGTAATTATTCCAAACCCTTTTCCAGCTTGCCCATCCCCACACATGTGTCATGTTCGAGAAATAATAACTGGCGTCCCCCAATTTTTTGCCATGCTGCAAATTACATCCTGAAATATGCCCAATCCTTGTATCGAAACGATATTTTTCCAATAATGTATCACAAAATTTAAAAAAACCATCCGCTGGTAAACAATCATCTTCCAATATTATTCCCTCGTCTTCATGTTCAAAAAACCAGTCGATTGCTGATGAAACGCCCTCTTTACATCCCAAATTAATTTCCCTGAAAAGTGTTTGCACTTTACAATCCCAATCTACCTCTCTTATAATATCCCTTACCGAATTACATAATTCTCTCTCCCCCGGGCGTGAAGCCCGCGGGCCATCTGCCGCAATATATAAACGATGTGGCCGTGCTTTCTTTATTTCATCAAAAACTCTTCTGGTTGTATCGGGCCGGTTAAATACAATGAACAATACAGCTGATTTTGATTTGTATTCCATAATTTTCAATTAATAAAGCAATTATCCATTAAGGTTATTATAAAATAACGTCTCCAGTCTCTTACAAGATTTTTCCCAGGTAAATTGTTGGATATGCTTATTAGCTGCTTTGGCCAATTGTAGCCTTAAATCATTATTTTCAATTAAATCTATAATTTTTTCGGCCATTTGTTCGGGTTTAGCCGGTTCAACAAATGATACAGTCTGTCCATCGATCATAAAATCTAAATGACCTTCTATATTTGTACAAACACATGCGCAACCGCATGCCATCGCCTCCATAGGAGGCAAGCCCCAACCTTCATGAATACTGGGCGATATGAAAATAGATGTCTGATTATAAATATCCCTAACATTATCCGGCATATAATGATATTCAAAAGTGTCCGGGAAAGCGTGTATAGGATGCTTATAGACGCCAAATAAAATCACTTTAAGAGCTGGATATTTTGCGGCAACAATTTTTAAAGCTTCAATACCATAAATGCTTCCTTTTCTTTCTGCGTCAGCGTAAAGCATACTAATGCTTACCGGATTCCTGTCTTCAATAGCAGTTTCGATGAAAAATTGTTCAGCATCAATTGCATTAGGAATCACTGGTGGTTTTTTATTTGATATGGATTCAACAATGCCCGTTAAGTAGTTTGAAATCACAATATGATGCAGCTTTAATTGGTACGATCGATGAACAAGTTCAATATGGGGGGTCATAATAGCTTCATAATCCTGAATCAGGTTAAATTTTATCCCTTTGGCAGAACTTAATGATTCAACTTCTATAGCAGTAGCCCACCATGTGCAAAAAATAATATCAGCGTCTCTTATATATAAATCGTCAACTTGTACAATTTCAAAGCTTTTAATAGCAGGGTCTAAATGAAACCACCAGGGATTTCGCTTTCTGACCAGTTTCAAATACTTCTGGAAAAATATGTGTTTGTTTTTTCTAAACCATCTTTCAGTATGTGTTTTGAGGGTGTGCATAGAATGATAGATCACCACATCATGCCCGTTTTTAGCCAGCTCATTTGCATACTGATACATGACTTTAAGGCCGCCACCCGGATTTTTATTTAAAAAAGGCAGCACGATGTTTATTTTTAGTTTTCTACTCATTATCAAACTATTATATTTTACAAGGCCACCTGTTTATATAATTCAATCGTTTTATTAATACAATTTCCAATTGAAAATTGCATTAATCTTTCCTGTCCACGTTTAATGAGACTAATTTTTAATTCTGTGTTATTTAATACCTCATCAATAGCCCCCGCAATGGCCGAGGTGTCATTGGGGTTAAAATAGGCCGCAGCATCAGAGCAAACTTCTGGTAAACTACTGGTATTGCTTGCAATAACAGAGCAGTTATTTTGAAATGCCTCTAAAACCGGTAAGCCAAAACCTTCGTACAGTGAAGGAAAAACAAAAGCTAAAGCATGCTGATAAAGTGCGTTTAATTCAATGTCTGTCACGTTTATTCTGAAGCAACGATGTATAATATTGAGCTTTGTAAGTAACTTAACTTCATCCAGAGTAAAGCGCGCACCACCGGTGCAAACCAAAAAAACATCCTTGTACTTATTCATTATCTCCCCCATGGCTTCAGCAAAACGGTTGAAATTTTTATAAGGGTTCCGGTCGCCAACATATAAAATAAAATCCTTCGGGATATCGAGCGTTAAGGGAACACTTTTAAACTCTTGTAGCCGGATGCCGTGGTGAATAACCTCTATCTTTTCTTCAGGAACATGCAGTATATCTATCAGGTCGTTTTTAGTAGACTGCGAAATAGCGATAACTTTGGATGCCTTTGCTACAATTTGTTTTTTAAATGCCGCCACAGGCATATCATGTTTATTAAATACCTCCGGGTATTTTTCATGAATCATATCATGCACTGTAACAACAAAAGGCTTTTTTATATAATTTAGAAAATACGGGTGATAATAGGTTGGGTGAAAAACATCGAAATCATTTTCTTTCAAAAGATATTTGCTGTACAAACTGTTCCATTTTATCTCACGTTTAACCTTACCTTTTAAAAAGAAATCCCCCGTTCTATTATTGAGCAATAAGGGTACATCCCGTATGTAATAGTTTTTAGAACGTACCGCTGCCAGTTTATATTTTATATCATCACGAGCTTCGATTTCCGTCATGATATTGGCGAAATACCGGCTTATACCACCGTATTTCTGCTCACTAAAATGCTGGTAATCAAATAATACAGTTAGCATGCTATTTAGTTTTGCGGTAAGTTTGCTTTAATTTTCGAAAGGCGTATCGCGCATAAGTCCCAAACCCTAAATATTGCCTGATATATCTATACTGGTCCTTTTCAAACTTGTGATCGACATTTTGTGCCGAGTGACCCCGTGTATCAAATATTGCTATCAATTGATCGATAAATTTCCATTTAAAGCGCTTATCGGTAAAGCTCATTATATTTAGCAGGTGATCGGCAGATACCACATATTCTGTCTTATACTGATATGAATCAAACAAAAATTTAGGATAGAAAATGCTCTGATGGCATAAGATCACTTTTATCAAATCATAGCGTTTTAAAGGCCTTCCAACAATCTCACCCCATATAATAACTTTTCCATAATAAACAGTATTGGCATCTGCCAATAAATCTATTGCTTTAGGGAAACCAGGTAAAATGTAGTCATCAACACCTAAAAAATAGAGCCATTTGCCTTTGGCATATTTTATAGCATTGTTCATGGCATCATAGATACCTTTATCGGGCTCACTTCTCCAATAATCAATTTTATCATTATAGCTATGCAGCAATTCCAATGAACTATCGGTGCTGTTTCCATCAAGGATAACCAATTCAACATCTTCATTACAGTAATTAGATGTATTGGTTATAAATCTGTCTATAAAGCTTTCCGCGTTCCTGATAACTGTTATGATAGAAACCTTATATTCTTTTTGAATGCCATGCGCAATTCTTTTTCCCCCTTCCTTCATGTCAGACATCTGAATTTTCAACCTCATTAATTACCATAATTAAGTTTCGCAATAGCTATTTAAAGCTTTGATTTTGAGTGATACTTTTCTTTAGGCTTGAAAATTTTATAGTACTGCCTTGCGAAAAATAATATAAGGTCCGTGTTCCCAATAATGTTTAATAATTTATTACCTGAAATATAAAACCTTGTAATAGTTGTAGAGATAAATCTTGAGCGGAATGAACGCCTGTACTTTTTTATGAATTGTTTTTTAAGCCGATAAAACCGCTCATCATCATTACCGTCACTTTTGTGGATCAGCTTAAAATCAATCACATAGCACGTATATCCTAGTACATCGGCTACCAAACAAATATCGGCACCATAAAAATGAAACCCCTGCAAATCTGCTGAAAGCGACAGGTTTGCACTTTTCCTAGCCACTATAAAATTCTCATCCAAAGTTTGTGCCCTTAAAGGCAAATTTGGCTCATGCCATTCTTTACCCGACTGATTAGTCAAATGCAGCCCCCTGTGTTTGACATTAAGCCCTCCGGCATTACCCAAAACGGCCCATTCCGGATCGACTTTTTCAATATCCTGTATTTTTCCCAGTAAATGCGTGCGCCCGTGCTGATTCAGTAAAATGTCCTGATGACAGAGTATAATATATTTGCCTTTTGCTTCGCGCAAGAAACGGTTAAGTCCGGCATATGCTTCAAAAGTATTCGCGGTACTATTATCGATATAAATAAACTCGCATGTCTCTTCATCAAAACCCATATTGACGAATGATTGCAACATCTCCTGATATTCTGCACTATTAGTTACCAATGTGCAAATAGTAAACTCGAACGGGAAAGATTCGCCTGTTTCTATCTTTCTGGATCGTATTTGCTGCATATGCGGATATTAGTTGATACTGATGTTTACTGAAAGGTTTGCATATCTATAAGCCTTTTATACAAACCGTTATTCATAATTAGTTGCTGATGGTTCCCTTGCTCTACAATTTCTCCGCTTTCCAGAACTATAATATTATCAGCATTCTGAATAGTGCTTAAACGATGGGCTATAATGAGTGATGTACGGTTCTTCATCAGGTTATTCAATGCTTCCTGCACCAATTTTTCCGACTCGGTATCCAGTGCAGAAGTAGCCTCATCCAGCAACATGATCGGCGGATTATTTAAAACTGCCCTGGCTATACAAATACGTTGCCGCTGGCCTCCGGAAAGTTTGGTACCGCGGTCGCCGATATTGGTATTATAGCCATTCTCTGTCTCAATAATGAAGTTATGCGCGTTGGCTATACGCGCTGCTGCCTCTACTTCCTGCTGGGTGACGTTTGCTTTACCGAATGCGATATTATTATAAATGGAATCGTTAAAAAGTATCGACTCCTGGTTCACTACGCCCATCAGCGACCGAAGTGAATGCATGGTTACCCCTTGTATATTCTTATCGTCGATCAATATCTCGCCTGACTGCGGCTCGATAAATCGAGGGATCAAATCCATCAATGTTGATTTACCTCCACCTGAAGGGCCAACCAGGGCAACTGTCTTTCCTTTAGGGACAGTTAGATTGATGCTCTTTAATACCTCACGGCCCGGATAGGAAAAGGATACGTTATTAAAATGAATGCCCTCATTAAATTCTTTTATATCGGTAGCATTAGGTGCATCAACTATTTGTGGCTTTTCATCAATCAACGCTAATACACGTTCGCCGGCTGCTATCCCGGAATGTATATTACTGAATGAATCAGATATAGATTTTGCCGGCCGCATGATCTGTGAGAAAATGGCTATGTATGCGATAAATTGGCCCCCATTTAAGTCGGATCTCTTATTGAGTATCAGATACCCCCCATATAAAACAATAAATGCGATCATAGTGACAGCCAGTATCTCAGAAACAGGCGAAGCGGATTGCTGACGCTTAGCCATCGACTTCATGATTTTTGAATATCGTTTGTTTTCGGAATGAAACCGCTGCTTAATAAAATCAGTGGCATTAAAGGCTTTAATGATTTTTACGCCCGAAAGAGCTTCATCCA
>Ga0157375_10006256_pt1 | contig 10369 bp, 12 predicted proteins | sample M35metaG_FD_115311 | JGI IMG/M metagenome (GOLD analysis project Ga0157375, IMG submission 115311) | Miscanthus rhizosphere microbial communities from Kellogg Biological Station, Michigan, USA - M3-5 metaG | ecosystem: Host-associated > Plants > Roots > Rhizosphere > Soil | place: USA: Michigan... | reverse complement strand
TCCGGGAATGGATCCAAAATCGACGGAAAAACCGCGCCGTTCGGGAGGACCTTCTTTAACACAAAAGTCTTCCGCCCCTGATCGTAGGCGTACTTATTGCGACAGCCTTTGGGCGTTTCGATGACGACATGAAGATGAGGGGAACCGGGCACAAAAGGCGGTAAGTCTGTTATTGCGGACGCGGTCACGTTCGTCTTGTCGCATCGTAATTAGCACGCCTTTTGGTTTAACAGAACATCCGTCCGGTTGAACGCGTCGAGAAACCACCAAAATTCCGGTCGCTGCGAATAACTAAGTGTGATGCCCGACGGACCCACTGCGAAGCGACGACACAAGCGCAGTAATTTTGGGTTTCTGTTGATCGACGTCATCAATCCGTTGGACTTTCCCGAAGCTTCCCGGATGCAGAAGTTTGTGCCCCCAATGATGCGCGTTTTGCGCCATCTCAAAGAACGCTGTCGCCGCGCCGGAGTCCCCGTAATTTATGTTAACGATAACTTCGGCCGCTGGCGCTCCGACCTGGATCAAACGGTTGAATATTGCATCGACACGAAATCGCGCGGCAGCAATATGTCGCAGCGGCTAAGACCTGAGCCGGATGATTATTTCGTGCTCAAACCAAAGCACTCCGGCTTTTTCGGCACCGCGCTCGAAACCCTCCTTCAGTCAATTGGGGTGAGGCAGTTGATCATTACCGGTATCGCAACGACCTCGTGCATCCTCGCGACCGCTTTCGATGCTCACATGCGCGGTTACCGGCTTTTTGTCCCGCGAGACGGCACAATCGCCAATACCGCTCAAGAAAAGCGGGTGGCGTTGAAATTAATGACCAACTATCTCAAGGCAGATACGCGGCTGGCTTCGAAAATCGCATTCTATTCAGCTCGTAAGCTTCGGATCTCGTAGGTAACAACCGCAGCATTCCCGCCCCCTCCTCCATTATCAGCCATAACAACACATTCTTCCTGCGCTGTCTTATTCGGTTACGACTAACGATCCGGCTGTGACTGTCGGAATTATTCGTAGAATTTCTTAAGGCTCCATACGGCCAACGCCCTATGGATCGTCGATTGATAACTAAAGCTGGCAAATGGCGGCTGGAACCCATCATAAGCCGGCAAGACAATAACACTTATGAAAAAACAATTCTTAACAGTAGCATTTGCGCTGGCCGCACCGTTTGCGTTCGCGCAGACCTCGACCACTAGCACCACCACCACCACCACGACCGACGGAGCAGGCACAATTACGACCTATACTCCGGGCCAAACCATTGTGCTGAAAGAAACATCAGGTCCGAGAACTTATCGTTTTGGTAAGACCGTGACCTACGTGACGCGCGGTGGAAAAACGCTTGACGAAGAAGCCGTCAAGACGCGGATCAGAATAGGTGTGCCGGTGCATGTTCATTACAGTGGTGAGGGCGACGCGATGATGGTTGATCGCGTAATTCTCGACGAAGATTGATCCCTTCGCCGCCACCTCCAGTAGCCTGGTGGCGCGATGGTGAGCCTGGATCATGTGTGGCGACCTTTGCACAAGGTCGCCACATTTTTTTCCGATGAATACAGCCGCAGACTGGTTTGTAGTCGTCTTGGGATCTGCGACCGCTTTCTGCCATTTCATGGCGAAGGACCGCTGGCCACTCGCAATAACCGAGCGGATTAGTAAACGGCATACCCGGCGGCCGCGGTCCCTGAAGGGATGGGTTGAGCTTGGAGCGGGCGAATGCATTGCGTCTGAGGCGCACCGGCAAGTATTTTGTCTTTCTCAATAAAGCCGCGAATTTCACCATTGCGTAACGCGCGAACGCGATCATAGTTCAGCTCTCAAGATCGCGGGGTGGAGCAGTCTGGTAGCTCGTCAGGCTCATAACCTGAAGGCCGCGGGTTCAAATCCCGCCCCCGCAACCACCTCGATTCACGAGAGTCTTTTTGAGTCCGCTCGTGTCCACTCCAAACCGCTCGAAAAAACGCGTTCGGTCGAGTGGCCGAAACGTAAAACGCTGGCGTGGAAGGTATAACGTTTCTCGGGAGGCCCGGATTCTGAACACTGATTTGAATCTGAGTCGAATGAATGAAGTAAAAAAAGAAAAACAGTCGGTAGCGCGAATTATCGCACTGCTTGCAGCCACGGCAGCGGTGCACGGCGTGCACGCCGAGACACCCGCGGAGACAAATCCAAAGTCGTGCTGCCTGGTCAGCTCTTCACGCGGCGCGTTGCTCGCCACCGCAGCCGCCGGGACAAATTCCGGTGGCGTACAGGGCGCCAAAAGCCTCAAAGCCAGCGCGCCAAACATTTCCACTAAAGGCTGGCCGGCCAAGCCATGGCCAGAAGGAATGGTTTGGATTCCCGGCGGCGAATTCGCCATGGGCGCGGTGATGAATGGCAACGGCAGCTCCGAGATGCCGATGGCATCGAATGACGCTGAGCCGGTCCATCGCGTTTTGGTTGACGGCTTTTGGATGGATGCCACCACGGTAACCAACCAACAGTTCGAGGAGTTCGTTAGGGCAAGCGGCTACGTTACGATCGCGGAACGCACACCAACCAAAGAGGAATTTCCGACCGCGCCGGCCGAGAACCTGGTCGCGGGCTCGGTTATCTTCGCCCCGACCGATCACGAAGTGCCGCTTAACGATCACTTGCAATGGTGGAGCTACGTCAAAGGCGCGAACTGGAGAAGACCGCTCGGACCGGATAGCGATATCAAGGGAAAGGAAAAGTATCCGGTCATCCACGTGGCATATCCGGATGCGGAAGCCTACGCAAAATGGGCCGGCAAACGTTTGCCAACCGAAGCCGAGTTTGAATTTGCCGCCCGCGGCGGGCTTACCGGTAAGACGTACACATGGGGGGACGAATTTCGTCCCGGTGGAAAATGGATGGCTAATACCTGGCAAGGAAAATTTCCGGTGAAAGACGCAGGCGAAGACGGTTATGCCGGCATCGCGCCGGTGAAATCGTTTCCGGCAAATGGTTACGGCCTTTACGATATGTCAGGCAACGTTTGGCAATGGTGCAGTGATTGGTATCGCCCCGATTACTATGAAACGCTCGCAGACAAAGGCGGTGTTGCGCGCAATCCGCAAGGCCCGGACGAATCCTTCGATCCTTCCGAGCCGGGAGTGAAAAAGCGTGTCCATCGCGGCGGTTCGTTTCTTTGCAACGACCAATACTGTTCGCGCTACATCGTTGGCACGCGTGGCAAAGGCGAAGTCGAGACCGGAACCAATCACCTCGGTTTTAGGGTTGTGATGACGCCGGAGATGTGGGCCGAGCGGCAAAAAGAGAATCCGAAAGCCTCGCGCTGAGGACCTACGTTCGCCGCGACGATACACCCGTGCGCGGATCAGCGTGGGACTTGGACGGAGACCGGCAGCCTCGTCACGGCACGCGAATTGCACACCGCGACATTGCTGCCTCATCAAGGCATTCCACCGAAGCTCACGTAATCATCGAGATCGAGCAGGTCCGCCCAGGTTTTGATGTCCTCACGGGTTTTGCTGAATTTGCCGACGGCTTCCGCAAAATATTGCAGCGTCTCCGCGTCGCTCTCCGGTCCGCGCCGTTGCATGTGCTCGCTCCATTGCTCGATCTCCCACGGGGTGCGCTTGTGCAGCGCGGTCTCGTTCACCCAGTTGAGAATTTCGCCGTCACCTTTGCCGGTCGCAAGCTGCTCGCGCAACGCGGCGGGATCGATTCCGACGAAGTCGATAAAGCGCTGATCAAGCGGGCAGGCATATTTGTATTCGCCAATTTTGCCGATGATATCCGCGCGCCCTTTGTCGAGCATGCGCGGGAGCAGCACGTAGCCGCCAAGGCGAGCGCGCGGACTGCGCGGTGGTCGTTTCGTTAAGTCGGGGGCGGCGAGGTCTTTGTTGAGTTCGGTCATATGGGTCCTTCTATTTTGAGATTCGGGAACGCTTAGCTTTGCGCCAAGCCGCCATCCACGAGTAATTCGGTGCCGGTGACAAAGGCGCTGTCGTCCGAGGCGAGATAAGCAACCGCCTTCGCAATCTCGGCAGATTCACCGAAACGACCCAGCGGCACTTGGGCGTGAATGCCTGCCGCGATTTCCTCGACCGCTTTCTTTTCCAGGCCCATCTTGTCGAAGATCGGGGTCGCGATCGGCCCCGGACTAACGACGTTGACCCGGATTTTTTTGGGCGCGAGTTCGATCGCGAGCGTTTTGGCGAGGCTGTTAAGCGCCGCCTTACCCGCGGCATAAACGCTCGCGCCGGGCATGCCGAAATGCACTGCCGTGGTCGAGGTAAAGATGACTGACGCGCCTTCCGTCAAAAGAGGCAGTGCGCGCTGCACGGTGAAGTAAGCGCCCTTGAAGTTCGCGTCGGTCATTTCATCGAACACCGCTTCATCCGAATCCGAAAGGGGCACAAACTTCGCGACTCCGGCATTGACAAAGAGCACGTCCACCCGGCCGACTTTTTCGCGAATGCCTTGAAAGGCACGATCGATTTCGGCCACGCGCGAAACATCCGCGGTCACGCCTAACGTGTCGCCACCGATTTCGCGCGCGGCTTTCGCCACCGCCTCGGGGTTGCGGCCAATAATGATGACCCGCGCGCCCTGCGCTCTAAACTCCTGCGCGGTCGCGAAGCCGATGCCACTGTTTCCGCCGGTAACGACGGCGATTTTGTTTTGTAATTTCATATAAAACTTTTTCGAGGTTTGTGGTGCAGCGTGTCGCCATTTCAGGCCACAAGTTGCTCGAGTTTTTCGATGATAGATTTCTTCGGCGCGCCGCCGACGAGCTGGTCGCGCAATTGGCCGCCTTGGAAAAAGAGCAGCGTCGGCACCGCCCGGACGTTGTATTTCTGCATCAGGCCGGGGTCGTCATCGATATTCACCTTTGCGATGCGAAATTTGCCTTCGGTTTCCCGCGCAATTTCGTTCAGGAGCGGCGCGATCATTTTGCACGGGCCGCACCATTCCGCCCAGAAGTCGACCAGCACTGGGATGGGCGATTGCAGGACGGCTTTTTCAAAGCTTGCTTCGTTGATGTTGATGGGTTCGTTCATGTCTTCTTTCGTTAGATATCAGGGTGACTTTCTTCTGGTTTGCGGGGTTACCGATGGCAGCTCGCGCGGCACGACCATGCAGAAAAGCTTCTCCGTTCCGCGGAGGAACATGAGCGGCGAAGGCTGACCAATCTCATCGGCGACGAGTTGCTTGTGCAGGTCGTCAACGCTGGCGATAGCGTGGCCTTTGAAGCCGACAATGGTGTCGTTAGGCTGAAGCCCCGCGATCCCGGCCGGGCTGCCCGGTTCCACTTCCATCACGAGCACGCCCGTGTTGGCCGGGAGCTTGTGGAACCGCACCACCCGCGGATGGAGCGGAACGCTCTGGCCCGCCACGCCGATCGAACTCCGTCGAATGCGCCCATCCTTGATCAGCCAGCCGGCGACAAATTTCGCGGTATTGCTCGCGATCGCGAAACAGATTCCCTGGGCCGGAAGGATGACCGCGGTGTTTACGCCGATCACCTCGCCCGCGCTGTTGAGGAGCGGGCCGCCGGAATTGCCGGGATTGAGCGCGGCATCGGTCTGGATGATTTCATCCATCAGCCGGCCCGAATCCGAGCGCATCGAGCGCCCCAGCGCGCTCACAATTCCCGCCGTCACCGTCTGCTGGAATCCGTAGGGCGAGCCGACCGCGACCGCGATCTGGCCGACTTGAATTTGTGACGAATCGGCCAGCCGCAGATGCTGCACATCAGCATCGATGCGGATGACCGCGAGATCGGTTTCCGGATCTGTGCCAATGAGCTGCGCAGGATAAACGCGCGCGTCGCGCAACGTCACTTCGATTTCGCGCGCCCCGTGCACGACGTGGCTGTTCGTTAGGATAAAACCGTCACGGGCGAGGATGAAGCCGGAGCCGCCACCCGTTCCGCGTTCGCCGCTCAGGACCCGAATGTTAACCACGCTCGGAGCAACGCGCCTAACGACCGCTGCAATGGTTTGAGAATAAGCATCAAGCAATTGCTCGTCGCCTACCAACGACCTGGAGGGCGACGCTCCGTCGTTACCAAGACTCTGGGCGGCAGCGGTGTCGAAATTGCTCTCCGCACTCTGGAGAGTGACCCACGGCAACGACGGGGCGTTGCCCTCGAGCGAGCCGGCCTTGAGATGGAGCGCGTTTACCATGGCAACGATTCTCCCATGTGCACATAGGCGCCGTTAGGGCCATCCGCGCCAAGCGTCGCCAGTTCCACACTGGTTTTGGCCCCGCCTTCGAGTTCCATCGTCGCTCCCGCGCCGCCCATGTCGGTTTTTACCCAACCGGGATGCGCCGCGTTCACCTTGATGTTTGTCTCCTTCAGCTCGTAAGCGAGCTGCACGGTGTAGGCGTTGACGGCGGACTTGGAGACGTTGTAAGCCGCGTAGCTCTTGCTCTCGTAAATCGGCGAACCAGGCTGGGCATGGTAGGTGATCGAGCCGAGAATGCTCGAGAGATTAACGATCCGTCCGGCCTCGCTCCTGCGCAGCAAAGGCAGAAACGCCTGGGTTGTTAAAATCAGGCCAAAGAGATTGGCGTCGAAAGTCTTCCGCCAGACATCGAGCGATTGCTCGCTTGGCTTCTTCTCTTTGTCGTCAAGCATCACGCCCGCGTTGTTGATCAGGATGTCGAGCCGTCCAAAGTCGCGCTCCACTTGGTCCGCGGCGGATTTGATGCTCGCGGGATCGGTCACGTCGATCTCGATTGCGTGTGCGTCGATTCCTTCCTTGCGCAGTTTTTGCACGGCGGCCTTGCCTTTGCCGGCACCTCGCGCGCCGACCAGGACAGTCACGTCCTGTTTCCCGAGCTGACGAGCGGTTTCGAGTCCGATGCCTTTGTTGGCGCCGGTGATGAGCGCAATTTTTTTCTTGTTCATAAATATAATGGATTAGCTTTCCATCCGTTAGGCTGAGGGCATCATTTCGTTCACCCGCAGATGCGCGAGCGCGGGGAAGAAAAGGGCGGGAAATGGAGTGGCCCAAGCCGCCTCTTTGGCTTCGTGGATGGCCCGCGCGATCCAATCGCCGCCGGACGGAAAGGTGTCCTCGTATTGCCGGCGAATCGAAGTTTCGAGACGGGCGATACCGCTCTTCAATTTTCGGCAATAATCCTGGGGCGCATTGAGCGGGGGCCGGCAGTCCCTGGAAACAAGTCCTGAATGCTCTGTGATTGAAGCGTTTACTTGACTAGTCATCTATTTTATATCTCCGCGTTTGGTTGGCTGAAAAAATGTTGCTTACTTCGTCGCACGCTGCGGCTTGGCGCCGAGCAGATCCAGCGCGCCCCTGGCCAGGTTCCGCAGCCGGCCCACATCATTTTCGATTCGCGCCTGGGCCAGGCTGCCTTGAAAAAACGCCACCAGCATCTGTGCCTTGGCCCTGGCATCCGGTGCGGAAATCAAACCCTGGGCATGTGCATCGCGGATCGCCGATTCAAAATATCGCGCGTTGCGATCGAGAATCTTGCGCACCTGCTCGCCGATCGCCCGGTCCTGCGTGCCAATCTCGCTTCCCAGGCTGCAGTAGGGGCAGCCAAGGACCGCGCCGCACTCGCCATGCGCCTTGGTCTGACCTTCGTAAACATGCTGAAAGTAACGCCGCAGCCGATCCAGTGGCGGCACGGACGCGGAAAAGATCTCATCCATGCGAATTTTTTTCCGTTGCCAATCCGCTTCGAGTGCTTTCACCGCGAGCTCGGATTTCGATTCGAAGAAATGATAAAAGCTCCCTTTCTTTGCGCCGGCCTTTTCGCAGATCGCGTCCACCGAAGTCGAGCCGTAGCTGTTTTCCCAGATCAGATCCATCGCGGCGTTCATCAAACGCTCTTCGACATCGCTCGTCCTAGGCATGGGCAAAACCGTGCCATAGTTTACTGTTCAGTCAACTACCTTTTGGGGAAATTGTTGCACGCGCTTTTCCAGGAGCCCCCACTCCTAATCCCGCGACCTCGCTCTCCCGCATCAATCGTGTGTTCTCCGCATTTCCAACAAATCCGATCAAGACAGTGCCATAGTCTTTGGTCTTGAATTTTGTTCGCTCACCCTGCGATCAGCCGCTCCTGCACTCGGCATCGGCCGCCGTGCCCTGCGCCAAATCCACCAAGCGCTGGATTCTCGTCGCGACAATTCTCGGATCGAGCATGGCCTTCATCGACGGCACGGTCGTCAATGTCGCCCTGCCGGCGTTGCAGCGAGCACTCGGTGCCGACGTCATCGAAGTGCAATGGGTGATCGAAGCCTACGCGCTTCTGCTCGCGGCCTTTCTTCTCACCGGCGGTTCGTTAGGTGATGAATTGGGCCGGCGGCGCGTTTTCCTCGGTGGCATCCTTTTTTTCGCCGCGGCCTCGGCTTGGTGCGGGCTTGCTTCGACGATCGGGCAACTAATCGTGGCGCGAGCGCTACAGGGCCTGGGTGCAGCCTTGCTCGTTCCAGGCAGCCTCGCGATTATCAGCAGTTCTTTCCCGCCGCAAGAACGGGGACGGGCGATCGGGACATGGTCAGGATTCAGCGCTATCACGGCTGCAATCGGTCCCGTGCTCGGAGGCTGGCTGATCGAGAACATCTCCTGGCGCGCTGTCTTTTTCATCAACGTTCCGCTCGCTTTCCTCGTCATTCTCATTGCGCTCCGCTGGGTGCCGGAAAGTTCGAGCCCAGAAAAGACGCGGCTAGATTGGTGGGGCGCAATCCTCGGGGCGACCGGGCTTGGGAGTTTGGTTTATGGGTTGATTGAATCGTCGCGTCGCGGTTTTGCTCATCTTCCGGTCGCGCTCGCGCTCGTCGCAGCAGTGATGCTGCTTGCGCTTTTCCTTGTCGTCGAGAGGCGCGTCGAGCACCCGATGTTGCCGTTAGAGCTCTTTCGTTCGCGTTCCTTCCTCGGGGCTAACTTGCTCACGCTTTTGCTTTACGGCGCGCTTGGCGGCACGCTTTTTTTCCTGCCCCTCAATCTGATCCAGGTCCAACATTACGCGCCGACCGCGGCGGGAGCGGCGCTTCTGCCATTCATTCTGATCATTTTTCTTCTCTCGCGCTGGTCGGGCGGTTTGGTCGAGAAACACGGAGCGCTTCTGCCGCTCGTTTTGGGGCCACTGATTGCCGCCGGCGGGTTCGCTTTGTTTGTCTTGCCCGACGTCGGTGGCAGCTACTGGACGACATTTTTTCCGGCCATCGTGATCCTTGGCACTGGCATGGCAGTGAGCGTCGCGCCCCTTACGACCACGGTCATGACCTCCGTTTCGCAAGGCCGCGTCGGCATCGCTTCGGGAATCAACAACGCGGTTTCGCGGGCCGCGGGTCTGCTCGCCATCGCGGTCTTCGGGATCGTCATGCTGAGAACCTTTGAGCCCGCGCTCGAGCAACGATTGTCGCGCATCGCACTCGGGCCGCCCGTTCGTCAGGCCCTTGCACAGCAGCGCGCCAAGCTCGCCGGGGCCGAGCTTCCCGCCAATCTGGATCCAGCGACGCAGCGCTTGGTGACCCGCGCAATTGACGAATCCTTCGTCAGTGGATTTCGTCTCGTTATGGCACTGGGCGCGCTCCTGGCGATGGGAAGCGCGCTCAGCGCCTGGCTCCTGCTTACGCCTGAAACGCGCAGGTCACGTGCCTCGCCTAACGAGCCCGAACCCGCGCTGTGAGCAAAAACTGCAAGCACAGGTGACGACTTCAGCAGGTAGTTTACATTCGAAGAAAACATGAACACGATCCGCGGATTCAAACTGCGCTGGCTGCACGAATCGCTTGGAGATGTCACCTATCAACGGGCGCGCCTGCGATTCACCTCGACGAAGGCGTATCACTGGCGACCGGCGATCAACGCGTTCCAGTGCGACGAGGGAATGCGCGTCTGCGTCGATCTCGCCGGGGTCGATCGCTCCCAGGTAGATTTGACGATCGAAGCGCGCCGCCTTTCGATTCGTGGCGTTCGCACGGCACCGGAACCGAGCGATGACGAGGGACGCGCTGTGCGGATGATCGCCTTCGAGATTGATTACGGACCGTTCGAGCGCGTCCTCGAGCTGCCGCTATTGGTTGATCTCGAAAAAGCGAGTGCCGAGCAGCGCAACGGCTTTCTCTGGATCGAATTGCCTTTTAAGAAATGAACCCGCAACCTCTCAGCGCCTTGCAGGGTGCGGGTGAAGCTTCGCCCCTGATCAGGGAACCCGCGACCAGCGGCCGCCCCGATTCGGCGCCGGCCATTCCGGAAACGCTGGCGCTTCTGCCGGTACGCGGATTTGTCGTATTTCCGCGCACCGTTTCGCCGCTGAACGTGCAGCGCGCTGCCTCGGTCCAGTTGCTCAACGAGACGTTGCCGCAGCAAAAAATCATCGGGCTGATAACGCAGCGCGACGAGTC
>Ga0157375_10006254_pt1 | contig 10372 bp, 8 predicted proteins | sample M35metaG_FD_115311 | JGI IMG/M metagenome (GOLD analysis project Ga0157375, IMG submission 115311) | Miscanthus rhizosphere microbial communities from Kellogg Biological Station, Michigan, USA - M3-5 metaG | ecosystem: Host-associated > Plants > Roots > Rhizosphere > Soil | place: USA: Michigan... | reverse complement strand
GTTGTTGCTGACCGCCTCGTTGATCGCGCCGAAGTCCATCGAGCCGGCGTACCCGTACACGAGCGCCACGCCGTACAGGAAGAAGCCGGAGGAGAACGCGCCCAGCAGGAAGTACTTCATCGCGGCCTCCTGGCTGAGCAGGCGGCGTCGACGCGCCAGGCCGCAGAGCAGGTAGAGCGGGAGGGAGAGAACCTCGAGCGCGACGAACATGGTGAGCAGGTCACCGGAGGCCGGGAACAGCATCATGCCGCCGACCGCGAACAGCAGGAGCGGGTAGACCTCGGTGTGGTCCAGGCCCTGGGCCTGGCGCTCGGACTCGGTGCCCGGCAGCGCGGCCGCCTGGCCGGCGAACGCCGACACCCCGGCCTCGACCCGCCGCTCGGCGAACAGCAGGACGCCGCCGAGCCCGAACACCAGGACGAGCCCCCAGAGGAACATCGTCGGGCCGTCGAGGGCGATCGTGCCCTCCGACCCGAACAGACCCCGGGCGGCGCCGTCGCCGAGGCTCGGCAGGCCGTTGGCCACGAACCCCACGCCGACCAGCGCCACGACCATCGCGACGAACGAGGTGCCGAACTGGGCGACGTACCGCCACTGCCTCGGCAGGAAGGCCTCGATCAGGACGCCCAGACAGGCTGCCCCGAAGATCACCAGGATCGGCCAGAGCGAGCCGTACTCGAGATGCGGCTTGACGAAGGTGTCGTCGGCGGCGAGCGCGATCACTGCTGTCCTCCCTGAACGGGCGCGGCCGCCACGGTCGGGGCCGGGTCGTGCACGCCGACGTGCTGCAGGGTGTCGTCGACGTAGGGGTTGATCACGTTGAGCAGAGGCATCGGGAAGAAGCCGAACACGATCAGTGCCACGAACAGCGGCGCGAGGGTGCCGACCTCGCGCCGGTCGAGGTCGCGGGTCTGGGCCTCCCGGCCGCCGACGAGGTCGGGGCCGGTCATGGTCCGCTGGTACATCCACAGGATGTAGAACGCCGTGAGCACGATCGCGGACACGGCGATCGCACCGGTCCACCAGTGGTGCTGGAACGCGGCGATGAGCACCAGGATCTCCGAGACGAACGGCGAGAGGCCGGGCAGGCTCAGCGCGGCCAGACCGAACACCAGGAACAGCCCGGCGAGCACCGGCGTGACCTTCTCGACGCCACCCATCGCCCGGATCGACGCCGTGCCGCGCCGCTTGATCAGGTAGCCCGCGACCAGGAACAGCGCGGCCGTGGCGAGGCCGTGGTTGACCATGTAGAGCACGGCCCCGGAGCCGCCCTGGCTGGTGAGCAGGAAGATGCCGAGCACGATGAAGCCGAAGTGGCTGACCGACATGTAGCCGAACAGCCGGAGCATGTCGTCCTGCCCGATCGCGACCAGCGCGCCGTACACGATGGAGATCAGGGCGAACGTGATCACCACCGGCGTCGCCCACTGCGACCCGCCCGGGAGCAGCCCGAGGCAGAAGCGCAGCATCCCGTAGGCGCCGATCTTGTCGAGGATGCAGACCAGCAGCACGCTCGTGCCGGTGGTCGCCTGCTCGGTGGTGTCCGGTAGCCAGGTGTGGACGGGGAACAACGGTGCCTTGACCGCGAACGCGATGAAGAAGCCGACGAAGAGCCACTTCTGGGTGTCGGGATCGATGGTGATGCCCTGCAGGTCGCTGAAGAGGTACGACGGGGTGCCGCGGCTGGCGGACACGACGTACAGCCCGATCACTGCGGCCAGCATCACCAGACCACCGGCCAGCTGGAAGATCAGGAACTTCACCGCGGCCCTGCGACGCCGGTTGCCGCCGAAGCCGCCTACCAGGAAGTACGCCGGGATCAGCGTCGCCTCGAACACCACGTAGAAGAGGAAGACGTCGGTGGCGGCGAACACCGCGATCGACAACGCCTCCAGCGCCAGCGCCCAGGCGAAGAACGCCTTGGTGTGCCGGTGCGCGGAGGCTTCGTCCTCGTCCCTGAGCGTGGCCCCGGGGTCGGCGTCGTACCAGCTCGCGCCGATCACGATCGGGACCAGCACGGTGGTCAGCAGCACCATCAGCAGGCCGAGGCCGTCGACGCCGAGGGCGTAGTGGGCGCCGAACTCCTTGATCCAGACGTGGTCCTCGGTGAACTGGAAGCCGCCGTTCAGGTCGTAGCCGAACGACATGATCAGGGCGAGCAGCAGGGTCAGCAGCGAGGTGCCGAGCGCGACCAGCTTGGGCAGCTCGAGCCGGTGACCGGCCGGGAGCGCCGCCGTGGCCACCGCGCCGAGGAGCGGCACGACGATCAGGATCGTCAGCCAGGGGAAGTCGTTCATGGCCGGGGTCCCCGTTCACAGCGGAGCGAAGCGAGCATTCGAGTGGAGTGAGTCATGCGAGGTTCACCGCCAGGAGTGCCACGACGACGAGCACCGCGCCGGCGAGCAGGGACAGGGCGTAGGACCGCACGTAGCCGGTCTGGGCGAGCCGCACCACCGAGCCGGTGCCGACGGCCCCGAGCGCCGTGCCCTCGACCACCGCGTCGACGCCGTGCCGGTCGAACAGGGTCAGGCCGTGGACCAGCTGCCCGCCCGGCTGGACCGCCAGGACGTCGTTGATCTCGTTGCCGTACAGCTCCGCGCGCGCCGCCCTCGTCGCGAACGAGACGTCGTGCGGCGCCTCGCGCGGAACGTCCTGCCGCTGGAAGAAGTACCACGCGACGGCGACGCCGACCGCCACGATCAGGACGACGATCACCGAGATCGCGAGCGCCGGGATCGGCGGACTCTCCTCCGGCGTGGTGCCGACGACCGGGTCCAGGAAGTCCACGATCCAGTCACCGGCCAGCATCAGGCCACCCAGGACCGAGAGGGCGCCGAGCACGATCAGCGGGATCGTCATCACCGCAGGCGACTCGTGCGGGTGTACGCCGTCCGCCCAGCGCTTCTTGGAGAAGAAGGTCATGAACATCAGGCGGCTCATGTAGAAGCCGGTGATGCCGGCCCCGATCATGGCCAGCACGCCGACGAACCAGTTCTGCGTCAGCGCGGCCTCGATGATCTTGTCCTTGGACCAGAAGCCGGAGAAGCCGGGGAAGCCGATGATCGCGAGATAGCCCATCGAGAACGTCACGAAGGTGATCGGCATCGCCTTGCGCAGCAGACCGTAGTGACGCATGTCGACGTCGTCGTCCATCGCGTGCATCACCGAGCCGGCACCGAGGAACATGTCGGCCTTGAAGAAGCCGTGGTTCAGCAGGTGGAAGATCGCGAACGGGTACCCGGCGGGACCGATGCCCGCGGCGAGCATCATGTAGCCGATCTGGCTCATCGTGGAGCCGGCCAGGACCTTCTTGATGTCGTCCTTCGCGCACCCGATGATGGCGCCCCACAGCAGCGTCACCGTGGCCACGACGACCACGGCCGTGCGGGCGTGCGGGGCGTAGTCGAAGACGAAGTTCGACCGGACGATCAGGTAGACGCCCGCGGTCACCATGGTCGCCGCGTGGATCAGCGCCGAGACGGGGGTCGGACCCTCCATCGCGTCGAGCAACCAGGACTGCAGCGGCACCTGGGCGGACTTGCCGCAGGCGGCCAGCAGCAGGAGCAGGCCGAGCGCGGTCATCGTGCCCTCGGAGACCCGGTCGGCGTTCGCCGAGATCGTGGTGAAGTCGGTGGTGCCGAAGGTCACGAAGAAGAGCCCCACGCCCAGCGACAGACCGATGTCACCGACCCGGTTGAGGATGAACGCCTTCTTGGCCGCGGCGGCCGCGGAGTGCTTGTACTGCCAGAAGCCGATCAGGAGGTACGACGCGAGGCCGACGCCCTCCCACCCGAGGAACACGCCCAGGTAGTTGGCGGCGAGGACGAGGGTCAGCATCGCGGCGACGAACAGGTTGAGGTACCCGAAGAACCGGCGCCGCCGCGGGTCGTGCTCCATGTAGCCGACGGAGTAGATGTGGATCAGCGAGCCGACGCCGGTGATCAACAGCAGGAAGAGCGCCGACAGCGGGTCGTAGAGCAGGTCGGCGCCGACCTTGAGGCCGCCCGCCTCGAACCACGTGTAGAGGTGTTGGCCGACCTGGCGGTCGTCGCTGCTGCGTCCGAGCAGCGCGATGAACAGCACCAGGCTGACCACGAACGACAGCACGGGGAGCGCGACCCCGATCAGGTGGCCGTGCCTGTCCAGCCGTCCCTTGGCGAGGGGGCCGCCGACCAGCAGGATCACAGCACCCAGCAGCGGTAGCGCGATCACCAGCCACAGCAGGGAGAACACCCCGTCGGCCGACGACGGGTGCACGAGCGGGGCGGCACCCTCGGCGAGAACGAACATCGAGTCAGTCTCCTGTTATCTGCCCGTTGGCTGTTCAGTACTTCAGCAGGCTGGCGTCGTCGACCGAGGCCGAGCGGCGGGTGCGGAAGATGGTCATGATGATCGCCAGACCGACCACGACCTCGGCCGCGGCCACGACCATCACGAAGAAGGCCGTGATCTGACCCTCGAGGTCGCCGTGCTGCTTGGAGAAGGCGACCAGGGCGAGGTTGGAGGCGTTGAGCATCAGCTCCACGCACATGAACACCACGATCGCGTTGCGACGCGTGAGCACCCCGACGCAGCCGATCGTGAACAGGATCGACGACAGGACCACGTAAGGGGTCATCGGAGGTCTCCCGGAGAGTCGGGGCCCCCGCGGAAGTCCTTCGGGGCCTTCTCCGCGACGCGCGCGCAGCGAGCGTCGCGGTGGGGTGTCGAGCGCGAGCGCGGCGAGCGGTTCCGTGGGGTGGCGACGACGTGAGGGGTCATGTCGCGGGTGCCTCCTCCTCGGTCGTGGCCGGTGCCGACGCGTCACGCCCGGCGTGCGGCGCCCGGCCCAGCTGCTTCTCGATCCCGGCGATGTCGCCGGCCATGGCGGGACCGGAGCGGACCGTGCCACGGGCAGCCAGGACCCTCGACACCGACGTCTCCGACGCGGTGCCGTCGGGCAGCAGCGCGGGGGTGTCCACGGCGTTGTGCCGGGCGAACACGCCAGGGGTCGGCAGGTTGCCGGGGTGCTTGCCGGAGGCGGCGTAGTCCTGCATCCGCTGGGCAGCCAGACTCGCCTGCGTGGCCTTGGGGTCGAGGCGCTCGCGGTGCGCCAGCACCATCGCGCCCACCGCTGCGGTGATCAGCAGGGCGCTGGTGACCTCGAAGGCGAAGACGTACCGGCTGAACATGATGTCGGCCAGGGCCGGGACGTTGCCGTTGGCGTTGGCCACGTCGAGGCCGACGACCGCACCCAGGCTCATCTGGGTCAGACCCACGACGAGCACCACGCCGAGCAGGAGTCCGCCGAGGATCGCCATGAAGCGCTGGCCCTTGATCGTCTCGACGACCGAGTCGGAGGCGTCGACGCCGACCAGCATCAGCACGAACAGGAAGAGCATCAGGATGGCGCCGGTGTAGACGATGATCTGCACCGCGAAGAGGAACGGCGCCTGGAGCGTCAGGTAGAGGACGGCCAGGCTGATCATCACCACGGCCAGCAGCAGGGCGGCGTGGACCGCCTTGCGGACGAACAGGATGCCGAGCGCGGCCAGCACCATGATCGGCGCCAGGATCCAGAACGTGATCACGAGGAGACCTCCTCGCCCTGATCGACGGCATCACCGGCGGTCGGCGACCTGAACGTGCCTCGGTAGTAGTCGCCCTCGTCGTCGCCGAGACGCATCGGGTGGGGCGGCTCCTCCATCCCGGGCAACAGCGGCGCGAGGAGGTCCTGCTTCTCGTAGATCAGGTCCGCCCGGTTGTCGTCGGCGAGCTCGTACTCGTTGGTCATCGTCAACGCGCGGGTCGGGCACGCCTCGATGCACAGACCGCACAGGATGCAGCGCAGGTAGTTGATCTGGTAGACGCGGCCGTAGCGCTCGCCTGGGCTGAACCGTCCCTCGTCGGTGTTGTCGGCGCCCTCGACGTAGATGGCGTCGGCCGGGCACGCCCAGGCGCACAGCTCACAGCCGACGCACTTCTCGAGCCCGTCCGGCCAGCGGTTGAGCTGGTGGCGCCCGTGGAAGCGCGGAGCAGTCGGCTCCTTCTCGAACGGGTACTGCTCGGTGACGACCTTCTTGAACATCGTCCGGAAGGTCACCCCGAACCCGGCAACCGGGTCCCAGAGCTGCTCCCTGAGGGTCTTGCCCTCCTGCTGCGAGCTCATGACTCGTGGTCCTCCTCAGCCTCGTCTGACGCGCCGTCCCGCGAGACGACGACCGCGTCGACCGGCTCGGCCGTGACCGTGCGCCCCTCGGCGAAGGTCAGGGTGCCGGCGGCGCCGCGGACCGCTCCGCCGGTCGGCATGGCCGGGACCGGGTACCCACCGGCGTACCCCTCGGGCGTGGGCTCGTGCTCGGGCTCCGCCTCGGGCTCCTGCTCGCCGAAGAAGAAGACGCCGAGGAAGAGCACCACGGCGACACCGAGCCCGATCAGCAGGTACTTGCGGTCGACGCCACCGTCGATGGATGCCGTCCGGATCGCGGCGACCGCCACGATCCAGGCAAGTGCGAACGGGATCAGCCGCTTCCACCCGAACGCCATGAACTGGTCGTAGCGCATCCGCGGCAGCGTGCCGCGCAGCCAGATGAAGATGAAGATGAAGAACATGACCTTGCCCATGAACCACAGGAACGGCCAGTAGCCGGAGTTGGCGCCGGCCCACACGTGGTCGATCCAGAAGGGCACGTGCCAGCCACCGAGGAACAGCGTGGTCGCCAGGGCGGAGACCGTGGCCATGTTGATGTACTCCGCAAGGAAGAACAGGGCGAACTTCAGGCTGGAGTACTCGGTGTGGAAGCCGCCGACCAGCTCGCCCTCCGCCTCGGGGAGGTCGAACGGCGCGCGGTTGGTCTCACCCACCATCGCGATCGTGTAGATCACGAACGACGGCAGCAGGATCAGCCCGAACCACCACTTGTCCTGGGCCGCGACGATCTGGCTGGTGGACATCGACCCGGCGTACAGGAACACCGCGACCAGGGCGAGCCCCATCGCGATCTCGTAGGAGATCATCTGGGCGCTCGAGCGCAGCGCGCCGAGCAGGGAGTACGTCGATCCGCTCGACCAGCCGCCGAGGACGATGCCGTAGATGCCGACCGAGCCGACCGCCAGCACGAACAGCACCGCCACCGGCATGTCGGTCAGCTGCAGCGGCGTCTGCCGGTCGCTCCACGGCAGCGTCACGACCGGGCCGAACGGGATCACCGAGAACGCCACGAACGCCGGGACCGTGGCGATCACCGGGGCGAGGATGAAGACCACCTTGTCCGCGGCGGTCGGGATGATGTCTTCCTTGAGCGCCAGCTTGACGCCGTCCGCCAGGCTCTGCAGCAGCCCGAACGGCCCGTTCACGTTGGGGCCGATGCGGTGCTGCATCCGGGCCACCACGCGACGCTCGAACCAGATGTTGAACAGCGTCAGCAGCACCAGGATCACGAAGATCAGCAGCGCCTTGATCAGGACCAGCCACCAGGGGTCCTGGCCGAAGAGCTCCAGCCCGTTGGCCCCTGCGCTCGGGGAGAGGTCGAGGACGGTCACTGCTCGGCTCCCTTCAGGCGTACGCCGGACCCGGGCGAGGCCAGGTCGGCCAGGACGCCCTTGCCGGTGGAGTTCGCAGGCACCCAGACCACGTCGTCGGCGAGGTCGTCGGCCACCTCGACCGGGAAGGTGACCGAGCCGCGGTCGCCCTCGAGGGTGACCATGGCACCGAGGGCGGCGGCGGCACTCGGCGAGACGCGGCACACCGGCCGGCGACCGGTTGCGCGGAGGTACTTCTCGCCGTCCTGCATCGAGCCGTTGTCGAGCATCAGCTTCCAGGTGGCCAACGCGACCTGACCCTGCGCCGGGGCGTTCGCCGAGGCCGGAGCCGGGTCGGGCAGGGTCGCGCGCTCGCCGTCCCAGGGGCCCATCTCGACCATCCGGGCGTGGGCCTCGGCCGACGAGCGGAACCCCAGTGGGCGGCCGAGCTCCTCGGCGATTCCGGCGAGGACGCGGGCGTCGGGCAGGGCGTTGGGGTTGACGAAGACGGCGTCGAACTGGCGGGGCCGGCCCTCCCAGGTGACGAACGTGCCGGGCTTGTCGGTCACCGGCGCCACCGGGAACACGACGTCGGCCGCCCGGGTCACGTCGGTCTCGCGCTGCTCGAGCGCGACCACGAAGCGGGCGGTCTCGAGCGCCGTGCGGAAGGCGGCGGGATCGGCCGTGTCGTCGGGGTCGACGCCGCCGACGACGAGCGCTTGCAGTGCACCGGAGGCCACCGCGGCCACGATCGCGTCCGCGTCACGGCCGGGCTGCTCGGGCAGGCCGGCCACGCCCCAGGCGGTGGCCGCGTCGACCCGGGCCGAGGGATCGGTGACCGGCCGGCCACCGGGCAGCAGGTGGGGGAGGCAGCCGGCCTCGAGCGCACCGCGGTCGCCCGCGCGCCGTGGCACCCAGGCCAGCTTGGCGCCGGACGTGCGAGCCAGTCGGGCGACGGCCGTGAGCGCGCCGGGCACGGTCGCCATCCGCTCACCGACCAGGATCACGCTCGAGCTGCCGAGCTCCACGCCCTCGTGGTGGGCGAGACCCGACACCACGTCGGCCTCGGCGCCGGGCCTGGCCGCGATCAGCGTTCCGCCCATCTTGCGCAGCCCGTTGGTGGCGTAAGGCGCGACGGACCAGACGCGCGTGCGGTGCTCTCGGTTCGCCTTGCGCAGGCGCAGGAAGATGGTGCCGGCCTCCTCCTCGGGCTCGAGACCGACGAGGACGACGGAGCTGGCGGCATCGAGGTCGGCGTACGTCGCACCCTGTCGGAGCACCACCTCGGCCGCGAGGAAGTCAGCCTCCTCCGCCGAGTGTGGTCGCGACCGGAAGTCGATGTCGTTGGTGCCGAGCGCGACCCGCGCGAAGGTGCTGTAGGCGTAGGCGTCCTCGGCGGTCAGCCGCCCGCCCGGGAGGACGCCGGTCGCGCCGGCCTCGGCGAGCCCGCGCGCCGCGACCGCGAACGCCTCCGGCCACGACGCCGGGCGCAGCTCGCCGTCCTCACGGACCTGCGGGTAGCCGAGCCGGTCGTCGGTGCGCAGGTAGCCGAACGCGAAGCGGTCCTTGTCGGTGATCCACTCCTCGTTGACCTCGGGATCGTTGCCGGACAGCCGGCGCATCACCTGGCCACGACGGTGGTCGACGCGGATCGCCGCGCCGCACGCGTCGTGCTCAGCGATCGCCGGGACTGAGACCAGGTCGAACGGGCGGGAGCGGAAGCGGTAGTCGGCGCTGGTCAGCGCGCCGACGGGGCAGATCTGGATGGTGTTGCCCGAGAAGTAGGACTCGAACGGCTCCTTCTCGTAGATCCCGACCTGCTGGAGCGCACCGCGCTCGAGCAGGGCGATGAACGGGTCACCGGCCACCTGCTCGGAGAACCGGGTGCAGCGCGCACAGAGCACGCAGCGCTCCCGGTCGAGCAGCACCTGGGCGGAGATGTTGATCGGCTTGGGGAAGGTGCGCTTCACACCACCGGACGCCGCGAACCGGGACTCCCCGCGGCCGTTGGACATCGCCTGGTTCTGCAGGGGGCACTCACCGCCCTTGTCGCAGACCGGGCAGTCGAGCGGGTGGTTGATGAGCAGGAACTCCATGATGCCCTGCTGCGCCTTGTCGGCGACCTCGCTGGTGGCCTGCGTGTTGACGACCATGCCCTCGGCGACCGGGATGGTGCAGGACGCCTGCGGCTTGGGCATCGGCCGGCCGTTGCCGGCATCGGGTACGTCGACCAGGCACTGCCGGCAGGCGCCGACGGGATCCAGCAGCGGATGGTCGCAGAAGCGCGGGATCTGGACGCCGACCTGCTCCGCGGCCCGGATGATCAGGGTGCCCGCGGGCACGCTGACCTGAACGCCGTCGATGGTCAGCGTGACCAGGTCGGTCCTCTCGACCTCGGCCGTGCTCATGCTGTGGCTCCTGCGAAGACGGTGGAGGCGACGGGGTCGAACGGACATCCGCCGTTCGAGAGGTGCTCGACGTACTCGTCGCGGAAGTACTGGATCGAGCTCGCGATCGGGCTCACGGCACCGTCGGCGAGCGCGCAGAACGACCGGCCGAGGATGTTGTCGCACTGGTCGAGCAGGACGTCGAGGTCGTCCTCACGACCGATCCCCTTCTCCAGGTTGGTCAGCGTCTGCACGAGCCACCAGGTGCCCTCGCGGCACGGCGTGCACTTGCCGCACGACTCGTGCTTGTAGAACTCGGTCCAGCGCAGCACGGCACGCACGACACAGGTCGTGTCGTCGAAGATCTGCAGGGCCCGGGTGCCGAGCATCGAGCCGGCCGCACCGACCGCCTCGAAGTCCAGCGGGACGTCGAGGTGCTCGGCGGTGAGGATCGGCGTCGAGGAGCCGCCCGGCGTCCAGAACTT
>Ga0157375_10006253_pt1 | contig 10374 bp, 11 predicted proteins | sample M35metaG_FD_115311 | JGI IMG/M metagenome (GOLD analysis project Ga0157375, IMG submission 115311) | Miscanthus rhizosphere microbial communities from Kellogg Biological Station, Michigan, USA - M3-5 metaG | ecosystem: Host-associated > Plants > Roots > Rhizosphere > Soil | place: USA: Michigan... | reverse complement strand
AAGTGTCCCGAGCTGCATGGTGACGGAAAGCGGATTCACATTGAACAGCGGCAACTCCGGATTGAGCTGATGGATGGTCTCTTCCACAGAAGAAGCCATGGTACGCGGATCGCCAGTTGTGCGGAGGTGAATGGTGGTGTCCTGTGTCGGGCGAAATGTCTGGTAAATCGGCAGATAGATGACAGGCTCGGTCGGGGAGGTGAGTAAGCGGTATTTGGCGCTGCGTGCCACCCCAACAATGGTGAAGCGATCACCGCTGTCCGTCACCTGCTTGCCAATAGCGCTTTCACCCGGCCAATAGCGATCGACAAAGGCTTGGTTGACGACGGCAACGAGTTGCGAATCTGGCGTATCCGCTTCGGTGAATTCACGGCCTGAAATCACCGAGGTGCGGAGAGTGCGAAAGTAATTCGGCCCGACGATCGCTCGACTGATCTCCATCCATTCGTGCGGTTGTGGCACGTAGCCTTCGATCTGCAGGTAGTCGGAGTGGATGCTGAAGCTCAGTGGTGAAAAATCAGCCAAGGTCACGGATTCGACTCCGGGAAGCGCCGAGAGCCTGTCGAGCACCTGCCGGTTAAACGCCACACCTGTCGCGCGCGTGTAACCAGCTGGCGAGAGCTCATAAGAGGCAAGCAGCAGATGACTTGCTTCGAATCCCGGATCCGATTGCTGTGCTTTCTGAAGGCTGCGGGTAAGGAGTCCCGCGCAGACCAAGAGAACGAGCGAGAGTGAAATCTGCGCCACCACCAGGCCACTCAAGAGACGAGACTTGTGTAAATTAAGCGAGACGCTGGTCGCTTCCTCCTTGAGAACAGATTGCACCGGCAGGCTCGCAGACCGCAAGGCCGGAAGAATACCAGAGATGATCGCAGCGAGGATGGAAACCGCAATCGTCACGAAAAGCACGCGTTGATCGATGTGGGCGTCGTTTGTCAGCGGAAGAGAGCTGGGCGGAAAGAAAGCGACGAGGCTGCGAGAAGTCCACACCGTAATCACTATGGCGGCAGTACCGCCGAGCAGACCAAGCAGCAGGCTCTCGATCAAAAACTGGCGGATGATCTGTTTGCGTGAAGCCCCCATTCCCAGCCGGATGGCAATCTCGCGGCGGCGTCCGACCGAACGCACCAACAGGAGACTGGCAACGTTGGCGCAGGCCAGCAGGAGTAGGACCCCGGCGAGCCCCAGCAACATCGGAAGAATCTTGTAAAGATAGCCGTTAATACCAAAGGGAGAGCGCCAGAGGGGGTCGAGAGAAATCTCGTTCGAACGATCCCGGTGATCCTCCGGGAACCGCTCGACGATTCCCTGCATCAGCAGGTTGAGCTCTGCCTCTGCCTGATTCTTCGTGACACCCGCACGAAGCTTTCCAAGCGCGTTCAGCCAGACAACGCCGCGATAATCGGGACGGTTCGAACCCCAAACGTCGCGATCCATCGAGAGGGGAATCCACAAGTCGGTTCGGAGCCCCGTTTTGCAGCCGGTGAAATCCCGCGGCGCTACCCCAATAACGGTGTAGGGATGGCGATTGATCTGAATCGTTTTGCCGACGATTTGCGGATCTCCAGCGAAATGGTCTTGCCAGACGGCGTAACCGATAACGATCACTGCAGCCCCCGCGCGCGGCGTTCCTTCCTCCGGAAGAAAAGTGCGGCCGAGAATCGGGTGGACGCCGAGAACGTCAAAGTAACTGGCGGTGGTCAGAGCCCCGTAAATGCGCTCCGGCTTCGCAACGCCGGTGAGAGACATGTAGTCGTCGTGCCAGCCGAGAACCCCGGAAAGAGTTTTAGTGCGCTCGCTGAGGTCGCGAAGGTCGGGATAAGAAAATGGCGGGGTAGCATAACCGCTGCGATCGCCACGGTCGACGGTGACAAGGTCGCTCGTGAGAGCGACTCCGGGAATCGGGTTCAGCAAGGTAGCGCTCATCCAACTGAGCACGGTGGTATTGGCGGCGATGCTAAGTGCCAGTGTGAGAACGGCGATGGCCGTGAATCCGAGGTTCTTGCGGAGGCCACGCAGGCTGTAACGCAAATCCTGCCAGAGAATGTCAACGAGAGATTCCCAACCTGCGGACCGAACCCATTCTTTCGTGGTATCCACGTGACCATGCTCCAGTCGGACGGCCCGACGAGCTTCCTGCGGACTCATGCCGCGCCGGATCTTTTCTTCGGCGGCCATTTCAAAGTAGCTGCGAAGCTCTTCATCCAACTCCCGATTCACCTGTTCCTTTCGAAAAAGGGACCGCAGCCCGCTTCCAAGGTTTCGCAACAAGGACATAATCACACCCCTACGATGCTTCGAGAATCCTGGCGATGGCCGCCGCTTGGCGGCCCCATTCTCGCGTCTCGCGATTGAGTCTCTGTCGTCCTTTCTTAGTCAGAACGTAATACTTCGCGCGGCGGTTATTCTCGGTTGCCTTCCATTCGCCATCGATGAGTCCGTCGCGTTGTAGGCGCTGAATTGCGAGGAATAACGACCCCGCGTTGGGACGAAAAACGCCCTTACTCATCTGTTCGAGCCGGACAGCGATTCCATATCCATGCATGGGTTCGAGCGCGAGTGTCTTAAGAATCAGCATGTCCAGAGTACCCTGGACAATATCGCTTTGTTTATCCACTGCAGTACTCCTCTTGGAGTCCAGGAGGAAGATACACCTTCCCTCCTACTGGTTGTCAAGAGGAGGCGTCTGAAGAAGAAACTTGCATTGAGAGCCGCTCCTCTGTCTTCTTCTCGACCGACGCGATTAGGACTGAGCCGTTGACCAGAGCGATGGGAGCGAGGTTGCACGAACTTTACGTTGTCATTTATCAAATTCGGATGGTTGCAGGGTTGCGGAAGTGATTGAAAGCGAAGCAACTGTTGTTGCAGAGGCCTGATTTGAACTGACGTGATCATTGCTGCCGCAAAGCAATTCACTTCGACCTCATCCAGAGAGCCTAGTTGCATCATTGCGTAAGAATCCCTCCGCGTCGCAACTGCGATGCAGGAGGCAGGAATGCAACAAGGCAGTCTACTCAGGAGTAGTCGGAAGCGCGGTCCAGATGTATGGCAATTCCGTTGGGCGGACAATATCCCGATGCGCATTCTGCACGCAAAGCTGTTGTGGGGTTGCTGCGCGAAGTCAACGCGAATGCTTTCCAGCGATCCTGCCGATGACTATTGCAGAGGTGTGTGATCACTTTATTCAGCGCGAACTCCATCAAGAGAATAGCTGGCGCAGTCATTCCACAAAGAAAACGTACAGAGCGTATTTGAATAGATGGGTCATCCCGAATTGGGGCAGTATGCGTCTTTCGGAAGTAAGAACCACCGACGTGGAGTCCTGGCTGCGCAGCTTGCCAGTGGCCAAGAGTAGCTGTGCGAAAATCCGAGGCATTCTCTCGGTCCTTTTCAATCACGCTTGCCGCTCGTTCACGCCGTCTCCTACCATGGCGACTTTCTTGCCGCCGGCCTGAAATCGCTCAACTGCGGACGCCTTGTCTGCGGGAAGAACTTCGGCCGCGACTTCGTCTATGCCAATGCGCTGAGCGACCGAATCAGCGACCTTCTTCGAGTCTCCGGCGATCATTGCCACTTCGAGACCAAGCTGATGAAGTTCTGTAACGGCTTCCTTGGATTCGGGGCGAATTTCATCTTCCAGCGCGAACGCGCCGAACAGTTGCCCTTCGGCGGCAGCAAACAAAAGCGTCTTTCCCTCGGAGGACCAAGCATTCGTTAGCTTCTCAACTTCTGGCGGTACGGTTATCTTGCCTTCGGTCAATAAACGAGGTCCGCCGACCATGATGCTCTTGCCATTTATTCGTGCCCGTGCGCCTCGACCAGGCAGAGCTTCGAAATCCGAAGTCTGCAACGTATGCAGTTTTCGGCGCTCGGCAATCCACAGTTGTAGTTGGTTTAGTCATCGTACGTTGCTGTGCCTCCTCCCGGCCAAGCGAAGGTGGATACGGTCTGGGAGCGATCCGGATCATAAAGGCTCCTTTTGATCGAGAGCAGATAGGATTTAATGCGGAAACTGGCCTGCTAAATATCCAATGCGAATGTATATTTTGCATCGCCACTCTCTGCAATCCTTTAAGAATCCTGCGGAAACAACATGAATGTGGTGCCATAAGCGAGAAAAAGCTTATTGGACCCAAACAGACCCAAATCGGTTTTCTTGGATCGCCGTAACCCTTTGAAAGGAATGGCGGGGACGACGGGACTCGAACCCGCGGCCTCTGCCGTGACAGGGCAACAACGACGTGTAACTTATTGGATTTCAACGGTACTGACAGCCCGTTCTTGATCCTCTAAGGGACTCTTTGACCCGGTCAATTGGACCCAGATCGGACCCAGATTTGGAGAGAATTGCCGCTCTCGAACGATCTTGTCGAACACGGAGCGTCTCCGCAAACTATGGAGACCTGATCAGTCAACACAAGCCCGTTTGTGGATCACTTCCTGTTTGTCGACAACACACCAGCCACGTCCGCGACACTACGGCAGAAGGCTGGGACAGAACGTGGATGTTCCTAAACGGAAGATCACGTCAGCAGAGTTATGCTGACCTGACATCCGTCGAGATACACGTTTCCGTCAGTTCCACGCTCAAAGACTAACGTTGTCGGAACCCCTGTTTCTGGAACTTCTTGAGCCTCCACCCAGTATGCAAAATAGAAGTCCACCTCCGGCCCGAGTGCTTCCTCGCTATTAGAGAGTACGCGAGCTACTACCGCCTGCCGCTCTGGCGCACGGTTGTCGGACAATATATTGAATTTGAAACGTTGCCCTACCTTAATTTCAGATTCCATTTGAACTCCTCTGATCACTAATGCACCGTGTCGTCAGTGGCATCACAGTCTTTCGTGGCGCTAGGCCGCTGCCGGTCCTGGCGCGTGACCCTCGCTCAGATCTTGGCCTGACTTTGCTACGGCAGTAAGCTTGCTTGGCCTCAGGAACCACATGATCTGATCGATGCCTTGTGCCGAGGCATCAATTGTCCCGAGCGTCGCAGGCACGCCGCCGCGCGACACGAGAACAGCTGCCTGGCCATTTACTTCTACAAAGGCAACACTCACGCCTTTCCAGAAATATGCGGAGATAGCCTCAACAAACGTTTTCACACGTTCGCGACCAGAGACTGGGACTCCCGCCGCGCGCACAAGTCCACCACCGTCTGCGTAAGAGACAACATCCTCTGCGAGGAGCCCTTCCAGAGTGGCCATGTCTCCCTTCTGCGCGGCAGTGACAAAGGCCTCCAGAAGGCGCCGCTGCTCGTTTGAACTGACGGATTTGCGGCGGCCATTGACGATATGTTTGCGAGCACGAGAGACGAGTTGGCGGACGTTGGCTTCCTCCATTTGCAAGATGGATGCGATCTGGTCGTAGGAGTAATCGAACGCCTCGCGCAGAACATAGGCGCCACGTTCTGTGGGAGACAGTTTCTCCAGGAGCAGCAGGACTGCAAGCTTCAGTGCCTCACTGCGCTCTGCGCCTAGTCCGGGATCGCTGCTAGTATCCACCGGTTCGGGAAGCCAGGTTCCGACGTAGGTTTCGCGGCGTGTATGGGCGGATTGCGCGAGATTGATACAGAGTCGTGTGGTTGTCGTCGCCAAGAATGCAGGCGGATTCTCAACCACTTTTCGATTGGTAGACTGCCACCGCAACCAAACGTCTTGCACGACATCCTCGGCCTCGGCCGCACTTCCGAGCATGCGGTAGGCGATGCCGAACAGACGCGGACGCACGCCCGCGAAAGCTGAAAGGCCATCGTCGTGTTCCCCGGCTTCTGCCCCAAGGCCAATGGGGGAGGGAGTTTGTGGTTCTGCTGCCATCGCGAGTTGGCATATTTTATCTCCCCAAGCCCCTTAAGGGTCAACTCATTGAGCCGAGCCTCTGGCAGGTGAGTCGTTCAGCATCTCCTGGATTGAGTCTTCGTTCAGTGGTGGATCATCTGAATCGCCGGTAATCAGTTCTTCGGCGGCCTCAACTAGCTGTTCATCCGGGTTCCCGACCATGGGCGGGCTCGTTAAGTCGGCCGTCACGCTCTCGATCTCCAAATCGGATTCTCGGTCCGCGCAAATATCTATTATTGTGGAGCGGTCGCTTTTCGATGCGGGTGAAACGTAAGAGTTTAGAATCGCAACTACTTCTTTCTCTGTCTCTTCGAGGTACAGCTCCTCCTGACTAGCCACTTCCTCGTAGCAAGCGTCAGTATCAATCGGAATGTTCTGGTTGTTATTAGTGTTGATCGACATTGTTTTAGGCTTCTCTTAAACTTCGCTACTCGTTGCGATTTCTTGCACCGTAAACCAATCGCAGCCCCGATTTGTGACGGTCGCTGCTCGGATTTTTCCATACACCTCTTTGTCACATTTAGTGGGGTCGTCTTGTCATAGAGAACGACCACGTGAGAATTCGCTCTGTACCATCGCGGTCTCACGAGCTTCGCCAGGTCGCGTTGCAAGTTGCTGTCCAGCGGACAGGAATACAAAGAGTTCGATTAAAGAGAGGAGGATCAGATGACGATTTCAAATCAAACGGTCGAGCGATGCATTGAGGAGTGTTTGCAGTGCTTGCGCTGGTGCGCTCAATGCCGCGCTGAGTCCCTGAACGAAGATCCGGTCATGATGAGGGACTGCATCCGGCTTTGTAACGAATGTCTTGAACTGTGCCGGACCTGCGTAGCCTTGCTTACAGGGAGCTCTGAGTTCGCTCACCGGGTGTGCGGTATCTGTTCGGATCTATCCAGAGCCTGTGCATCAGAGTGCGGAAAATACGATAGCGAAGCGATGAAGAAGTGTGCTCAAGCGTGCCGCCAATGTGCGGCCACGTGCGCGGAGATCGCACAAGGGGGGCCAATCCGGCGGGCTGCTGCATAAGAAATCAAAGGACTTGGCTACCTCCCTCTAACGCTGAAGTCAGTAGAAGAATCGCGCGTATGGAGTGGCTTCCGTCGATTCGATAGCCTCTCATTTGAACAACCGATCTAACGCCTAGCCTGGGATCACTGCCAAAGCCTCGCGTTCTCGTCAGATTTCGCGTTAACTCTCAGGTGCGGGAGGGACAGATGACGAAGGGACGCTTAGAGGCATTCAGCGATGGAGTGATCGCGATCATCATCACGATCATGGTCTTGGAGATGAAGGTCCCGCACGGCGACCGTCTGGAAGACTTGGTGCCGCTCGTACCGACGTTCTTCAGCTATGTCTTGAGTTTCATTTATGTGGGCATCTACTGGAACAATCATCATCACATGCTGCACGCGGCTACGGCGGTGACAGGGGCAATGATGTGGGCCAACTTGTACCTGTTGTTCTGGCTGTCGCTGTTTCCGTTCGCCACCGGATGGATGGGGCAGAACCATTTCACCGCTGCGCCTGCCGCGCTTTATGGGGCGGTATTGTTGATGGCCGCGATCGCCTACCTCGTGCTTCAGCAGGCGATCATTCGCGCCCAAGGGCACGATTCAATTCTCAAAAAGGCAGTCGGGCGCGATTGGAAGGGAAAGCTATCATCAGTGCTGTACGTCGTGGCGATCCTTGCAACGTCACGTGCAACCTGGATCGCTCAGGCGATCTTTGTGTTGGCTGCACTGATCTGGCTGATTCCGGACCGGCGTATCGAAAAACGTCTTGCCACCTAAACGGTTAAGAAAACGCAACAATGTGCCTGCACACACGATCAGGTGAGGAATGAAAGGGCTCATGATTCGAGCAGCCATCGCAATTCGAAATGACTGTACGGCTGACTTGTCCATCTTGCGAAGCCATACAAACACAGCGGAATGGCACCTCCTAAATTTTCTTGTGCAATATTCGGCGAGTCATCCAGGACGAGCAGGCGTTATGTCACAAAGTCTCGTTCTGTTCTGTCATAGCGAGTACAAGAGGTCGGTGGCCCTGAAATAGGTTGGCCAATCATGAAAGGAAATTTTATGAAACACGAGGCAATCGCGGCATCACTCAATTCGAGCGGCAACGCTTCCCAGGGCGGGGAGTTGACTGAAGGGTTGACCATTACGGAGCACGAGGCAGAGCAGGTCGAACGCGCGAACGCCTCGAGCGCCCCACCCGTTGTTTTCGTTCACGGGCTCTGGCTGCTGCCTTCAAGCTGGGACCGCTGGGTGACGCTGTTCGAGGAGGCCGGTTACGTGGCGTTGACACCGGGTTGGCCTGACGATCCCGAGACGGTCTCCGAGGCCAGAGAGCACCCTGAAGTGTTCGCGGGCAAGGGGATCGGCGAGATCGCCGACTACGAGGAGGCAATCATTCGCCGCCTGAAGCGGAAGCCCGTGATCATTGGCCATTCCTTTGGAGGCCTGCTGACCATGATTCTCGCGGGGCGTGGGCTTGCCGCCGGGTCGGTCGCGATCAGCCCTGCTCCGTTTCGCGGCGTGCTCCCGCTGCCGATCCCGGCGCTGCGCACGGCCAGCGTCGCACTGCGCAACCCCGCGAACTGGAACCGCGCAGTCCCGCTCAGCTACGAGCAGTTCCGCTACAGCTTCGCGAACGTGGTCGGTGAGGATGAGGCTAAGGAGTTGTACCTCGGCTACTCCGTTCCCGGTGCCGGCGAGCCGCTCTTCCAGGCGGCATCCGCGAACTTAAATCCGTGGTCAGAGGCGCAGGTCGACTCGACGAACCCGGATCGGGGCCCGATGCTGATCGTCTCGGCCGACTCAGACCATACGGTCCCGTGGGCGATCGCAAACGCGGCCTACGAAAAGCAGAAGCGCAACCAGGGCGTGACCGAGATCGTCAAGATGCCGGGCCGCGGGCACTCGCTTACGATCGACGCCGGCTGGCGAGATGTCGCCGAGAAGGCGCTCGAGTTCGTCGGGCGATTCACAACGATCACGGCAAGAGTAGCGTAAGCAGAGGAGAACTCGAATGAATACTGAAACGGTCGGCTACAAACAGGAGACGGTTGCACCGGCGAAGACGTTTGTCAATCGGGGCGCGTCGCAGACTCGACTGATTGCAGGCGTCAGCGTACCCGATGGTCCGCGTATCACGGCCGTGATTGAGCACGCGCAACGACTCTCCGAACCGTATCTGTTCAATCACGCGATGCGTTCGTGGCTGTTCGCTGAAGCGATTGGCCGCGCAAAGGGAATTGACTACGACCGCGAAGTCGTGGCTATTGGCACGATCCTCCACGACATTGGCCTGACTGCCAGTGTGTCAGGGCCCAATCGCTTCGAAGTGAATGGTGCCGATGCCGCACTGTCGTTTATCAGGGGCAAAGGTCTATCTGATCGCCGGGCGCAACTGATCTGGGACCTGGTTGCGCTTAACTCGACGCCATCGCTGGCTCTTCATAAGGAACCGGAAGTGGCGGTCGGCACGATGGGGATCGGACTCGATTATGGTGGTTTCGGAATTGAGGCACTTCCGACGGCCGATGTCGAGCGCATCCTCGGCGCTTTCCCCCGACTGAAGATGAAGCAACAATTTGCCGAAGCATGCTGTCGACTCGTCACAAATAAACCCGAGACCAGCCACGACAACTTCCTCCGCGACTTCGGCGAGCGATTCGTGCCTGGCTACAAAGCTGTGTCAACGGTCGACCTATTGATGAACGCACCGTTCGATGAATAGCAAAGAACCCGAATGAGGGTTGTGTCACAAAGCGCCGGGATGTACTGTCTTAGCGAATAGAAGAGACCCATGGGGTTCAAAAATGCGTCGGTCAAGAATGAAGGAGACAATCATGAAAATCGTAGTGATCGGTGGTACCGGACTGATTGGATCAAAGCTTGTTAAGAAGCTGCGCGAACACGGGCATGAAGCCGTAGCCGCAGCCCCCAACACAGGCGTCAATACCCTTACGGGCGAAGGACTGGCGGAAGTACTGAAAGGCGCCTCGGTAGTCGTTGACGTATCGAACTCTCCGTCTTGGGAGGACTCGGCCGTGCTGAAGTTCTTCGAAACATCAACTCGCAACCTCATCAGCTACGAAGCCACCGCAGGGGTAAAACATCACGTCGCGTTATCGGTGGTGGGAACCGACCGGTTGTCTGAAAGCGGTTACTTCCGGGCAAAGATCGCGCAGGAGAAACTGATTAAGGAATCCTCAATCCCCTACACCATCGTGCAGGCGACCCAGTTCTTCGAGTTCCTGAAGGGACTTGCCGACATTTCCATGGTCGGCGACAAGGTGCATCTGCCTCCTGTGCTTTTCCAGCCGATGTCCGCCGATGACGTTGCGAGTGCAGTAGGCAGGGTCGCGGTAGAGCCGCCGATAAATGGCACCGTCGAAATCGGCGGGCCAGAACAGTTTCGCGTCGATGAACTAGTCCGGCGGCGCTTGGCTGCGCTCAAAGATCCCCGCGAGGTAAGCGCTGATCCAAACGCGCGTTACTCTGGAGCGAAACTCAGCGAGAACACACTAGTT
>Ga0157375_10006250_pt1 | contig 10375 bp, 9 predicted proteins | sample M35metaG_FD_115311 | JGI IMG/M metagenome (GOLD analysis project Ga0157375, IMG submission 115311) | Miscanthus rhizosphere microbial communities from Kellogg Biological Station, Michigan, USA - M3-5 metaG | ecosystem: Host-associated > Plants > Roots > Rhizosphere > Soil | place: USA: Michigan... | reverse complement strand
GACAACGACATGTCGATCTCGCCGCCGGTCGGCGCGCTCAATCGTTACCTGGCGCGCCTCATGAGCGGCAAGTTCTACGCCGCCGCCCGCGACACCGCCAAGACGGTGCTGAAGAACGCGCCGCCCTTGTTCGAGCTCGCCAAGCGCTTCGAGGAGCATGCCAAGGGAATGGTCGTGCCGGGGACGATCTTCGAGGAGTTCGGCTTCAACTACGTCGGCCCGATCGATGGCCACGACCTCGATTCGCTGATCCCGACGCTCGAGAACCTGCGCGACCTGAAGGGCCCGCAGTTCCTCCACGTCGTCACCCAGAAGGGCTACGGCTACAAGCTCGCCGAGGCCGACCCGGTCGGCTACCACGCGGCGTCGGGCAAGTTCGATCCCAAGGTCGGCTTCGTCAAGCCGTCGACGCCGCCGAAGACGACCTTCACCCAGGTCTTTGGCCAGTGGCTGTGCGACATGGCCGAGAAGGACGAGCGCCTGGTCGGCATCACGCCGGCGATGCGCGAAGGCTCGGGCATGGTCGAGTTCGACAAGCGCTTTCCGAAGCGCTGCTTCGACGTCGGCATCGCCGAGCAGCACGCCGTCACCTTCGCCGCCGGCCTCGCCTGCGAGGGCATGAAGCCGGTGGTCGCGATCTATTCGACCTTCCTGCAGCGCGCCTACGACCAGCTGATCCACGACGTCGCGATCCAGAACCTGCCCGTCGTCTTTGCGCTCGATCGCGGCGGCCTCGTCGGCGCCGACGGCGCGACCCACGCCGGCTCGTTCGACATCGCCTACCTGCGCTGCATCCCGAACGTGAGCGTGATGACGCCGGCCGACGAGAACGAGTGCCGGCAGTCGCTCTACACCGCGTTCCTGCAGAACCATCCGGTCGCGGTGCGCTATCCGCGCGGCGCCGGCGCCGGTGTCGCGGTCGAGGCCGAGATGACCGAGATCCCGTTCGGCACCGGCGAGATCCGGCGCGAGGCCTCGCGCACCGTGGCGCAGGGCAAGCGGATCGCGATCCTCGCCTTCGGCACCTTGCTCTACCCGGCGCTCGCCGCGGCCGGGCGCATCGATGCGACGGTCGCCAACATGCGCTTCGCCAAGCCGCTCGATGTCGCCCTGGTGACTGACCTGGCGCGCCGCCATGATGCAATCGTCACGGTGGAAGAAGGAACGATCCTGGGCGGCGCCGGCAGCGCCGTGCTCGAGGCCCTGGCCGAGGCGCGAATCGAGATCCCGGTGCTCACGCTCGGCCTGCCCGACGCGTTCGTCGAGCACGGCGATCCGGCCAAGCTCCTCGCCCTGTGCGGGCTCGACGCCGCCGGCATCGAGCAGTCGATCCAGCGCCGCTTCGGCACCGCGCCGGCGCTGCTGCGAGCGGCGGTCGGGCAGTAGGACCGCCGGCGCGGCGCGGGTGGCCGCACGCCGGCGCCGCCGAACGTTTGCTGGCATGCTTGAGGACGCCCCGCAGCAACGGGCCTGACGACGCACGATGACCAACCTGATCGACGCCCTGCACATCCCCGACACGCAATCGGCGCGCGACGATCGCCATCTCGCGATCCAGCGCGTCGGCGTGCGCGGCGTGCGCTATCCGATCCAGCTGCGGATCGAGGGCGCCGTCGTCCCGACCGTCGCCGAATGGTCGCTCGACGTCGCCCTGCCGGCCGAGCAGAAGGGCACGCACATGTCGCGCTTCGTCTCCTGGCTCGACGCCATCGACGATCCGCTCGATGCCGCCACGCTGCGACGCGAGGGCGCGCGGATGCTCGCGCTGCTCGGCGCCGACGCCGGCCGCATCGAAGCGTCGTTCCCGTTCTTCCTCAGGAAGCGCGCGCCGGTGTCGGGCGTCGAGAGCCTGCTCGAGTACCAGGGTCGGCTGGTCGCCGAGGTGCGGAATGGCGCCCCCACGCTCCCTGCGGTCGCTGCCCCCCGAGGGGGCGCGGCCGGGCCTGGGGCGGCCGCGCCCCCGGCCGGCGCGGCAACCACCGTCTGGATCGAAGTCGTGGTCCCGGTCAAGTCGCTCTGCCCGTGCTCGAAGGAGATCTCCGACTACGGCGCGCACAACCAGCGCTCGCACGTGACGATCCGCGTCGAGGCGCTCGGCGATCTCTCGTGGCTCGAGCTCGTCCGCTTCGCCGAAGACTCGGCGTCCGCGGAGATCTGGTCGTCGCTCAAGCGCGCCGACGAGAAGTGGATCACCGAGCGCGCCTACGAGAACCCGAAGTTCGTCGAGGACATGGTCCGCGACGTCGCCCTGAAGCTGAACGCCGACTCGCGAATCGGCCGCTACACGGTCGACGTCGAGAACTTCGAGTCGATCCACGCGCACAGCGCGATCGCGCGCATCGAGCGCTGAGCGGCGCGCGGCCCTGGGCCCGCACGACCCGGCGCGAGACTCCCCTCACGCGTTCGACAGACCCTAGCCGAGTCGCTGGCCGAGCCCGAGCAGCGCGGCGATGCTCGCGAGCCAGAGCGAAGTCGCCGCCCAGGCCTGCCACCGGGTCGCGCCGAACGACTGACGAAACGCCCCCCACGCGGCGATTCCCCAGACGAGGGTGGCGGCGATGATCGCGTAGCCGAGCAGCACCAGCACCGCCGCCGGCGCGCCGAGCGGCGTGCCGGGGAAGTCCCGGATCGTCAGCGCCGGCATCGACGCCGCGGTCGACGTCACGGCGGCATTGAGCGCGTCGACCGCCCGCGCGATGAAGCCCGGGTCGACCAGCTGCACGCCGGCGCCGAGGAGGGTCGAGCCGATGCACAGGCCCACCCAGACGCCGCCGTACACGTAGGCGGCGATCAGCCCGACCCGGCGATAGCGGGCGCGGCGCACGACGATCCGCCAGGCGAGGGCGAGCGGTGCGGCGAGCAGGCCGGCGAAGACGAAGCCGACGAACGTTCCGGCGAGGAGCCAGCTCGTCATCGTCGGCAGCACGAGCGCTTGCGGTCGATCGCCGCGCGCGGGCAAGTCGATCCCCATGTGCAGGATCACGTTGCCGACGACGATCGCGCCGGCGAGGAAGGCGAAGGCGTGCGCGTGATCGCTCGCGCGGCCGGTCTGGCGGCGCGCGATCAGGCGCGTCGGGTGGATCGCGAGCTCGATCAGATCGGCCGCGATCCGGGTCAGCGCGCCGACGCCGCGTCCCGGCGCCAGCGGCGCCGGCGCGGAATCGATCGCGAAGCGCGAATGCAGGGTCTCGATTAACCGGTCGAGGTCGTAGCGCCAGCGCGTGTCCGACAGCTCGACCGCCTGGCAGCGCGAGAACCCGGCGAGCGACGGCGGCAGGTCGGTCGCCGCCGGCATCGTCGCGCCCTCGACCAGCACCGGAACGACGGCGACGCCGGCGGCGAGCGCGAGCTCGATCTCGAGGCGGACGAAGTCGGCCGGGTCGTCGAGGCGGCGCCGCCCGTCGCCGTCGCGGACGTCGAGCCAGCGCCTGCCGACGATCGCGAGCACGACCGTCGACGACTCGACCGAGCGCCGGATCGCCTCGACGAAGTTCTCGCCGGCGGCGATCTCGTGGTCGCGGAACACGCGCTCGTCGCCGAAATGCGCTTCCAGCGCATCGGCGAGGCGACCGGTCGCGCTCGCGCTGTCGTCGCGCCGGTAGGAAAGAAAGATCTCGGCCATCGGTTGCTCGCGCGGCGAGCCGATCCTATCGGCTCGGCTCGCCGCGTTGGACGTCAGCGCTTGCGCCGCGGCGCGATCGCCTTGCCGCCCGACGGATCATGCGACGCGCCGCCGCGGCGCGAGGCGACGGCGGCGCGAAGCAGGTACTCGACCTGCGCGTTGGCGCTGCGCAGCTCGGCCGCGGCGAGGCGCTCGATCTCGGCCCAGAGCGCCGGATCGATCCGCAGCAGGAACGACTTCTTGTCGGGACTCGCCATCGGCGGCCGCGGCGGCAGGCTCGCGGGCCTCAGTTGTAGAGCGTGCCCGCGTTGATCACCGGCGTCGCGTCGTGGTCGGAGCAGAGGACGACCAGCAGGTTGCTCACCATCGCCGCGCGCCGCTCGTCGTCGAGCTGGAGCAGGCCGCGCTCGGCGAGGCCGTTGAGCGCCAGCTCGACCATGCCGACGGCGCCGTGGACGATCTTCGTCCGCGCCGCGATCACCGCCTCGGCCTGCTGGCGGCGCAGCATCGTTCCGGCGATCTCGGGCGCGTAGGCGAGGTGGGTCAGCTTGGCGTCGACGACGACGAGCCCGGCCTGGTCGAAGCGCTGCTGCAGCTCGCTTCGCAGCGCCGCCGAGACCTCCTCGGTCCCCGAGCGCAGCGTCACCTCCTTGCTGGTCGAGCCAGGCTCCTCGAAGTTGTCGTAGGCATAGCTGAGCGCGAGGTGGCGCAGCGCCGACTCGGCCTGCGTCAGCACGTAGGCCTCGTAGTTCTCGACGTCGAAGCTCGCCTTCGCGGTGTCGTCGACGCGCCAGACGACGGTCGCCGCAATCTCGATCGGGTTGCCGCGCAGGTCGTTGACCTTGAGCTTCTCGCTGTTGAAGTTGTGCGCTCGCACCGAGATCTTCGTCTTCGCGTAGAACGGATTGGCCCAGCGCAGTCCGTGCGAGCGATCGGTGCCGCGGTAGCTCCCGAACAGCAGCAGGATCGCGGCCTGGTTGGGCTGCAGCATGTAGAGGCCGGCGAGGCACCAGATCGTGAGCAGCAGGGCGACGATGAAGACCGCCAGCGTCGGCCCCATCGGCTTGGAAAGCAGCAAGCCGATCGCGAGCAGCAGGCCGACGAGCCCGATCGTGATGTAGACGAAGCCGCTGCTCGTCGCCGCGGGCCGCTCTTCTGCCGACTGGATCGCCATGGCACGCTCCTGGGGGTTCAAGCTCCGTCGCCGACGCCGGGTCGGCGATTTCAGAGTGATATCACTTTAGTAGCATGCGCCGGCGCCGTCAAGGCCGCTCGCGCGGCCGGGACCGCGACCCGGCGAAAAGTTCAGGCGTCGACGGCGACGTTGAGCCCGAGCAGCGCCGGATCGCCCCGGCCGAGGCGAACGACGACCGCCGGCTCGCCGGTGAGATCGATCACCGTCGTCGGCTGCATCGGGCATGCGCCGGCGTCGACGATCGCCTGCACGGTCTTCTCGAAGCGCTCGCGGATCAGCGCAGGGTCGTTCATCGGCTCGCTCGCGCCCGGCGCGATCAGCGTCGTCGCCAGCAGCGGCTGGCCGAGCAGGTCGAGCAGCGCGCCGGTGACCGGATGGTCCGGGACGCGCAATCCGATCGTCCGCCGCGACGGATGCGAGACGCGCCGCGGCACTTCCTTGGTCGCCTCGAGGATGAACGTGAACGGGCCCGGGGTCGCCAGCTTCAGGAGCCGGTACTGGCGGTTGTCGACCCGGGCATAGCTCGCCAGCTCGGAGAGATCGCGGCAGAGCAGCGTCAGGTGATGCCGCTCGTCGACGCCGCGCAGCCGGCGCAGCTGTTCGGCGGCGGCCTTGTCGTCGAGATGGCAGGCGAGCGCGTAGCTCGAGTCGGTCGGGATCGCGGCGATGCCGCCGGCCTCGAGGATCTGCGCCGCCTGCCTGAGAAGGCGCGGCTGCGGGTTGAGCGGGTGGACCTCGAAGTACTGCGACATGCGCCGATTGTCGGCGCCGGCGCTCGCCTGCGCGGGTCGAGGGCTTGCGGGCCGAGCCAGCGAGCCCGCGGGCAGCGTCGACCGGGCTTAGTGGATTCGCGCCTCGAGCACGCTCCAGACCGGCGTCAGGCCGGGCGGCGACGGCGGCAGGCCGCCGAGGTCGATCCGGCTCTCGTCGGGACTGTGGAAGTCGCTGCCGCGCGAGACGAGCAGGTCGAATTCCTTCGCCGTCACGGCATAGCGCTCGGCTTCGGCAGTGCTGTGGCTGCCGGTGACGACCTCGACGCCGCGACCGCCGTGGCCTTTGAACTCGGTGAAGAGCGCGTACTCCTGGGTCGGCCCGAACTTGTAGCGCGCCGGGTGCGCGACGACGGCGACACCGCCGGCATCGCCGATCCAGGTCACCGCGTTCTTCAGCGTCGCCCAGCGATGCGGCACGAAGCCGGGCTTGCCTTCGACGAGGAAGCGGCGAAAGACCTCCTGCGTGTCGGCGCAGACGCCGCTCTCGACGAGATGGCGCGCGAAATGGGTCCGCGAGATCAGGTCGGGATTGCCGACGTAGCGCAACGCCCCCTCGTAGGCACCGACGATCCCCACCCGGGCGAGCTCGTCGGCCATCTCGCGCGCGCGCGCCTCGCGGCCGCCGCGGGTCGCGACGAGGCCGCGGCGCAGGCGCTCGTCGTCGCTGTCGATGCCGAGGCCGACGATGTGGACGGTGGTGTCGAGAAAGGTCACCGAGATCTCGACGCCGTTGAGATACGGCAACGCGGCGGCGCGCGCCGCGTCGCGCGCGCGCTGCTGGCCGCCGAGCTCGTCGTGGTCGGTGAGGGCCCAGAGCTCGACGCCGTTCGCCTTCGCGCGCGCGGCGAGCGCTTCCGGCTCGAGCGTGCCGTCGGAGACGGTGGAGTGGCAGTGGAGGTCGGCGTTCATGGCGGGTCGCTCGGCCCATCATAGTGGCGCTGTCGTCGCGGCACTCGAATTGCCCCGTCCGCATCGTTCGCTTTTGCCGGTCTTGCCCGTCCCCGTGTCCTGCTCTCGTCTCCTCGCCGGCTTTGCCGTCGTCGCTGCGCTCGTTCTGGGGGCGTGTGCGAGCAGTCTCGACTCGCGCGCCGAAGCCACGCTGCGCGAGGCCCTCGTTCGCGTCGTCGGCCCGGCCGAGTCGTACGACGTCCGGGTCGTCGGCGCGAGCCTCGACGGCAGCCGCTTCGAGCGCGTTCGCTTCGTCGGCCGGCGCATCGCCCGCGCCGGCGCGCCGGTCGTCGACCGGCTCGAGCTCGATCTCCGGGGCGTCGTCGTCGATCGGCGCGAGAAGGCGCTGACGGCGGTCGCCGAAACGCGCGCCGAGCTTGGCCTGCGCGGCGCCGATCTCGCCGAGTACCTGCGCGGCAGCGGCTGGATCGCCGATCCGTCGGTCGTCTTCAGCGCTCCCGATCGAATCGCCATCGCCGGAATGCCGCGGCTCGCCGGGATCGCCCTGGCGATCGGCGACGGCGTCGAATTCCAGGGCCGCCTGTGGGCGTCGGGGTCGCAGGTGCGCCTGGCCGTCGATCGCGTCCGGATCGGTCCGTCGACCGCCGCGCCGCTGCTGCGCGCCGTCATCGAGCGCGCGATCAATCCGCTCCTCGACGTCTCGGCGTATCCGCTGCCGGCGCGGATCGACGCGGTCGATGCCGGCGACGACGGCTTGCGCATCGTCGCCTCCGGCAGTCGCCTGCCGATGCAAGCGCCGTAGCGGCGTCGTTCGCTATTCCGCGGCGACGACGATCATCTGCACGCGCTCGATGCCGTTGTACGCGTCGAGGCCGAGGCGCCAGGCGAGCCGGACACGATCGCCGACCGGCTCGACGCGGCCGAACCAGATCGCGTCGCGGACGACGCCGCCGACGCGGACGGCGAGCTTGAGGTGCTTGTCGCCGACGAGGCGCTGCGAGACGACCTCGACCGCGTCGCAGAAGATCGGCGCGTCGAAGGCGGCGCCCCAGACCTGGTCGTCGAGGAGGCGCGCGGTCGCGGCGTCGAAATGCTCGGCGCCGAGCGGGCCGTCGCTGAAGATCGTCCGCTCGACCGCGCCGGCGCCGAGCCCTTCGCGCGCGACGACCTGCAGCGCGGCGCGGAAGGTCTCGAAGTCGGCCGCCGCGATCGTGCATCCCGCGGCCATCGAATGGCCGCCGAAGCGAACCAGCAGGCCGGGGTGACGCTTGCTGACGAGGTCGAGCGCGTCGCGCAGGTGAAAGCCGTCGATCGAGCGGCCCGATCCCTTCAGCGCGCCGTCCTGGCCAAGGGCAAAGACGAAGCTCGGCCGATGCAGCCGGTCCTTCAGGCGCGACGCGATGATGCCGACGACGCCTTCGTGGAACGACGGGTCGAAGACGGCGAGCGCCGGCTCGGCCTCGCCGCTCAGCGCGAAGGCGCGGTCGACCTGGGCCTCGGCGTCGTCGCGCATCGTCGCCTCGATCGTCCGGCGCTCGCGATTGATCGCGTCGAGCATCGCGGCGAGCTCGGTCGCGCGCGCGGCGTCGTCGCTGAGCAGGCATTCGATGCCGAGCGTCATGTCGGCGAGGCGCCCGGCGGCGTTCAGGCGCGGCGCGATCGCGAAGCCGAAGTCGGCCGCGCTCGCCTGGCTCGGGTCGCGGCCGGCGACGGCGAACAGCGCGGCGATGCCGGCGTGGACGCGGCCGGCGCGGATCCGCCTCAGCCCCTGCGCGACCAGGCAGCGATTGTTGCGGTCGAGGCGGACGACGTCGGCGACGGTGCCGAGCGCGACCAGGTCGAGCAGGGCGTCGAGGCGCGGCTGCGGTCGGGAGGGAGCGGCGCGCGTGGATGCGGTCGGCGACGGCACGCTTCCGCTCGGGGACCTCGTTCTGGTCGGCGACTGCGCGCCCTCGCTCGGCGACGCCGCCGCGCCCGCCACCGCGTCGAACTCGCCGCGCTCGCGCAGCTCGGCGCGCAGCGTGAGCAGCACGTAGAAGGCGACGCCGACGCCGGCGATGTGCTTGCTCGCGAAGGCGCAGCCCGGCTGGTTCGGGTTGACGATCACGTCGGCGGCGGGCAGGACGACGGCGCCGTCGGCGCCCTTCACCGGCAAGTGATGGTCGGTGATCACGACGGCGAGCCCGGCGGCCTGCGCATGGGCGACGCCTTCGAGGCTGGCGATGCCGTTGTCGACCGTCACCAGGACGTCGGCGCCGCGGGCGACGACGAGGTCGACGATCTGCGGCGTCAGCCCGTAGCCGTGGATGCGCCGATCGGGAACGACGTACGAGAGCGTCGCCGGGTCGGCGCCGAGCATGCGCAGGCCGCGGATGACGACCGCGCACGCGGTCGCGCCGTCGCAGTCGTAGTCGGCGACGACGCAGATGCGGCTGCCGGCGCCGATCGCGTCGGCGAGCAACACCGCGGCCTCGTCGCTGCCGAGCAGCCCCGAGGGCGGCAGCAGCCGCGCCAGGGCGTCGTCGAGCTCGTCGGCGCCGCGAACGCCGCGCGCCGCGAACAAGCGCGCGAGCAGCGGGTGCAGCCCAGCCTGCTCGAGCGCCCACGCGGTGCGCGGCGGCACGTCGCGGTCGACGAGGCGGACCGGCGTCATTCCTGCGCCTTGCACGACGGACGGATCCGGGCCACGGCAATCGTGTCGTCGATGCGCGCGATCACAGCGCCGCCAGCACGTCGTGCGCAGCGACCGCCGCCGGCCGCAGGCGTTGCCAGAGCGAGCGGGGCTGGAGCGAATAGCGCGCGGCGGTGCGCTCGCCGCACAGCGTCAGCGTCACCGCTTCGCCGGCGCGCGCCTGCGCGAGGACGCGGGCGAGGAGGCCGGCGTCGAGCGCGCGCCACGCCTCGGCCCACGCCGCCCAGTCGGCGCCGAGCAGCGGCGAGCGCAGCTCGCCCGCGACCTCGGGAGTCGCCGCGGCGCCCGCCGCCTGGCGCCGGCCGCAGCCACTCAGCCAGAACGAGTTGACGACGAGCGCGCCGCGCTCCTCGCGCGCGTCGTTGACCGCGTGCGAATGGAAGACGAGCTGCGCTTCGCTCTGGACGCGCCGGACGAGCGAGGCGACGGCGCTCTTGCCGTCGCCTGCGGCGCCGGCCGACGCGCGCAGCCAGCGGTCGACGTTGCGGCCGATGACGCGGTCGAGCGACGCGGTCGCGAGCGCCTGCAGGTCGTCGCGCGCCGCGTACCAGCGATCGGACGCGCCCCACGCGACATCGAAGCCTTCGCTGCCGAGCAGCTCGCCGGCGCTCGCGAAAAGCGCGCGCGATTCGGCCTCGTCGAGGTCGAGCAGGTCGGGGTCGAGCATCGTCACGTCTTCGCGGCCGAGCTGCCAGTGCGCCGGCGTGAGGAGCGCCCACGCCAGCGCGCCGGTCGCGACGCCGTCGGCGCCGGCGGCGTGCGCCGCGAACGGCAAGAGGCCGTCGCTGCCGTGCCAGCCCCACGCCGCGGCGAGGGCGCGTTCGTGCGGCGGCGAGAACGTGTCGGCGCCGGCCTCGTCGCGGCCGGCCGGCGTGAGCACGGCGAGGAGCCGCTCGAGGTTCGGCAGCGCCAGGTCGTGGAGCACGTGCCGGCACGCTGGCGAGCGATCGGACGCGAACGGAACCAGCAGGTGCATGCGGCGATTATCCGAGCCGCCTCGCGGCGCGGCGAGACAGGGCGGTCGGGTAGCATCGCCCCGGCATGAACTGGCCCTACGAGCTGCAGATCGGCTGGCGCTACACGCGCGCCGGCCGCGTCGGCCGCAAGAACGGCTTCATCTCGTTCATCTCCGGCGTCTCGATGCTCGGCATCGCCCTCGGCGTCGCCGCGCTGATCATCGTCCT
>Ga0157375_10006249_pt1 | contig 10375 bp, 10 predicted proteins | sample M35metaG_FD_115311 | JGI IMG/M metagenome (GOLD analysis project Ga0157375, IMG submission 115311) | Miscanthus rhizosphere microbial communities from Kellogg Biological Station, Michigan, USA - M3-5 metaG | ecosystem: Host-associated > Plants > Roots > Rhizosphere > Soil | place: USA: Michigan... | reverse complement strand
GCCTCGAACTGCGCGCCGATCGTGGTCCCGCCGAACCAGACTACCCAGCCGAGAAAACCAAAACCTAGCAGGAGGACGAGCAGCAGCCGCCAGCCGCGCGCGATCGGCAGATAACGTCCGAGCAGGCGAACGCCGCCGTCGAGAAACACGGCAAAGATGGCCCCGCCGACGATCAGCAGGAGCGGCTGCGCGAGCACGACCACGCCGGTGAGAAGCAGAGCCATTCCAAGCCACACCGACGCCTTCTGCATCTCGCGGCGGACGATGGGATCGCGGAATTCCGCCGGACCCGGCCGTTCGATGTGCGGCTCGACGGTCGGCGGCGGTCTTGTCATCAGCTGTTCCGAAGCGACCTTCCGGCGCGCCCTGAGCGCAGCGCCTCGATCCAAGTGATCGGGTTCCACCAGGTGCTCGAACCGTTGAGCGAGAAGGTGATGAACTCGGCGCGGCCGCCGATATTCTCCCACGGCACTGGGCCGCCGAGGCCGCCGTTCCACTCGGGCACCCGGCTGTCGGCCGAATCGTCGCGGTTGTCGCCCATCAGCCAGACATGGCCCGCGGGAATCGTGACCGGATCGAAATTGTCTTCGGGCGAGCGGCCGAGCTCGACAGTTTCATAGGTGCGACCATTCGGCAGCGTCTCGCGAACGACCGGAACGCGGCAATACATCTTGCCGTCGCCGCCGCGAACACGGAAATCGTACAGCGCAGGATCGGCGCTCGATCCACATGGCGAGTTAATGTCGATCGGCACCATCTCCGGCGCCAGCGGCTGACGCTTCACAGCCAAACCATTGATGGAGAGCGTCCCGTCGCGCATCGAAACGACGTCGCCCGGAAGCCCGATCACCCGCTTGATATAGTCGGTTCGCGTTCCCGGCGGAGTGACAATGACAATGTCTCCGCGCTTGGGCATGTGGCCGAACACCCGACCCTTCATCGGTCCGATGATGTGGAAGCTTGGTGACACCCACGACCAGCCATAGGGATATTTGCTCACCACCAGTCGGTCGCCGGTCAAGAGCCCCGGCATCATCGATTCCGACGGGATGTAGAAGGGCTTGGCGACGAAGCTGTGGAAAGCGAGGACGGCGAGCAGGACCCAAAGCAGGCCCTTGATCTCGCGCCACAAGGCGGAGCCCTTCTGTTCTTTCTTCTCTGCGGGAGCCGGTTCCTCGGCGGTCGGCTCGGGGATGGTGTCGCTCAACAATTAGGGCTCCAGCTTGCGGGCGGTCAGGATAACGAAGGCCTGCGCCCAGGGGTGATCGTCGGTCATCGTCAGGTGAATGTCGATGGCGTGGCCTTCCGGTGCAAGGGCGTCAAGCCGCGCCTTCGCTCCGCCGGTGAGTGATAGGGTAGGCGCGCCTGATGGCAGATTAACGACGCCGATGTCCTTCATATAGACGCCGCGCTTGAAGCCGGTGCCGACTGCCTTGGAGAATGCTTCCTTCGCGGCGAAGCGCTTGGCGAGGGTCCCGGCGGTCGTGTGCGGGCGCGATGCGGCCTTCTTCCGTTCGGTCTCCGTGAAGACCCGGTTGAGGAACTTGTCGCCCCAGCGCTCGAGCGAATGGGCGATTCGCTCGATGTTGCACAGGTCCGAACCGATGCCGACGATCACGTTCTAGTCCCTCGGGCTTCGTCCATCAGTTCGCGCATGTGCCGGACGCTGGCGTTGAGGCCTGTGAAGATCGCCTCGCCGATCAGGAAATGGCCGATGTTGAGCTCTGCAATCTGAGGGATAGCGGCGACGGGGATAACATTCTCGAACGTGAGGCCGTGACCTGCATGCGGCTCGACGCCATTTTTGACCGCCAAGGCAGCGCAATCGGCAATCCGCTTGAGTTCCGCGGCGCGTTCGTCGCCAGCGACGTGCGCATAGCGGCCGGTATGGAACTCGACGACCGGAGCGCCGAGCCTGACGGCTGCCGCGACCTGGACCTCCGACGGCTCGATGAACAGGCTGACCCGGATGCCCGCCTCGCGAAGTCTGTCGACGAATGACGCAAGATGGTCGTGTTGGCCCGCTGCGTCGAGGCCGCCCTCTGTCGTCCGTTCCTCGCGCTTCTCAGGCACAATGCAGGCGGCGTGCGGCTTGTGGGCGAGCGCGATCGCCAGCATTTCCTCGGTCGCGGCCATTTCGAGATTCAAGGGTAGCGCGATTTCGGCCATCAACCGGTCGATGTCAGTGTCAGTGATGTGACGCCGATCCTCGCGAAGGTGCGCGGTGATGCCGTCGGCGCCGGCCTCTGCGGCGATGTGGGCGGCGCGAACCGGATCGGGATGATCGCCGCCGCGCGCGTTCCGGATGGTCGCGACGTGATCGATGTTGACGCCTAGGCGCAGTTTCTGGGTCACGCGGCGGCGCGGCTACCCGGTTTGATGGGCGGAATTGCGGCAAGCTCCGGAGGCACGGAATCGGCGTCATAAGTCGGCACATCGATCCGGATCAGCGGCAGGAACGGAACGCCAAGGTCGGCCTGCCCCTGCGAGCGGTCGACCAGCGCGGCTTCGGCGATCACCTCGCCGCCGGCCATTTGTACGGCTTCGATCGCTTCCCGCGAAGACAGGCCGGTCGTGACAACGTCTTCGACCATCAACACCCTGGTGCCAGGTTCGAGGCGGAAGCCGCGGCGAAGCTCAAACGTGCCGTGCGGGCGCTCGAGGAACATTGCCGGCCTGTCCAGGGCGCGCCCCATCTCATGACCGATGATCACTCCGCCCATGGCCGGCGACACGACGGTTTCAATCCGCTCGCGCAACTCGGCCGGAATCTTCGCCGCGAGCGCTCTTGCCAGCCGCTCGGCCCGGGCGCCGTCCATCAGCACACGGGCGCATTGCAGGTAGCGTGGGCTCCTCAGACCCGATGACAGGATGAAATGCCCTTCCAGAAGGGCGTCGGCGGCTCGAAATTCGGCCAGGATTTCTTCGTCGCTCAGCATAAGCGACGTGCCGTTTAGGCGGCTTCGACGTACGGGCCAAGTGCCGCTTGAGGCTCCGGAATGCCGCGCCTATAGAGCCTCGCAAACCGGACGTCTCCGTGCCGGGGTTCAGCACTGTCAGGGGTTTTGATGAGACTGATTGGATGGGCAATCGCCTTGGCCGCGGCCGGGCTTACTCCTGCGGCAGCGAAAGAGCCTGCAAGCGTTCCCAGCCAGAATGCGCCCGCTGCGACCGCTCCGACGGCTGCACCAACAGCGGCCCCTATCGTCTACGGAAGCGTTGGCCACATGATCCCGACGCCGGGGATCGGCGAGCCCGATGGCCGCAAGGGCCTCCAGGACCAGGTAACGCCGATCGGCAGGGAGGCGTCAGCGTTCCATAACAATTGGCTGCTGACGATCTGCGCAGCAATCAGCGCGCTGGTCCTTATCCTGCTGGTCGTGGCCCTGGTCCGGTTCCGCCGCGGCGCCAATCCGACCCCGTCCCGCAATTCGCACAACACGCTGATCGAAGTGATCTGGACACTTGTACCGGTGCTGATCCTCGTGGGCATCGCAATTCCGTCGATCCGGCTGCTGCGTCACCAATACAGCCCGCCTCATGCCGATCTTACGGTCAAAGTCACCGGCCACCAGTGGTACTGGTCCTACGAACTGCCCGATTACGGCGTCAGCTTCGACAGCTACATGCTGAAGGAAAAGAACGATCCGACGCGGCAGCCAAGCCAGCGTTACCGGACCGACAATGATGGACCGCCTTTGCTCGCCGCAGACAACCGGCTGGTGATTCCCGCGGGCAAGGTCGTGAAATTCATCATCACCGCCGACGACGTCATTCACAGCTTCGCGGTGCCGGCTTTCTGGATCAAGCAGGACGCCAACCCCGGCCAGCTCCACGAAACGTGGGCAAAGGTCGATCGGCCGGGCGTCTATTTTGGGCAGTGCTCGGAGCTGTGCGGCGCTCGCCACGGTTTCATGCCCATTACGGTCGAAGTCACCAGCCAAGACAATTTCGCCAAGTGGGTCGCGCAGAACGGCGGCCACCTCCCCGGCGCCACTCCGGCGGCCGCCCCCGTAGCCACGGCGGCCACGCCTGCGGCGGCAGAACCCGCTACCCAACAGCCCGCGACCAACCAGGCCGCGACCGCGCAGAATTAAGCGATAGAGAGCCAGTAGATGAGCACCATTCCCGCCGACGCGCTGAAGCTGAAAGAGCATGACGCGCATGACGCGCATCACGATGCCGACCACAAGCCCGGCTTCTTCGTCCGCTGGTTCATGTCGACGAACCACAAGGACATTGGCACGCTCTACCTGATCTTCGCGATCTGCGCCGGTGTGATCGGCGGCGCACTGTCGGGAATCATGCGCTGGGAGCTGATGGAGCCGGGCATCCAGGTGCTCAACCGGGTCTGGCCGATTGGCGCCGGTGCGGGCGCGACGTTCGACGAGACCCTTCACCACTGGAACGTGCTGATCACCGCCCATGGCCTGATCATGGTCTTCTTCATGGTGATGCCGGCGATGATCGGCGGCTTCGGCAATTGGTTCGTGCCGCTGATGATCGGCGCGCCGGACATGGCCTTCCCGCGGATGAACAATATCAGCTTCTGGTTGCTGATCCCGTCCTTCCTGTTGCTCCTCGGATCGAGCTTCGTGTCGGGCGGAAGCGGACTTGGTGTCGGCAACGGCTGGACGCTCTACGCACCGCTTTCCACCTCCGGAGCGCCCGGACCAGCGGTCGACATGGCGATCTTCTCGCTCCACCTTGCTGGCGCGAGCTCGATCCTCGGCGCGATCAACTTCATCACCACCATATTCAATATGCGCGCTCCGGGCATGACGCTGCACAAGATGCCGCTGTTTGTCTGGTCGGTGCTGGTCACCGCCTTCCTGCTCCTGCTCTCGCTGCCGGTGCTCGCCGGCGCGATCACCATGCTCCTGACCGACCGCAATTTCGGCACCGCCTTCTTCGACGCATCGAACGGCGGCAATGTCGTGCTCTATCAGCACCTATTCTGGTTTTTCGGCCACCCCGAGGTCTACATTCTGATCCTGCCGGGCTTCGGCATGATCAGTCAGATCGTCGCGACCTTCAGCCGCAAGCCGGTGTTCGGCTATCTCGGCATGGCCTATGCGATGGTCGCCATCGGTGTGATCGGCTTCGTCGTCTGGGCGCACCACATGTTCACTACGGGCATGAGCGTCGACGAGAAGATGTACTTCACCGCGGCGACCATGATCATCGCGGTTCCAACTGGCGTGAAGATCTTCAGCTGGATCGCGACCATGTGGGGCGGCTCGATCACCTTCGAGACTCCGATGTTGTGGGCGATCGGCTTCATTTTCCTGTTCACAGTCGGCGGAGTCACCGGCGTTGTGCTCGCCAATGGCGGCGTCGATAATTACATGCACGACACCTACTACGTCGTCGCACACTTCCACTATGTGCTCAGCCTCGGCGCGGTGTTCGCGATCTTCGGCGGCTTCTATTACTGGTTCCCGAAGATGAGCGGCAAAATGTACAACGAGCTACTCGGCAAGCTGCACTTCTTCCTGATGTTCATCGGGGTGAACCTGGTCTTCTTTCCGCAGCACTTTCTCGGGCTCGACGGAATGCCGCGGCGAATCCCGGACTACACGCCGGCGTTCGCTTATTGGAACAAGCTCTCGACGATCGGCTACATGATCACGGTCGCGGGCGTTGCGATCTTCTTCATCAACATCGTCTGGTCGCTGGCCGCGGGCAAGAAGGCCCCGAACAATCCATGGGGCGAAGGCGCGACGACGCTGGAGTGGACGCTGTCGAGCCCGCCGCCGTTCCACCAATATTCGACCCTGCCGCGCATCGATTAGTCGCGCCAGGAGGGCGAAGGGGAGAAGGCGCCGGGAAACCGGCGCCTTTTTCCGATAGGACCGCGGCCGCCAATCATTTGGGTTGTTGGTTGACCGGTGTTATGGCCGCTCCACCACAAATGAGCGGCGGGAGGTGTCATGCCCCAGTTCGTAATTGAGAGGGAAATGCCGGGAGTCGGCCAGCTTGGCGCCGACGATCTTAAGTCGGCATCGCAGACGTCATGTTCTGTCCTCAAAGATCTGGGGCCCCAGATCCAGTGGGTGCACAGCTACGTGACGGACAACAAGATCTATTGCGTCTATCGCGCGCCCAATGAGGAGCTCATCCGCGAACACGCGCGGCTCGGCGGCTTCCCGGCCAACAAAGTATCGCAGGTGAGGACGACGATCGACCCGACCACCGCCGAATAGCCCAGACGGCCCTGCAGGCGCAGCAAGACTCTGCGCCAGAGTCTTGTTATCTAAGCGTTCACAGGGGCTGTATGTCGGAAGTCTTCGTTTCCTACGCCCGGCCGGACGAGGCCCACGCGGAGCGTGTCGCCGAGGCGTTGCGCGCCGAGGGCTTCGGCGTGTGGCGCGACGACGAGCTTCCGGCCCATCGCGCCTATGCGGATGTAATCGAGGAGCGGCTCAAGAACGCGCGAGCGATTGTCGTGCTGTGGTCAGCTCATTCCGCCAAGTCGCAATGGGTACGCGCCGAGGCCGAGCTCGGCCGAAGTGCCGGGACATTGGTGCAAGTAACGCTCGACGGCAGCATGCCGCCGTTGCCCTTCAATCAGATTCAATGCGCAGACCTCAGCGACTGGGAGACAAATCCCGACTCCCCCGGCTGGTGCAAGCTCGTCGCGAGCGTCAAATCGCTGGCTCCAGTGGTCAAGGACGTGCCGATAAAGCGCGGAGCCCGTCGGCAGCTTTGCATCTGCGTCCTACCCTTCCAGAATATGAGCGGGGATCCCGAGCAGGAATATTTCAGCGACGGGATCAGCGAGGACATCACCACTGACCTGTCGAAAATCTCGGCGCTTGGCGTGGTTGCCCGCAACACGGCCTTCACGTTCAAGAGCAACGCCGTGGACATTTGCGAGATCGCCGAGCGGCTGGGAGTCAGCCACGTGCTTGAGGGCAGCGTGCGCAAAGCCGGAGGAAGGGTCCGAATCAACGCCCAGCTGATCGACGGAGCGTCGGGAGGCCATGTCTGGGCCGAGCGTTACGACCGCGACCTCGAAGACATTTTCGCGATCCAAGACGAGATCTCAAAGGCAATCGTCGCGGCGTTGAAGCTCAAGTTGCTGCCTGAGGAGAAAAAGGCGATCGAGCGCCGCGGCACCGAGAATGTCGAGGCCTACAATTTCTATCTGCTTGCGCGGCAATATTGGGTCACCGGCAACCATGGCGACCCGCGGCGCGAAGAGCGGGTGATGCGGATCTGTCAGCGGGCGGTGGAAATAGATCCATACTATGCACAGGCGTGGGCGCTTCTCGGTATCGCCCAGTCGAACCTCCGCTACGTGTATGGACGCGATGTTGATGACGGTTTCGCCGCAGGCCATACCGCTCTCGCCATCGATCCGACCATCGCCGAGGCGCATTTACCGATGGTCAAGCGGCTACAAGAGAAGCAACACCACGACGCCGCCGCCACCGCTATGGAAGCTGCAATCCGCCTCGGGCCAGACTCTTGGGAGGTGAACAAGGAAGCTGGGTTGTTTTACCTTTTCCGGGGGGACATCGCCGCGGCGACGCGCCATTACGAGAGGGCCGCGGAACTCATGGAGTCCGACTTCCACGTTTGGGTGATGCTCGCGACCTGCTACCGTGCCCTCGGAAACGTGAATAAGCTCCGCGAGGCGGCCCAAATGATGGTGTCCGAAAGCCAGAAAGTGGTTCAGCAGGATCCCAGCAATGGCGCGGCGCTTGGAATACTAGCGGGCGGCTATGCAATACTTGGCGACGAGGAACGGACGCGGGAATGGATAACACGTGCGCTGCTCATCGACCCGGATAATCTCAACATGCGGTACAATTTCGCCTGTTTTCTCGCCGGCCATTTGGGCGACAAGGAAGGCGCTTTGAGCATGCTTCAGAGCATATTGAGGCAGCCAGACGCAATGCGGCAACTCAAATATGCTGAAACAGACCCGGATCTCGACAGCATCCACGATGATCCGCGCTTTCAAAACATCCTTGCCGATGCAAAGCAGCGGCTGGGAATTGCCCCGCCGGAAGCGGCTACTTCACCCGCGCAACCTTAATGATCTTGATCGGGGGATCGAGCATCTGGCCCTTGAGCGCGCCCTCGCCCTTGGTCAGCGAGACCGTAGCGGCCCAAATCTTGCGGACGACGTCCATGCCTTCCGTGACGTGGCCGAAGGCGGCGAATCCGGTCGCATCCCCGCCGGGGCCGTTTGCGTCCAGCCCGGGCTGGTCCGACAGCATGATGAAGAAGTCGGAAGTCGCCGTCCCGGCGCCGCGATTGGCAAGAGCGATCGCACCGGCGACATTATGAAGGCCGGTCTGGGTCGTCGGCTCGTGCGCGACCGGCGGATAGAGCTTTCGAGCATCGGTCGTGATCCCACCCTGGATCAACCCGCCGTCGGCGCCGTTCGCATCAGGCGCGTGCATCGCCCGGTAGAAATATTGCCCGTCGTAGCGGTGGGAATCGACATAATGGAGGAAGTTGGCGGTCGTGACCGGCGCACGCCCACGGTCCAGCGTGACGACAATCCGCCCCAGGCTGGTGTCGATCGCGACGGGCACGAGGTTTTCCGTAATCGTGGGAGGTCGCGATTGTTGCGTAGTTGGCTGCGCTAGGGCCGGAACCGCGGCGAAGAGGCTGAGAAGCAATGCGATACGAATCATGACACCGGCTCTAGCGGAAGCGGGACGCAGGTTGGAGCTGCAAACTAGGGGAAACCCCTGCTGACTTTGCCCGAAGCGGCAGAGAGAGTCGCAAAATGAAGAGAATCACAGTCGCCGTCCTCGCTCTCGCAGCCAGCATCTCTGTTCCGGGGCAAGCGCAACAGGTTGAGCGGGCCGAGCGCCGGGTCCTCGATGTCGCCAGGCAGCTGAAGAACGGCCAATTCGTCTGGGCCCCCGAACTTAGTCCTTCGGGACCGTTGCTAATGGTCGTCAACCTCGAATCCCAACGGGCAGTCTTGTTCCGCAACGGGATTCCGATCGGCGCGAGCACGGTTTCCTCGGGCGCCGAGGGGCACGAGACGCCGACCGGCGTCTTCACCATCCTGCAGAAGAACAAGGAGCATTACTCCAGGACCTATAACAATGCGCCGATGCCCAACATGCAGCGGCTGACGTGGAAAGGAGTCGCACTCCACGCCGGCAAGCTGCCGGGATATCCCGCGTCGCACGGCTGCATTCGCCTGCCTCATGCCTTTTCCAGCCTGCTGTTCGGCGCGACCGATCTCGGAATGACCGTCGTGATTACGGAAATCCCCGCGCTTCCGAACGCGTCCGACGCTCCGGCAATCGCGGCAGCGGCGGAGCCGGCCGCCGCGTCACTGGCCCAGGCGGCGTACCAGTGGCACCCGGATCGCTCGGCGGCTTCCGACGGCGCGATCGTCTCGGTCATTGTCAGCGCTGCAGACGGCAAGGCCGTGGTCATGCGCGGCGGCGTAGAAGTCGGAAGCGCGCCAGTCCGCGTTACAGGCGACGTGGCGCCGATGGCTTATGTGCTTCGCTCCTGGGACGCGAACGGCCAGCATTGGCTCAAGCTTCAATATGCCGGTTCAGGCCAGGGCATGGAGGTTGGGCAGGAAGAGGGGAAAAGGTTCGAGGCGCCGACGCAATTCCGCCGCGACCTGGCGGCGATGCTTCGGCCGGGGAGCGTCGTGATCGTCACTCCGCAGTCGCTCAGTTCCGGCAGCACGGGGCGGCCGCAGGAAGTTATCGAGACGGATCCCGAGCGCTGAGTTTAAGCCCGCGCCGTTGGCAAAGGCTTTTCCTCTTATCGCCAACCTCTTATAGCCCCCGCCCATGCCCACCCTGGAGCTGAGCAATCCAGCCGCGCTGCCGGCCGACTGGCGAGATTTCGTCGCGCTGACGAAGCCGCGGGTCATGAGCCTCGTGGTCTTTTCCGGACTGTGCGGATTGCTCGTCGCGCCAGTCCATTTGCCGCTGGTTTTGGGCTTCACCGCGATCCTCTGCGTCGCGCTCGCCGCTGGTGCCTGCGGCGCCCTCAACCAATGGTATGAGGCAGAACTCGACGGCAAGATGCGGCGAACGGCGAAGCGGCCCCTGCCCGCCGGCCGTATGGAGCGCCGGTCTGCCCTTCACTTCGGTATTGGCCTTGGCGCTTTTTCGGTGCTGCTGATGGGGCTGGCGACCAACTGGTTCGCAGCCGCGCTGCTCGCCGTCTCAATCCTCTTCTACGTGATCGTCTATACGGTCTGGCTAAAGCCCAGGACGGCGCAAAACATCGTCATCGGCGGTGCCGCCGGCGCCTTTCCGCCACTGATCGGCTGGGTCGCCGCCACCGGCCATGTCGACACTTTGCCGCTGCTGCTCTTTGCAATCATCTTCCTGTGGACGCCGCCGCATTTCTGGGCGCTCTCGCTGTTCGT
>Ga0157375_10006247_pt1 | contig 10376 bp, 11 predicted proteins | sample M35metaG_FD_115311 | JGI IMG/M metagenome (GOLD analysis project Ga0157375, IMG submission 115311) | Miscanthus rhizosphere microbial communities from Kellogg Biological Station, Michigan, USA - M3-5 metaG | ecosystem: Host-associated > Plants > Roots > Rhizosphere > Soil | place: USA: Michigan... | reverse complement strand
TCCGTCCGGCGGCGGCGTGGTGCGCAACATCGATCACACGCCCGACGGCAATTTGTGGCTGGCTTGCAGCGGGGTCAATAAGATCGCCTTTGTCGAAATCGGCAAAAGCCTGTCGTCGCGGTAGATTTAGTGCGCCGCCATCAGGCTTTGGACATGCGCTGCCGCCGAACTAGCCAAGGCTCTTAAGTCGTAGCCGCCTTCCAGAACCGAAACCAAACGGCCGCCGGCATGACGCCTGGCCGCTTCCGTCAAGCGCGCCGTGACCCAGGCAAAATCAGGCTCTTCCAGTTCCAGCCCCGCCAGCGGATCGGCGCGGTGGGCGTCAAATCCGGCTGAGACCAGCAACAAGTCCGGCGCGAATTGATCCAGCGCCGGCAGGATGCGCGCCTCAAATGCCCGGCGGAATGCGGCGCCGCCGGCACCCGCGGGCAGGGGGGCATTCACCACATTTCCCATACCGGTTTCATTCGCCGCGCCCGTCCCCGGATAGAAAGGAAATTGATGGCTGGAAGCGAAGAACAGGCTTGGGTCTTGCTCCACCACCGTCTGGGTGCCGTTGCCGTGATGCACATCGAAATCGATGATCGCTACGCGCTTCAAATTATGCACCGCCTGGGCATGCCGGGCGGCGATGGCGATGGAATTGAACAGGCAAAAGCCCATCACGCGGTCCGGCTCGGCATGATGGCCGGGCGGCCGCACGGCGCAAAAGGCGTTATCGGCTTCGCCGGTCACCACCGCGTCAACCGCGGCGGTGACGGCGCCGATGGCGCGAAGCGCGGCCTGGCCCGATGCGGACGACACAATGGTATCTGGATCCAGCGCGGTACGGCCGGCCTGCGGCACCTGCGCCAACACCGCCTTCATAAAGTCGTCGCCATGCACGCGCGCAATGTCGGTTTCACGGCCCAGCGGCGCCTCGCGGCGGACAAGGCCCCGAAATTGCGGTTCCTCCAGCGCCTTCAGGATGGCGGAGAGACGGCCTGGAGATTCCGGATGTCCCGATCCGGGATCGTGCCGGATGCAATCGGGATGTGTCACCAGCAAGGTGGTCATGGTTTCTCGGGCTTTGTTTCTCAGGCTGTCGGCGGGGTTTCCACCTCGGATTAACCATGGAATAGTGACATGATACTATTCGTGCGGCGAGGCTTTAGGGTACGGCGTTCGCCTATTGGGGAAACCAGCGCGTGACGGACGAGCCGAATATTTCCGAGGTTCCACAGGACGCGGATCAAGAGCGTTGGCTGACCTATCTCAACTATGATCAGTCCGTGAAACAGGCGGTGCGGCGGCTGGGCGCCTTGTCCCCTCAGAATGTCGAGCTGTTTCGCAGCTTGCTGATGCAGGGGCGCGATCGCAGCCGGGTGGCCGAGTATGAAGCGGAAAGTGTCCGGCGTTTGCAGGGCGAAGTTTTTGTCGGCGACGAGGAATTGCAGCGGACCCTGATTGTACTCCATGCGGAAGACCCGCGTCTGGCGGAAGAATTCAAACGGGTGGTCGCGGCGACGGGAAAGCCGCAGGAATTGGATCAGGCCATTGCCGCCATCCGGGGACAAAGGGATGCGCCGCCGGCGAAAATCAAGCTGGTCGCGCAGCCAAAAACCGAAACGCCCGAGCCCGAAATTTCAAAGCCGAAAGCCGCAATTCCCCCCGAGCCTCACGTCAAACAGGCGCCCGTCCTTAAGGCGCCGGCCCCGGCGGTAAAAGACATGCCCGCGGAACCGGCGTCCCCGCCGGCGGCGTCTTATGCAAAACTACGTGCGGCGGCTCCCCCTGCCGTGGATGCGGCAGAGCAGCGTTCCTGGAAGGGCCCCCTGACCATTGCCGCCGCACTGTTGGTGGTTGTGCTGGCCGGTCTTGCCTTTCTGTGGCCCCGGCCGGCCGTCGATGAACACGGGACGCCGCCGCAGCTTGCTGCCGCTCCCCAAGCTGCCGCGCCGCAATCCTCCCCGGCTGCCGCGCCTGACCCGGCCCGGACCGCTGGTGCAAATCAAACCGCGCCGCAGGCGCCTGCGGTGGCTATGGCCATGCCGGCACAGAATGATGGCAAAACCGCCGACGCCAAGAAACCGCCTGAGATCCGTCCGGCATCCGACGCGACGGATAGGATTGCGCCACAACCCACCGATGCGCGATCCGCACCGGTTCCCGGCTCTTACTATAAGGTGGTGCGGGGCGACATGCTGAGCGAGATTGCGGTGCGCGCCTATCGGGATGCGTCCAAGTTTCTGATCATTCAGAAGGCCAATCCCAGCCTTCGCGCCAGCGCCGACCGCATCCTGGTGGACCAGGTGATCTTTATTCCGCGCGCGCCCTAGTCCAAAGATTCAGTGGCTGGAGGTTGTCGCCTCCGACCTGATGGCGAAAAATTCCTGCATCAGCCGCGCACGATCGCCTTGGTCCAAGTCCGACACTTTTTGGTGGACGTAGCGCTCAATGTTCGGCCAGTCATCGCCATAGACGGCGGCCGCTTCCTGATACCATCGCTGAATTTTATCTAACACGGAACGCTCCTTATTCGGATGCTCAGAATTGGACAACGGCTGGCTGCACAACTGGCTATCGTGAAGGCATTGAAAGCGTCAAATTCCCCTCACCAGACGGGAGCGGGGAATGACCGAGCAGATCGCGTTTGAAGGGCATAACGCCTTACGCATCGAAATCGTGACCAAGCTGGAGCAATTCATGCATGTCATGGCGGTGCGGGCTATTTGTTATATGGAGGATACGGTCTTTCCGGCCGATCAGGCCTATGATGGCAATGATTTCCAATGCACTCACATTGTCGTGTACTTGCAGGACGAACCGATAGGCGCCGTTAGAATTCGCTGGTTCAAGGATTTCGCAAAAATCGAACGGACGGCATTCCGGCCCCGATACCGTGATGTCGGTTATCTCAAGGCGCTTGCAGATTATGTCTTCGCGCATATTGCGCGTAAAGGATACAGCCGGGCGATAACCCATGCGAGCCCCAAATATGCGCGGCTTTGGAGAATTCTCCTGGGGATGAGGAAGGTTAACAAGGCGTCCGCCAGTTATTTCGGCGAAGACTATATCGAGTTGGCCAAGGAGCTGGATGTTCCGGCCAATGCGATAACCGGCGACAGCGATGTCGAAGTGTTGTTCCGCACCGAAGGCGCCTGGGATGTCACGGGACGGTACGAGACGGCGCGCTGATGACCGGGGAGAGACCACCAAAGGTTGTAACGAGCAGTTATATTACCGACATGCTCGTCATCCAAAGTGCCATGCTTTTGCGATTGTCGCGCATGGAATCCATCACCCTCAAGCAGATCGGCGAAGTGATGGGGGATATCGGATCGGCTTATCTCAGCCTGTCTGAAGCGATCCGCAACGGCGACAACTCCTCTATTGAGCAACGGGCATACCCATTGATAGATGGCGTATGGACGGAGACAGCGCATCCTTGGAAATCGCAGCTAGATTAAGTTCCTTCGCGAACACGCTGTTCTCCGGGGAGAATATCTCGCTCAGCCAGTCAAACGTGATCCGCACCGGCCGTGACTTCAGCCGCTCCGACAAAGCGTGGATGTAGATCGGCAATTTCACATGGATGCCCAAGCCGATGGGAATGAAATCCGGATCCGCCATGACAAAATTGCCCAGCAGGCCGATACCGGCGCCCGCTTTTATCATCAGCCCATAGGCAAAAGGATTGTCGCAGTGATGGGCGACCTTGCCCCGGGCGAGGGCATTGCGCCAGGGCGCATAGGTGGGTGTTTGCGAGGCATAATATTCGGCGTCGATGAAACGATGGCGGCCCAGCGTTTCCCAAGTCGGCACGCCCTCTTTTTCGATATAGGAATGGGCCGCGACCCCGACCAAATGCAAAAAGCCGGCGGGTCGCGATTCAATATCGGGTGAATCGAGCGGGCCGAAGCCCACCATCAAGTCGCACTGATTATCCCTGAAGCTCAGCAGGTTGGTGGGATTGCGCAGATGCGCATGGATCTTGGGAAAACGTTGGCTGAAATCGGCGAGATTGGGAACGATGAAGAAACCGGTCAGCCCCTCGGTGGCGACGATGCGAACTTGTCCTTCCGCCTCACGCGTTTCCGCACGCAGATCGCAGGACATGGAGAACAGCGTCTGGTCCAGCGCCAGCAACCGGTCCGCCAGTTCCTTGCCGCGGTCGGTCAGCTGGATGCCGCTGTTCGAGGACACCAGAAGCACCGCGCCCATCAGATCCTGCAACCGCAGGATATCCCGGCTGATGGTTTGCCGGCTCATGCCCAGCTCTTCCCCGGCCCGGTTGAAGGATTTCGCTTTGGCGACGGCGAGAAACACCCGCAACTCCGCCCAAAAGGGGCCGCTCAAAATGCGGCGATCATCCAGCGGCGCCCGGTTGAGGTCTTTCTGGCTCTGATCAAACAGCGGATTCACGAAAGGCTCCCCAACAACGCCCATTAAGGATGTTAAGGGCTAAGCTGAGTGGGACGCAAGCGGCTAAGACCAATGGCAAGAGGAAACTCCGTACGACGCGCCGAGCTTGGCACAGACACTCACGCTGCGCCGTAACGCTCGATAATGCGCTTGCGGTCGATCTTCATGCTGGGGCGAAGCATGCCATTCTCCCTGGTGAAAGGGCTTTCCGCAAAGATCACCGTCACCAGGGAAAACAATTTCCTGATCTTGCCGTGCTCGTTGATGAACCGCCGCACTCGCAATTTCGCTTCCTCGTCGCCGGGATTGATCAGACTGACAATGCAGCGCAAGTCGGACGTCTGCCCCAGAAAGACGACGGAGTTCGAAATTTCAGGATGAGCGTCCAGCTCCCGCTCCATGATTTCAGGATGAATTTTGTGACCGGAGGGCGTGACGATGATCTCTTTTTTCCGCCCCAGAAGAACGAGCCGGCCTTTTTCATTCAGGGTTCCGATATCTCCCGTCGCGATGACGCCGGGCGCGACAAAGGTTTTCTGGGCCTCGCCCTCGGCGCACTGAAAATATCCCGATGCCACGGTATGTTTTCTGGCGACCAATATTTCTCCGTCGCTGGAGAAGGAAAGGCGGATATCGCGCAGCGGTTTTCCCACACTGGTGAAATCCCGCAATGTGCCGGGCCGGTAGGCGATCACACCGGCTTCCACCATGCCATAGGCCTCGGCGAGCGGCAGCAGCATGCGATGGAAAAAGCGGCCAATCTCCGGACGCACCGGCGCCATGCCCGTTACCAATAGCCGGATGCGCTTTCCGAACTGGCGGTAGAAGCCGCTCATGGCCCGCCGGGCCAGGGCTTGCCGCAGAGTTTGGCTTGGCGCCAGCGTCAGCAGCGCCGCGACCGCCATTTGCGCCGATTTTTTCCAGCGGCTTTGCTTATGAAATTCCGCGTGCACCATCTGATAGAAGATGGGCGGCGCCAGCAGGATGGTGGGATGGAGTTGCTCCATCGCCTTGAAGAGCTGCGCGGCATCGACAAGAATGATGTCAAAATCAAGCCACAGCGCGCCATAGCACAAAAAGCGCTGTTGGAAATTGGACATCGGCAAGAACAGCAAGAGCCGGTCATTGTGCCTGAAGCCTACGGTTCTCAGCAGCGGCGGCAAGGTGCCGGCCACGCCGCGCCGGCTGATGATCAACCCTTTCAGCCCTCCCGACGACCCGGAGGAGAAGACATGGCCCAGCGTGTCTGGATCGAACTGGCTCGGCGCCAAAGAGGGCAGGGAGAGCAGCGACAGATTCGGGTTGATGTCATCGATGGTAATCACGCGCGTGGCAAGGTTTGAAAACCGCGCGCGGAAATCCTTGGCTGTGAGAAGGACCCGTACCTGATACTTTTTGAGGATATTGTCGTCGAGACTTTCCTTGAAATCGTCGGTGAAGGCGACCGAGACTGCGCCGATCTCCAGCAAGGCCAGGTCATAGACCAGCCAATAATAGGAATTGGGCGCGAATATCCCCACCCGCACGCCCGGCGCCACGCCCCAGCCGCGCAGGATTTCAATCGCCGCGGTGCAATGGCGGCGCAATTCCTGATAGCTGCGCCTGACCCCGATACCGTTCTCGATGGTATGGATGGCGCCTTGGCTGTGACGCAGATTGCTGACCAAATTGCCCAGATCCAGGCTGCCTTCGGATTGGTTCGAATACGCCGAAGCGATGCTGCTGCTGGTATCTTGTGACAAAGGAATGGCTCACGCTGTGGTGTAACCATTTATCGCAGCTGGTAGATGCACCGACGTCCATAAATGGACAGGGGGTGAGCAAAATGTCGCCAGCTGCAGGGAGCGAAAGATGAAGCCGTCCTTTGCGTAAAAAAGAAACGCGGGCCTGGCAAAGCCAGACCCGCGTCCCAGTTGAGAAAGCGGTGAATATTATTTTTTGACGGCGACCAGTTCGATCTCGATCAGCGGCCCCGGCGTGGCCAGGCCCACTTGAACGGTGGAACGCGCCGGCTTGTTGGGCTGGGTGGCGGTGCCAAAGCGCTTGGACCATTCCGCGTTCATGGCGGGAAAATTTATTTTTCCGCCATTGGCGGGATCGGCCACCAGGAAGACTGTGGCCTTCACCACATCGCCGAAATTCAAACCCAGTTGTTTGAGGACGGCTTCGAGCTTGTTGAGCACGTCATCGGCCTGCTGGGTGGTGTCGCCCCAGCGAGCCGGACTGCCTTCGGGGGCGTTGGGATCCTTGGGACCACCCGGAATGCCGCTGATATAGTAGGTCTTATAGCCTGCCGGCACGGTGACTGCCGAAACGATGGGCGCGTTGGCATTGGGCGATGGCAGCCTCGTCACCGGTTGCGCACTGGCGGCGCCAGCGAGCGTGCAAAGAGCCAAGGCTGTACCAAGATAAGCGAGTGATCTGGTCATGTCGTTCTCCCCTTGTTGAGCGATAGAGTGGTTTCAATTCTCACGATGGTGGGTCAGGCTTTTGTCTTGCGGGCCTTGGACAGAACTTGGCGAACGCGGTTGCCCACGATCAGCTCCTCGCCCGGCTGCAGGGTCATGGAGACGACCTGCAGCTTGTTGACGACATTGGCGTTAGACTTGCGCAACGGCGGCAACAGGCTGCGGTTGCCCTGCGTGGAAAGCATCTCGATACAGGGCTCGCCTTGGCGCAGTTCCTCGACGCATTGCGCCACGGTCAGACCGAAGGCTGCCTCGTCCCAGTTTATTGTCAGCGTAGGATAGGAGTTGCTCCCGACCGGAATCTCGATCGAAGTCGTCACACCCGGCACGGTTTCCACCAGCTTGGCGACCCGCTCGACCCGGCCCTGCCACATCTTGTTGAGAGCATTGAGGTCGGCCTTGGACCAGTATTCGACGGCGGCCAGCACGCCCATGATCTCTTCCTTGCCCACCTTCATGGCGCGGCAGACCGCGCCCTCCCAGGGCGCGCTGTTGGCCATGGCGGCGTCGATCAAATCCTTGCGGCCGAGCAGCACGCCGGAGCATTGCGGCCCGCCCAATCCCTTGCCGCCGCTGACGGTGTAAAGGTCCACGCCCCATTTCGCGAATTTGGTGAAGTTCTCAAAGGGCGGGACGGAGGAGGAGGCGTCCACCAAAAGCGGCACGCCCGCAGCCTTAGTGACCTTGAGCGCGTCCTGCACCCGCTCGTCGCGGAAGGTCGTATAGACCAGTACGGTCCTGGGCGTGATCGCCGCCGCCAGGTCGGCCAGTCCCGCTGCAATCACCAGCCTACCGCCCGGCAGACGCAACGCGCTGTCGAAGGCGTTGCGGCCACCCAACATCACCACTTCGTTTTTCATGCCGGTGGTGTCGGGTAGTTGCCAGATCTTGTCGGGATCGGTTCCAGCGATGCAGCCCGCCGTGGCTTGGGACATGGCGGCAGCCGCGCCGGACGTGACAATTCCGGATTCCGCGCCGGACAGTTCGGCCAGTCTTTTGCCGGCGGCGGCCTGCAGCTCGTACAGGTCCACGAAATGGTATGAGGCCGCTTCCGCCGCGCGGCGGACCTCCGGCAGTTCCAGGCAACCGCTCAGATAGGTGTAGGTGCCGCGCGCGTTTATGATCGTGCGGACTCCAAGCTTGGCGTATGGATTGCCGACCGCCTTGCCGACACCGGTGGCGACGGTCGCGGCAAAGCTGCGGGTGGCGATGGTGGCGAACAAGGGCGCGGCGACCGCCAGTTTGAGGAAAGACCGCCGGGCCGTGGAGATGGAAGACATGAGAACCTTTCCTTTGCGCGAAACGTCAATTCCGGTGCGCGGCCGCAATGGACTTTCGAATGAGGTCGATGGTGCGGGCATTGGTCCGCTCGGTCAGGACCTTGCCGATCTCGGCGCTGGCATGGCGGGGATCGCCTTCGACGCCATTCTTGCCGTTGCCGGCCTCCAACTTGTTCATGCGCACCATGCTGGGATCGATGGCAAGCATCAGGGAGGTGTCGCGAACATCGGAGTGATTGCCGATTTCCTCGCGTCTGATGCCGCGCTTCATCATTTCCGCGGCATCGCCTGGCGGATCGCCGCGATAATAAGCGCCGATGGCATGAACGCGGACTGGGGTGGCGGCCCACTCTTTATTCAATTTGGCGGCGACGGCGTCCTGGCCGGCCTGATCGGAACCATGATCGCCGATCAGCACGATGTCGCGGAAGCCGTGCAGTTTAAGACTGCGGACGGCGCCTTCCACCACACCGGCATAGACATCTTCGGGCACGCCGATGGTGCCTGGATAACGCAAATGTCCTTCAGGGGGATCGTATTTGCCTTCGGGGGTGTAGACGATCACCGAGGCGACCAGCGCATTACCAAGGCGCCGGGCGATGGTCTGGGCATTGGCGAGGGCGCGGAAATTGTGCTTGCCGGTGGCCATGGCAGGGCCGTTCTGCTCGGTGCCGCCTGACGGCAGGATGACCGTGGTTTTCCCTGCCGCGATGGCGTCGCGGATCTCGTAGGATGTCATCCTTTCCATCAGGACATTGTCGGAGGTCTGCGCCGAGGCCGCACCGGCGCAGCACAGCAAGGCAATCATAAGCAGGGTACGGTACATCAGATCCTCCCAGTCAATCCGTCGCGCTTTCCGCGATCGGTTCCAATCTCATCAGCGGACGCGGTGGACTTTGTAATAGTAATCCTCACCTGCAACCATCAGGATGTAAGTGTGCATCGAATCCGGCCTGATCGTGACCCGCATCTCAGCCGCATCCCGGCGCCAACGGGCGGGATGGTAGACCTGGTCCTCGGGCGCCTGTTCCCAAACCTGGCCATCGATCAGGGTGACGGTGAAGGAACCGTTTTTCTCCATGACATAGGACTGCATGGGCATGTCGCGGACAATCGGCTTAAGGTCGGTGAACAGGCCGCCAAATATGCCCACCCTCTTCGGCATGGGAGGCGGGGTTAGCGGCGCGCCAGGCGCAGGCGCGACAGCAAGCGGTTGTGGCGTTGGCGCAGATGCAAACTGTTGTGGCGCCGGCGCCGGTCTGGCCGCGGTCTGGGGCGCCGACAATCCCAGTTGTGCGCGCATCGGCGTAGCGGCGGTGTAATAGCAATCCAGCCAAGGGCGATCCTCCGTCACGCGCATGCAGGCGGCGGCGGCCGAAACCACTTCGGTGCGGACGGTTTCATTCTGCGGCGCACCGCCGGCCGGCGGCGACGCCGCAAGCGCGATCTGAGCGGGCAATGCAGAGCCAAGGCCCAATGAGGCACGCACCGGCTGGGCGGCGCCATAATAACAATCCAGCCACTGCCTGGAGTCAGCAACGACGCCGCAACGAATGGCGCCCGACAAGGCATCGTCGCGGGGTCGCGCTTGCGCCGGAGCCGCCAAGATCACACCCAACACCGCGGGCACCAAAAGCCAACTCATATGACGCATACACTTCCCCTTGCCGGCGCCGATCCTTGATATCCACGACGCTTTAACGCCTTGTTCCTCTGATTGAAACAAAATCGTGCTGCGGCGGCAACCCGTGGACGCGCCGCCGGCGTTTTCCACCGCTCGCCCCAGCTTGGGGTTCAAAGCTCGCCCGGAGCACGATATCTAGCTATAGCGAACTTCGGAACCCTGACACTAGGGGGCCGTTCGCTTGCGCTTGAAAGCGGGGCGCAGCATGTGAGCGCGCTGCAACATCCGCGACAATGTGAGCGACCATAATTAAAGGGCAGGGTTGCCAACCACAGGTTTTCCCAAACAAACTGTGCGCAGTGGCGGACAACAAGCCGTAAGGGGATAAGATGACGACACAGCGCAGCAAAATTTTCGCAACCACGGCTCTGGCGCTTTTGCTTCTGGCCGCGGCGGACGCGGGCGCGCAGAGCCCGCCTGTGGCGCAAGCGGATATCCTGATCAAGAATGGTCATGTGGTGGACGGCACCGGCGGCGCTTGGTTCCAGGCCGATGTCGCCATCACCGGCGACAAAATCGTCTATGTCGGCCGCGCGCCTG
>Ga0157375_10006243_pt1 | contig 10379 bp, 8 predicted proteins | sample M35metaG_FD_115311 | JGI IMG/M metagenome (GOLD analysis project Ga0157375, IMG submission 115311) | Miscanthus rhizosphere microbial communities from Kellogg Biological Station, Michigan, USA - M3-5 metaG | ecosystem: Host-associated > Plants > Roots > Rhizosphere > Soil | place: USA: Michigan... | reverse complement strand
CCGGATTATTGAATTTCGAGGCGGAATTATCAAAAACCAGCGCCGGATTAAATTCTAAAAATTGACGCAAAGAACCTGCGGCTTCGTTCGCGTGTGATTTATTGATTTGCACTTTCGATTCGTCGAATTCATCAACTAATGAAAGCCCGACCCGTTGCAGAATCTGTTTCTCGGAAGAAGCGTTTTTCATCGCCTTTTCGCCCGCCTGAATCAATTGGTTAATCAATTCGTAAATCTGCGCGAGCGCAAGCGAACGTCCGATCAAACCGCTTTGGTTCTGCGATTGCGAAGCGAGATTGACGGTCGCCAGCAAAACGCCCAATTCGTTATTCGCCATCAAGATTTTGACAAATTTCTGCACCGCCAAATCGAGATTCGCGGTCGTTTTTGCCGCCGATGTATCAGCGATTAAGCCTTTCACGAGCTGTCCGACATCGCGCAGGTTCGTCATTGAAACTTCCGAAGGCAAAACCGCTGATTTGAATGCCACCAGATTTCTGACTTCCGCCGAATTTTCGCCCGGAACGACCAAACCGCGCGCCAGCAAAAGACCGTTTAAAACTTCCTGCGCCTTATGATTCTGGATATTTTCCAAAGCCTTCGGCGGAATGTGGTGCGGAAGCAGTTCGACCGCGACGTGCATTTTTTCGCCGATGTTCAAATTTTTGAAATGAACGGCATTTAAATCCGCGTTTTTGAAAAAAGTATTTTTCGCAGTCTGGATATTATCGCGCATCTGGTGCGCAATTTCTTTTGAAATCTGATGAATCAGCTTGCGATTCTGCTGCGAACCGTCGAGCAGAGACAAAACGCGATTACCGATATTCTGTACCAAACTGTTGACTTCACGCGGCAGATTTTGCGATTGCGTGTAGGTCCGCGTCGAATTTTGAAAAGTTTGATTGTTGATCAGACGATTGATCGTGTTGCGGCTCAGATAAATATCGTTTTGCTGTAAAACCTGATTGACGACCTGGCGAATTATGCCATACGGCTGATTGCCGTGCGCCTTTAAATTCACATCAATCGAAAATCGCACGCCCATATTCGTATGGTTATCCGTCGTTTCGGTATTTGTCGGAAAAACCACGATCGGCGGCGTGTTTTGAGTTCGGGTTGTTTTCGGATTTCCGCCTTCTTCGGTCGGAAGAATCACAATCGGCGGCGTGTCGATGGTCTGCCCTTGATTTTCCGTCTTATGATGCCCGCGCCCGTTCAATAAACCTTGTTCCGAGGCATTCGATTTTCCGTCGCCGCGAGCCGGAGCATTCCGGAGTGTTGCGTCTTCGCCGATGTCGGGGTTTGTTTTATTTTTTAACGGTCGCGGCTCGTTCGCGTAATCCTCGTTTTGCGCGGGCGGCGCGTCAGCACTTTTGGCATTCCCCTGAAGTTGTTGATTATTATTGTCTGCGTCCTGAGCGACTTCCCCGGTTCGCGCGTGGTTCGGATTTTTCGCGTAATTCTCGTTGACGTTTTGAAAAATTTCGGTGCTTCGATTGTCGGGAACTTTAGCCGTACCGCCGATTTTTACATCAACATCAAGGAGTTTGCCAACGCTGACTTTGGCGGAAATTCCGCCGTTGTTTACGGGGTTTGCCATATTTTTTTAGTCCAAAGTCCCAAAAGTCTCAAGTTTCAAGTTCCAAGTCGAAGTCGTTTATTGACTTGGGAGTTGGAACTTGGGACTTGAGACTGAATTTGCCGCCTGCCGCCGAAGCGAAAGCAGAATTGCGCGGGCGCGAATGCTCGACGGATGCGTGCCTTTCTGGTCGTTTTCCATCGCGGAGCGTAAATCCTCGATGGCTTTTTTGACCTCGCCTTTGACCAGATAGATCTCGCCGCGCCCCGCGAGCGCATCGACATTAGCGATATTTAACCGAATCGCCGCGTCGTATTCTTCAAACGCTTTATCCATTTCGCCCAAACGATACAAAACCGCGCCGAGATGACAATGAAAAACGCTGTCATACGGATCGGCGGCAACAAGTCCGGCATAAATCTGCTGCGCTTCTTCCAATTTGCCCGAATTCAAAAGCTGGTAACCGCGATGCGCAATCGCATAAAGCTGTTTGCGGCTGATCCCGACGGCTTCGGCAATCGTGATTTGTCCGGTCGCCAATTTTTCCTGCGCCTCGCGTTTTCTCGCGTTAGATTGATTCGTTTCCATTTTCAAACCTTCCAATTTATTTACCCGCGAAATACGCGAAAACTTTAATAATTTTGCGCCGTTTCGCATATTTCGCGGGCAAAGTTCTTATGCATAAATCGCCCGATTGCGAAATGTTGACATTTGGTCGTTCAATCTTGCCAATTTTGACATCACATTAAACAACTGACCGAAAAGCTTGAAAGCATCGCGCAACTGATTTTGATGCTGCGGTCGGTTGTAGTTATTGCCTGACCATAAATCGTTACTGCTCGACAAACCGTTGTAATACGGGTTTGAGCCGACCTGATTCGGCTGCCACGATTGATTCCAGTCGTTCATCAAATCACTGACGAAATTATGAAGCAGCTGGTTGAAATCGAAACCCGCCCAAAGATTATTGCCGTTCGTGCTTCCGGCTGCCAAATCGCCGCCGAGCTTGAACGACTCGCCGCCGTTTTCGCTTCCGACAACTTCTTTGCCCTGAAACGACCAATCATCGGTTTCCCTGCCCATCACAAATACATCGTTGCCGCCGAAGCTGTTGGCGTGCGCGTAACCGTCAGATGTGATCGAGCCGATCTTGCCTTTGCCTTTGTCAATGTCCGAAACCGTCACGCGGTCGTTGCCGCTGATGATTTCCAAGCCTGATGTCACGGTCATTTTGCCGTCTTTCCAGGGCGCGGTCGTAACGTTGATTTTTGTGCCGTCGCCTAAAACAAAGGTCGAATTTCGCTTAAAATCCCACTTTCCGCCGTCGCCTTCGTCAACGTGCGGATCGCCCCAAACGCGCGTCGATTTGCCGTCCGGTCCGGTAATTTTCCATTCGTGTTGTCCGGTCGCTTCGATTTTGTAACCGCCTGCCGTTGTAATGACATCGCCGTCAACCTTTAAACTTCCCTGCGGCTGCGAACTTTCAAAAGGCGACGGCGGAACGACACAACCGCCTGCCGCGATTGATTGATTGCCCGAAAACTGACTGCCGACGGAATCGAATAATTGACTGAAATCGCTAAAAATATCCGATAAAATATCATTCACGCCTTGCAGAGCGGACGAATTGATGCCCGCAAAAATGTCTGACTGAACTCCATTTGAATTATTAAAATTGAAAATATTTACATTAACGCTCATCTCTTTTCTCCTAGCCGAAATTTAATTTGATTTGCGATTTCTAAAGTTTTAAAAGCTTTCTTAACAATGATTTCTCGCCTGTTGTAGAAATTATCGGCAGTATTTCGGAAAAGTTTCCTACGAGACTCTAAATTTTAAACATTCCGGAATTTTTTGCCCGCGAACACGCGAAACGGCGCGAAAAAAAGCAATAGCAATTTCTCTTTTATTTTTAGCGTTTTTGGCGTATTTCGCAGGCAAAAAAAACAGTGCCAATAAAAGCACAATAAAAGCATTGGTAAATTACGCAGATTAAAATTTATTGATTTGAAAGCACGCCAATCATCGCCAGACGCTGGCGCAGGCGATTGACCGCTTTTGAATGCAGGCGCGAAACCCAGGATTTGTTGACGCCCATTTTTTTGGCGAGTTCGGTGGTCGAAAGATGTTTGAAATAGAGCGATTCGATGATTTCTTTTTCTTTTTCGGGCAATTCGCGCACGGTTTCGCGCACCAGCTCAATGGTTTCCCGAAACTCGACCGAGACGTTCGGCAGTTCCCGCGAATCGGCAACGTCGGGCGCATTTTCTTCGCTCAAGCTCAATAAATACGCGGGAATCAATGAATCGACGAATTTTTCGACCGAGTGAATTTCGTCGTCAACATTGGTCGCCGGATTGTCCATTTCGTCGTCCGAAGCGGTTTGCACCAGATCATTTAAGACCGATTCGCGGCGCACCCACGCATCGTTCGGCGTCCGTGTCAGAATTCCCATCTGGCGAAGCCCATCGAAAATCGCGCCTTTGATTCGGTAGTACGAAAACGTCACGAACGAAACCTTGCGGCGCGGGTCGTAGCGTTCGGCGGCTTCGAGAAGTCCGATCATTCCGTAACCGACGAGTTCTTCGAAATCAATTCTGACGGGAAAAGTGTTTGAAACTTGTTTGGCGATCGAATAGACGTAGGGACGATAACGCTCGACGAGTTCATCGCGGTCGGCGAAAGACGTCTGCGCGGCAATTGGATTTTCGGGATTTTGTTCAGCCACAAGTTTTCTTAAAGTTTACGGTAACTCATTTTTATAAAAAATTTCAAAAGGCTGTTTTCAGAAAAGTTTTGTTATAAAATAGGTTTTAATAAATTTACGGCAACTTATTAAAATGTTTTTAACATCAGTAAATATAATAACCGAAATCGAAAATAAACTTAACCGGTTCGGTTAGCGCAAATTCAATGAAGGCAAAAAAATATCGTTTGGAAACGGTTTTGACTATTCGCAACCGCGCTCGCGAAGAAGCGGCGCGGCAAGTTGCGCTGCGCCTCGGGCAGCTCGAACAAGCTGAAGAGGAATTAAATCGCCGCCAGAAGAAACTGCAAGCCTGTTATGAACAGCAAAATAAGGCGCAAACGGCGATGAGCGAAGAATTAAGTCAGGGAATTCAGGCACGCAGTATTTTGGCGCATCAAAACTATCTCAACGATTTGAGAAAAATTGAAATCGAACTGAAAAACGATGTCGAAAAACAGATTCAAGTCGTGACAAAAGCCGAAAACGAACTCGAAAAAGCGCGTGAAAAATTGGTTGAAACAGCACGCGAATTAAAATCGATCGAAGTTCACAAAGCAAATTGGCAGGTTTCCGAGCAAAAAGTGCAGGCAAAGCGCGAACAGAAAATCAGCGACGAAATCGGCGCAATTCTGCATGGACGACGCAAGACTTCGTAATGCATGTTCATAAATTCACGAAAAGGTTGCTCTCTGCGGCTTGAAAATATTATGATTGTAGTTACTGGAAAAAAAATTGTTGTTAGGATACGGGTAACAAAATAGACTATTTTCCGACTCATTTTGGAGTGATTTTCCAAAATGAAATTTTCAAGATTGTTATGGCGGATAAAAATGAACAACTAATCCAAACCGTGCGGGCTGCCGAAAACGACGACGAATTGCGTTTTTTGCCGTTCGCCGTTGCCGGATTGATCTGCTTTACGATTGCCGTCATTTTAGGCACCGGAAGCTGGCTTGTTTTCGGTTCGCGCAACCGGCAGAAAATTGATGTGGCGGCTGAATCGAATTTTCCCGTAGTAAATACCGCAACCAACGTAAAAACCGAAGAAACTCCGGCTTTATCGTCAATTCCGGCATCTAATGTAAATACGGAAACAGCAGCAAAAACACCGGTCGAGAATGTTGTCGAAGTTTCGGGCGGCGAAATTACCATCGGCGGCGGCGACACGAAACTGCCGTTGGAACGCGTAATTGTCAAAGATTTTTCGATTGCCGAAACCGAAGTGACAAATTCGCAATACGCGGAATTTATCAAGGAAACAAATCACGACGCGCCGCCGGGATGGAAGGAAAACGAGTTTCCGAAAGGAACGGAAAACTTTCCCGTGACCAATATTTCGTGGAAGGATGCCGTCCAGTTTTGTCAATGGATGGAGAAAAAACTAGGTTTGCCCGTGCGTCTGCCGACCGAAGCCGAATGGGAATTTGCGGCACGCGGAAATACTTCGAACAAATACCCGTGGGGCAACGATTGGAATAAGGAAGCCGCTCTGTCAAAAGAAAGCGGCGGAAAAGTGTCGGCGGTCAAAAGTTTTCAGCTCAATCGTTCCCCGTTCGGCGCATTTGATATGGCGGGAAACGTTTGGGAATGGACGCAGGATAAAGTTAATAAGAATGAAGAAGTTACCGATGAAAAAGTAAAGGAGGCGCTTGAAAAAGGACAGGTTTTGCGAATTGTTAAAGGCGGTTCCGCCCAAACTCCTTCGGCGCAGATTTCGGCGCAGGCACGCTATGAAATTCCCGAAAATACAAAAGTTCCGTCGGTCGGCTTCAGATATGTTGTGGAGCAAAAACAAAACCCCTGATTTTGATAAAATTTATGAAAAACACCAAAGCAATTAGGAGGAAAAATTACCTGATGTTTAGTTCAAAATTATTTTCAACACTTACCGATAAATTTATCCAAAAATCCGCGATTGCATTTATTTTTGTAATTTTTTATGCCTTTGGTGGCAATCAATTTGCAGTTTTCGGGCAGGACGATTTGCGCAATACCGTTTATGGTGATCCTAAAAAATCGACGACCGAGAAATCAACAAAATCTTCAAAAAAGAAGACAAAAGCAACTGTTGCAAACAATAATGCTTCGACCATCAAAATTGTTCCGCCGACCGCGAAAAAAATTCCGCCGAAAACTTTTTTGGACGTAACGTTTCTTGCCCGAGAGCCGTCGGTTGAGGTTTATTTGAATGAAAGAAGTATTGGTGTTACGGGCGAAAATCGGCAATTGTCAAAAAAATTGACGCCGGGCGATTATCTTTTGATGGCAAAAAACAAGCGTCAGGTTTTGCTGTCGACGAAAAAGATAATCGTCAGTTCGGAACAAACAACCTTTAAATTGTTCGAGGAAATCGTTCCCAAACCGACTCCGGTGATCGAAAAGCCGGTTGAAAAAGAAGAAAAAACGGACATTGAAAAGGCGATCGAAATCAGCGCGAAAATCAAAAAAATCTTAGAAGATTATTCAAATCCCGCGACGACCGATGCGATTACGGCGGATGATTGGCAGATGGTTTTTCAAGCCGCGCAGCTCGGACAACTGCAAGGCTATACCGCCGTTCAGATCGAGGCGCAACGCTGGTTTGCTTCGGGTCAGATCGAGCTTGCCAACGGCGAGTTTACAAATGCGTTTACGGCTTTTAATAAATCACAGGAATTTATGCCGACTTCCGCCTTACCGTTTTACGGTCTGGGAAATACGTATTTTGCAAAAAAACAATACGCCGACGCCTTAAAATTGTATTTGAAAGCCATCCAAATCGATCCGAAACTCTCGATGGGTTACAAAAAACTCGGCGATACGCAGCGCTTGTTAAATAGAGAAAAAGAAGCGATTTCGGCATACAAAAGCGCAATTAAGCTCGGCTACAATACACTTGAAACACGATTTTGGCTCGCCACTCTGATGCTCGGCACGAAACAAATCGAAGATGCCATCAAAGAACTCGAGGCAATTGCCAAAGAAATGCCGAAAGCCGAGGTTTTTATCAGCATCGGCAACGGTTACGAGAAATTAAAACGCGATGTGAGCGCCATCGAAGCCTATCAAAAAGCGATTGATGCCGACCCGAATTCGGCAATCGCCTATTACAAATTAGCGGATGTTTTTCAAAGTCAGCGCGAATATACAAAAGCCAAAGAAGCCTATGAAAAAGCGATTTCGCTCGATCCCGAAGGCAAAACTGTCAATAAAACCGAAGTTCAGAAAAAATTACGCGATGCTTCGAATAAACTGAATAAATAAAAGAGGGTTGTGCGGTATGAAAATCGAACCGGCAAAAAATCATTCAATTGATAAAAAAGAATCGAAGAATGTTTTTAAAACGGAAACTTCCGTCTTTAATTCGTCAAATCCGCTCAAAACCGTCGAAACTCCTGCGCCGACAACGAGCGCTTTCGCCAAGATTTTAGAAGAAAACCTTAAAGAAAAAGATAATTCAACCGCTCCCAAAAGCGATTCTTCAGAACACGACACCAAAGCCTCGAAATCAGAGAAGGACGAAAAAATCAGCCGTTTGCGAGATGAGAAAAAAGAACTCGAAGAACGAAACAGTCATAACGGCGACAGCGATGCGCGGCAAGACGGCGACGAGAATCAGTCACAACTAATCTCGCTGGTGGCTCTGCAATCGCAGATCAATTCGGCTTCGGAAACCGTCTCTCCGGCGCGCTCGATTCTGCACATCGCCGATTTGGAAAGGATTATTTCGACCATTCGCACCGAAAATTTTCAGAATCAAAAACAAGTGACGATTGCGCTCAAGAATTCCGTTCTGCAAGGTTTGCAAATAAAACTGACAATCACCGAAAACGGCAAGATCAAAGCCGAATTTCTGGCGCTCAACGAACAAATCAAAAAGCAGTTAAACTTACGTAAAAAAGAACTTACCGATATTCTTCACAATCGTTCGGGATTATTTTCGGAAGTTGAAATCAAATCGCAAAATCAAACCGAAAAAGAATAACTTTTTGCAAATTTCCAAACGCTCTGTTTTAATTACAGCAAGTTTATGTCAATTTTGATTGCCGAAGACAATGCTGTGCAGCGCCGTTATCTGAGCGAAATTCTGGCGCGCGAATTCCCTGCTCACATGCCGATTATCGAAACCGAAAACGGCGATTCAGCGATAAAATCGGCGGTCGAGCTTCGCCCGTCGCTCTGTATTCTCGATATTCAAATGCCCGAAACTTCAGGCGTCAAAGCCGCCAAAACAATCTGGCGCGATTTTCCCGAAGCGCGGATCATTTTCTGGACACAATTTCCGCACGAAGTTTATATCAACGAAATTCGCAAAATTATCCGCAACTTGAAACCGCAGCCCGCTTACGGGTTTATTCATAAAAATAATCCCGAATCGCGTTTTTTGCGTTTTGTCGCCACCGTTCTCGAAGACGGCGCGGATATGATCGACCCGTCGTTCAAGGACGCTTTCAAACGACCGCTTTTGACCGAATTCGAATCCGAAGCCTTGCGTTTTCTCGCGCTCGGGCTTTCAAACTGGGCTATTGCCCGCAAATGCTCGCTTTCGATGCGCGGCGTTGAAAGCCGTCTGGCAAATCTTTACGAAAAGCTGTTCGTCAGTTTATCCGAAGGCACAAGCAACGAAAACTACGATAAACTCGCTTTTAACGTCCGCACGCGCGCATTTTTCGAGGCGTTGCGGCGCGGTTTAATCAACAGCGAAGAACTCGAAAGCGCGGAAAAGGAATTGAAATTATGGCTCGAACGCGACCGCAACCGTTTTCGTGAAGAACAGAAAAAATAAAGTTTTGAGTCCCGCCTTCAGGCGGCTTTTGCCAACGTGACAAAGTCGCCCAAAAGCGCGACTCAAAACCAGTACGCGATGAAAATATCAATAAGAAAACGTAATTCTTTGGTTATCGTATTTTTATTTTCTCTTGTCCTTTTCTCCTTTTTACTGATTTTTTCACAATCAAAACCGAAACCCGAAAATATTCAGCCGCCCGAAGAAGAAGACGCGGAAACGATGCTCACGCTCCTTCTTTCCGATAAAACGCGTAATCTGCATCAATGGAGCGCGATCAGCCAGTTTCACGGCTTGCCTTCGGAACGTGTCAACGCGATTGAACAAACGCCTGACGGAATTATGTGGTTTGCAACCGATTCGGGCTTGGCGAAATTCGACGGTCGAAGAGTCCAGAGCGTTTCGCCCGAAAATTTTTCGAACAAACGAATTCTCTCGCTCAAAAACGATGAAAACGGCGCTCTTTGGATTGGCACGGAAAAAGGAGCGTTTCGTTTTTTCAACAATTCATTTTTGCCGATACCGCAAACCAACGATTTTTCGATTAATTCGATTCGTTCCGCCATTGCTGTCAATAATATTATTTTTCTCTCCGTTCAACCGGATTCGAAATCAAAGGAATTTTTAATCGGAATCAGTCAAAGTTCGGAGGGTGTTTTGGAGGTTGATTTTAATCCTCAAACTAATCTGGAATTTAATAATAATGCGATTTATTCTGCACCGAAAATAACCGAAGAAATAGGAAATATCAGCGCGAAGACTCCGGATTTTGACGCGAATTGGTGGATTGGAACCAAAGATAACGGCGTTTTTCTGTTTCGCGGCGCGGAACAGATCGCGCATTACACGCTCGAAAACACGGCGGGCGGACTTCGCTCGAACGAGATTCTTTCGATCTTTGTCGACCGTGAAAATGTCATCTGGTTCGGCACGACTAAAGGAATTTCGCGTTTTGATCCGAACAGTCCGCTTAGCGAACAATTCGCCGTCGGCACAAACAGCAACTTTATCCGCACGATTTTTCAGGCAAAAGACGGACGAATTTTCGCCGGAACCCAACAAGGTTTGTTTGTCAGCGAAAAGGTCGGAAACTGGAAAATCGTCGAAGGATTTGAAAAGCGGAGAATTTATTCGATCGCCGAGAACGACAAAGGCAATTTACTGCTCGGAACTTCGCGCGGATTGTTTTTTTATCCTTCAATCCCGACCGATTCGATAAAAACCATTGCAAAAACGGCGGAAACTTCGCCGAACGAAACCGAAAAACAACCGCCGACCGGCAGTAT
>Ga0157375_10006240_pt1 | contig 10381 bp, 8 predicted proteins | sample M35metaG_FD_115311 | JGI IMG/M metagenome (GOLD analysis project Ga0157375, IMG submission 115311) | Miscanthus rhizosphere microbial communities from Kellogg Biological Station, Michigan, USA - M3-5 metaG | ecosystem: Host-associated > Plants > Roots > Rhizosphere > Soil | place: USA: Michigan... | reverse complement strand
CGTTCATCGAAAATTGGGTGGTGTTCTAAATTACAATTGATCCGCCGCCCGTAAATGGAGTCAAATCCACGTTTGACTCGCTCGCGGTCTAATTCTTCGAGTTGTTTGAGAAAAAGCAGGTAAGTTATCTGTTCAATAGCGGTAATAGGATTTGTTAAACCGCCTGCCCAGAATCTGGTCCAAAGCTCGTAAATTTGTTGTTTCAATCGAGGTGACAGCATTTATCGAAAATCTCCTATTAGAAAAACGAAGTAGAATTTTTAGGCTACTAATTTTTGAGCGATTGTCAAAAGCTCGTCCTGCTCTTCAGATGTAAAAAGCTTTTGTGCGTCTCCGATCCTATCAAACGGAGATTGAGTTAAATCTTCGCGTTGTATTTTCGCACCACGCTGAACAGCAGTCTTAACGGTTCGAAGAAAATTTATTTGAAGTGTACTGAAATGCGGATGTTCATTAATAAATTTATCAAAAAGTTCGGCAATTTGTGTTTCTCTATCGGGCAATTTCAAATCAGTTAAAATATGCCGCATAAATGTTACTAGATCAGCATCTTGTTTTTTGTAAACCTCCCGCAATCTTTCTTCAGTGATAAATAAATCTGGTCGATTGAGCGCATTGGACAACTCTTGTAACTCTTTATCAGCAATCTCCTCACCTCTTTGAATACCCTGTAAAATATGAAGCTCAGAAGCGAGACGCCTAACCTGCGCTTCTATCTGCTCGCGATAAGTATCTGCAAACGCACCTTCGCCACTTGGTCCATAAATAATCCAATGCCGATTAAGAATTCTATCGGGTAAATTAAGTTTAATGATTTCGCGCTTTTGTTTTTGCTTATAGCGCAGTAATGGCGCAAACTCGCTTTGCAATTTCATTATGCGGTCGTAATTTAAATGTTCCCAAAAGCCTTCGCTCAACACCCAATTTAGTTCATCTTCAATAGCTCGAACTTCAGGTAAATCGAGTGGTAATAGATTTATGTCAGAAATAATTTGCTCACGCTTTTTTTCAACTTCTTCCTTTTGTTTGGTTAGAAATGAAAAGGCTAGTTGTTCGAGTCTTAGTTCAAAAGTCATAGTTGGTTGATTAACGTTGGCAAGGAGGCGCATCAAAGGGGCAAGTGAGTTCCTCAAACGCTCTTTTGCTTCAAGGTCTGATTTAAGTATTGCTCCTTTCTGTTGAAAATATTCTATCTCCTGCTGATACGGACGAGCATAAAGACTGTCAGTTGGAATCTGGGACAACATATTTTGAAGCTGCTTCTCGGTCTGCTTTGCTGCTCCTTTATTTTTAGCACTAACTAAATATTCAAGTTTATCTAAACGAGCGCGGAATAAACGAACTGGCAAAGGTTCTGTTGTGCTGGCTATTTCGCCCTCGGGATTAAGGTTGAAGAATGAGAAGTTGTTCCAATAATCAATTATCAAAAAATCCTTTTTCTGTTTCTTGGTTGTTTTATCCTCCCAGAGTCGTGTACCTCGTCCGACCATCTGCCAAAACTTTACATAGCTAAAAACTGGCTTAGCAAAGACCAGGTTCTGAACGGAAGGCACGTCAACTCCTGTGTCTAACATATCAACAGAAATCGCAACGCGCGGCATATTTTTATGCTTAAAATCATCAAGCATTTCTTCAGCGCGTTCCATGCGGCTGTCAATAACTTGCGCTAAACCGCGCCGCTGTAAATCAGGTCTAACTCGCCGAAAACTTTCCAGTAATTCAAGTGCGTGTCGATGACTCATAGCGAATATGATCGACTTTGCCGGAATTGTCCCGGTCGAATCTTTTCGGCAATGAGTAAAAAACTCTTGAACTATTACATCGTTTGTGCCCGTATTAGTGACGCGCTTCTCAAGATCCGTTCCTTCAAAATTGATGTCCGAAAGGTCAAGTCCTTTTTCTTCAATCTGCTTTTGCAATTCATCAGGTAATTGACCGGCTTTAATACCTTCTATCTGAAAGGCTGTTTTTGCCTCCAAAACTCGATATTGAGCTAAATAATTTTCGTTGACGGCTTTTTGATAAGGATAATAAAACGTAGGCAATCCGTCAGAACATTTGAACAATTCAAAAGTGTTGTGGTCAATGTAATCAGTTGGGGTTGCCGTCAATCCGAGTTGCATTGCGGCAAAATAATCAAACAGAGTTTTGTAGTAATTATAGATTGAACGGTGACTTTCATCAGCAATTATCAAATCATAAAATCCGGCTGATAATTGTTTATAAACCTGCATCATACTTGGATATGTGGCTACGTGGATACGAGATTTATCGTCAACTATTTTACCTTCAATCCGTGACCGGCTAACGTGCGGCATATATTCTTTAAAATCCCCTAACGCTTGCCGGGCTAATTCCCGTCGGTCAACTAAAAATAAAACTCGCTGAATCCAATTTGCTTTCATAAGCAAATCAACAAGCGCAACAACGGTTCGGGTTTTTCCAGAACCTGTTGCCATAACTAACAAGAAATTTCGCTCACATCTCTCAATAGCCTCCGTTACACTTTTGATTGCTTCTTGTTGATAAGCACGGCTGGCAATTTCAAAATCAAGACTTAAATTATTGAGAGGAATTCTGTATTTTCGTAAGAAAGATAGTCGTTCTAGATCAGCAGGTGTAAAAAAACTACTTACTTGATAAGGTGCTGAAGTCTGTCTGTCCCAAAACCAAATTTCTTCACCATTTGATAAAAAAATGAAGGGTTCAATTCCATATTCTGCCTTTATAAAATCAGCGTAATCGGATGATTGCTTATATGCAACTATAGGTTCACGATCAGTTCGCTTTGCCTCAACAATTGCGACTGGTTTTTTTTCGGAATCAAGTAAGGCGTAGTCAATATATTGAGTATGCTTTACCTTGTCGTGGACATTTTGAAGCGGATTAATAGCAAATTCGGTTACAAGATTATCTGACGGAATACTCCAACCAGCTAAGACAAGCTGCTTATCTATTAATTTCAGTCTTGTATTTGCTTCGTTTTGGAGAATCTTCATTTAGAAATATGCTAATGATACTAATAGATTGTCGCTAATATAGAACATTCTGAAAGAACTACTTACAATAACAAATTACAAAGTTAAGTACAGGATTTGATCGAACTGAGATAATCCCAACACAATTAAGATTTATAAATTTTATTATTTAAAGCACCTCATTATCATCAATCAAATTTTCAACGTAAACGCGTGCAATTTTTGCGTATTTAAGTAAGTCAATTAAATTTGGTTCACGCTTTCCAAGTTCATAAGCAGAAATAACACTTCGAAAATCCTTTTTTTCAACCGGATATCCTAGTTTAATAAGCATTTCAGTTTGAGATAAATTTAGAGACTCTCTAATTTTTTTCAGTTTACTTGCCAGAAACTTAGGTTTCGGACGCGAAGCTCTTCCCATTATTCTTGTCCTCCAAGAAGAACTTCGCTTTGATAAATTTGTATTAATTTTAGCTTATGAGTAGAATTAAATAATTCTAAACTTTGCCTTGACAAAGAACTCGCCGAAAATTTCCCTTCAGAAAATCCGGCAGAGCGGCGCATTAAGTTATAAATGCCACTCCAATCATCTCTTTGTCGAAAGTATTTCGTTTAGTTGTTATTGTCAAGATTTCATTACTGTTTAGGTATATTTTGTTATGAAAATTGCTTTCAAATTATTGCTTTTCTTGTTCACTTTATTATTGTTGTTTTCAAGTGCTTTCGGTCAAGAAAGACAGTATTCGATTAGTACTGTTGCTGGAAATTTATCGGTATCTTCAACTGCTGGCGAACTCGATTGTGTAATCAAACTTGGTAGAAAAGTTATTCGGACTTTTGAATGTGATTATTCACCTCAAGTTTTAAAACACATCAAACAACCTATTTCATCTTTTGATTCGATTATCGTCTTTCAAAAACAGACGACTGCCCAATCCTGTGAAGGGCTTGATGTATTCTTTCTTGGATTGAATAAGGAGGGGTCATATAAATTTTCAGATTCAATCGAATATTGTGGAGGTCCAAGACCGCTTTTAACTACCAGTGGTAGAAAAATAATTGTTACTCTTCCGGCATTTAAAGCATTCAGTGGCGGTTTTATCCGTAAACAGGTATGGGAGTATGAAGATGGCGAGATAAGACTAATCAAACAAAAAAGAAAACGAACCAGTCAATAATTAAGATTGTGGATTTATTGTAGTGGCTTTATCTTTCGGAAATCAGAATTATTGTTAATTTTAACTTAGGGATCAGAATGAATAATAAGCTAGAGGGTAAAGAAATAAAATTAGAATTCGCAACGAAGCAAGAAAAGCAGGTTTTAACCTTATATTTTACGACGGAATTGGTGGATTCAATTGATGACTTTATTCACCTTGCCAAAAAACAGTTACCTGCGTACAAAAAAAGAAAATTGAATAGAACTAATCTCATACAGCTCATTTTAGATGAAGTAATGCAGGATCATGCAAAATTTCAAGGTGAGAGTTTTGTATGGAAGTTATTACTGACCTCAAAGGATAATTCAATCTAAGAATAAATATCCCTGAAAAATTTAGAGTGAGAAAATTGATAAAATGCTCGGAATTCTTTTAACAAAAATGAACAATTTTACTTAATAAACTCGCAATTTAACTCATTTATTAACCACACATTAACTCTGCTCAATAACTTCCGTCAAAATTCAAAATCTTTCGGAATAGTTTTAACGATTCTGTTAAATAAGTCTTATCATTCCAACACTTACAAGGCTCGCTGCTATTGCGTTTTTAGAACTATTTATTATAATGAATCTAATTTTGTCTGAAAATATTGACATTTGAAGACAAAATAATTGAGCCTGGTAATGCAACTTACCAAGCCCGATAATTTTTTATTTTTAATTAATTAGGCTGTCTGGCAACAGCTTTAACAAATCGACCGCTAATCGGCGGCACGCTTGTATTGTGTTTATAGCATAGGATTGTTAAGAGTTTCAAGTCAAGAGCGACGTGAATTTTCTAAAATCGGTTGTTATTCACTCTCAGCGCGCTGTCAAAATAAAAAATTTTGATTCAAAAAGGAGTGAATATGTTAAAAAAAATAGACTTTATTTTGTGGGCTTCTAAATTATCTCTTTCCCAAAAAGCACAACATTGCATTTCAGTTATTCGTGAGTCAGAGCCATCTCGCCGTGTAAAAAGCAGCAAAGGCGCAACGAGCGGAAGATTTCCAAGTCGGAAAATGGGAATCACTATTCAATTTGAGAGCCACAAGAATGAGTTGGCATATATATATGAATTAGAACAGGATAAACAGGTTCTGGAATACTATGATCAACCTCCCGCAATTCCATTGAAGTATAAATCGGCAAGTGGAAGACAGATTGGTTTTAATCATACTTCGGATTTTTTTGTTATTAAGGAAGATTGGGCAGGATGGGTGGAATGTAAAACCGAAGAGCAATTACTAGAATTAACGGTAAAACAGCCTAATCGTTATTGTCGGGATGAAAATGGAGTTTGGAACTGCCCCCCGGGAGAACAATACGCTTCACAATTGGGCTTGGATTACAAAGTTTGGTCGAGCAAAAGCATTAATAGAGTATTTCAGCGAAATATCCAGTATTTAGAAGATTATTTCAGAAGAAATTCCCCGTTAGTTGACGATACAACAAAACGAGTAATCTTTACTCAAATTGAGTGTAAATTAGGAATCACTTTACAAGAGTTGTATGAACAATTAGAAAAAACATGTGAACGGGATGAAATTTTAGCGCTCATTGCTGAAGAAAAAATTTTTGTTGACCTTTATGATTCTGCTTTAAGTGAACCTGATTTAGTAAAAGTATTTGTAAATAAGGAATCTGCACAAGCTTATTCAAATATATTTCAGATAAATTTGCCGTTATTTGAAAGAAAAATCCAGCCACAAATTGTCGATGTTGAAGTTGGCAAATCAGTTACTTGGGACGGTAAAGTTTGGCGAATAGCAAATTTAGGAAACACAAATATCACATTAGTTGATAATTTTTCTTCTTCATCTGATGTGCCAGCACAAATTTTTGAAGAACTCGTTCGTGTGGGGAAAATAACTAATGCTTCAACTTCGAGTATTAATGGATTTCATTCGATATATACAGAAAAAATAAAAAGTGCTAGTAAGGAAGACTTGGACGAAGCCAATATCCGTCAAGAAATTGTTCAAGCATACTTAAACGAACTTCCTTTACCCTTTAGTGTTCCAGACAGAACTCTTCAAAGATGGGCATTTAGCTACCAACAGGCTAAAAGAGTTTGGGGGTATGGCTATTTGGGTTTACTTCCCAGCCCTAGAATTGGAAACACTTCCGACAAATTACCCTTGGAATCCAGAAAGCTCCTTCAAATTTTTATCCTTGAATCTTACGAAACCTTCAAACAAAAAAGGAAAAATATTGTTTACGGTGAATATAAATTAGCTTGTGAAGCTAAGGGGATTGAACCTGCCAGTTATAAAACATTTATTAAGGAAGTTAATAAACGACCAAGAGACTTGCAAACATTGAAGCGTCGCGGACGGAGAGCTGCTTATCAAGAAGAGCCTTTTTATTGGTGCTTGCAACGCGATACTCCAAGACACGGTGAACATCCATTTCATATTGTTCACATTGATTATACGGAAATTGATTTAGAAACTGTTGATTCATATACTGGGAAAAAAATGGGAAAAGTTTGGCTTGGCTTGGCAATAAGCGCAAGTACACGTCGAATTTTAGCGGTTTACATATCGTATGATGACCCTAGTCGCTCCTCGGATATGATGTTAATTCGAGAAATATTGCGGCGATATGGCAGAATGCCACAAATCATTGTTGTAGATGGAGGTCATAATTTTGAAAGCATATATTTTGAAACCTTATTAGCATTTTTTGAATGTACGAAGAAAACTCGTCCGCCCGCAGAGCCTCGTGTCGGCTCAATCGTTGAGCGAATTTTCGGCACAATTAATACTCAATTTTTTCATAATTTGCTAGGTAATACGCAGATAATGAAACTTGTTCGCCAAGTAACGAAAAGTGTTCATCCAAAAAATCATGCTGTTTGGACTTTATCTAAATTATGGGATTATTTGTGTGTTTATTGTTTTGAAATTTATGACAAAATTGAACATCCGGCTCTTGGGCAATCGCCAAGAGCTGAATTTGAGTTGCAAATGCAGCTTCACGGTCAACGTTCACACCGACTTATTTGCTATGATGAAAATCTTAGATTATTGACTCTTCCAACTACGAAAAAAGGAGATGCCAAAGTTGTCCCCAATCTAGGAATAAAAATTAACTATATATATTATTGGGCAGAGTTGTTTCGCCATCCTGAAGTAGAAAACATTAGAGTTGATTTACGTTTTGATCCTTTTGACATCGGTAAAGCCTATGCTTATGTACAGGATAAATGGATTGAGTGTTATTCAGATCACTATAATGTGTTTAGCGGTCGTTCTGAGAAATTTTTGAAATTAGCAACAGAAGAACTACGGCAACGGAAGAAACTTCATGCTAAGAACTTTAGCATTACTGCTTCAGATATAGCTTCTTTCATACAATCGGCAGAGGCAGAAGAAGTTTTACTCTTTCAACAGCTTGCGGATAACCAACAAAAATACATTTTACAGCAAATAAATAACGAGCCTACTTCGATTTTTAAGGAAATCCCATCCCAGTCCCTAGCAGCAGATAATCCCACTACAAAACCTATTAGCCCCATTAAGGAATTGCCGGTAAATATTGATCCAATAATACCGGAAACCTACAAAACTTTTGAGGAGGCGTTTAATGTTTGAACAAATGTTTCCCCAAGAACTATTAATGAAATCGCACACTGAAAGGCTTAACTATTTCAAAAAACATACTGTTACTCATACGTTATTTGAACACATCTTTCAGGAAGTTCTTTTTGCTATTCAAGATGCTCAACCAGGAACTTTGATTTTTGTTTACGGTCCGAGCGGTGTGGGTAAAACCACTCTACTGAAACTTATCGAAAATGTTTTGACAAAACAAATGCTCGCTCAGCTTAATTCTGATTTGGAAAGAATACCAGTAGTAACCCTAAATGCTGTCGAAACAGAATCCAGTAGTTTCGACTGGAAAGATTTTTTCCAAAGATTTCTTATAAAATTAAATGATCCTCTTCCTGAAAATAAACTGGATTTGGTGCCGCCAGACGATATTTATAAACAGAACAGATACCTACTTGAATCAGGGGATAAAGGGACTGCCAGAAAATACCGCCGGACAGTCGAAAGACTACTACAGTATTTCAACCCACTAACGGTTTTGATAGATGATGCTCAACATATGGGAAAAGTAGTGTCGAGCCGAAAACTTCTCAATCAATTGAATGTGGTTAAATCCGTCGCGGATCAATCTAATACTGTTTATGTTTTGAGTGGTACTTATGAACTTATTCCGTTTTTAAATTTAAACGACCAACTTTCGCGTCGAAGTATACATGTCCAATTTCCACGATACAAAGTAGCAATTAAAGAGGATCGTGAAAGATTTATTAGCACTCTAAACACATTCCAACAACATCTTCCATTGGAAAAAGCACCGGATTTAATTTCCAGATGGGATTATTTTTATGAGCGTACGATTGGTTGTATCGGAACATTAAATGACTGGCTAGAAAGATCTTTGAGTTTAGCTGTAAGAGATGGGGGAAAAGAAATGAAGCCTGCTCATTGGGAAAAACGATCTCCATTGCTTTCCCAATGTCAAAAAAAATTCTTAGAAGTTTCTGATGCGGAAAATAAACTAGAGGAAAAGGCTGATGATTGGTTAGGTTTTCGGAATAAACTTGGGTTTAGCGGGTTGGAAAATGAGTCTATATCTTCTGGTAGTAAAAATGAAGAAGAAATGCCTTCAACAAAATCTAAATCTTCAAGAAGGAAAAATAGAGTTGGTATTCGTAATCCTCACCGCGATCCAGTAGGCATTAAAGGAAATGAGGAAGGAGAGGATTATGACTTCACAAAATAAGTTTCCCAATTTAGAACTCTTCCCCATAGTAAATATTGAAAGGGTATCTATACCTGAACGAAATTTTCTTATCTCTCTACCGCCGATTGGAATCGGCACGCCTGAAGTGGAAAGTCTTTCCAGCTATATTTCACGACTCGCCCGTGAGTATTTTGTAGCCCCTAATCACTTATTGAAAGCTTGTGTAGAAAGATATTTTGGTTCCAATTCTTATTTGAAGGATATTAATTACAACATAAATAGTTGTAAGAGAGTAAATGGCTTGGACAAAATAACAGAAACGGCTGTTTCATCAATTGAAAAAGCCACGGGGCGTCAAGACGTCATCTATATGACACTCTTGCCTTGGCAGACGATTTTAAGTCCAAAGCAAATGAAATATAAAAGAGCCTGGTGCTCCGCCTGTTTTCAATCTGATTTAGAGAATAAAACTCCAGTTTATGAAAGATTGTTATGGAAAATAGATGTTGTAGAAAGCTGTCCAATTCATAATCAGAACTTAACCTCAATTTGTCCTCACTGTGAAAGCGAACAAGCCAGCTTGTCTACCTACTCGTTTCCGGGATTTTGTTCGCACTGTAAAACTTGGGTAGGAGAGTCACATAGTCCCTCGTTACAAGGAAAAGCGAGCGATTTCAGTATTTGGATTTCTTCTGAAATTGGAAACATAATAGCTGCATCACATAAAGCTAGAAAAGATATTCAGGCTCGCATAGTTTTTGCTAATTCAATAAGAAGTATTATGGACAATACTCCTTATTTTACTTACTCCTGTTTGCGTCATAAAACAGGACTTGCGGCAAACACGATCAAAAAGCTTGTTTTTGCAGAAATGAAAATATCATTTCGCGTTTTAATAAAATTATGCCGTTCTTTCGATTGTTCAGCAGTTGATATACTTCTTGGTAATAAATTTAACCTGACTGAAAAAAAAACGGTGAAATAATACGAAAACAAATAGATCCATCTCTAATCCCAAAACCTGTCCGTATAAAAGAAGCCATAGAAATTCTAGAAGCTCACATAAAAGATTTTTACGCTGAACTTTGTCCATTCAAAATAATAAATAGCCTATTTCACGATTATGGAGCTCTTTCAACAATTTCACCCGAGTCACATGGGCAACTCTGAGTGCGTCGCAAGAAGGCAGTCAAACGACATTATAATCAGAACCAAAGAGATTTGTGGTTTTCGCTAGGAAAAAGGCGAAATGCCTTATTAAGAGAAGTCTTAGATATTCTTGAAGAATTAAAAATTAGAAAAATTGAAATTACCGAGGAAAATATAAAATCTCGTCTTTCCCACAAACCGGACAATGTTGATTTTTGGCTTGTACTGAGAATAGCTCTTTATGAACTTGATCTCATGAGCGGAGATTGAGTAATAAATTCTTCCAATAAAT